>OFMC01002379.1_pt1 | contig 12097 bp, 10 predicted proteins | sample 1541271 | NCBI WGS metagenome assembly OFMC01 (sample SAMN04209252, study PRJEB22552) | human gut metagenome | biome: gut; material: feces | host: Homo sapiens | place: USA: Oklahoma | reverse complement strand
TGTATTTATAACCATAGAACAACCAAAACTAATCAGAAATATCCGAGTGTAAATCTTTAATTACCAGCATATTCTAAAATTTAACACTTTTCGGTTGCCATTTGTCGCTTCCCAAATTTCCACATATTTTTGAGACGTATTTCTGACGTGGAGAATTTGCGGGGCTTGTTTTTTGTCACACCGTGCAGACAGTTGACAAGGGTTTACAACCGTTTACGACAAGCGACAATAACCGCCCCGATATGCGGAAACAGTCACACTGTGTAGAAAAGCGACAATGGTTGACTTCCGTTCACATCCGTTTACCATTTCAGAGATATAGGATTGAAGAAATGAACCATTAAACGATAAAACGGTATGAAAGCAACCAGAAAATGCAGTTTTTGCGGCAAGTCCTTTGTAACCCGAAGCGGTATGCAAAGATATTGCAGTGAGGCTTGTCAGGCAGAAGCCAAACGAGCCAGAGTGATGCAGAAGAACAACCTCTTCAAAGTCGCCCAACCCTTGATGGAGATACAGCATCAGGAGTATCTCACCTTTTCCAAAGCAGCCATCCTCATGGGCTGTTCCCGACAGTACATTTACAAACTTGTAGCCATCGGCAAGCTGAAAGCCTCACGCATCAGCAACCGCATGGCATTCATCCGCAGAGCCGACATCGAGCAGATGTTGGAGGGCAATCCCTATCACCGCATCCTGCCCGGCAACACCTCCACACCAAGGAAATCATCTTCATCTTCCTTACCTGCCAAAAGAGAAAAAAGGGAAAAGGAAAGCGAAGAAGTGTTGGACTTCTATTCGGGCGAGGAGGTGATGTCCCTTTTTAAGGTAAAGCAGTCATGGCTTTACACTTCCGCCAAGCGTAACCATATCCCCATCTGCCGTATCGCAGGAAAGAACTATTACAGCAAGAAGCATATTGACGAGTTTTTCGGTGTGGCAGTTGATATTAGCGAAATTACCGACTGGCTACTGACCGAGGAGGTGGAGGAACTGTTCGGCATGAAGCCGACCGCACTCCGTGCCTACACCTATCGCCATAAGATACCCACTAAAAGAGAGTACGGGCGTACCTATTACTCCAAATCACATTTGAACGAACTCCGCAGAACTGACCTTGTGAACGATGAACGCTACTATACCGTTGAGCAGGTGCAGCAAATCTATGGTCTTTCGTCAGCCAACATCTGCCATATCGTCAAGGTGAAGCACATCGAAAAGATAAAGGTGGGTGTGAAAAACCTGCTTTTGCGCTCAGATGTGGAGCGTGTCATGGCTGAAAGGAACAAATAACCGTGAAAAATCGGGATTATCGAAAATTATTTCAAAATGATGTATCGTGGAGGTATTCACGGATATTTCACGTTGTTCCTTTGCCATCGGAAACATGGATACAACTCCAAAATGTATACAACCAATTAAAACATAATTATTATGAGTAAATGCAAAACAGTTACCTTGCGTAAGCGCAAGATTAAGAACGGGACACAGTATTCACTATGCCTTGACTACTATCCCGGCTACCGTGACAATGTCACCATGAGAGTGATTACACGTGAAGCCTTAGGAATTTACATCTTCGCCAAACCTGCAAACCAGCAGGAACGGGACTTCAACGCACGCATGATGAAGAAAGCGGTCATCCTGCGCAACCAGCGCTACGAAGCCATTTTCAATGAAAACAACGGCTTTTTTGACAAGACCAAGATGAAGGGCGATTTCCTTGCCTATTTCAAAGGACTGGCTGACCGCAAGAATATCAAGTGGCAGCACGTATACAAGCATTTCCAGCGGTTCGTGAACGGCAAATGCACCTTTGAGGAGGTGGATGTGGATTTGTGCCGCAAGTTCATGGAATACCTGCTTGATGCACCCCAATCCATCCACACCAACCAAAAGCTGCACATCAACTCCGCAGCAGGCTATTGGTCAACTTTCCGTGCCGTGCTGCACACCGCCTACCGTGACAGGAAGATAAAGGAGAACCCAAACGGCTTCTTAGACCGCATCGAGTGCATTCCCACCATCAGGGAGCATTTGAGCCAAGAGGAACTGATACGGCTTGCCGAAACACCCTGTGAGGAGGAGGTCTTGAAAAAAGCTTTTCTTTTCGCCTGTCTTACGGGACTGAGAAAGAGCGACATCAGACAGCTCACGTGGCAGCAGATACAACCATACACCAACGGCAGGATGTTCGTTACCACCCGTATGCAGAAAACCAAAGAAATAGTGCATAACCCCATCAGTGATGAAGCCTATGGACTGCTGGGAGAACGGGGCGAGGGACTTATCTTTGAGGATTTCAAGGACAAGATGCTGCAAGGACCACTCCAACGGTGGCTCACGGCAGCAGGGATAACCAAGAAAATCACCTTTCACTGTACCCGCCACAGCTTCGGAAGCCTGCACGTGGAAATGGGAACGGACATGGCTGTCATCCAAGCCTATCTCGGACATAAGAACATTACCACCACACAAATCTATTCCAAGATAGCAGCGCAGCAGATGTGTCAGGTGGTGGACAAGATAACCTTGAAGCGCAAGGAGGCATAAATGTCTCACATTGACAGGTATTCAGAGGGGCGGTTATGGCTACAAGGCTATAATCGCCCCTCTATGTTTTTGGCTTGATGCCACCATTTATAAGCCCCTCAGAGTATGAAACAGAGTATGATATGATGACATTTCGTGAAATACATTGAAAAAGACCGTTCTAACCGCAAATAACGGGCAGTAATTGGGAAAAATAGCATTAACTTTGCACAAAATAATACAGGAACATTCAATCTCTCAACGAAATATGGAATCATCAATCAAGGACAAATACATCATCTTGGGCTTTGTCGGCTTCGCCATCGTCCTAATATCTTCCATTGCCACGCTGGTAATAGCGGACAGCTTCAACCAAGACAACTTTGTCAGGTGGATAGTATTCGTATGCTGTAACCTGTTGGGATGGTTGCTCTATCTCTCCTTTCAGACACTTATCTTTGATACATACGAAATCTACAAAATCAAGTTCGGCAAGAAAGAAACGATTGCCGAAGCCATAGAGGTGCAGGAAGAACTGTCACAAAATACACTTGAAGAAGCCACATCTGTGCCTGGACCTACATCAGTCCCTGAGCCTGTACCCGAATCATCCCCGACAAAAGAAGAGACACTTATCCAAACACAACCGATAGAGCTTACTATCGCCCCGGATCTTCACGAAAAGAACCGTGCCAATTACGCAAGCAGAGAGCAACGGGAAAAGGAAGAGCGCATCCGCATGGTCATGGAGTATTGCCATTATTACCTGCCTCGCATTGCCGACCAAGAAACCGTGAACCACATCTGTACTGAGGTGGACAAATGGATGAATCTTAACACTTATACCCCGAAGCCCATACAAAGACCGTTTACCAAAGACATCAACAACATTCCACTCCGTCACTTCGTATGGAATATCTCTGAGCGTTTCCTGTACAAGAGATACTACAATGGGGATAACCGTGCCAAGTTCATCAAAGCCCTTTTCCCGAAATCGTTTGCTGATACAGACTTATCAACCATCAAGAATTTCAAGGTAGAGCCGTTAAAGACGGAAATTCCCATTGATGAACCCGAAAACGGCAAACTTGATTTCCACTATCCCGAGGATTATGTGCGGAATTAGGATAATCACGACACCAACGACAACCATCCGGTAACTCATAACCGCCTGTTTTACATCGTTTCCCGAGTAATTTTACCCGTCATTTATGGCTGGGCTTAATTATTCGGGAATTATTTTGCAATGACGTGTCGTGGAGATATTCACGGATATATCATTTCAGTCCTTTGCGCCAAGTCTTACAAAAGAGACGAGTACGCGAATGGAAAAATCAATTCTTACCTTCAACGACCTCCCCGAGGTTGTCGCTCAGCTTCGAGACGAAGTGATGAGCCTGAAAAGCCTGCTCGCCGAGCAGCGCAGTGTGAACAATGCCAAAACGGTGGACACCCACGTGCCCATGTCTGTGGACGAGGCAGCAGAGTATTTAGGTATCCCTAAGGGTACGCTCTACATGAAACTGTCAGAAGGGACAATCCCTGCCACCAAGCCCGGCAAACGCTATTGCCTTTACCGTGACGAACTGGACAAGTGGCTGGAAACCGCCCGAAAGAATCCCATACCGTTGTCAGACGAGGAACTGAACAAGTCCTTATCCTCTTCCCACCGTCGCAAGCCCAACCCACGTAACTGGTGAATGATATGGAAGAGGATAAGAACTATATCAACCTGATACGTGGCGACCTCACAAAAGCATCCCAAGCGCATAACGGTATGCCCGACAGTGTAGGCATGATGAATATCAAGACGGCAAACCAAACCATTCTTGAAGCATCGTTATTGCCTACGCCCCGTGCGCTGTGGGACAGCTTTTGGTACGAGGGGGAACTCTCCTGCTTGTTTGCCGATTCCAACGTGGGCAAGTCCATCCTTGCCGTGCAGATAGCCGACCGCATCGCCCGAACCGACAATGTGCTGTATCTGGACTTTGAACTGTCCGAAAAGCAGTTCCAGCTCCGCTATACCAACGAGCATGGAGAGCTCTACACCTTTCCCGACAAACTCTATCGGGTGTCTATTGACTGCAACCAGCTTTTGGATGCCAACTTTGAGGAAGCTATCATAGGCGGCATTGAACAGATGGCTGTGCAGACCGACTGCAAGATTTTCATCATTGACAATCTTACCTACCTGTGTTGCGCCATGGAGAAAGGCGATGCCGCAGGACGGCTGATGATTCAGCTGAACAATCTCAAAAAGAGATATGCGCTCTCTATCCTTGTCCTGGCACATACGCCCAAACGCTCTTTGGATTGTCCCATCACATCCAACGACCTTGCCGGAAGCAAACGGCTCTACAATTTCTTTGACAGCGTGTTCACCATTGGAAAAAGTGCCCAAGACGGAGGGCTTCGCTATGTGAAGCAGCTTAAAGTGCGCTATGGCACGTTCTCTCATGATGCGGATAATGTAATCGTTTACGAGATTGACAAGGTGGATGCTTTCTTGCAGTTCGTGTTCAGGGGCTATTCCACGGAAAAGGAACACTTGAAAAAATTGGGCGACAATGAATCAAGCCAAAGGGATTGCCAAATTCTGCAACTCTCCCAATCGGGCAAGTCCGTCAGGGAGATAGCCTCACAGGTGAATTGTGGCAAGTCCACCGTAAACCGTATCATCCAGCGCAGCAAAGAGAGTAAAAACGCAGGTGTCCCAAGTGTCCCACTGTCCCAACCCTTAGAGTGTGGGACAATGGGACAGGATGGGACAGCCGACAATCAACCATCAAAAACGGACTAAGCTATGGGCAATTATTCATTACAGAAGTATAAAGGAACGGCAACACGGCATACCTGCCCCAAATGCGGAGACAGGCATTCTTTCGTCTATTACGTGGACGAAAATAATGTGCCGTTGCATCCATCGGTCGGCAGATGTAACCACGAAAGCGGTTGTGGGTATCACTACACTCCGAAAGAGTATTTTCAAGAGCATCCTGAACACAGAACTACCAATGATTTCTCTTTTGACAGGCAAAGAGCAGAGCAGAAGAAAGTGAAGCAGCAAAGTAAGCCGACAGCCATCGGCTATATTCCCCCTCACTATGTGGAGAAGTCGCAAAGCGAGCGTAGCAATTTCTTCCGTTTCCTCTTCACACTCCTTACTTCCTACTATGGCGACAAGGCGAAAGAGGTGTTGAAGCGGTTGTTGGAGGAATACCGTTTGGGGGCTACCCGTGACGGCTCTGTTATCTTTTGGCAGATAGACAGGACGGGCAAGGTACGCACGGGAAAGGTGATGCAGTACAATCCCGAAGACGGACACCGTATCAAGGGAGGACAGACATCGGCAGTGAACTGGATACACAGCATATTGAAAAAGCAGCGTGTGTTGGCAGAGGATTGGCAACTATCCCAATGCCTTTTCGGGGAACACTTGTTGAAAACGCATCCCGACAAGGTGGTGGTCTTGGTGGAATCCGAGAAGAGTGCCGTTATCGGTTCTGCTATCTTCCCCGATTATGTATGGCTGGCTACGGGTGGTAAGAGTCAGATGAGAGAAGAGAAACTCCGTGTACTGTCAGGGCGAACCGTGCTTCTCTTTCCCGATGCCGATGCTTATGCCGAGTGGAAACAGCGAGCCGAGAGCATGTACTTTTGTAAGGTGGTGGTTTCGGACATCATCGAAAGGAATGCCACCCCGAAACAAAAAGAAGCCCATATCGACATAGCCGATTGGATTATCTTTCAGATACGGGAGGGCAAGGTGATGAGTACAGCCAACCACTTGGTCGAGGCTGAGAGAATCCTCCAGCGGATGATAGAGAAGAATCCCGTCCTGCAAAAACTGATAGACGATTTAGACCTTGTGCTGGTCGGTGCATCTCCAATCGGCAACGATGATGAAAAACCTCCCTGACGGAGGAGAGCGGAAGCCGTAGGCTGGAGTTTGCAGACAATGGCTTGCCATTGATATAGCCCACTATAACTACACGCTCCGCTTACGTAGTTGTGGGCTCTCCCGAGGGGATTAGGGTTTTACCCTAATGACCCACTCAGGGCGTTTCTCCCCTGAGAACCCAGAGCAAAGAGTGACCCTCTCTTTGCAATCTCCGCTTATGGGTTGCACCCCTAAGAACCCCATGCGTTTACGGACAGCGGAAAAGCAAACAATAAAGTACAAACCAAAAAACAAGTATCTATGGCAACAAAATCAAGCATACATATCAAGCCCTGCAATATCGCATCGAGTGAGGCTCACAACAGGAGGACTGCCGAATACATGCGCCACATCGGAGAGTCCAGAATCTATGTCGTTCCTGAACTATCCACCGATAACGAACAGTGGATAAATCCCGACTTCGGCAGTCCGGATTTGCGGATGCATTATGACAATATCAGACAGATGGTAAAGGAAAAGACCGGACGTGCCATGCAGGAAAAGGAGCGTGAACGCAAAGGCAAGAACGGTAAAATAGTCAAGATTGCGGGATGCTCCCCCATACGTGAAGGAGTGCTGCTTGTCAGGTCGGACACCACACTGGCAGACGTGCGTAAATTCGGTGAGGAGTGTCAAAGACGCTGGGGAATCACACCGCTGCAAATCTTCCTGCACAAGGATGAAGGGCATTGGCTGAACGGTCAGCCGGAAGCGGAAGACAGGGAAAGCTTCAAAGTCGGGGACAGATGGTTCAAGCCGAACTATCATGCCCATATCGTTTTCGACTGGATGAACCACGAAACAGGAAAGAGCCGAAAGCTCAATGACGATGACATGATGCAGATGCAGACCCTTGCATCCGACATCCTGCTGATGGAACGCGGGCAGTCAAAGGCTGTCACTGGTAAGGAGCATCTGGAACGGAACGACTTTATCATTGAGAAGCAGAAAGCTGAACTGCAACGCATGGATGCAGCCAAACGGCACAAAGAAGAACAGATAAATCTTGCCGAGCAGGAACTGAAACAGGTGAAATCAGAAATACGCACTGACAAGTTAAAGAAGACAGCCACCACGGCAGCGACAGCCATAACTAGTGGAGTTGCTTCTCTTTTCGGGAGTGGAAAACTGAAAGAACTGGAACGTGCCAACGAAAAACTGCAAGACGAGGTTTCAAAACGGAACACCAATATTGAAAAATTGCAGAGCCAAGTACAGCAGATGCAGAAACAGCATGATACGCAAATCCACAATCTCAGAGAAATGCACAGGCAGGAACTTGACATGAAAGAAAAAGAACTGTCACGGCTCGCCAGAATCATAGACAAGGCTTTCAGGTGGTTTCCGATGTTCAGGGAAATGCTGCGCATGGAAAAGTTTTGTGCCATGCTGGGATTCTCTAAAGAAATGACTGAAAGTCTTATAGTCAAAAAAGAAGCCCTGAAATGTAGCGGTAAAATCTATTCCGAGCAACACAGGCGGAACTTTGATATAAAGGATGATATTTTAAGGGTGGAAAATGACCCTGACGATGAAAGCAGGCTGAACCTGACAATAAACAGGAAGCCGATTGCCGACTGGTTCAGGGAGCAATGGCACAGGCTTAGATATGGAGCAAGAGTGCCGCAACAGGAAGAAAGAAAAAGTAGAGGATTCAAATTATAATAGAAGCAATTTGATTAGTAATCTAAAAGCACTCCGATAACGATTAGAGTGCTTTTAGATTGTTTATCATTAATTATCAAAGCAAGTGCAGTTTAAGATTTTACTGAAGTTTGCATTAATAAAGAATATACTACAGCTGATATATGCGCAACATATTGTGACGCTTGTGATTCATTTCCCTTGAAATCCTTAACAAATACCGCTAAGGTATAACTGATATTATTAGGCAGACATATATAGGCAACATCATTGTGAGCTGCAAGAACACCATTTTCATTAACATAACCTGAACCTGTCTTATGCGCTATAACAACCCCTTCTTTATCAAGAAGTGGAGCTGCTATCCTATCTACACCTGTTTTGCATTCTTTTAACGTATTCTTAATGAAACTTTGTTTCTCATCATCGATAAGACCTTCAGTAAACAAACGATTCATCAACATTGCAGCACCAAGAGGAGATGTATAGTTAGAGTAAGCCTTGTTATGGTCAGCCGACATTTCCTCTTCCGTATAAGCTATCTGAAAACTTGAACGAGGAATGAATGTGGCTATAAAACTATCTGTTTGAGCGACATTAACCATATCCTTAAACATAAGGTTGCTTGCATTGTTGTCACTCTGAGTAAGAGTATAACGCAGCAAATCTCTCACTGTCAATGATATGACTGGCCCTGAATAATCTTTCAGCATAGGACTCCAAGTCTTTGGGTCAAGTTTATCCCTATTTATATTTACTAAGGTATCAAGTGAAATTCCTTTATTGTCAAAGTCATTACAAAGAGCTAATGCCTGATGAACCTTAAACACACTCATCATAGGATAAACACTCTTATTATTGACCTTAACCGTATCTCTGTTATTAACAATAACCGCCACACCAATTTCGCCAGGACAAGCTGAGACAATTTGAGAAATGCTATCAGTCAAAACATTTGTTAAAGGAGGATTTGCGCTATCTTTTGTCGCTGATTTATGGAACAATGAAAATACCAAGATGAAAATGCAAACTAAAGCTATACTCAAAACTACGATTTGTTTTTTTCTGTTTTTTTCCATGTTTATATTATTTATATTTGTTTGACGAGAATATCTTTATTTGCCGACAAAGGTACATAACTAAAGTTTCCCACCCAAATAAATAGATAGAAAAATAACAGTTTGTCGAATTTTCTTTGTAAATTAGTAATCGCTAAAGAACTGATTTTAAAGACAAGACAACAAAACTGTTATGGAAGCAAAAATAGAGAAAATAAGTGAGTTATCCAAACTTTTGAGTGTTAAAACCCGAATGAGTGATGATTTATTTCATCTTTTTGGCAAGTTTGGCATCGGTCACCTATTATCTCGCCTTTCATTGGAGAAACAGGACGGAGTTTCGGCTTCGGAGTTGCTCCTCTCTCTTTGCCTCTTCCGCATTGTGGGCGAGAGCATCCATAGTATATGCAAACATAAGATATATGAGCTTTCAAATCATGGTAAGAACTGTTTCTATCGCATGATGATTCGCCCACAGATGGATTGGAGACGATTGATGAACCACTTTGCACTGCGTTATATGTGCCTATTGCGTAAGTATGGCGAAGTTCCTCAATCAGATACCACTACATGTTTCATTATAGATGACACCGTACTTGAGAAGAGTGGTGTGAGGATGGAGGGTATCAGTCGTGTTTTCGACCATATGAAAGGCAGATGCGTATTGGGCTACAAGCTGTTACTTTGTGCCTTCTTTGACGGCAAGACAACTATACCCTTTGATTTTTCACTACATCAAGAAAAGGGGAAGCAAGGCAACTACGGGCTGACAAGACAGCAACTCAAAAAGGCATATCACACCAAGAGGAACACCGGCAATCCTGATTATAAGCGCTTTCAAGAGTGTAAGATGTCTAAGCTGGAAGTTGCCATGGATATGCTTCGCCGTGGATGGAAGATGGGGTTACATGCGAAGTATGTGATTACCGATAGTTGGTTCACCTGCGAGCAACTTATGACATGTGTTAGAAGCATAGGTAAAGGGGCAATGCACTTTGTTGGACTTGCAAAAATGGGAAAGACAAAATACACTATATCGGGCAAAAAGAAAAATGCTGCAGAACTCATTGCCACCTATGAACGTGAACGAGGAAAGAACTGTCGTAAATACAAATGTCGATATATTCAGCTCAACGGCAACTTAGGAGATATACCTATCAGAATCTTCCTCATCAAGTATGGTAGAAACTCCGCATGGAACGTTCTGCTCACCACGGATACAACGATGTCTTTCGTAAAAGCCTTTGAAGTGTATCAGATTAGATGGAACATAGAGGTGATGAACAAGGAGACTAAGCAATATCTCGGATTAGGAGGTTATCAAGGTTGTGACTTTAATGGTCAGATAGCCGACGCAACGCTGTGTTACCTTACATATACCGTCATGGCTTTGGAAAAGAGATTCACAGAATATCAAACCATGGGCGAACTCTTTTCGGATATGGAGGGTGATCTCATGGCACTCACGTTATGGAAGCGAGTTCTTACCTGCATCGAACGCATTCTTCGCATTTTAGGAGAAATACTTGGAATGACGCCCCAATACCTTATGGCTACAATCAGCGGAAACGACAAAGAGATGAGCAAAATCCTTGTAATGGCTGAAGCGTTGGAAAAATGGGACGAAGTATGTGGATAGTCTGCATAACTTCTGTTAGGCATGTGTTAACAGTCAATGGATATGGGGGAAGACAGACAAAGGAAAATGAGAAAAGTTGGTGTTTTAAGGGGTGGGAAACTTTAGTACATAACTTTACGGAAAAATATGTTTCTAAAATATATAAATCAGGGCAACCGCATCAAAATGTCAATAACCTGATAATCAATACTTGTCGATTTTGTATTAATAGGGATAAGTGGGGTGGATACAAGGATGAGAAGTTTCAACAATTTACAATATCCCCCTTAAAAATGCATAATTTTGTATTTGTCTGAATAATAGCCTGTTGTCAAAAATCATGTTTCTTAAAAAATATTACCCGCAAGGGAAATTTGAATTATATGGGGCAAAAAATCAATTTTTATGGGGTAGTAGTTTCGATTTGGACCAATGGTTTTTTTAGGAAAATGGACAATAAGGGAGAGGAGGAGGTTGAAAACTACGTTTGTTTCCTAAGCTAACGTTATTTTGATGCGGTTGCCCTGTATATAAATAGACAGCTGTGGGGAAAATGTGGGGAAAAATTAGATAATTAAAAAGGCTAAATGACTGAAAATAATCACTTAGCCTTTTAATCCGTACCCAGACCCGTACTTCGTAATTGCTGCGCCCATCATTCAAGACTGTCAAATCGGGTCTTTCCTGTCAAGCCAATGATGCCTATGCGTATGCCAAACACATGGATTACGGATTTCTCGTTCCGTGAACAAACACTTTATCCGCAACTCTGCTATGTGGTGTATTGGCTTAACTCCATTTCTATGGGCAACACTTTTGTTGCAGATTTCAAGCAGCTTTTATCGAAATACCCATCAGTAAGAACTCGTTTATTAGGCTTTCCTCATAATTGGGAACAAGAGCCTTTGTGGAGATAAAATAATTGCCCTGTTTCTTAAAAAGCACTGGGGCAAACCAGCTCCGTCTTTAATTGTTTCCAATAAATGGATTGTTTCAAGCCCCTATAGAAAGAGAACAAAAATTCCTGTGTGAAAATTAATCTACGACAAGGAGCAAGCAAGGAGCAATATCAAACAAAAATCAATACCTTTGCAGTACATATGAGATAGACCAAAACAAAAGTGGAATATCGGAAACGAATAGCAAGGAAAAGAGAAGAAACGACCCAAGTTGATGTCCTTTTTGAGTTAATAATCAATAAAAGCGTTAAATCTTCACCTTTTAGAATGTGCAATTAAAAATAACAACCATATTTCTGACTTATTATCTATAAAATATTGAGTAATAATCGGTTGTAAATAC
>OFMC01002375.1_pt1 | contig 12116 bp, 14 predicted proteins | sample 1541271 | NCBI WGS metagenome assembly OFMC01 (sample SAMN04209252, study PRJEB22552) | human gut metagenome | biome: gut; material: feces | host: Homo sapiens | place: USA: Oklahoma | reverse complement strand
TTGTCTAAAGAAAACTATAAATATGTGGGTTTTAGTACCCACGATGTACGTGGGCTGTAGTTTGCGTTGGAGTGGCACTATGGATGGAAAGAGGTTTTAGTACCCGCGATGTACGTGGGCTGTAGTACTATTGAAAAAAACTATATCCGTGAGAACATTTTGTTTTAGTACCCGCGATGTACGTGGGTTGTAGTCGATAGGAGCGAAAGAATCTGAATGAAAGAGAAAGGTTTTAGTACCCACGATGCACGTGGGTTGTAGTATTTCGCAGCAGATAGTGTAGACTGTTCTTTCCGTTTTAGTACCCACGATGCACGTGGGTTGTAGTGCGGTATCGGTACATCATGGGCTTTAGCTGGGAGAAGTTTTAGTACCCACGATGCACGTGGGTTGTAGTATTTCATATGGGTACATAGGTATGTTTTCTGGTTCTGTTTTAGTACCCACGATGCACGTGGGTTGTAGTTGCTGAATCATATCGAAGATGTTTTTCCACCACGGTCGTTTTAGTACCCACGATGCACGTGGGTTGTAGTAGCGAAATCTGCACAAAAGCAGTTTCTTTATGCTCTTATTTTATCACAATGTGCTGCATTTGTCAAGTGCTTTTTCCAATAAATTTCAGATTTTTCATCCTTTTTTTCTGCTCTATTTGTTTTTATTCCGATTTTCTGGTGCGAATCCCCCTTTTTCACCCCTTAAATAGACGTGAAAATCAGGAGTTTCGCGGAACTATTTTCTACTATTACCTATTAAAATGTAACTATTTTTAATTGATATTATTGCAAACAGTTTCTTTTCATATGTTCCTCCCATAAAGAAAAGCGTCACTTCCTCAGCGACGCCTTTCGATTGTTCTAAAATATCGTTCTATTTCTAGACTTACTTCGTTTCTTTTTTGGTTCTGAGCACAATTCCTGCACCTGTCACGGTCATCAAGATGGCTGCCCCAATCAACCAGCGATACCCATTAGAATATCCCGTTTGCGGTAAGGTTTCGGTTGTTTTGGTGGTAACCGTTGTGTTGGTTTCTGTCGGAGCGGTCGTTCCCGGAACGGGTGTAACCGAAGTTTCTGGGTCTGTCACAGGAATGGAAATCGTTGTACCCGTATCTTTAGGAGCGGTTGTATTCGAGATTGGTTCAGTCGTATCCGCAACAGGTGCGGTCGATGTTGTCACAATTGGATGTGTACCTGTCACATAGGTGTACTTTGGAGCATCATCGCTGGTATCTTCGAGTTTCACTGTGCAATCCAAATCTGTACCATATTCAAATTCTTCTAAGTCAAATCCAGTTAAGCCATATACTTCCTTATCTTTCCCATAGAAGAACACATAATTTTCTGGCATATTTGTAATACGGATTGCATACCGGATATTTCCAGTGTAACTATTGTAGCTGTTAAATTCATACTTCAAATTTTCAATGTAAATTTCATCTACATCAGAAGTATTCCATTTGGCAACTACATCCCCTGTTTGGAGGCAGAAAACTTCGCAGTTCAATCCTAAAACTGGTGTTTGCCGAACGATGTCCCGAATACGAATCCGTACCGTGTAAGTACCGCTCAACGGAATCTGACTAAGCTCTGTAGAGGCTTTTGTTGTAGTTGTGGTTGTTTCTGTTTGCGTGGAAACGGTTGTGGTGGCTGGAACTATGTTTCCATTTTCATCCAGACCATTGCCATATTCGTCTGTAACCGTTGTATAGACGGAAGAACTGGTTGTTTGCATCTGTGTGTCTGTTGTGACAACTGTACCGGCAATGACCGGAGCTTCTGTTGTGACAGCAACTGCCAGCTCATCATCCAAAGATTCTTCATCGACTGCATAGCCATTCATTGGAGCCGCTGCAAAAGAAAGCACGGCAAGGGCTGCAAGGGCGGAAAACCATTTCTTTTTCATAAAATCACCTTTCTCTCTGTGTTTATCCTTGGCGGATGGTATTCCTCTTACAGTTATAATTGTACTACATTTTTTCTTTTTTGTCAATACTTTTTTTACTTTTTCAACAAAAAATATGCACATAATAGTTTTTGGGGTTGAATGAGAAAAGAATCTGTTGCAGACGGATACAACGGATTCTTTTCTTTCATGGTTATTTTCTTTTAGTGCCAGCATCGCTTCTTTTTGCACGCCACTGACCATTTTTATTTCGGGAACGATTTTTTCCAGAAGTAGGCCCTGTTTTTACCACTGGACCATGCGTATATCTGGGCGATTTACTGTTTGTATTAGAGTGTATATCAGGAGCATTATCAATAATCGATTTTATTGCATTAGAAATAATTTCTATATTCATAAAGTCACTCACTTTCTTCTCCATTTTGAAGGTTTTACTATTTTTTTGCTTTGAGAATGACTCTTTTCAGATGAACTCTTATTGGCAATAATGCTTGCAGCAACTGCACCAGCTGCTCCTATAACAGTTTCTATCAGGGATAACGGAATCTTAACCATTTTCAATCCTCCACATCACATAACTTTTTTACATTTTTGAACTTAATACGAGAATAATCAAGTTTCAGTAGTACTCAATTTTTGCCCTCCTCTTTTTTCTTATTATACACTATATTTTTTCTATTGTCAACAAGTTTTTTATTTTCATTCTATTTTATATGAAATAAAGTCCATATTTCAAACCACCTCCGGCAGACTTGTTTTTCACGAATTCTGTCATATTCTTATTATATAAATAGTAGTAGACAACCGTCTGTCTGGTCAAAAACAATTTACAATTACAAACTAAAATTTATTTTCATTAAATTATAGAAACAGCCGTTCCCTCAAATTGGTCATTTTAGAAAACGGCTGATTTTTGTTATTTTACGGATTACTTATTCGTCTTTTTTCCTTGTTTTTACGATAAGAGTTCCACCACCAACAGTCATAAGCACAGCAAGCCCCACCAATACTTTGTAAATGTCAGAGCAGCCAGTTTGCGGAAGAGAAACTACTTCGTTGGCTTGATTCGTTCCGGTTGCAGTTTCTGGATTCACGGTATAAACATCAAGAACTTCTCCATCTTCATCTGTCAGCGTGATTGCATAGTTCCCATCTGCTGTTTCAAGGAGTGCAGCCTTTGCAGGAGTATTGCCTGTTTTGGTTGCATAGTCTTTCATTGCCCAATCCTTGAAATCTTCCTGCGTGATGTTTTTATAATTGGTTGTAGTGGGTTCGGTTGTAACAGTGTCCTCTATGCCATTATAGATTTTGTATGTTCCAGTTAAATTAGAATCTTTGATATTAGAATCTTCCACGTCTGAAACAGGATAGAGTCTTTCCCATTTCGAAACATCGCCTTGCTTTGTGCAATCTACATAAATCACATCTTCCTGCTCAAGAATGAGTAAGATTTTTTCCTTTCCCTTGTCATCAAACCAGTATTCAACTTTTGTAACACCACTTCCGCCAATAAAGTCCGGATAAGGCTGCGAGGCGGATAATTTATCGTAAATTTCCTTAAACGAATCCGAACTGTTTACAAATTCCTTGGCTTCCTCCAACGTCATTCGAGAGGCATCTTCTGGTATTTTGTTTAGAATGGAAGCCCGTGCTCGTTCAAATTCTCCGAATGCCCCATGTTCTTTTTCGGCAAGTTCCGCTAAAGCCTTCGCCTGTTCTTCTGAAAGTGCATCGTGATTGGTTACTGTAGCTGTTGTCGTGGTTGTTTCTGTGGTTGCAGTTGTTGCGGTTGTTTCTGCTTTCTCTTCAGAAAGGTCATTGTAAATCTTGTACGAGCCTACTAAAAGCGTTTTAGACACTTGTTTTGGAGTCGTTGAAACTGGATAGAGCGTTTCCCAGTCGGAGATATTTCCATTTGCATTGCATTTTACAGAAATAACATCTTCTTGCTCCAAAATCAAAAGGATTTTTTCTGTGCCATAGTCGTCCAACCAAAATTCAACTAATGTTACTCCACTACCGCCTACAAAGTCTGGATATTTTGCGATGGAAAGCAAGTTCTCATAAATATCTTGAAAGTCGGTGTTATTTCTCAGAATCTCTTGCACATCATCGAAACAAAGTCTTGCTGTATCGGATGAGAGTTCTCCAAGAATTATTTTTTCTTCCCGAATAAATTCCCCGAACAGATGATTGCCTTTCTCTTTGAGTGCTGCCAGTTGTTCTTGCTGTTCCGTTGAGATTGTATCATCAGGTGCAATCACTACGGGAATCTGAATCGTTTTGACAGGGTTGTCCGCTTCATCAAATACGGAAATACGAATACAGGTTTCTCCTGCAGAAATCGCTGTCACCAAACCATATTCGGATACAGTTGCGATGCTTTCATCTGCGGACTGGTATTCGATACGTTCCGCATCATATCCCTCTTTATCAAACTTGACATTCAGATTACAGCTTTCGCCGACTGACAGGTTGCATGCAGAGGGTTCAACGGAAAAATCAGATGCTACAACCTCTGTTGAACTTGGATTTTCTATTGACTCTGTAATTGCTGGTGAAGTTGTCGTTTCTGTCGTTTCCTGAATGTCGGTCAAAGTTGTAGCTACTTCTGTATCTACAGGCACATCCGTTGCACTTACAGAAAGTGGTATGGAAAGAGAACCAGTGAGAAGCATCATCGCTGCTAAAAATGCCCATTTTTTCATGTTGATACACCTCATTTTAATAACGCATCAAGTCGTTGTATTTATATTTATTGTAGCATATCAATTCAAATTTGTCAAGTGTATTAAACTTTTTTAATTAAATAAAAAATCATGAGATCCGTTTGTTTTGCCAGACGTCAAAAAGGTTTTGAGAACCTTTTAAATCAAATGTACACTGTACCCCTTTTGTTGTTTTCCCTTTTCAATGTGTTCCCGATAACCGTCTATATAGAACAAGATGTCATCTTCTGTTCCGTTTTCAATGTACATTTTTGCTTTCTCCCACGCTTGTATCGACACGAAAAACGCCGGTTCTCCGGCAACTAAAATTGGCTGTTTTACCTCTTTAAGCCAATAATATGTTCCTCCATAATTTCTTCTTGCAACTTCAAAAATATAAGACCCAACTGTTGTATAATACTGGTAAATTTGCTGTTCTTCAAATACAAAGTCGGAAACTTCTTCCAAAAAGTCATTTACATCATGCAGACTTTGAATAGAAAAATCAAAATTTCCTTTGTTTTGAAAGCACTGTGCAAACTTTTCTGCTGTTTCTTTAATTGCAGCCTGTAATTCGTCCATGTTGATTTCCTCACTTTTTATTATTTATATGCCTTGAAAAATAAGTTGATTCAAAGCAAAACTCATATTACAAAAACACCCGTTCAATCTTGCAAGTGTGATGCTTCTCCTTATCATAATTCACGCCAACCAAAAGAACCTCACCGTGGTAATTCTGCAAGCAGTCCAGATAATCTTTTCGCTTGATTTGTTCGATTGCCTCTTCTGCGGAATGTCCCCACTTCAATTCAACAATCATGGCTGGCAGGTTGCAGTTTCTATTCGGTTCAAATACAATATCTGCGAACCATTTTCCAGCTGGCATTTCTCGATGCAAGGTGTAGTTTTTCTGAGCGGAGTAGTATGCAAGCGAAATCACACAGGACAGAGCGTTTTCATCGTTGTATTTCAAAATCGATGCGTTTGCTTGATGTGCCTGTTCGATTAGTTCTGCAACTGTTTCTTCATCACCGGAAAGTGTGGCTTGTAATAACTTTTCAGAGGTTTCCAAAGCTGTTACAACACTTCCCCACCCCATTACTTTTACGGTACTGATAAACTGTTCCATTACTTCATCGTTTGGAATCCAAATCTCTTTTGTTTCTGCATCATAAGTTAAATAGCCCAAATGCACCAACAGTGTCAGAACGTCATCTTTTGTTGCAAACGTAACCATATCATTGCTAAAAGTAGTCGTATCAATTTTTTCTTTTTCTCCTGCAAGCAGCTTCAAAATGACATCTTGTACCCCAAATTCATTGGATTGAATATAAATTTTCAAAGCCTCATAGGTTTCTGTTTGCGTCCAGTAATTGCTAAATTTTCCACGCAGCATAGCTTCTACGACAGACTTTGGATTGTAAATCGAAACGCCATCCACACAATATCCATCATACCATTTCTTTGTTTCAGAGAATGGCATGTTGTATTGCTCGCAAAGCTGCCGAACTTCCTGTTCTGTAAAGCCAGTGAATTCTTCGATTGGAGAGGCATCGGTCATAGAATACTCATAGAATACATTGATAGCAGAGTGTTCCCCATATTTTTTGATGGGCAGAATACCAGTCATATAGGCAAGGGCAATATAGCTTTTGTCTTTTAACAAGTCCCTCAAAAAGTCTAGGTATTTTGTCTGCTCTTCCAATTGATTTTTTCGAGAACGGAAAATACAATCCCACTCATCGATGATGAAAATGAAAGGAACTTGACAGTCCTGATAGATGTCATCCAACATAAATGTTAAAATGGTCTTATCCAAATAGTCTGCATCCGGATATGCTCGCAGTAAATCTCGCCCTACAGCCTTTGTAACCAATGCAATCATCTGTTCAATGGTTTGTGTTTTGCTCAAAAAATTCTGCATATTTAAATGAATAACATTATACTGGTTCAGATGCTTTTCAAAATCTGGATGTGTTGCAATTTTTAATCCTTGAAACAATCTTCTGGAATCGCAGCCACGGCTGTAGTAAGCGGTCAGCATATTGGCTGCCATAGACTTTCCGAATCGTCGTGGACGGCTAACACAAATATATTTTTGTGTCGTTCGTAGAACGCTGTTTGTATACTGAATTAACTCCGACTTATCTACATAAATCTTGGAATTCAACACCTCTTGAAAATCAACATTTTCTGGATTCAAGTAGATACCCATGATCGTTCCCTCCTTACTGTAGTTTCAATTCTTTTCTCTTATTATATCACAGCAAGGCGGAAAAAGCAACTTTTCATGCACAAAAAAGCTCCGGATTTTCCATCTCTTGGACAATCTAGAGCTTTCTCCTTATAACCACTTAGCAGTAGTATGGATTCGTTGAGCCTTTCTTTTTTCCTCTATTCAGATGTGGCAGCATCCCCTGGTTGTACAACCTGCTGATCGCTCTGCCAACTTTGCATTGATCTCCACGAGATAATCGCTGGTACAGTCCAGGACGATGCATTTCAATGATGTCCCGCACCCGAAGCTGCTTTCCATATGTGTTTTTGCATCTGATCACGCATGCAATCGCCATCCGAGATCGTCTTGCATTCGTGTAGTTATACGTTAAATAAAACATCGCATTCGTTCCTTTCATCCATCTATATTCAATTCTTCTCCGCTGCTGCTCAATTGCTGCAAAATATCCGCCTGGGCTTGTTCTTTCTGCATCTCCAAATTGGAAAGAATCTTTATCCGCTGCCCGACAATTCCATTTGGAAATGGTAGTCCTTTTGTGTGCAACAGTTCTTGCAATTCTGTATCCGATATTGTCGCTGTTCCACTGTTGGTATAGCTGCAAGAATCATTCTTGTCCAGCCCCAGCAGTTGCAGTTCATAAATGTCAAACGCTTCATTTTGTAGCCGTACGCCGGTCACCAATGCTTCTGTTTTCTGTGTGTAATCTGCAAATAAAAATTCCATTGGTTCCTCCGTTATTGCAAGTGAAAGTATGCTTCTGTTTCCTTGTGAATGGGTACACCCTCACAGAATTTCACAATAATATCCTCTTTCTGAATTTCAATGTCTTGAATTGCAGCAGTTTTCAAGGCAGATGCCTCCGGTGATTTGACATGGCTCATATAATGCTTGAACTGTTTGACCAGTCTGCAGTAAGTATCTTCGTCTACAGTCGGAATTTCTGTTTTCTTGTACACCAATTGTTGCCGCAGCGTTTTCAAGGTTGTTTCGTTTTGCTGAAGCTTGTTCAGAATCGTGTCCGAACCTTTCCCAGTTTCCAGATAGGCTGTCAAATTTCCCTGTGCCGTTTCCAATCCATGAATCTGATTCATCAGACGATTTTCTTCATCCGATTGGATATGCCTTTGGATTGCCAGTTTTTCATGAATCTTATGCAGCAGTTTTTCTTTGTTCTCTGGGCTGAAAATGCACTGCTGCAAAGCATAGAACACAAAATCATTCAAATGGTCTGCTCTGACGCTTTTCCAATCACAATTGCAGCTTTTTCTGTACTGCAAATACTTGTGTCCATTGCTGTAGTTCACATTTCCGGAATATGCCTTTCCGCAACTGGAACAATGCAGATACCCATTCAAAGCATAGTAGTTTTTTCCAGTTCTATGAGTCTGTTTGGTTGCATTCTTCCGCATGTTCTCTTGTGCTTTTTGGAAATCTTTTTCCGAAATGATTGCCGGCATGCCGTTGGGAATCTGGATGTATTGTGCTTTCTCCTTGTGAGAATTTCTCCTGCCCTCAGAATCTTTTGATTCTGTGCGGTCGTATACGTAAGTGCCCATGTACTTCTGATTTTTCAAAATGCTATTGATTGCCGATTTGGAAAAGTCATTTCCATTAGCAGTTTGATACCCCTTTTGCTTCAGCGATTTTTTAATGTAGTCATAGCCCATTCCCCTTAGATACAGCTGAAAAATATCCCGAATAATGGGAGCGGTGTTTTCATCAATTTCATAAAGCCCGACCTCGTTGACCCGATAACCCAGCGGCGGAAGTCCGCCTAAATGCCGGCATTGTTTCGCTGATTCCAGTTGTGCTGCCCGGGTATTTTTAGAAAGCGTTTCTGAATATTCTTCTGCGACCGCTGCCTTGACCGTTGTAATCAGTTTGTTATACGATTTGCTGGCAGTATCTGTACCGTCTGTGACTGCAATCAAGCGAATGTTCTGTTTTTCAAAAAAGGTAAGGTCTTCCAACTGGTGAGCCGCATTTCTGTGCAGCCGATCCAACGCTCTGACCACAATGGTTTTTGCCTGAACAGTTCCATTCTGAATCTCTTCTTTCATGCGGTTGTATTCCGGACGATTTTCTGTGAATCGTCCGCTTTTTGTAATAAGAAAACTGACTCTGCTTGAATTGCAAAGTCAGTTCGTCTATACAATATATTTAAAATAAAAATATTTTTACTCTTTGTTTTTATATATAATAATGCATATTAGAGTATATTAGTTTTTCGAAAAATAATCTGTTTCTATTTTAAATTGTCTTTATACTATTTTTACTCTTTATTTGTAATTAATTGCTGCAATTCATTTTCGCAGCATTCAAATAAAGGAAATCGATCACCATAACCATTTTCTTGTTTTCCCTCTATATCGCTTTCCACTGTGATTACTTTTCTTCCATTTATCGTTGTAATATCTACAATTGTCCCAGGAAGGTTTCTTTCTTTTATTAAAACTTTTTCAAATAAATTAAACATTTTATTACCAGCCATAAATATATTTAAAATTCCTGAAAATGAACGGATACTATTCCATTTTCGAGCTTCCAGATCGCAAAAATCTCAAATCGTTCCCACTTTTCTTCACAGAAATGATTTCCAGATTTTTCAGAGATGAATTCTGTAGTTCTATCCATTGGGATTAACCAGCCAAATAGATCTTCTCCTTCTACCGTTTCTGTTATAAGGTCATGCCCCTCGCCACTGCTAATAAAAAATCGGGAATTCTTTTTTCGTGCTTCTTTTTGAACAAGCTCCATAAAGGCATCAAATTTATTACTTTTCATTTAAACATCCTTATAAATTCTTTTTAATTAAATAAACTCAATAACTTTTCCGATAAATCTTTTATCACTTTCAATTGCAATACAATTTTTCGCATCATAGATGGGTACGGGTTTGTACTCGTTTCCGTCAATCAAAAATTTGTGATAGGATTTTTTTGGCATTTCATCAAGTTTTAATACAGTATATTTTTTAATGTGAAACTCATAAATCACTTTGCTCATCATTTTATCCTGTATTTCCTTTCACTACTTTTATTCTATTTTTTTATTATACCATTATTGTCGCTAAAAGTCAATTTGTTTTTCTCACTCTAACAGACATAGAAATGTGCAAATTGCAATGCTGCCACATCCTGTACCAACGCATTCAATTTGGAAAGGTATGCTTCCAAAGAAGGCTCCGAAAGATGCTGCAATAGCGTTTTAGATGCATCCCATGTCAAAACCTGATTCTTGTATTTCCATCCCAATGTCTGACTTGCATCCTGTACCGCAAAGTTACGAAAAAGATGTTGCAGATGTAGCGACAATGCTTTATGTGCGTTGTTTGTCCTGCATACCGCAATGCCGTTGCTAAACAATGTCGAACAGATTTTTTCGGGCAATAGGTTCTCGAACGGAATGCGAACGCATTTCTCGTCTTTTTCAATTTCCGCATAATGGCGATTCTTTGCATCCACGACAACCGCTCGAACAGTAAAGGAATCCGCAATCCATCTGGCAAATGGTTCAGACGTTCCAATTCCAATGTCAACCATTCCAGCCGAGGTGTGTACCAAATCAAAGGTACACATATTCTTGCCATTTCCAACGTTGTATTCTCTCGATTTGCACTTTAAGCGTGTGTACTCCGACACCGAAATCACAGCCTGTTCATTCATGCAGATGGTGAAATCTACAGGAACAACCTCATCTGTAAGGCTGCAATCTTTTTCGTATTCCATATGTCCTCCTCCCAAAATTACGACTGCAAAAGTTGAACCTTTTTGATGTTGCAAAAATGCTTTTCAGTTTTCTTAGAAACATTGTTGGAAACTGTAATCTCAACTGACCGATTCAGCAGAGCATCTGTGTTGTCTGCATTGAGTGCCCGAAACACATTCGACCATGGATAAGACCCCAGTTCCTTGCTGCTGAAGAACTTAACCAATATGGTTCCATCTTCCATTTGAAACTTCATACAAACTTTGTCTTCTCCGTAGTCGAACACTGTCACAATCTTCGCTGAATAAGTGCCATTTTCGACAGCTAAAACCTCATTACTAATTACACGCATGATATTGATTCCTTTCTGTTGTTGAATTGCACTTGTCTGAACCTTTTGCAGGTTTTTTTCAAGTGTGTTCCAATTTTAGCACAACTTTTTGGAAATGTAAAGGCTGCAATCTTGACAGAAATGATGTTTTGTATTATAATAAAAACAGCGGAATTTCGGGATTTATTACCAACCAGAAAACTTTACTATTTTTCAGTTTTAAGTTCTTTCCATGGGATCCCTTGGGACTCTGAAGCTGCAAATAGCGAATTAGAATTGTTTGAAAAAATTGTAAATTCTGAAAATGGCTCTTTCTGATTGATTGCAATTGGATCGTTCCAATAAAGATTTCGCTCAGAAAGGACAATTGTTATATTATTAATTACATATTTGAAAAGAGGCTTTATAATGAATTCAAAATATAATTGGAATGAAATTGTAGAAGACAGCAAAAAAATAATACATGATACGACCAAGAATGGTAATAGAAAACTGATCAGTACGATGAAGGAACTTTATGACAGATTAAAATTCCAGTATGAAAAGAACGGAAAAGAGATTCCTAAATATGTTCTTTATTCTGAGAAGATTCGAAAGGAATTTAACATCGATCGTCATAAGAAAAACATCCAGTTAGAGTTATATCGGGCTGTAGCCGCACATGGAAAAATTCTTTTAAAAACACTTTCACAAAATATTACAATATCCTATCCCACCGTAGCAAGTCAGGCTGTCTGGTTATTTATTCGCCTTAAAGAGACAAAAGAAACAGAAGAAAAGAATATTTCTTTAGAAGATTATAACAGCCATTTTTATTATTTATCCAAAAGATTAAAAGAACAATTTAAAGATGAGATTCTCTTTCTCTCATTTGACACAGATACTGTGGTTCTTCTCTGCAAAGATGATTCTGCACGAAAAAAAATCATCCGCCATTTCAGAAAATTACATCCTCATTTGGAAATGTTTTAACAGGGGGTCAATATGGCAAGTAGATCCGAAACCGATAAAATCCATGAAAAAATTTGCGAGGTCACTGCAGAATATTTTCTCACACACAAAAAGGAAGCGTTTTTTTCTCTGTCTACACAAGAGATATATGAAGAAGTAAAGAAATACGCATCAAATGCAGTGAATTATGCGACACTCAAGTTCCCAGGATTCTTACAAGTACGAAAAATCTGGATTTCTTTTCTTTCTGAAAATCACCAATATACGCCGGGGG
>OFMC01002361.1_pt1 | contig 12159 bp, 13 predicted proteins | sample 1541271 | NCBI WGS metagenome assembly OFMC01 (sample SAMN04209252, study PRJEB22552) | human gut metagenome | biome: gut; material: feces | host: Homo sapiens | place: USA: Oklahoma | reverse complement strand
ACGCCGTGACGTCGAAATACTCCGTCTACGCGAGCAACATCCTGCACAAGGACTATAACCTCACGCTCATGCTCGCGCAGGCCGCCGCGATCGTGGCCTACCTGCCCGTCGGCATCGTCGCGTCCAAGATCGGCCGCAAAAAGACCATTCTCGGCGGCGTCGTGATGCTGGCCATCGCGTTCGGCGTGGCTGCGTTCCTCAATTCCGAGAGCCCCACGATGCTCATGAACGCGATGTTCTGCCTCGCCGGTATCGGCTGGGCGACCATCAACGTCAACTCCTTCCCGATGGTCGTTGAGATGTGTTCCGGCAGCGACGTCGGCCGCTACACCGGCTTCTACTACACGGCCAGCATGGCCGCGCAGGTCATCACGCCGATGTTCTCCGGCTTCCTGATGGACAAGGTCGGCATGACCGTGCTCTTCCCGTATGCCGCCATTTTCGTGGCCGGCGCGTTTGTGACTATGCTCTTCGTCCGCCATGGCGACAGCCGTCCCATTGCCGCCAAGGGTCTGGAAGCTCTCGACGTGGACGATTGATCAAGAATTCTAATTGGAGGTTGCTACTATGGAACGTCTGACCCGTAAACTCAAAAAGGGCGGCTACTCCGCCAACCGCCATCCCGCGGCACAGATCGATGAGCGCCTGAGCCAGCTCAAGGGCGTGCACAAGCAGTGGGTCGGGGATGTGTCGGACATGATCACCGGCATGAAGCAGAGCGAGGCCGCCGGACAGGCCGGCGCGCTCACGCTGGCGATGCTGCAGGCGAGCTACGCCGCGATCGTGCGCATCGGCCGCCGCTTTGAGGCCGTCTGCCCCGCCGAGGGCAACACCGACGACGCCGTCACGGCGCTCGGCAAGCTCGAGGATCTGTACGAGCAGTGCCTCTCCGAGCTCGAGGACGCCAAGGCGGGTCTGGATGAGTGCCGCGAAAACGGCTTTCAGGATGACCTCGCCTACGGTGAGCTCATGGTGACGAAGCTCGGTCTCACGCAGCTGACCAAGCAGTTCGACATCGCCACCGGCTATGCCGAACCCGATCCGGAGCCGTATCAGTACCAGCCCAAAACGGACAAACCGGCGCAGTAAGCCGCTGTCATAGAAAATAGAAAGAGGAGATCTCTGTATGAAACGCACATTTACGACAATTGTCTGCGCGCTGCTTCTTGTGGCCGTGCTCGCCGGCTGCGGCAGCACCGGCAGCACCAACCCCTTTGATGCCAAAGCCAAGCTCTTTGACGCCGAGGGCATGCAGATCACGCTCACGACCGACTTCAGCCAGGAATCGCTTGAGGGCTACACCGTTGGCTACGCTGCGGACACGGCGATCGTGCTCGCCCTCCATGAGACGAAGGCGGAGTTTGCCGAAGCCGGCGCGGAAGACGTGACGTTCGAGCAGTATGTCGAGTTCGTCCGGCAGGCGAACAGTGACAAAGAGCTCGTCGACGGCGAGCCCATCGACGGCAACCCGACGCTGCTGTATGACTTCCTCAACGAGGAGCAGAACGTCACCTACCGCTACCTCACCGTTCTCTACGAGGCTGACGATGGGTTCTGGATGGTGCAGTTCGCGTCCCAGAAGAGCAACTTTGACGCCTATGAGCCGAGCTTCATCGAAGCCGCCAAGAGCGTCAGCTTCAGCGCCTGAGCGCGGGGATATCAAAGCCCCCGTCCGGCAGACCGCCGGACGGGGGCTCTTCAATTGCTGGAACAGATCCTTTTTGGACAGAAAAAGAGCAGACAGGGTACACCTGTCTGCTCTTTTCGCGAAAACTCAGTAGCGCACGTCGCTGACGGCGACGGTCGCGTTGTCATAGCGGTACACGCGGCGAACGCGGAAATGAATGTCCGCCGTGACGCCGCCGTTCGTGCCGTCCGGCAAGAGCGCCGCCAGCTCGTCGGCGGGGATGCACTGTCCGCCGTCCGCTCCGAGCAGCACAGCCTGATCGCCGACGGCAACATCGGGGATGTCCGTGACGTCGACCATGGTGAAGTCCATGCACGTCTTGCCGCGTACAGGCGCATACTTGCCATGCAGGAGCACCCGCGCCCGGTTGGAGAAGGCGCGGGAGTAGCCGTCGGCATAGCCGACCGACAGCACGGCCACACGCGTGGGACGCTCGGCGGTGAAGATGCGTCCGTAGCTGACGCTCTCGCCCGGCTCGACCGTGCGGATGTCAACGACCTTGGCGTACCATGTCAGAATGGGCTCAAGGGCGCATGCGCGCGCGCTTTCGGCGCTGTAGCTCATGCCGAGGGCGAACATGCCGGCGCGCACCATCTGGCAGCGGTATTCCGGATGCACAAGCAGACCGCCGGTGCTGGCGCAGTGGCGCAGACCGGGGTCGATGCCCAGTGCTTCCAGTCCGCTGCAGACCTCCTGAAAGGCTGCGAACTGCGCGTCCGTGAACGCACTGTCCGAGGGATCCGTCGAGTCGGCACAGGCGAAATGTGTATATATGCCAGTCACGTGCAGACGATCGAGCGCGCAGATCTGCGCGGCGTCCGAAACGGCCTGTGCGCAGTGCCCCGGCCGGGCGTGGAGCCCGAGCCGGTTCATGCCGGTGTCTACCTTGATGTGCACATCGATCTGCAGATCCATCGGCTGCAGGAGCGCCTGCACATGGCTGGCATATTGGAGTGAGAACACGTTGATGGTCAGACCGTGCTGTGCCGCCTGAATGATCTCCGGGTCGAGCAGGCCGCCAAAGATGAGGATGGGCGTGTGCGGTGCGGCTGCACGCACGGCAAGCGCCTCTTCAAGCGTGGCGGCCGCAAACCAGTCGACATAGGGCGCGGCATACTCGGCGCATACGCGCAGGCCGTGGCCGTAGGCATCGGCTTTCATGACCTCCATGATGCGGCAGTCCGGCCCGATGAGCGCGCGCAGGCGCTGCAGGTTGCGCTGGAGCTTGTTGAGGTCGATCTCCGCGCAGGTACGGTAGGGATACTCGTGCATAAGGGAAGGGTCCTTTCTTTGCAAATCTCAGCGATGCTGCATCAGGATCCCGCGGATCGCCTGCACGATAGGGGAGAGCTCATGTGCCTGCAGGCACTGCGGGTTGATCACGATCTGATCCTGATAGAGGAAGGTGTAGATGCTCGGTTCGCCGTCGATCAGTGCCTGACGCAGCGCAGCAGCGGGCATGGTCAGCGGCCGCAGGAAGAGCCGGCGGATGCAGGCGGGCTGTACGCCGGGCTCGGTCGGAATGCCGATGGTCATCTCCAGACCCGGGCAGTCGGAAAGTCCTGCGCGGATCGTGTCCACATAGCTGTCCCACTGCGCCATGATCTGATCATAATCGCGCTGCACGAACAGCTCCACCGCCTTGACAAGGCCGCAGATGTTCTCTTTGTCGACCTTCATGGGGCGGCCAATGCCGTAGTTCGGGCAGCAGTTGAGATCGCACGCGGCGATCAGCTCGCGGCTGCCGAGGATCATGCCCGAGGCCTGCGGACCGCGGATCTCCTTACCGCCGCTGAACACGACGAGGGACGCGCCGTCGTCGAGGTATTTGCGGATATTCGCCTTCGGCGGCAGCTCGGCCGCCGCGTCGACGATGATGGGGATACCGTGCGCGCGGCAGAGCGCCGCGATCTCCGGCAGCGGGATCGAGCCACGCATGGTCTCGGCCTCGGACGTGTAGAAAAACGCCGCCGTGCGCTCGGTGATGCGGTCCTCGATCTGCTGCAAAAACGCCGATGACGTCACGCCGATCTCCACAAAGTGCGCGCCTGAGAGCAGCATGCCCTGATCGTAGAGGTCGCGGTGGCATTTGAGGCAGAGGATCTCGTCTTTCATGCCGGTGGTGTCCGGCAGCTGATAGGCATACGAGCGGCGTGTGCCCGTCATGCAGGCGGCCGCCGCAATGGCAAGCCCTGCAGCTGCGCCGCAGGTGACGCAGCAGGCTTCCACGCCGAGGAGGTCTGCGATGCGCCGGCCTGCTGCCGTGTGCAGCTCGCTCATGTCCACGAAGGCGCCGGCCGCTGACTGCATGGCCTGCAGCACCTCGGGCGCCATGAGCGAGCCGCCCAGCGCCGTGACCGTGCCCCAGGCATCAATGACTGTGCGGACGCCGAGCGATTCGTAAATACTTTCTGCCATGGTTCAGTCCGCCTTTGCATCGCCCGTGACGATGGGTGTGGTGAATGTGGACAGAAATTCGCGCAGTCGTGCCGTCGGGCGCTCCTCGAAGATCTCCTTCGGTGTGCCCATGGCATCAATCTTGCCCTTGTCCATGAAGATGACCTTGTCGGACACTTCATAGGCAAAGCGCATCTCATGTGTGACGAGGATCATCGTGGCGCCCTCCTTGGCGAGGCTGCGGATGACGTTGAGCACTTCGCCGACCAGCTCCGGGTCGAGTGCGGACGTGGCCTCGTCAAACAGCAGGATCTTCGGATTCATGGCCACGGCGCGTGCGATGGCCACACGCTGCTGCTGGCCGCCGGAGAGCTCGCTCGGAAGGTTGTCCATCTTGTCGCCCAGGCCAACGGCCGTGAGCCACTTTTCCGCCAGCGCCTCGGCCTCGGCCTTCGGCATTTTCTTTGTGTGGGTCAGACCGAGCATGACGTTTTTCTTCGCCGTCATGTGCGGGAACAGGTTGAACTGCTGGAAGACCATGCCCGTCATCGAGCGCTGCTGCGCGATGACCTTTTCCGGCACGCGCTTGCGCTTTCCGTTGACGTCGTGATAGCCGATCTCCTGGCCGTCGAGGATGATCTTGCCCGCCTCAAACGGCTCCAGCAGGTTGATGCAGCGCAGCAGGGTCGTCTTGCCCGAGCCGCTCGAGCCGATGATCGACACGACTTCCTTCTCGTGCACCTCCAGCGAGATGTCGGAGAATACTGTGAAGTCACCGTAGCTCTTCGTTACGTTTTCAAATCTCAACAGTGCGTCACTCATGGTAGTTACCTCTTAGCTTTCTGCAGATAGTTGAGCTTTTTGCTCAGTTTCTTGCCGGCGTACTCAATGAGCGTGTTGATGGCAAAGTAGAACACGCCGATGATCAGGTAGTACACCAGCGCCTCGCCGTATTTGGCGACGATCTGGCGCGTGACCAGCAGCAGATCCAGCACGCCGATCATGCCCAGCAGCGTCGACGCCTTGATCATCTCTGTGGCGGAGTTGATCCACGGCGGGATCATCTGCACCACCGCCTGCGGCAGCAGGATGTTGAAAAAGATTTGCGGGAACGTCAGGCCGATGGCGCGGCCGGCCTCGATCTGCCCCTTCGGGATGGCCTGCAGCGCGCCGCGCGTGAGCTCGGTCATCTGCGCGGCGGAGAACATCGTCAGCGCGACGGCGCCGGCCGTGTTCTGCTGCATCTGGAAGCCGAAGAACATTTTGAGCACGGCGTTGACAAAGTAATACACCACGAAGATCGTGACCAGAACCGGCAGACCGCGCATGATGTCCACGTAGATGCGGAACAGCCACTGCCAGCGCTTTTTGCAGTAGGTCAGCACGACGCCCATCGCAATGCCCAGAATGGTGCCGAGCACGATGGCGATCAGCGAGATGTAGACCGTGTTGCCGAGTGCCGTGAGGACGTTGCCCCAGAGATTGGATATGTTTTGGAAGTACTTCATACGGACCTCCCCTACAGGAACAGTTTCTCGACCCGACGCAGAATGAACGCGATCAGGTAGCAGGCCGCCACATACAAAATGCCCGTTGTCAGCCAGACTTCAAAGACACGGAACGTCTGCGTGGTGAGGACCTTCGAGATGTACGTCAGCTCGCCGACCGTGATGGCCGAGGCGATGGATGTGTCCTTAAACAGCGAAATAAGGTAGTTGCCCATGGACGGAAGGACTTTTTTCATCATGATGGGCAATTCAATTTCTATTTTAATAACCGTTCCGCTCAAACCGATGGCCTGACCGGCCTCGATGATCCCCTTCGGGATCGCTTCCAGTCCGGCGCGGAACACTTCCTCCATGTAGGCGGAGGAATACAGAGCCAACGTGATGACGAAAGAGGGGACCTTGGGGATGTTGATGCCGATCGTCGGCATACCGAAATAGGTGATGTAGACGAGGATCAGAATCGGCGTGTTTCGGAAGATCGTGACAAAGATCTGCACGAGCTTGCGGGCAATCTTGGATTTGGAGACAGCGGCAAAGGCCAGCAGCAGGCCGATGATGGTGCCGACTGTGATCGCGATGATCGCCATGAGCAGGCCGAAGCCAAGACCCTCCAGCATGGGGACAATATTCTTTTCGATAACTGTCCAGTTAAAATTGTAATTCATAGCGTTCTCCATCCGAAGCTTTGGAAAAATGCGGATCGCGCCCGCAAGGGCGATCCGCACCTTCCAAAATTCTGTTTACATAGGGATGCGGCTGCGCTGTGCTCAGCAGTACATAGCCGGCTTGCCGGTCTTGGGCGGGTCGAGCTTCACGCCGAACCACTGCTCAAACGCGTCGATGTAGGACTGGTAGGTCGCACCGCTCATGGCGTCCTGCAGCACGGTGTTGACATAGTTGAGCCAGACCTGGTCGCCCTTCTGGACGCCGGCACCGTAGTTCTGCGGGCGGCCGGCGATGCCGGTGGCAATGTAGTTGCTGTCGAGGGAAGCCTGATACTTGGCGTTGGACATGTCGCACACGGCGACGTCGCAGCGGCCGGAGGCCAGCGCCTGATAAAGCAGCGCCTGATCCTCATACTGGTCGACGGTGTAGTTGTCGTGGCCGGCAAAGACGTCGGCGACGATGTCCTCGGCAAAGCTGTTCTGCAGGATGGCGACGGTCACCTTCGTGCCGCTGTCCATGGCTGCGAGCAGCTGCTCGCCGGTCTTGTACTTGCTGTTGGTGTGCAGCAGAGCCTCACAGCCCTCGGTGTAGTACGGGATAGTGAACTCGATCTGCTGGGCTCTCTCGGCGCTGATGGTCATGAACTGGAAGCAGATGTCCACGTTGCCGTTGACCAGGTTCGGAACGCGCTCGTCAGAGGACTGCTCGACGAACTTGACCTTTTCCGGATCGCCGAAGAGAGAGTTGGCAACGATCTTCGCCATGGAGACGTCGAAGCCGCAGAGGTTGCCGTTGTCGTCATAGAAGTGCCACGGGGCGTTGGTGCTGCCGGTGCCGACGATCAAATAACCGCGATCGAGGACTTCCTGCAGCTTGCTGCTGCCGCTGGCAGTGCCGCCGTTGCCGCCGCTGCCGCATGCCGTGCAGGCGGCGACCATCAGGATGGCCATGAGCAGCGCGAGAATGGATCTGAGCTTTTTCTTCATTTGTTTTCCTCCTGTTTTTATAATATGAAGTGGTTTTCACATCATTTTCCTGTGTTTGCTCGTGGTTTTCGGGGTGTCGTGCCGGTTCAGAGCTTTTCGGCGATGATCTCGATCTCGACCGAGGCGTTCGTGGGCAGAGAGCCCACGCCGATGGCGCTTCTGGCATGGCGGCCGTGCTCACCGTAGAGCGCCTCGAGCAGCTCAGATGCACCGTTGACGACGGCGGGCTGGTCGCCGAAGTCGGGCACACCGTTGACCCAGCCGTGCACGCGCACGATGCGGATGCGGTCAAGGTCTGCCACCGTGGCGATCGCGCTCAGGCAATTGACCGCGCTGATCTTGGCCGATTCATAGGCGTCCGCGATGCTGACGTCGCCGCCGACCTTACCGGCGTAGAGCAGCTTGCCGTCGACCCAGGCCGTCTGGCCGGATGCATAGATCAGGTTTCCCGCCGTCTGCACCGGAAGATATGCTGCGACCGGCGCCGGGCATGCGGGCAGCTTCAGGCCCATGGCCTGGAGCTTTTGTTCCACATTGGACATTGGAATCGTCTCCTCTCTCAAGCCGTATAATACTTGGCGCAGAAGCGGCGGATGCGTGCGATCGCCTCCGTCAGATCCGCGTCGCTGCAGGTGTAGGCGATGCGCACGAAGCCCTCGCCGCATGCGCCGAAGGCGCTGCCGGGGATGCAGACGACGCGCTCCTCGTCAAGCAGACGGTTGCAGAAATCCTCACTGCTCATGCCGAAGGCACGGATGTCGGCAAAGACATAGAATGCGCCCGTGGGGTCGTTGCTGTTCATGCCGGGAATGGCGGCCAGACCTTCCAGCAGCGTCGCGCGGCGGCGCGCGAAGATGTCGCGCAGCTGCGTGCACAGCTCCGGATGGTCAAGTGCGGCAACCGCGGCGTACTGACCGATGGCATTTGCGCAGGCGTTGAAGTTTTCCTGACATTTGGTCATGCGGTCGACGATCTCCGCGGGGCCTGCCAGATAGCCGATGCGCCAGCCGGTCATGGCGTAGGATTTTGAGAAGCTGTTGATCACCACGCAGCGGTCCTTCATGCCGGGCAGCTCCGCGATGGACAGGTACGGCTCCGTGCCGTAGAGCAGGGTGTTGTAAACCTCGTCGGCGATGATGAGCAGGTCGTGCTTTTTGGCGATCGCGGCGATCTGCTCCATGTCCGCGCGGGACATGACGCTGCCGGTGGGGTTGTTGGGCGAATTGATCATGAGCGCCTTGGTGCGCGGGGTGATGCGCTGCTCGATGGCCTCGGGCTGCATCGTGAAGTTGTGCTCCAGATCCGTCGGGACGCGCACGGCCTCACCGCCGCAGTAGCGCACCTGCGCCACATAGTTGAGCCACTGGGGATCCTGAATGAGCACCTCGTCGCCGGGATTGAGCAGCACCAGAAACAGCAGGGACAGCGCGCCCATGCCGCCGTTGGTGATGATGATCTCGGTCGTGGGATCGTAGCCGACGCCTTTCAGGTTCGACTTCTCCGCGATGGCGCGGCGCAAAGCCGGCGTGCCGGCGTTCGGCGTATAGTGCGTGATGCCCTTTTCGAGCGCCTCGTTTCCGGCGCGGCACACGAGCTCCGGCGTGGCCATGTCCGGCTCGCCGATGCCCATGCTGATGACATTGTCCATCGTGGAGGCCTTGTCAAACATGGCGCGGATGGCGCCCTGCCGGAGCGTTTTGGCCTTCTCATTGATCCAGTCCATCGGAATCGCCCTCCTCTCAGCGCTGCACGCGGCCGGTGCCGTCGCCGCCGGCCAGCTTCTCGACGTCGGAGACGTCGACGCGGTTGAAGTCGCCGATGACGCTGTGCTTGAGGCAGGAGGCCGCGACTGCGAACTCCAGCGCCTGCTGGCGGTCGGCGTAGTGGTTCAGGCCGTAGATCAGGCCGCCGGCAAACGAATCGCCGCCGCCGACACGGTCGATGATGTCGCGGATCTCGTATTTCTTCGAGACGTAGAAGTGCTCGCCGTCGTTCAGGCAGGCGGCCCAGCCGTTGTAGTCGGCGCTGTGGCTCTCGCGCAGCGTGATGGCGATCATCTTCATGTTCGGGAACGCGGAGAGCACCTTGCTGCCGAGCATACGGTATTTCTCGCGGTCGAGCGAGCCGGACTCGACGTCCACGTCCGCCGTGATGCCGAGCGACTTCTGCACGTCCTCCTCGTTTGCGATGGCGACGTCCACGAACTCGGCCAGCTTGTTCATGACCTCGGACGCGGCCTTGCCGTATTTCCAGAGATTCTTGCGGTAGTTAAGGTCGCAGGAGACGGTGATGCCGCGCTTTTTCGCCTCGGCGACCGATTCGAGCGAGAGCTCCATGGCTGTCTCCGAGATGGCCGGAGTGATGCCGGTGATGTGGAACCAGTCCACGCCGTCAAACGCCTTGTCCCAGTCGATGTCGCCGGGCTTGGCCAGCGCGATGGCGGAGTAGGCGCGGTCATAGACGACCTTGCTCGGCAGCTGGTTTGCACCGCCCTGCAGGTAGTAGATGCCCATACGGCCCTCGCCGCGCAGGATGCGGGAGGTGTCCACGCCGAAATAGCGCAGCTCGCGGATGCACGCCTCGGCAATGTCGTTTTTCGGCAGCACGGTCAAAAATGCGGCGTCCATTCCGTAGTTTGCCAGCGACACCGCCACGTTTGCCTCGCCGCCGCCGAACGTGGCCTCCAGACTCGGGCTCTGGAAGAAGCGCTCGTGGCCGGGCGCTTTCAGGCGCAGCATGATTTCACCGAATGTCAGTACCTTCATTTGATCTTCTCCTTATTTCTGCAGCAGGTGGACCGCGAAGCCGCCGAACTCCTCTTTGAGGTAGATGGCGGTCATGCGCTCGCCCTTGTATTTTGCGGTAGACGGATCGCACACGAAGCCGCGCTTTTCCAGCTCCGCCACGGCGGCCGGCAGCGCATTGGTGCGGATGGCAATGTGGCCGTTTCTGCCCAGATACATGGACTTCATGACCTCAATGCCGGTCGAGGCAAAGTTGGAGGAATTGCCGGCCTTGACCGGCAGACTGAACGCCCGGTTCAGCGCCTCGCAGACGGCCATGGAGGCGTCCGCGCTCTCACAGTTGATGCCGATGTGCGCGACCTCAAAGCCGAGCAGCGCTTCCTTCGCCTGCGCGCACAGCTCCGTGATCTTGTCAAAGTTACCGGCTGCGATATCCGCCTTCGGGCAGACCCAGCTGCCGCCGACCGCGTGCACATAGGGCGCCGCGATGAACTCGCCCAGATTCTGCGCGTTCACGCCGCCGGTCGGGATGAAGCGGATGCCGCCGAACGGGCCGGACAGAGACTTCATCGCCGTCAGGCCGCCGTAGACATTCGCCGGGAAGAACTTCACCACGCGCAGCCCCAGCTTCATGGCTGCCATGATCTCCGTCGGCGTGACGCAGCCGGGCGTTACGGCGATGCCGTGCTCGACGCACCAGCTCACGACCTCCGGATCAAAGCCCGGCGCCACGATGAATTTCGCGCCGCATGCTACGGCCTGCTCGCACTGCGCGAGCGTGATGACCGTGCCCGCGCCGACGAGCATATCCGGGCACTGCTCACTCACTGCGCGGATCGAATCCGCCGCCGCCGCCGTGCGGAACGTGATCTCCATCACATCCACGCCGCCGGCCAGAAGCGCCCTGGCGGTGGGGACTGCATCTTTCGCGTCGTCCAGCACGACGACCGGCACGATGCCGCTCTGCTCCAGTCTCTTTAAAACGTCCATCAGGTTACACAGTCCTTTCACAAAAAATAAAAGAATTTTTGTAATTTTTGTATTTTAGAATCATGCTATAAATTTATTTAATCATTGTTTCTGACATTCGTCAATAAATTTTTAAGATAATATTCGTTGAATAAAAGTTTTTTTACTATGTGTTCAGAAAACAAGACGCTTTTTGTGGAAAATGTCTGTTTTCCGAACGATTTCGTTTACTATTTGTCAAGGCGTTGTGGACCATAAGACATTTTTTGTAGAGAGCACTATCTTTTTGCGCGAAAATGTGGTATAACGATTTCCGGGATTCAAAATTTTATTTTGGGGGAGAAGGACCAACGCATGCTTTCTTATCAGGCAAACAAAGAGTGGCTGCATAAACTGATGGATCTATTGGAGGCACATTTCGGGCCGGATGTCGAGTTTGTGCTCCACGATTTGACGCTCGATTATGAACACACGATCGTGGACATCCGCAACGGGCACATCACTGGGCGCGAGATCGGCGGCACCGGAGATATTCTGGGGCTGGAATACATCCGAAATGCGTCCGAGGATAACGGAACCTACTATAACTTCATTGAATATACCAAAGAGGGCAAGACGCTGCGCTCGTCGACGCTGTTTCTCCGCGATGAAGACGGCAATCCCTCTGTGTGCATCGCCATCAACGAGGATATCACCAAGAGTCTGGAACTCGAGCGCTATCTCCACAGCCGCAACCGGGTCAATACCGACCAACCGAATGAAGACAAATATCGCGGCGATGTCAACGATATGCTCCAGCACCTGATGGATCAGGCGCAGCTCATGGTGGGCAAAAACTCTGCCCACATGACCAAGGAGGATAAGCTCCGCTATCTGGAGTTTCTCGACAGGCATGGTGCATTTCTGATTACTTACTCCAATGCGCAGGTTTGCAAGGCGCTGAACATCTCGCAGTTTTCGCTCTATAATTACCTGCGTATGATCCGCGGCGGAAAAGACGGCGCGGCCGAGCCGCTGCCCATGGGCAAATGAATTGCAGACGCAAAAAACCGGCGGACAGCGATTTGCTGTCCGCCGGTTTTCCATTGCGGCAAAAAACCTCCGCGCCGGATGGCGCGGAGGTTTTTGCATCAGTATATAAGACCGAATTACTTGAGTTCGACAGAAGCGCCGACTTCCTCGAGCTTCTTCTTGAGCTCCTC
>OFMC01002357.1_pt1 | contig 12169 bp, 10 predicted proteins | sample 1541271 | NCBI WGS metagenome assembly OFMC01 (sample SAMN04209252, study PRJEB22552) | human gut metagenome | biome: gut; material: feces | host: Homo sapiens | place: USA: Oklahoma | reverse complement strand
TTACGAACTTCATCTTTGAAAAGATCACGAAGCGGCTCAATGATTTCTTTGAAATCTACAAAATCCGGAAGTCCTCCTACATTGTGGTGAGATTTGATCACAGCGGATTCTCCGCCAAGACCACTTTCTACCACATCCGGATAAATTGTTCCCTGTGCAAGGAATTCAACAGTACCGATCTTCTTTGCTTCTTCTTCGAAGATACGGATGAATTCTTCACCGATAATCTTACGTTTTGCTTCTGGCTCTGTAACGCCTGCAAGTTTGTTATAATATCTTTCCTGCGCATTTACGCGGATAAAGTTCAGATCAAACTGTCCTTCTGGTCCGAAGATTGCCTCAACTTCATCTCCTTCATTTTTACGAAGAAGTCCATGATCTACGAATACACAAGTAAGCTGTTTTCCAATGGCTTTGGAAAGAAGTCCTGCTGCCACTGAAGAGTCAACCCCACCTGACAGTGCGAGCAATACTCTTCCGTTTCCAACCTTCTCGCGGATCTCTGCAATTGTATTCTCAACAAAAGCATCCATCTTCCAGTCGCCCGCACATTCACATACATTTTTTACAAAGTTGTTGATCATCTTTGTTCCTTCTACTGTATGAAGTACTTCTGGATGGAACTGGATTGCATACAGTTTCTCAGCTGCGTTCTCAGCTGCTGCAACCGGACAGTCAGCAGTGTGTGCTGTAATTTCAAATCCCGGAGCAATCTTTGAAATATAATCAAAATGGCTCATCCAACATGTTGTTGTCTCTGAAACACTCTCAAATACTTTGGAGTCTTTTTTATCAATAATAACTTCTGTCTTACCGTATTCTCTTACATCTGCACGCTCAACTTTTCCACCAAGTACATGAGACATCAGCTGTGCGCCATAGCAAAGTCCGAGAACCGGAATTCCAAGCTTGAACAGTTCTTCTGAATAAGTCGGTGAATCCGGCTCATAACAGCTGTTCGGTCCGCCTGTGAGAATGATTCCTTTCGGATTCATTGCTTTGATCTTTTCAATATCTGTCTTATAAGAATAAATCTCGCAATATACATTACATTCCCTGACACGTCTGGCAACCAGCTGATTATACTGTCCACCAAAGTCAAGGACAATCACTAATTCTTTCTTCAAATCTTTCCTCCTGTAAAATCCAATCAAAACTATTTACTTTATTTATATATCTTTTTCTGTTTTTCATTATAGTAGAGGAAGCATTGATTTACAAGTATTTGTTTATGTAAAATAAAATCTTATCCACAATTTCTATTACTATACACGGTAATTATTCCCCTTCTGATCTATCCAGAACAAAGAATGTGCCTCGGCACCCTCTTACGCCTGCGGTGGTCGCTTGCGACACCTACATCGTACACCGCAGTGCGCATTCTATGTATCCACTGTTATGGGTATAATATATCAAAAAAGATGCCGAACAAATGTCCGACATCCCATTTTTATGTTCCATTTTATGCTGCAAATCTTTCTAGCTGTCTTTCAAGTTCTGTGCAATCGTCTGCATACATCTGCAGTTCAATCACGTTATTCAATCCCAGATTCATGATTCCAAGTAATGACTTCGCATCTACTACTGCCCGTCCTCTTCTCATGTCCATGTTAAAGTCAAATTTACATACTGTTTTCAAGAAATCAATGATCTCATCCGGGTGTTTGAAAGTAATGTTCATTGTGCTCATTCTTTTCACCTCTTTCTGCCTCAACGGCTATGAAATCCTTTTCACTTTTCACATATATCATAGCACATTTTTTATATTTAAAAGGGCGAAATTTTTTATAAAAGTGTATTTTTTTAATTAAATATGCCTCTTATTCTCTACTTTTTTCTATAAGCAATATGAAATTACTCCTAATTATGAAATCCCATTGGAGTTACGTCTGTATTCCGTCGGTAAAATTCCTTCCTCCTCTTTAAACACCTTACTCATATATTTGGGATCAGAGTAACCGACAAGCCCCGCAATCTGATTCATCTTATATTTTGTTGTCCTGAGAAGCTCCTTTATTTTTTCTATCCTGTATTTCCTCACAGTTTCTGTAAAATTATATCCTGTCTCCTTCTTAAACTGAGAACTCAAGTATTCTTCCGATACATAAAGTTGGCTCGCTGCTTCTTCCAATGTAATACCACTGTCATATTCTTTTCTTATAATTTCCATTGCTTTTTGGATAAGCGTACTGTACTGCTCAAATTTATGCTCATATGATATCATCCGTTCCAAGCCTTGAATCGCTTTCTCTATCTGTTTCCAGCTGATGGCATAGGTAATCTGCTGCATAAGACTCAGGATTTTTGTTTCGTCAATCTCCCCGCCATAATTTCTATAATTCAATCCAGCTGCCATGCAAAAACGAATGATACTGTATTTTATTTCTTTTGGAAAATATTTTTCTCTTTTCATTTCCTCACAAACAAGTTGAAATTGTCTGGCAATTCCTTTCTTGTTTTCATCGAAAATCATTTCTCGCATTCGTTGTTCTAATTCTACCGGATAACGAACCGGAACAGCTTCAAATTTCTCAACTGTCTGCTGACAGATTAAAACTCCTCGCGGCTGAAGAAGATTCCATTCCATGAGACTTCCTGCCTGAATCATTGCATCTACCAGCTTTGTCAGCTGTTTTGTCTCTATCCATACACAAATAATTGTCCCCGGAAAATTCCTACATAACCCAGTAACCACATTTTTTTTAAAATATTCTTTCCAGTTCCTTGCTTCACGTACCCGGTAAATGATCAGATACACCTGTTTCCATCGATCCGAACATATAACAGATGCCGAAAATCCACACTCACGTCTACAGATTTCTTCGAGAAATCCACGTATATTTTCCTTCTGCTCCTCGTATTCGTCTGCCATTGAAACCGTAAATAAATATCCCGGATCATCCACTGTAAAACCAAATTTCCGGATAGTCATTTCATTTAACTTTTGATTCGATATAATTTCTCCATACCTGCAGCTTAACAGAATATTTTCAACAGTAAAAGAAGCCTGCATCCAATATTCATTCCTAATTTTTTCATGAATACGGCTTAATGCCTTCTTAAGCTCCATCGGCCGGAACGGCTGTACTAAATATCCGTCCACCCCCAGATCGATTGCCTGCTTTGCCTGTTGAAAATCTTCATCCTTTGTTATAATAATCACACGGAACTCACGTCCTTCCGTGCGTAATTTTCTCAAAAGATTTAACCCATTCATCCGCGGAAGCCCAATGTCCATAATAACAAGATTTGGCTGCATAACTGTTATCATCTCATATGCAGACTGTCCATTCCCTGCAATCCCCGCCAACTCGTAATTCGAATCTACGCGTTTTAAACCTTTTTTCAGTTCTTCTAATACTTTTTCATCCCTTTCAACGATTGCCACCCGCATTTGAACAGTCTCCTCTCAATGTTCGTGTTTCTGATTGAATATCCACTTTTATTGTAACATTAACTTCAATAATTGGAAGCATGCAAGTGTAAATATTTTTCTCTGGTAGCAAGCCCTCCCCGGATGTGACGTTCTGATTTGTTGGTGTCTAAAACCTTACGTGTTTCATGAGCCAATGATGGGTTGATCTGAAGTAAGCGTTCTGTAACATCCTTATGCACCGTACTCTTACTAATCCGAAACTGTTTTGCTGTCTGTCTCACTGTCGCATTATTTTCTATAATATAATTTGCAATTTCTACTGCACGCTCCTCAATATATTCTCTCATAGAAAAGCCCCTGCATAGTTTGTTTTTTACAATCTATGCAGGGGCAAATTAATGTATGTCTAATTCCTGTTCCATCTATTCGTGGAAAACATTATACTATACAACTTAATACTCAAATACTGCCACACCATATCCCGGAAGAGGATATGCAAAGGAATATTTCTGACCATCACATTCCTGCTTCTCTGGTTTGTAAACCAATGGGCGTTCCTCTCCTGATCCGCCGTATTTTGTCTCATCACTGTTAAGAACAAGCTTAAACTGCTTTCTTCTCGGAACACCAACACGGTAATCCGGTCTGTCTACCGGTGTAAAGTTGCATACAAAAAGCAGATTCTTCTTCCCATCCTTTGAATGTCTTGTGAAACTGAAAATACTCCGGAAGATATCATCCTTATTGATCCAGTCAAATCCCTTCGGATCATTATCCAACTCATACAATGCCTTATTCTTCTTATAAAGATGAAGCAAATCTTTATACCAGTTCTGAATCTGCTGATGTGGTTCTTCTGCAAGAAGGAACCAATCCAGTTCTCTCTCTTCACTCCACTCACGAAGCTGTGCGAACTCCTGTCCCATAAAGAGAAGCTTCTTTCCAGGATGTCCCATCATAAATGCATATGCCACCTTCAAGTTGCGGAACTTATCCCATCCTTCTCCCGGCATCTTATTCAACATGGAGCATTTCAGATGAACAACCTCATCATGAGAAAGTACAAGAATATAGTTCTCTGAATATGCATATTCCATAGAAAATGTCATCATGTGATGTGCATTCTTTCTGAAATAAGGATCCAGTTTCATGTATTCTGTAAAGTCATGCATCCAACCCATATTCCACTTCAAAGTAAATCCAAGTCCGTCATCCTCAGGAGATCCTGTCACCTTCGGCCATGCTGTGGACTCTTCTGCAATCATCATAACGCCTTTATTTCTTCCGCAAACTACAGAATTCAGATGTTTAAAGAATGCAATCGCCTCAAGATTCTCATTTCCGCCAAATTTATTCGGAATCCACTGTCCATCTTCTCTTCCGTAGTCCAGATACAGCATAGATGCCACTGCATCTACACGAAGTCCGTCTACATGATAATGTTCAACCCAGAACAATGCATTCGCCAGAAGGAAGTTGGAAACTTCCGGTTTTTCATAATTGAAAACCTTCGTTCCCCAATCAGGATGCTCACCCTTTCTCGGATCTGGATATTCGAATGTCGGCGTTCCGTCAAAGTCTGCCAGACCATGTGCATCTTTCGGGAAATGCGCCGGTACCCAGTCAAGAATAACACCGATATTATTCTTATGAAGATAATTTACCATATATGCAAAGTCTTCCGGTGTTCCATAGCGTGCAGTTGGTGCATAATATCCGGTTACCTGATATCCCCAGGAACCGTCAAACGGATACTCAGAAATACCCATCAGCTCAATATGTGTATATCCCATCTCCTTCACATACGGGATCAGATATTTCACAAGATCCCTATAACTGTAAAATCCGTCATCCTCTCTGCCCGGATGGCGCATCCAGGATCCCGGATGTACCTCGTAGATCGCCATAGGTTTTGCATAGATATCTTTGGTCTTTGCACGCTCTTCCATCCATTTTTCATCGGTCCACTTAAAATGCTCTATATCCGTGACGGCAGATGCCGTTCCCGGACGAAGCTCTGCATAATTTGCATATGGATCCGCCTTATAGAGCCGTTTTCCATCTTTCGTCTCTATCAGGTATTTATACAGTGCACCTTCCTCGATCCCCGGAATAAACAATTCGAATATTCCCATGGTATCCGGCTCTAACCTTGTCATTTCATCTGCCGTTTCATCCCATCCGTTAAAAGAACCAATCACCCATATTCTTGCGGCATTCGGAGCCCACACATCAAAACATACTCCACGAATTCCATATTGATCCGTAAAATGAGCCCCCAGTTTCCGGTAAATCTCGTAATGCGTCGCCTGTCCAAATAAATAGCGATCCAACTCTGAAAAATTAGCCATACCCTTACACCCCTTTATTTTTATGTCATGATTATAGCCTGTATATTTTAGATTCCAAAATCTTTTTCGCGAAGAATCACATAATCTTCATCATCATATCTTCTGGACGTAATAATGCTAAATGCTTTTCGTAAACCGCCCTTCTCAGATTTATGAATCGCATCGTCCACAATCTCTTTTACCTCTGTAAGCGTTGTTGCCTTGTCATATTTCTGAATATTGCTGATACTGTTGTAAAGTGCCAGAATACCCATCTCATCTATTGTATAGCCAAGTTCGTTTGCATACGCTTTCGCAAATGAAACAAGCTCATCACTGGTAAATATCGGAATATTGATCTTCTCAGAGAAACGGGAAGCAAATCCTTCATCTCTGCCGAGTGCCTTCTCAATTCCACGGTGTGTATCTTCCATAATGACAAATAATCCGCTTGTATCACTTTTCAGAAGAAGTGCCAGCCGGACTGCCGTTTCTTTGGAAATATCTCCGGCTTTCTCTATGATCAGACAGCCCCCGGAAATTTTCTTTAACAGTGATGCTACATCCTTTTTATTCAGTGCGGAAGCTTCAATCTTTCCAACCTTTCCTTTTGGTTTTCCGGTTTCTTTCTGAAGTGCTTTCACCATAGCCGTTGCAAGGACTGTTTTGCCACTTCCGCTGCCACCCTGGATCACCATATTTCCGGTAGAAGCATCCTTTCCTGTTATCAGATGTCTTGCCGCACCTGTAAGTGCCTGACAAATCTGTTCTTCCATTCCCTTGATCGAAACAAAATAGGTAAATATCCCCCGAAGTTCTTCACCCAGTGATGTAACTGCCTCAAAACCGGTCTCATCCTCAGGCTCTGTGATCTCCGGAAGGACTCTTTCCACCCGGTCCTCTTTCTTAAGAACCTCTTTCGTTACCTCAACTGCCGTGTTGTCAGCCAGCTCTTTCTGTGTGATATCATCCGTCGCGCTTTCCGTATCGGTAATATGCTCTACCGCTTCGGCTAATGCCTGTTCCGTTACCACTTTGCCAAGATCGATCGTGTCTGCGGTAACTATATCAAAATCATCTGCTTCAGATGTTTTCTCTTCACTAATATCTGAAACTTCTTCTGCCGCCTTCTCCTCTGTACTGAGATCTACAGTTTCCTCATCCGTTTCTTCTGCGGAGAGATCTGCGATTTCCTCATCCGGCTGAGATCCCGGTATCTGCTCCTGTCCGGATATTTCCACATCTTCTGTCTCCTGCATCATCCCGGATACTTCTTCTGCAAGCTCCGCTGCATTCACTCCTTGCCCAGATATCTCTCCCATTGACGCTGCCGGCTCCGGTTCCATTGCGGACGCTGCTGTTCCGGCTGCCTCTGCCAGCTGTTTATCGATATCCGCCGTCTCTGTCGATATCCGGTCAATCTCTTCCTGTAAGATCTGATTCATGTTTGCAACCATAGCTGCTGCCCTGTCATTTTCTAACGGCTTGCCTTCTATGTACTGATCCTGCAGTATATCTTTTGGAGCAACACCTGCATCAAGCTTTGGAATAATGTCTGCAAGACGTCCCATAATTTCTTCTGCTTCCTGCAGCGCACGCGCCTTTGCAGATTCAAGTCTGCGCTGCTTTGCATCTTCTAATGCAACTTCTGCGGCATATTTCGTCTTTTCCCACTCAGCAAGCACTTCTTCAATGCTCATCTGACCTGTGATCTGGTGCTCTAATGCCGTTTTCTCCGGCATATACATCCCAATCTGTCCATCATGTTCTTCTGCAAGCAGCTCTTTGAAATTGATCTTTAACGAATCATCGATCTCGTGATCCGTCTCTATATGTTCCAGCGTATCTTCCTCTTCCTCAGATGGATCATATTCTTCTTTCGGAAGCTGCAAATATGGAATCTCCTCCACAAGCTTTTTGATGTTGTCCATACTGTCTGTAACAGTTTCTTTTAATGCTACTAACTGTTCGATTGCCTTTGCTGTCCCGTCAATTCCAAGAAGAGAACTGTCAAGGCAGATATTATAGCTTTCGGCAGCACCCCATTTTTTATTGCTGTAATAGTTATAATAGCTGGAACGTCTCTTATCAGTCTTTTTAATCAGATCTTTGGCTTTTGCATCTGTCAGATCATAGATCCGTGCGATTCTGCGGACTCTTGCGTCCATGTCGGCATGAATGAATACACTTAAGACATTATTAAATTCTTCCAGTGCATAGTCGGCACAACGTCCAACAAGAATACAAGGACCTTCCGATGCGATCTTGCGGATGGTATCAAATTGTGCGAGAAAAATTTTATGATTGATCGGCATGTCTGTATAACTGGATGAAGGATATCCGAATGAGTAGGAATCCATAACCAGAGAATACAGAAAACTGTTCGTAGGTTTTTCATCGTGTGTTTCAAAAAGTTCTTCGCAGATACCACTTTCCTTTGCTGCGCGTTCCAACATTTCTCTGTCGTATAATTTGATTCCGAGATCTTCAGCAACTTTATATCCGATCTGGCGTCCGGCACTACCATATTCACGGCCGATCGTAATGATTGTATTTGTCTTTGCCATATATACCACGCTCCTATACATAAATTAATATAAACATATTATACAGCAAACTCGGAGAAATGTATAGAATTTTCACATAATTTACCTGAAAATATTCCTTAGTCTGTCTAATAGTTCGATAAAATATTCCGGAAGGGGTGCGTTGACTTCCAGGTATTCCCCGGTAGATGGGTGTATGATACCAAGAGTGCGTGCATGTAAAGTCTGTCCCTGCAATCCTTTAAAAGGACACTTTTTCGGACCGTAAACTTCGTCACCGAGCAGAGGATGACCGATGCTTGCCATATGGACACGGATCTGATGGGTTCGTCCGGTTTCAAGCTCACATTGGATATAGGTATAATCTCCGAAACGTTCCAGAACTTTGTAGTGGGTAATGGCCTCCCGTCCATTTTTACAGTGAGTACTCATTTTCTTGCGGTCTGTCGGATGACGTCCGACCGGTGCATTAACCGTACCGGAATCTTCTTTGATATTACCATGTACGATCGCAACATAGATACGACGGATAGAGTGTACCCTTAATTGTTCGGAAAGGCTCTGATGAGCTTTATCGTTCTTGCAGATGACCAGTGAACCCGTGGTGTCCATATCAATGCGGTGAACAATTCCGGGACGCATACAGCCATTGATACCGGACAGTTCATTTCCGCAGTGATACATCAGAGCATTGACCAATGTTCCGCTGTAATGTCCGGGAGCAGGGTGAACAACCATCTGCTTTGGTTTATTGATCATAATAATATCCTGATCCTCATATAAGATATCCAGTGGAATGTTCTCAGGCACGATATCAGGCTCTTTTGCTTCTGGAAGGGTAACTTCTACCCTGTCATCAAAAGAAAGCCTGTAATTGGATTTTACAGGCTTCTGGTTTACTTTTACATATCCATCTTTGATGATTTTCTGAATATAAGATCTTGATTTGTCTTCGAACTGTTCGGAAAGATAGAGGTCAATCCGCTGGCCTTCGGCATTAAGATCGATGGAAAATTCTTTCAAGGTCTTCCTCCTTATAGTAAACGAGTATTAATATAACTAACAGGAATGCTGCAACGGTAACATAGATATCTGCAACATTAAAAATCGGAAAGTCGATCAGTTTGAAATAAAAGAAATCGACTACATAATTCAGGCGGATACGGTCAATACAGTTACCGAAAGCTCCGCCAACGATCAATACCGCACAGATACGAAGCGGCAGATATTTTTTTTCCATAGGTACTTTGCTGTAGAACCAGATCACAGCTGCAGTAATCAGGAGTACGCTGATGTAAAAGAAAATTCTCTGGTTTTGCAGTATCCCGAATGCAGCTCCTCTGTTTTCGAGATATTCTAATTGGAATATATTTCTGATCAGCACATAAGCCGGCCGGTCTTTTAAGTGTCCGACAACAAGATATTTTGTAAACTGGTCTATGCATACCAGTACAACAACACTGATCAGTGCTGTGATATAATGTGTGATACGTTTTGTATTTGTATTCATGATACTCCTTGCCGATCATACTATGAATCTATAACTTTTTTGAATTCATAGTACAAAAACTATATATATTTGCGTACAGAAATCATATAACGTCCTTTTTTTGTCTCAGACAGGATCCCATTATAGGCAATACGACCCATTTTACGAACGGAAATTATATCATTCTCTTTTAACCGGTATCCGTTACTGGTAATCAGTTTTCCATTCACAAACACTTTTCCGGCTTCAATCTGAGACGTGATCTTACTTCTGGAAAGAGGATATGCCAAAGCGAGAACACTATCGAGACGGATGGATGATACGGTTCCTTTTAATTCTTCGTATCTCGGTTCATAATCAACCTGAACACCGGTACCGATCGTTGCTTTTACATGAGTATGTCTGATCTGAGTCAGATTATCGGTGACATATTCTGCCATTTCTTCTTTGACAAATATCAGCGCTTTATGATCTTCTGCAATAATATCTCCGATCTTACAACGTTCAATACCAAGATTCATCAGTGCACCAAGATAATCGCGGTGAGTAAGATCTTCGGAAAACTTCTTATTCAGCGGGCTGACTTCTATTGTCTGAATCGGATATTCATACTCATAATAAAGAGCATCAGGTAGAAATACAGCCATCTGACGCTCTGATAAGTCATATCCACCATAAGTTTTATACTGAGATAAAAACATGTCTTTTGGTGTGGTATGAAGAATATTTAATTCATTCAAATTAAGAAAGTCGGAAAATATAACAATCCCTCTGTTATATGCCAGTCTGGAGAGTTCCACCAGACGTTTCTGTAACATACTTTCTTCTTTGTTCATAATTAAAATCTTGTCCTCATAGATGAAGAATCCAAAGAAGTGTTCAACAGATCCTGAAGATCTCCCGAAATATCTACATTTGTAGGTGTTACCAGGAATATGTAATTCGAAATCTTCTGCAGGTTACCACTGATTGCAAATGTAGCACCTGAAGTAAAATCAATAATACGCTGTGCAATCTCAAGATCCAGTCCCTCCAGATTAAGGATCACTGTGCGTCCGCTTAACAGAGTCTCTGTGATCTCTCTGGAATCTTCAACAGAAGTTGGCTTAATTACACATACTTCCATATTTACACTGCTTCTTCTTGCAGGCTGACGCATAGGTGTTACTTTATTATTAGAGAATGAAGATTTCTGCTTTACAGGTGCTGTATATTCCTCCTCGTCATTCTCATCAAAATCTTTATCATTGTCTTTTGTGCTTTTATGAAAGAGGCTTCTCTTGGGCTTTTCTTCATAATCATCATCATATTCGTCATCGTCGAAGAATTCATCCTCATCGTATTCATCATCTCCGTCGTCTAACTTCATGATACTTAAGAACTTATCTAATACTCCCATTTTTAATAAATCTCCTATCTTCCGTTTATACTTGATGAGTATAATCACGTGCTCCAAAAATTCCGGTTCCCACACGGACCATGGTAGCTCCTTCTTCTATGGCTACCTGATAGTCATTTGTCATACCCATAGAAAGAATACTCATAGTAATATTATCAATGTTTTTCTTTGCGATGTCAACAGATAATTTCTTCATCAGCTGAAAATAAACCCGGTTCTCTTCCGGCGTCTGCGTAAGCGGTGCAACCGCCATCAGCCCACGGATATGGACATTTGGAAGCACTGCGATCTGCCGCACCAGCGCGAGGGTATCCTTCGGGCGGATGCCAAATTTGCTCTCCTCCCCGGCACAGTTGATTTCCAGTAAAATATCTGTCTGCGCGTCTTTCTTGACGCTTTCTTTGCTGATTTCCTCCGCGAGGCGCAGGGAATCGACGCTGTGGATCATTGTCACTTTCCCGATCAGATATTTTACCTTATTGCGCTGCAGATGTCCGATCATATGCCAGCGGATGTCTTTTGGAAGCTGGTCGTATTTATCGCACAGCTCCTGCACCTTATTTTCCCCGAAATCGCGGATCCCCGCGTTGTAGGCTTCCTGCAGGGCAGAAAGCGGCTTTGTCTTGCTGACTGCAACCAAAAGGATGTCATCGGAGGTTCTCCCGGATTTTTTCGCGGCTTCTGCGATATTGTTCTGTGTTTGTTTCAGATTTTGTGTAATCATGCTGTTCCTGCTCCATCCCTATCGTTCTGTTTTGGGTAAAGGGTCTGTATTTATTCATTGATCAGCTGATCTACGTCCACGCTCGAAGCGTCGAGCACGATATAATCGTAGGTGCTCAGACCGTAGGTGGTGTTGGATTTGATCAGCGCGTATTCGTCGTTCTGCTTTAAAATCTGGATTTCCTTAAAATCGGCGTAGCCCTTGTTGATATTGAACACGCCGGTCAGGGAAGCCGTCTGGGATACTGTATAGCTTTCCGTCGATTCCGGTTTGATCAAATGGTCGCCGACGCGCAGGGAGGAATC
>OFMC01002352.1_pt1 | contig 12187 bp, 9 predicted proteins | sample 1541271 | NCBI WGS metagenome assembly OFMC01 (sample SAMN04209252, study PRJEB22552) | human gut metagenome | biome: gut; material: feces | host: Homo sapiens | place: USA: Oklahoma | reverse complement strand
TAGATATAACCCTTCTGTGCCATGTTGCCGAAAATTTCAATCTGTTTTGCCTCAAATTCCGGCTTGAGGGTCATGTAAGGATTTTCCCACTCGCCCAGAGTACCCAGACGTTTAAACTGTGTGCGCTGGGAATCCAGATAATGCAGAGCAAACTCCTTGCAAATCTTTCTCAGCTCGACCGGACCGATGTCGCTGGAAACGCCTGCCTTCTTTCTGGCTTTCAGCTCGGTCGGCAAGCCGTGGGTATCCCAGCCGGGAACGTACGGTGCCTTAAAGCCGGACATATTCTTGTAGCGAACGATAAAGTCCTTCAGCGTCTTATTCAGCGCCGTGCCGAGGTGGATATCGCCGTTTGCATACGGAGGGCCGTCGTGCAGAACATAAAGCGGCTTACCGTCGTTCTTTTCGAGAACGGTCTCGTAAACCTTGTCTTCATACCACTTTTCGAGCATTACCGGCTCGCGCTTCGGTAGGCCGGCCTGCATGGCAAAGTCGGTCTTGGGGAGGTTCAATGTGCTTTTGTAATCCATATATTGATCCGTGCCTTTCTGCTGGTTTTATCTTCTCTTAAATTTGCCCTTTTTCTTGTCGCCTTCGTCTTCAACGCCGAACTCCAGCGTGCTGAAAAGAGCCTCCTTTTCTTTCTGCAAAGATTCCGGGATGTCGGCGTAAGCGTTCAGATCAAGACCGATGCCGCTGAACTGCTCCTTAATGTAGGAGTCCTTGTCGTAAACAGGCTGCGGCTGTACCGGCGCCGGTGCGGGGATCGGTTCCGGGACAGGTGCGGGAGCGGGCTTCGGCTCTGCGGGGGCCGGTGCGGGTTCCTCTTCGACCTGCTGTGCCGCAGGCACCGGAATTTCTTCTTCCGGCTCCTCAATCACTTCGGGCTCGGTATATACCGGCGTCGGTTCCTCGGCGGGCGCTTTTTCCTCCTGCTCTTCCTCCGGCAAGTCAAACGTCGGAATCTTCTCAATCACGGCAAGGTGTTCTTTATAGATGCCGTAGAGCGATGCGCGGAAGTTTGTCACCTCGCGCTTCATGTTCTCCAGCTCTTTCTCTTTTGCGGCGATCTGCTTTTCATAGGACTTCACAAGCGTTTCGGAGCGGCCTTTCGCATCTTTTACAAGAGCGTCCGCCTTCGCGTTTGCGTCGTTCACAATCTTCTCGGCCTTCGCCTTTGCCTCACGGATGGAAGCATTGCCAAGGCGCTGTGCGCTGAGGATTGCGTCCTTAATACCGTCTTCCTCTGCACGGTAAGACTCAATTTTTGCAGCCAAAATAGAAAGCTTCTCCTGCAGCTCGGCGTTTTTCGCCTGTAACTGCTGCACAGCGGCGGAATCATCCGTCTTGCGCGTTTTAATCTCTGCGTTTTCCTTTGTGAGCGCCGTTACGGTCTCCAAAACTTCATCAATAAACTGATCGACATCATCAGAATTGTAACCGGAAAAATTTGATTTTCTGAAGCTGACTTCATTGATGTCTTTAATCGATAACATGTGTGTAAGCCTCCTATATGTATTTTCTGCATTTCACAGATAAACGGCCCTTTTTCGTGACCGGGCCGAGCATATCAACAATAAATCGCCCGCAGCGGCGTATGGAAATGATGTCTCCTTCATTTACACGGTGCGAAACGGAATCCGTCTCCCTGTGGTTGACGGAAACCAAACCCGCGTGCACCATCTGCGCGGCTTTTTCCCTGCCGGTGCCCGCCAAAAAGGCAACCAAGCAGTCTAAGCGTTCCGAAGCGACCACGCCGCCCATCGGCTGAAAGCTGTGCGCCTGCGGCAGCGGATCTGTAAAGCCCTTTGTAATCTGCACCCCCACCCGACCGATCTTATCGATCTGCGAAAGAAAGTGCGGCGCAAGCTCTGTTTTCACAAACAGCACGGCGCGCCCTTCTTCGGCCAGAATATCGCCGAGCGATGCACGCACCACGCCCTGTGCCAGAAATGAGCCCATAAAATCGCGGTGTGAAAGCGCATCCTGCCGGCGAAACTTCACCGTGAGCCCCGTCACCGGGAACTCCTCATCCAAGGGTTCCATGTAGTCAGGAAACACGCCCAAAACCGTTCGCTCCGCTTCGGGAAAGCCACCGAAAAATCGGTAATTTTCCGCATGTGCACGGCGCAAATATTCTTCTGCATACGCGCGCTCGGAAAGATCCAAAAAGCCCAAAAACGCCGGCCTTTTTCCGCCAAGGCGCAGGCAATCCTCTATTTTCGCTTCAAAAAGCTTGTCTTCCTGTGCGGCCATATCAGAACGTTACGCCGTTCTGTGCAAGATCATCGCGAATCTCCGCACCGCTCAGGCTCACACCCGCAGGCGTGAAAATATACGTCTTCGCGGCGATGGGTCTCACCTCGCCGTGGTTCGCGTAAGAAGCGCCGCTGAGGAACGCCAGAATATAGCGCGCCTCGCTCGCGTTCGTCTCTTCAAAATTCACAACGACCGTATGGCCCTGATTGATCTCATCCGCAATGCTATTTGTGTCGTCACGGAAAGAGTTCGGCTTAAACACAACCACCTGTGCGCCTGCGCGCGCGTGGTTAATGTTCACAACGCGGTTCGAGCTTGAAGAGGAGAACGAACGGCGTGCGGAAGGCTGCTCCTCGCGGCTGTCTGCCGTGGGCTCCGTGGCCTCGTCCTCGTAGTATTCATCATACTCGTCATCGGGCGGGTTCCACATTTTCTGAAGCTTCTCTACAATGCCTGCCATATATTATACCTCCATTTTCTGCATAACAGGGTCGGTCAGCGCGTGTAGTCGCGCGGGCCGAAAAGCGAAGAGCCGATGCGCACCATAGTGGCGCCGCACTCGATGGCCTCCGCGTAATCGGAAGACATACCCATCGAAAGGCAATTCATAAATACATTATCTATTTTTTTGGCGCGGATGTCAATAAAAGATTGATGCATTTGGGAAAAATAATTGCATAGCGCGGATTTTTCCGCACAAATTGGTGGAATTGCCATCAATCCGTTCACCTGAATGCCCGGCAGCACGGCAATTTCTTCCAATAACTCGGGCAGCGCAGCTTTTTCGATGCCGCCCTTGCTTTCTTCCCCGCCGATATTCACTTCAATGAGCACCGGCATTTTGCGGCCTATTTTCTCCGCAAGGCGGGAAATTTCCTTTGCAAGCTTTACGGAATCTACCGACTGGATGCAGTCGACCTTATCGATGATATATTTCACCTTGTTCGTCTGCAAGCGCCCGATGATCTGGCCGGAAACGCCCTTGTCCCAATCGATCTTTTCATATTTGTCCATGAATTCCTGCACGCGGTTTTCGCCGATGAAGCGCAGGCCGCAGCCGATGGCGTGGTTGATGACCTCCGCCGGCACGGTCTTCGTCGCCGCAAGAAACGTGACGTCCTCGGGCTTTCTGCCGGAGCGCACCGCTGCCTCCGCAATGCGGTTCGTGATGACCTTATAGTTTTCCTCTACGTCCCTAAAACGCTCCTCAAAGCATTTTTCCGTCATAAAGATCCGTCCCTTCCACAATGACTTCATCGTAAAGCTGTATCGTTCTCGAGGTGACGAGCTGCTCTTTTTCCGAGGAGGAAAGGTTCAGCTTGCACACGGCATAGCCGTCGATCGTCGCATCGGAGAATACCTGTACAAAGCGCACGCGGCTGCCGGACTTGATGTAAACACCCTTCACGTTCTGTTCCACATGCTCCGTCACATTGCCGTCCGTGTCCGTATCCGTCACGGTCACATCCGCAAAGTGGATGGCCTTTTCGTTCACGAGCACACCGGCATACGACTGTAAATCGATGCGCAGCGGCTCTTTGCGCGCGGCGGCAAGGTCCGTGTTCATGTAAGAGCACTTCAAAATGACCACTGCGTCCCCGCTCGCTTCGTCCCTATTGATCTTCACGACCTCGGCCGGGATTGTTTCCGCCGTCGCAAACGGCATCTCCACCTTCACATTCGTCGTGCGGTCAAGCCGCACAAGGTCGTTTTCATCGATGATGCACGCAATGTACCAGTTGAATTCCTTTGCCACCTTGCCGATGACCGTGCTGTCCGCATTGCTGCCCGCTTCGCCTTCTTCCAGCGCACGCACATCGCTTACGGTCAGCTGCTCCACATCGTCGGTGTCCACCGCGTTTTCGTAGCCGTCCACCGTATGGATAAAATAACCGGAAGCCGGCGACGTTACCGTGCCGGTGCTTGAAGAGGTCGTCGTCTCCAGCGTTGCACGTTCCGATTTCAAATTCTCAATGTGCGCCACATAGCTCGCGGAATCCTCCGCGCCCGTCACAATCTGCTTTTGGCCCATCAAGAGGTACAGGTCGTTTTTATCGTTCGAGATCGACGAAAACGCACCGGATTTCAAATCGGAAAGCAGCCCTGTGACCGTTTTATTGATCTGGCTGCCGATGTTCTTCGGGTTCGAGGACGCGACCTCCGTGGGGTTCTCCAGCACGGCTAGCCGCGTAAGCTCCTCGTCGATGCGCAGCATGCGGTTGTGTGCGGCGGCGTCCTCTTCCGCGGGGTACAGCTCTGCTACCGTGCCGCCGAACGCCGTTTTCTCTCCGTCGTCCAGCGTGTAGTTCAAAACGCCGTCGTACCGCGAGTACACAAGCTCCTCATTGCGGATAATAAAGCCCGTGGTGTCGATGGATGCGGAAAGGTCAGCGTACATGGCCGTTTCCGTTTTAAAGCCGGTGTATTGGCTTCTGTAAATCTGGTAGCCTACATATATCAAAAGCAAAATCGCCACGGCGATCGAACTGATTTTACGAAATAATGTGTTGCTTCCCATAGCGGGGCTTCCTTTCAGTCTTCAAAATGCGCGCGGGCTATGTCCTCTGCCGCGCTTATCAGGTCTGCCGGGGTATCAAAATCATCCGCAAAAAGCCACACGGCATCTTCCTCCCGACGGAACCACGTCAATTGGCGCTTGGCATAGCGCCGTGTTTCCCTTTTTATATTTTCCTTTGCTTCGTCTAAGGAGCACTGCCCCTCAAAATACGGGAACAGCTCCTTGTAGCCGATGGCCTGCACGGAGGTCTGCCCCGGCGTGCCATACCGCTTAAAATAATCCTCGGCTTCTTTTAATAGGCCGTCTGCAAACATCTGCTCCACGCGCAGGTTGATACGCCCGTAAAGCGTCTCGCGGTCTCTGAAAGACAGCACCAACATTTTCCCGTCATACGGCGATTCCACCGCTTTCGAGTCCTTCGCCTGCTTTGAGAACGGCTCGCCCGTCACCATGCAGTATTCAAGCGCGCGGATGACCCTACGCGTATTATTCGGATGGATACCCTCGGCCCCCTCGGGATCAAGCTCTTTTAGCCGCGCATAAAGCGGTTCAATGCCGTCTGCCGCAAATTCCGCTTCCAAATTACCGCGGATTTCATCGTCACGGCTGTTTTCCGTAAACGGCACCGCCTTTAAAAGCGAGCGCGCATATAAGCCCGTGCCACCGACAAGCAACACGTTTTTGCCACGCGCATGTATGTCTTCGATCACCTTTCCCGCAAGCGCCACATAGTCACTCACGCTGAACGGCTCCGCAGGATCCTGAAAACCCATCAGGTGGTGCGGCACACCCTGCATCTCGTCCGCGGTCGGCTTTGCCGTGCCGATCTCCATGCCCCTATAAATCTGCATCGAGTCACACGAAACCACCTCCGCATGGAGCTTTTTCGCAAGCGTTACGGAAAGCGAGGTCTTGCCGGAGGCAGTCGGCCCGCACACCGCGAATACCTTGATTTTCTCTTGCGCTTCCGTCATTCCGGCGCCTCCTTTTGTTTACATAACTTTATAATAACACAACTTTCGCCCGTGTTTGTGAGCAAACCGTTAAACTCTGCCGAATTCTTTTTCCAGCGTTCGCTTTTTCAGCATCACGTAGATCGGTCTGCCGTGCGGGCAGTAGCGCACATCGGGGTTCGCTTCCAGCTCTTCCGCAAGTGCAATGAGCTCCTCTTTTTTCGAGGCGTTCCCACCCTTAATGGCTGCGCGGCACGCAATGTTGTGGTATAGCCAGTCCATGTGCTCCGTCGTTGCGTCGGTCTTGTTTTCTTCAAGGTATCCCGCCATTTCGAGCACGGAGTCCTTGATGTCCGCACCGTTCAAATTAAGCGGCGCGCTGCGCACCAAAACGGTACCGCTGCCGAAATCCTCCACGTCAAAGCCCGCCTGCTCAAAAACACTCAAATTCTGCAAAACCGCCGTGTACTCGTTTTTGTCCATCGTCACCGTCACGGGCACAAGCAGCGTCTGCGCCATAGCAGCTTCTTCGCGCCGTTTGAGCTTTTCGTACAGCAAGCGCTCGTGCGCCGCGTGCTTGTCGATAAACATCAGCGTCTGCGCGTCGTATTCAAGGATGATATACGTGTCAAACACCTCGCCGATCACCTTATGCGCCATGCGGGACAAATCCCGCTCCTTCTCCGGCACAATGCATGTTTCCGGCTGTGCGTTGCTTTCCGGATTTTCCTGCACCGCTTCCGTCTGCACGGGTGTTTCCTCCCACGCCGGCGGCACGGGCTCCGTCTCGGGCGGCTGCGGTAAGGGCGGTTCTTCCGTTATCACTTCCGGCTTTGTCACCGGCTGCGGCTCCGCCTCCAAAACGCGCTCGATCGACGTACGAATCCTTTCAAGCTGCGGCTTTTCCTCCCGCTCTGCGCTGTCCGAGAACGTATGCGGCATCGGCGGCATATCGACGGGCGGCTCATACGGCGCTTCCGCCTCTTTTTTGCTCGTGTTGATAACGGGCGCAGATTTCACAACCGGCGCAGGCATCGGCTTCACCGTCTCCGTTTTCGGCGGCTGATTCAGCACCATCTGCTGCGGCTTTACGACCACATCCGGCTTATACGGGTCGACGGGCCGCCTTGCGTGCTGCGCAAGGTCAACGGACTTCATATCGCGGCTCGCCGTCACGGCGGATTTCACCCCGTGGTACACCGCATCAAACACCGGACGCTCGTTCACAAAGCGCACCTCCAGCTTTGCCGGATGCACGTTCACGTCGACGACCGACGACGGCAGCTCGATGTGCAGCACGCACGCCGGGAATTTACCCACCATAATCGCGCCCTTGTACGCTTCCTCCAGCGCCACACACGCCGTGCGGCTGCGCACAAAACGCCCGTTGATGAAGAAATTCTGCATACTGCGGTTCGGTCGGCTCGCAATCGGCGACGAGATATACCCGTGTACGCGAATGCCGCCCAAGGTATAATCCACCGGCAGCAAAGCGCCGGAAAACTCCTTGCCGAACACCGCATAGATCGCCGAGCTCAGCTTGCCGTCGCCCGGCGTGTGCAGCACTTCCTTGCCCTCGCGAATGAGGCGGAACGAGATTTCCGGATGCGAAAGCGCAATTTTGTCCATCAATCCCGCCACGGAGTTGCCCTCTGCGGTGTCTTTCTTCAGAAACTTCATACGCGCCGGCACGTTAAAAAACAGGTCGCGCGCCGTAATGGTCGTGCCAAGTGGGCAGCCCGCGTCTTCGATCTCCACGTCGCTGCCGCCCTCGGAGGAATAGTGCGTACCGATTGAACTGTCCGCCGTGCGCGTGATGAGGTCAACGCGCGACACAGCCGAAATGGACGCCAGCGCCTCACCGCGGAAGCCGAGCGTCAAAATCGCGTCTAAGTCGTCCTTTTCGCGCACCTTGCTCGTTGCATGGCGCAGAAATGCCGTCGCCACGTCCTCGCGCGCAATGCCGCAGCCATTGTCCGTCACACGGATATACGTCACGCCGCCGCGGCGAATTTCCACCGTGACAATCGACGCGCCGGAGTCAATGGAGTTTTCCACAAGCTCCTTTATGACGGAAGACGGGCGCTCCACCACCTCACCGGCGGCGATCAGCTCCGCGACCTGCTTTTCCAAAACGTGAATTTTCGGCATTTTCTGCACCTTCCTTTCGCGTTAAATTTATTTCAGCATATTTGCAAGTTCAAACAAAATGTTCATGGATTCGATCGGCGTCAGCGTGTTGACGTCCAGACTTTTCAGGCGGTTTACAACCTCCGTGTCCTTTGTCAGCATCGTCAGCTGTATCGGTTCCTCCTGCTGCACTTTCACGGCGTTTTTCGGTTTTTTCACCATCTCGCCGCTTTCAAGGCTCTTTAACACCTCTTTCGCACGCCGCACCACCTTGTCCGGCACGCCCGCGAGCTTCGCGACCTCAATACCGAAGCTGTCGTCCGCGCCGCCGCGCACGATACGCCGCAGGAACGTGATGTCGTCCCCGCGCTTTTTCACCGCAATACTGAAGTTCTGCACACCGGGCAAAAGGTCTTCCAGCTCCGTCAGCTCGTGGTAATGCGTCGCAAACAGCGTCTTCGCACCGCACAGCTTTTTGTCGTGTACGTATTCGATGACCGCCCGCGCAATGCTCATGCCGTCAAACGTCGAGGTGCCGCGGCCGATCTCATCTAAAATCAGCAAGCTGTCCTTCGTGGCGCTCTTCAAAATTTCCGCCACCTCGGCCATTTCCACCATGAACGTGGACTGCCCCGCCGCAAGGTCGTCAGAAGCGCCCACGCGCGTGTAGATGCCGTCCACAATGCCGATCTCCGCCGCGCTCGCCGGCACAAAGCAGCCAATCTGCGCCATGATGACAATGACCGCCACCTGCCGCATATATGTAGATTTACCCGCCATGTTCGGACCCGTAATGATAGACACACGGTTCTGATTCGGGTCCATCTCAAGGTCGTTCGGCACAAACGGCGCGCTGCCCGTCAGCAGCGCCTCCACCACCGGGTGACGGCTGTCCTTTAAATACAGCCTGCCGTTCGCCGTAATGGTCGGGCGCGTGTAGTCGTTCCGCACAGATACCGCCGCAAACGATGCCAAAACATCCAGCTCCGCAATCGCCTTCGCCGTCTCCTGCACGCGGGTCAGCTGCTCCGCAATCGTCCTGCGCACTTCTTCAAACAGCTTGCCCTCAAGTGCAATAGAACGGTCGTGCGCACCTAAGATGCGGTTTTCAAGTTCCTTTAATTCCTGCGTGATGTACCGCTCGCCGTTTGCAAGCGTCTGCTTGCGCACGTAGTGCTCCGGCGTCTTGTCCTTAAACGCGTTCGAAACTTCAAGGTAATACCCGAACACGCGGTTATACCCCACGCGCAGTTTCGGAATACCCGTCGCTTCGCGCTCGCGCGCCTCCAGCTCGGCGATGAGCTGCTTGCCGTTCGTCATGTCACTTTTCACTTCGTCAAGCTCCGCGTTGAAGCCCTCGCGGATAATGCCGCCCTCACGGATCGTGTGCGGCGGCTCCTCCACAACGGCGCGGTCGATGAGTTCGCAAATATCGGAGAGCACATCCATGCGGCTGTCGATGTCGCGCAGCATCGTCGCTTTAAACGTCGCAGAAAGCGCTTTCAGCTGCGGCAAGCGCGTCAGCGCCGACCACAGCGCACGCAGGTCTTTGCCGTTTACAGAGCCGTACACCACGCGCGTCATAATGCGCTCCAGGTCAAAAATGCCCGTCAGCGCCTCGGTCACATCGTCTAAAAGCGGGCGGTTCTCAAACAGCTCCTCCACCGCGTTTTGCCGCAGCGTAATGCCCGCCGGGCTCAAAAGCGGCTGCTCGAGCCATGTGCGGATAAGCCGCTTGCCCATCGCCGTTTTGGTCTTGTCAAGCACCCACAAAAGCGAGCCGCGGCGCTCCTTGCTGCGCATCGTCTCGAGTAATTCAAGGTTTCGGCGCGTGTTTAAATCAAGCCGCATCGTCTTCGCCTGCGAATATATGCGAATTTCCTCCATGCGCTCCAAACCCGTGATTTGTGTGCGGCTGAGATACTCGAGCAAAGCGCTCAGCGCCGCCGTGACCTCCGGGAAATTCAAAACGTCAGAGCGTTCCAAAACCTCGGGGTGAAACTGCGCCTTCACCGTTTCTTCCGCGTGCAGCGGTTCGTAAACCGCAAAATCCATGCACTCGAGTGACGCCGAAAGCTTATCGGAAATGAATTTCGCCACGTCCGTCAAATCGGTAAATTCCGGGTTGATGAGGATTTCGCGCGGCGTAAATCGCGACAGCGCGTCGATGACCGCGCGGGAGAGCGTCTCGCCCTTCTCCGCCGTCAGCGTCGTCGCCTCCAGCTCGCCCGTTGAAATATCCGCAAAGCAGATGCCCACCTTATCACCCTGATAATACGCGGAAGCGATGTAGTTGTTCTTCGCCTCGTCGAGCATGCTGCTTTCCATAACGGTGCCGGGCGTGATGACGCGGATAACGCTGCGCTTTACGATGCCCTTTGCAAGTGCCGGGTCTTCCATCTGCTCGCAAATGGCAACCTTGTAGCCCTTTGCCACAAGCCGCGCGATATACGTCTCCGCGCTGTGGAACGGCACGCCGCACATCGGCGCGCGCTCCTCCTGGCCGCAGTCACGGCCCGTCAGCGTCAGCTCCAGCTCACGCGACGCGATTTTCGCATCGTTAAAGAACATCTCGTAAAAGTCCCCAAGGCGAAAGAAAAGGAGCGTGTTCGGGTACTTTTCCTTCACTTCAAAGTACTGTTTCATCATCGGGGAATAATCAGCCATGCCCGGCCTCCATATCGTTAAGATTCAGTCAACAAGTAAATTACTACCAAAGGCAGATTTTTGTAAAGTAGGTGCGCGAGATGCGCCGTCAGATTTTTCGTCATGAGCGTATACGCCTTGCGTAGTAAATTCCGCAGGCAGGCTGGCGCCTGTCAAGGACTTTACGACCGGTATGGCGGAAAAGATGCAAGCAGATCACGTGCAAACTTTGCAAAATTCTGCCTTAGTGGCAGCCACCGCCGCAGGTCGCACAGCTGCCGGTGCAGCCGCAGGCATCGGGATCGCAGCCATCCGGGTCCTGCCCCTCCGCGCACATGGAAAGCACACCCGTCACGCGCTGCATCAGCGCATCAAACTCGTTCTTTGCCGCCTGATACGCCGCCATGTGCTCGTTCTGCATCACTCTGCCGTAAATCTCGCGCAGTTCTTTGTTGTACTGCTCGATAAGCTCCTCGCTGCGGTCTTCCTTTCCCGCCTCGTTGTTGATGGCCATGCGCTTTAAGTTGAATTCACCGATGGCGTTCTGCAAAGCTTCGTCCTCGTTGCACTGCTGCTCCGCAACGCTCATGTTGATGTAGGTCTGGTCCTGCTGCAAAGCGCGACCGAGTTCTCTTGTCAGTTTCATGATATCCATAGTAATAGCTCCTTAAAATAAATTATAAATTTTATTGTATTTTGAAAAAGCAATGGGTCAAAACCCGTTTTGCTTAGTCTACACATTCGCCGCGCAAAATCCAGTTGCGCGCTTCGGTCACTTTTACATTTTTGAATTCGCCGATCCATTCGTCTTCGCCGGGGAATTCCACAATGATGCTGCTTGCGGTGCGACCGCTGAGCAAACCGTTTTTCTCGTTGCGCTCTTCAATGAGCACACGCTCCGTGCTGCCCACCATGGAAGCGCAGCGCTTTGCGGCGATCTCCTCCTGCGTCTTCAAAAGCTCCGAGAACCACTGCGTTTTCTCCTTGTACGTAACAGGGTCTTCCATTTCGGCGGCTCTCGTGCCGGGGCGCGGCGAGAAAATAAACGTAAAGAGCGACGTGAACTCCACCTCGCGGATGAGGCTCAGCGTCTCGCAAAATTCCTCGTACGTCTCGCCCGGGAAGCCGACGATAATATCGGAGGTCAGCGACAGGTCGGGCATTTTCTCCTTCGCATAGCGGATGAGGTCAAGGTATTTTTCGCGGTCGTAGTGGCGGTTCATCGCCTTTAGCACACGGCTGCTGCCGGACTGGAGCGGAAGATGAAGATGATGACAGATTTTTTTGCTCTTAGCCATGGTTTCGATCAGCTCATCGGAGAGATCCTTCGGATGAGAGGTCATAAAGCGGATTCTCTTAAGACCTTCAATATCCTCCAGCATTTCCAGAAGCTGTGCAAATGTAACCGGATGCTCCAGTGTTTTTCCATAAGAGTTTACGTTCTGTCCGAGGAGCATGACTTCTGAGACACCATCTGCAACCAGACGTTTTACCTCTTTTACGATTGCTTCCGGTTCACGGCTTCTCTCACGTCCGCGTACGTATGGTACAATACAGTAGCTGCAGAAATTGTTGCAGCCAAACATGATATTAACACCGGATTTGAATGTATAGTTACGTTCTGTCGGAAGATCTTCTACAATCTGGTCTGTTCCCTCCCAGATATCTACGATCTGCTGAT
>OFMC01002350.1_pt1 | contig 12190 bp, 9 predicted proteins | sample 1541271 | NCBI WGS metagenome assembly OFMC01 (sample SAMN04209252, study PRJEB22552) | human gut metagenome | biome: gut; material: feces | host: Homo sapiens | place: USA: Oklahoma | reverse complement strand
TTTAGAGTCGCCTGCTCCGACAGAATCCACCGGATTTCAGCCAGTTTCTGAGCCTGCAACCTATGCAGAATTATTCTGTATCACCCATGCAGCGGAACTGGATACGAATGCATACCGCCGGACAGCGGAACAAATCCTTGTTCTGTCTACCGATGAAACGGTTTTGCAGCAGGCAGCGGTCTTTCCCATTTCCATGGAAACGCTGTTGGAAACATTGGCTGCTGTTTGCAATCCCGGAACGGAAAGGAGTGTGTAACGCATGACACAGACTGAAGAACATCTGACCGGCGATGGCATTCAGGTACAGGATGATATTTCCATTACGATTCGTCCAGCAGCGGCTTGGATGCGGAATTTGGCAGCGGTTTTTCTGGCAGCCTGTGGCTTTATTGGAACAATTGCCGCTTCGCTGTCGATGTTTTCGCCGATTTACAACCGAACGAAACTGATTCTCATAGCCGCTGCGATTTTCATCTTATATAGTGTACTCAGTATTTTGCCGAAAAAGCTGCGATGGCTGACCCCTGTCAGTCTTGCGGTTGGAACACTTGGGTTCTTCTGGAAGCGGAACGTGCTCATCGTTGGCTTTCAATTCTTCTATAACCACTTTTACCAACAGATTTATGACACGAACGTGCTCTATTACCAGATGGATACCACGTTGGTGGAATCCACCTGTACCACGTTCTTTTTAATCTGCTGCATCGTCTTTTTAGCAGCTGCAATCTGTTGGTTCACGATTCACCGACCGTTTTTTCCAATTGGGTTCATTGTGACGTTTTTCCCGATTGAGCTGGGATTATATAACGGCTTGGAACTCTCTCTGCCTGCCATGGCATTGGTATTGCTCTACTGGGCATCCCTGCTTGCCATGCAGCTGACGTCGTTCCGCTATGCACAGGAACAGCGAGAGATTGGCTTTTTCCGCAAGGGAAACCGTTTCACAGCTGCCTACACCATGCGGACAACGATGGCGGAACGCTGCGGAATGATTGTTGCCGGATTGATGGCATTGGTATTCCTGCTTTCGTGGGGCTTTTTCACATTCAGCGGTGTTACAGAACGAACATCCGTCCAACAAAAGCGAAAGGAAATCAAAAATTCCCTGCAAACATTTGATGTAGAGGACTTGCAGGACAGCCTTTCCAATGTAGGGGCTGCCCTAGGGCTGACCAACGCCATGCGGGTACAGAAGTTGGGACGGAAACGGGCGATTGACATTCAGAACGAACCGCAGTTGCAGTTGACGTTAGACCAGCTTCCAGATTCCGCCATGTATCTGAAATCCTTTACCGGTACGACCTATGACGACAATGCATGGACGGCATTGAAACAATCGGATTGGGATGACCAGACCGATTTAGTGACCTTATCCGAAACCTTTCTCTGCTATCCGCAGCTGTATCCGTATTGGTTTCAGAATTATCAGGATGCCACAGCAATGACCAATGTTGACATCTCTGCACTAAAATGGGAACGCCGTTGCTATGTGCCGTATGCTTCTTATCAGGAGCAGGCAAAGTATGAAGAGGATTTTGTAACGAAATTAGACAGCAAAAAGAATTATTCGTTTACGGTTTCGCTGCATCAAAACTTTTCTGATTTGCTGCAAAACAGCGGTGTTCAGGATATGTATTTGCAACGAGAGATTTTCAACGCAACGGACAGCAATACACAGAAGTTTTTATCGGCCCTTTCCCTGCCGGATTCTACGGATGCCATCCCGGTTACAACGTATTTTCAGGCGTTGAAAGAGGATGGAACATATGACCAGCACGCCATTCAATCCATGCTGGCAGAACAATATTTATACCGTCCGTTTGTCTATGAGCAGTACACGCAGAAAACAGAAACGGATGCCTTGCAGGCGGTTTATAATGCATTGCCAGCATCCATTCAGCAGACCAACTTGAATCCGGATTTTTCCGCAGAAGATTTGCGAAACGGTGCAGGGGAGAACCTCTCTGACCAGTTGGCTGTACTGGAATCCATCCGGCAGTTCTTGGCGGATAATGCGACCTACTCCACTTCTCCGGGAAAGACGCCGGGCTCGAGAGATTTTGTCAACTATTTCTTGATGGAAAATCACGAGGGCTATTGTGTCCATTTTGCCACGGCTGGCGTTCTGCTGGCACGGTATGCCGGCATTCCAGCACGGTATTGCGAAGGTTATGTTGCAACGCCGTCCGACTTTGAAAAAGCCAAGCAGAAAAAAGATGGTTCTTACACGGTCACGCTGACGGATGCCCGTGCCCATGCATGGTGTGAATTTTACGTCACCGGATACGGCTGGATTCCATTTGAATTTACGCCGGGCTACTACGGCGGAGCAGCAGAACCGGAAGAAGGCACTGCGGAAGCCACAACAACGACCACCACAACGGCAGCAGTTCGCACAGAAATTGCAACCACCGAACAGACAACCGAGCAGACCATTGGCATTGCAACACAAACCACGGCTGTTGTCACTTCAACGCCGTCACAACTGGGCACAAATTCCCACACCGATTCTGGAAATCATTCCTCGATTGGCAGAACCATCCTGCGGATTTTGTTGGTGCTGGTGCTGCTTGCAGCTGTAATTGCTGCACCGTTCCTGTTACGGATGTGGGCATTGCAGAAACGAACGGAACAGTTCCATGCAGCAGACCGCAAAAAAGCAATTCTTTGGATGTATGCATATTGGGAACGGTTGTTGGGAACGGTTTCCATTCGAGCCGGAAATGAATCCGTTCTAGCATTTTCAAAGACCGCTGCACAGAAATTACAGGAACAGCAGTTGCCGAGTGACAACACTGCACCATTTTGTGAATTGGTTTCCGCCGTGAACTTTGGCGGAGCAACGCCATCCGCAGAAGCGTGTGCAGCAGCAGAGCAAGCGTTGCAGCAGCTTGCAGAGGCGATTTATCAGGCAAAATCGCCGTTGCAGAAACTGTATTTCAAATATATCCAACATCTTATTTAAAAACGAAAGGGGTCTTTTCCATGGCAGCAACGAAAACAAAAAAGAAGAAAACCGACAACAAAAAAATGATGCAGGCACTGCAATTCATCATGCCGCTTCTATTGATTGGCTTGGGGGTTCTGCTGATTCGCCGACGGGATGCCTTGAATCAAGTCTTTATGGCAATCGGAATTGTCATCGCCCTGATTGGCTTGATTTACACGGTTGTTTACTATGCGACCAAACAGTACGAGAAAAAGCCGCCTTACCTTGCCTCTGGCATTGGGCTGCTGGTCATCGGCGGTATCATTATCATTATTCCGTTTTTGGCAGATACGTTCATCCCGTTCTGCATTGGGCTGTTCATCTTAATCAGCGGTATTACGGGTTTGATGGATGCATTCCAGCTGAAAAAGTTTAGTTCCGATTGGCAAATTCCATTGGCATTTTCCGTTCTGATTACCTTGATGGGGGTTGCAGTTCTGATTTGCACCTTCTATCTGTCCGGTGTCGTTTGGATTATCATTGGCATTATGTTGATTGTCAGTGGTCTGATGCGATTCATTAACGCTATCATCTCGGTAAACGCAAGAAAGAAACAAATTCCGGATGATGTAATTGAAGGGGAAGCAACCGAAGTATAACATTGTTTTTCAAGGAGAAATGGTCAACCAAGGAGATTCCAACACGGGAAAGAATTGGTTGACTTTCTTTTTTTGCTATGCTATAATGGACGAAATTGGGCGATTTTGATTTCCGGGGACGAAAGGATTGACAACATGCAACGAATCCGACAAAAGAAACATGGTTCGATTCGAGATTTTTATGCAGCAGCGATTTTAACAGGCTGCCTGACGATATTTTTATGTCTGCTCTGGGTGATTCATCCAGATTTGATTTTTGGTTCTACGATGGACTGGAACAACCAGCATATCATTTTTCCGGATTATTTCCGGTCACGGTTTTACCAGACGGGACAACTCTTTCCAAACTTTGCTTCTGCCATTGGAGCAGGGCAGAACATCTATGAATTTACCTATTACGGATTATTCAATCCGATTTTTTTGCTTTCTTACCTATTGCCGTTTGTGCCGATGATGGACTATATTCAATGCAGTAGTATCTTGTTGATTTGGGGAAGCGGCATGCTATGCTATTGGTTTTGCCGGCAGCATTTTTCTGAACGGATTGCCTTTGTCTGTGGGTTTCTGTATTTGTTTTCCGCTCCGCTGATTTATCATGGCCATCGGCATTTGATGTTCATGAATTATCTGCCGTTTTTATTCTGGGCATTGTTTGCCGTTCGGCGGTGTCAGACGCATCACCATGTTTCGATTTCGCTGATTCTGGCGAGTATCTGTATCTTAGGGTGCAGCTTCTTTTTTGCAGTTGGCAGTTTCCTGACGATTTTTTTGTATGCATGGTTTCTCTATTTGCAGGAATCCGGCTTGAAGAAATCCTTTTTGCTGCGGATTCTGGTGCACTTGTTTTTTGCAGGGATGCTCTGTATGTGCTTTTTGCTGCCGACTGCTCTTGCCCTCTTGCAAGGACGTTCCGAAACGCACTTGGATAAAAAATTCTGGTTAGAAGTATTTGTGCCAACGGTGCAGCTTTCCTATTTCTTCTATCAGCCCTATGGCGTTGGCTTAACGATTACGGGACTGTTTGCCCTGCTGGTTGGCTGCTGGACGAAAAAGAAAGCCGTTCGCTTTTTGTCCGTGACATTGCTATTATTGTTGTGTTTGCCGATGTTGCTGTATCTGATTAATGGCTTCCAGTATCTGGATGGGAAAGCCTATATTCCGCTGCTGCCGCTGGCAATCTTAGTATACGGCTTTTTCTTTCAGTCGCTGCAAACAAAACAGATTCCATGGAAGACCATTTTGCCTTTGTTTGTGCTGCTGTTGGTATCTGGATTTTTCTTTGCTTGGAACATGCTGCACGGGTCGAAACGCTGGATTTTCTTGGGGCTGACGATTGTAGAAACGATTCTGTTTTTGTGTCTATTGCAACCTTGGCGGACGCCAAAAATGCCGAACAACTGGAAACGCATTTTATGGATGGCATGCAGCATGCAGCTGGTTTATAGCTTCCTGCTGAATGTGACAGACCATACGCTATTGAAACAGGAATGTTTGCAGCAGTATCAAAATTCAGACATCGACACCCTTTGGAAACAGACAACAGAACAGGATGACAGCTGGTATCGGGTTTATAATGCCACGCAGCCCTATGCAACCGCAAACCAGACCCAGCAGGGAACGTGTTTTCTCTCTACAGTCTACGCTTCTGTGCAGAATAAAACCTATTCCAATTTCTATTATCATCAGCTGTTCAATGAAACCAGTATCCGCAACAATGCGGCAGTAGATGCAGTGAAAAATTTGGCGTATCATATTTGGATGGGGGACAAGTACCGACTGGATTTCAAGGGGGAAACCCTATTCGGTTATGAGCCAAAATACACGAGTGGGGATTACTGTGTCTATGAAAATCAGTATGCCTTGCCGATTGGCTATGCAACAGACCGCTGGATTTCCATGGATACCTTCCAGCAGCACAATGAAGCAGAACAGGTTTTGGATTTGCTGTCAGGAATCGTTTTGCCGGAACAGGTTGCTGACACGGAAATGGAACAGCCGAAATCTCTGCAAACCATATCCGAACAGGAGATGGAATCCGTCTTGCAAACGATAGAGCAGGAATTTCCAGTGACTCGAAACGGAGATACACTGTTGATTTCCACAGAACAGCCGATGACAAAAACCATTTCGCTGCCGAAATCCTGTGCCGGAAAGCTGTTGCTGCTCTCCATGGAAGTGGATAATACGATAGTAGCAGATTCGGATGATGTTTTCATCATGATAAACGGCATCAAAAACAAGTTGACTGCACCAAGCTGGAAGTATCACAATCAGAACTATCATTTTACCTACCTGCTTTCCGATGTAACAGACACATTGGAATTGTCGCTTTCCGCTGGAACGTATCAGGTTTCCAATCTGCATGGCTACACGCTGCCGGAAACCGTATTGAAGCAGGCAGTACAGCAGGTCACACCATTGGAAACAACAGCGGAGCAGGTGCGAGGGGATACGATTTCCGGAACGATTACCACAGAGAAAGACGGCTGGTTTGTGCTTTCCGTGCCGTATGATACCGGATTTACCGTGACAGTAGACGGAAAGAAAACGGCATACGAAACCGTGAATCTTGCTTTTTTAGGGATTCCGCTTTCTGCCGGAACGCATGAAATCGTCTGGACGTATCACGCCCCCGGTGCAGCGACGGGGAAAAAAATTACGTTGATTACCGCCGGAATCCTCCTGCTTTGGGTAGGGCTTTCCTACGGCATTCAGCGAAAACAATCAGAGAGAAGGATTTTATCATGAGTATTTACACAGAAAGAGCCGTTGCCCTGTTTCGGGAGGGCTATAATTGTGCCCAAGCCGTAACGGGTGCATTTGCGGAGCAGTTTGGCATGTCACAGGAAGATGCCCTGCGGTTTTCCGAGGGCATGGGTGCTGGAATGGGACGGCTGCGGTTGACCTGCGGAGCGGTTTCTGCGATGGCACTGCTGGCAGGGTTAAAGCTGAGCAACGGAAAGCCGAATGACTTAACAACACGAAAAGAAGTTTATGCCGTCGTACAGGAAATGACCAAGGCATTTCAGGAGAAAAACGGCAGTATCATTTGTGCGGAACTGTTAGGGGCAGCCAGACCAAAACACGAAACCGCCCAACCCGAAGCACGAACCGCTGCCTATTATCAGAAGCGTCCTTGTGTTGGATGTGTAGAAGATTGTGCAGAGATTGTAGAACAGTATCTCTGCGGAGCAGGAAAGGAGTAATCAAGATGTATCGAACCTATCGAAAAGAAGCAGAAGCATTGGTGCAGCAAATGACCGTTGCAGAGCAGGCAAGTCAGCTGCGATATGATGCCCCGGCAATTCCACGGCTGGGGATTCCTGCCTACAACTGGTGGAACGAGGGCTTGCACGGACTGGCAAGAGCCGGCACGGCGACGATGTTTCCGCAGGCAATCGGCATGGCGGCAACCTTTTCGCCCGAACTGGTACAGGAGATGGGCGAGGTGACAGCGACCGAAGCACGGGCGATGTATCACGCTTGTTCCGAGCAGGGCGACCGAGATATTTATAAGGGGTTGACGCTCTGGACACCAAATGTGAACTTGTTCCGTGACCCCCGTTGGGGCAGGGGACAGGAAACTTATGGAGAAGACCCGTATTTGATTGCAACGCTGGGAACCGCAATGGTACACGGCATGCAGCAGGACGGGGACTATTTAAAAGTAGCAGCCTGTGCAAAGCATTTTGCCGTGCACAGTGGACCAGAAGCGGTTCGGCATACCTTTGATGCGGAAGTTTCTGCAAAGGATTTGGAAGAAACGTATCTGCCAGCCTTTCAAGCGTTGGTCGAAGATGCAGAAGTGGAAAGCGTGATGGGGGCATATAATCGGGTGAATGGCGACCCAGCTTGTGCCAGCCCGATGCTGATGCAGAAGCTGAAAGACTGGCAGTTTGACGGCTATTTTGTTTCGGATTGCTGGGCGATTCGGGATTTCCACACCACGCATAAAATCACAGAAACGGCGACTGATTCCATTGCACTGGCACTGAAAGCCGGCTGCCATTTGAACTGTGGCTGCACCTATGTGCAGATTCTGTTAGCGTTGGAAGAGGGGAAGATTACCGAGGACGATATTTTCCAAGCCTGTGTACAGGTGATGCAGACCCGCTTCCGGCTGGGCATGTTTGCAGAACAAGAACCCTATGCCGATTTGCCGATTACGGTTTTGGCTTGTCCGGAACACAAGGCGAAATCGCTAGCAGCTGCAGAACGCTCTATGGTATTGCTGCGGAATGAGCAGCAGATTTTACCGTTACAGGCGGAACAGCTGAAAACCATTGCTGTAATCGGGGCAAATGCGGACAGCCGTGCAGCGATGGTGGGGAACTACAACGGAACGCCAGACCGTGCAATTACGTTCTTAGAGGGCATTCAACGGGCTTTTTCTGGTCGGGTACTCTATGCGGAGGGCTGTCATCTGTTCAAAGACCGCTGTTCGGAATTGGCACAGCCGGGCGACCGCTATGCAGAAGCCGTTGCCATTGCAAAGGCAGCGGATGTTGTCATTCTCTGCCTCGGCTTGGATGCCACGCTGGAGGGTGAAGAAGGCGATACTGGAAACGAGTTTGCCTCGGGAGATAAGGCAGATTTACGGCTGCCAGAACCGCAGCGTGTGCTGCTCCAGAAAATCAAAGCAACTGGAACGCCAATTGTTCTGGTAACTGCAACTGGCAGTGCAATTTGTCCGGAACTCGAAACAGAAGCATGGATACAAGCATGGTATCCGGGTTCGGAGGGCGGAACGGCATTGGCAAACTTGCTGTTCGGCAAGTGTTCGCCGTCTGGAAAGCTGCCTGTAACATTCTATGCGGATGCAGAGAAACTGCCAGCATTCACAGACTATTCCATGCAGCATCGAACCTATCGCTATACGCAGGAAAATATTCTGTATCCGTTTGGCTATGGGTTGACCTATGGAACAGTTGTCTGCACAGACTTGCACTATGAAAATGGCGTTGCGGTTGTAACGGCAGAAAATCAGGGCAGTTTCGACACAGAAGAAGTGATTCAGCTCTATATCAAGAGCAATGCAGACTGTGCCGTGCCATATCACAGCTTGTGCGGATTCCAGCGGGTATTCTTGCCGGTAGGAGCAAAGAAAACCATTTCCATTCCGCTTGCAAAGAATGCCTTTACCAGCGTTGATGAGCAGGGAACTCGTGGCGTATATGGAACAACCTTCACGCTCTATGCTGGAATTTCGCAGCCGGATGAAAAGAGTCAGCAGCTGACTGGAACAGCCCCTGCGATGCAGGTGATTTCCGCTTCGGAACTGCATGCATAAATTCCCAGAAATGCATTACAAAGATTGACAAGAAAAAGAAAAGGTGCTATAATAGCAAGCAGTAAAGTTGAACAAGGGGGAGATTTTTTATGAAACGTTTTCAACGCATATTATTAACCGCTGGTTTGCTGGTGAGTCTGTCCGGCTGTGATGCCATTTCTGACCCGAGTTCGGATATTCCGGAACAAATTGCCGTTGCAGACAGTACAACCGAATCATCCGACGCAGAAACCGCAGAAGCGGTGACAAAATCCGAGTCATCGCTCGAAGAAACAGAATCTGCAAGCGAAACTACCAGCACGCAGATCACCGTGCTTTCGGAAGCGGTTTCCACAACAGAAACCACGACGACAGTAGCAAATGCAGATGCATTGGTTGGAGATACTGGTCTGACCACTTCGGAATGGTTGGAAAAGGCACAGGAACTGTATGAAACTGCTGCAAAGACCATGTTCCAATATTGCTGCACTTCGCAGATGTTCCAGTATGATTTCTCGGACAGCAACCAGCCAAACTATTATCATATTACCGATTATGATACCATTGCAGATGCAACAGAGCCGTATTATGAAGTCTTTTCCAGAAAGAGCCACAGCGGAGATTTTGATTCGTTGCTGCTGGAAGCGGACGGAAAGCTGTATGGACTGGCGGGTGACCGTGGTTCAGACATTACGTATCAGGGAGCAACGGTTACTGCCTTGGAAAGTGCAACAGAGGATACCTTGACTTTTACCGTTGCCTTGACTTATACGGGAACGGATGGGGAAGACACCACCACAAAGAATGACAGCTTCTCTCTGTACTTGGAAGATGGCGTTTGGAAGGTAGATACTTTTACATTGCCGTACTAAGAGCAGGTGGAAAGGAGGAAAACAGATGGCTTTTTTTGAAAACATAGAGATACAAAAACTTTTTTGTGCAGAGGAAGCAGACACCTTTCCACCTTTTACAGAAAAAGACCTTGCAGAAACAGAAAAAGCAATGGGTTGGAAGCTTCCAGCATCCTATCTCGCCCTGTTGAACATCAAAAACGGCGGTCGGATTGATGAGGCATATGAAGAGAGTTGGCTTTCCGTGATTTATGGGATTTCCTCAAACGGAAAAGGGCTTGCAGATTGGTATGATAACTGGATCAACGAGTGGCAGTATCCCAACATTGGCATTCCATTCGGGGAAACACAGTCGGCAGGGCATGACCTGTATTTTATGGATTACAGAGCCGTGGACGAGAACGGCGAGCCTCGGATTGTTCTGATTGACAACGAAATGAACAATGCCGTCACGGTTGTTGCGAAGAATCTAGAAGAATTTCTGACGAAAATTTATCATCATGAGGAAGTCTGAGGAAGTAGGCGTTTACCGGATGTCCAGAATCGAATCAGAAGAATTGTCAATGATGGATATAGAATGGTATGGTGTTGATCGAAAGGGAAAGATTGCTGTATTTTGCAGTGCTGGAATCGCAAATGTACCGGAATTTGTATGTGCAGACAAAGAGCGACAGGAACGCCTGATTGCATTATTCGAAAAGTTGCCGATTCTATCAGGCGTTTCGTTTTGTTTTTCCTGTTCAGAAAAAAATCTGCTGCCATTTCAGGTAGCAGAGACATTTTCCGGAAAGGGTTTCTTTTATTATGATTCGGACGACCATTCAAAATCTCATAAAAATGTGGGAGTCTATCAAAAGTATTATACCATCTCTTCTAAGCCAACCAATCCGCTTTTCTATGCAGAGCTTCCGGTGTCCATACAACTGCTTTTAAAAGACAATTTTCTGCCAATTGATGATTTTCAGACATGCAACATCGTTGCTGTAGAAAATGCTTATTGAAGAAAAGGAGATTTGCAGGATACAGATTTGACTTTGATGCTGGATTTTATTTATGAAGATGGAAAGTATCTTGTAGTTTTTGTAGATGTTCATCAGCTGTAATCTCTAGTTTGTACAGCGAAAAATCGGAATTTAAGGAGCATATATGAAGAAACAACAACTTTCAGCGGAACAAAAAAGATTAGAAACAGATATTTGGATTATAGCTTTGGTAACATTGGGAGTTTTCCTATTTTACGCTGCAACAGGTAAACAACTAATGAGTTTTGTTACGAACAGCAATATTTCAGTTATTCCAAGATTATTACTTAATGCAGGAGTACAATTTGGCGTAGCCGGATTGGGAATTACAATCGTTTGCATTTTGCGAAAAGAAAGTTTCACGCATTTTGGATTGATACGAAAAAATATTTTCAAAGCAATCATCGGGACGATTATATGCTTTATCCCGTCCATCTGTTATATTTTTTTATCAGGTCAATTCAATGGCTACCAACCTTTCAGTATTTTAATCACAGATGATGTAATTGCAAGTGGTATTCCATTTTCAATATTAGGAATGGCTCTTATCGTTCTTGTGTGGGGCTTTTTTGAAGGATTTAATTATGTTGTTATTTGTGACAAAATCAATAGAAGATATCCTACTACAAACGAATGGGTAGATTATGGAGCTATTACTTGTGCAATCGTGTGTATACTTTTCCACCCATTTAGCACTTCTTTTTGGGGGATTGTAGAAATAATTACCACAGTTATTGCAATTTACGGAATGTTAATGGTAAAGAAGAAAACTGGCAACGCATGGGGGTGCGTATTTGCCTTTTGTTTTATTTGGAATGCCATATAAATTCTAATTTATATAGCAAAAATCAATCTAATCCTATTAGAAATTGATGAAGTGATGTCATGCTAAAAAAAGAAGAACTGCCGGAATGCCCTGTAGCAACAACTGTACAAATAATTGGAAACAAGTGGAAATTATTGATTCTACGAACTGCAAAAGTCCTTAGATGGCATTAGCCAAAAAGTATTCACGCAAAGTCTGCGTTTTATGGAAGCAGGTGGCTTGATTATTCGAACAGTTTATGCAGAAGTTCCGCCGAGAGTGGAGTATTCCTTAAGTGAACTTGGAGAAACCATGCGTCCGATTTTGGATGCGATGGAGCAGTGGGGGAATCAATATAAGGCAACGTTTCATTAAAAAGAAAAGCGATCAATAATAAAAAATCCACAGAAAAATGGTTGGTTTGGCTTCCGGATTATGGATGATTAACCATGCAATTTTTCTGTGGATCTGATTTCGCATATTATGCTATATTTCATTTCATCTGAAAAGCTAATTTTTATATAGATTTTTGACAGATAAATTTGCTATGACTATAAGAAGATGACATAGGAAAGTTGCTGTTGATGCTCACTATAGATTCTCTGTCGTTTTATTTCTTAATTGTAAAATTTTATTTTTCCATTGACAGGAAGAT
>OFMC01002326.1_pt1 | contig 12263 bp, 7 predicted proteins | sample 1541271 | NCBI WGS metagenome assembly OFMC01 (sample SAMN04209252, study PRJEB22552) | human gut metagenome | biome: gut; material: feces | host: Homo sapiens | place: USA: Oklahoma | reverse complement strand
TCTCGTGAAATCCATTCACCTTCGGGCTTTGCCGTGAACTGTAACGATGATGTTACGAATTTTGTAAAATTTGTGATTGAGTTATAAAAAAATGTAACCAATGAAAATAAAATCGGACATAAATGGTGAAAGGAGGAGAAAAATGGATGAGATAGCAGTACTAATTCCATGCTTCAATGAAGAAATTACGGTTGGAAAGGTGGTGAGAGACTTTAAAAAGACATTGCCGCAAGCTACGGTATATGTATATGACAACAATTCTACTGACAAAACAGTGGAAAAAGCAAAAGAAGCTGGTGCAATTGTTCGACATGAGTACCAACAAGGAAAAGGGAACGTTGTGCGAAGAATGTTTCAGGAGGTAGAAGCACAGTGCTACATTCTGGTTGATGCAGACGATACCTATCCAGCGTCGGAGGCGGCAAAGATGACGGAACGAGTTTTAAAATATCATGCTGATATGGTAGTAGGAGATCGACTTAGTTCCACGTACTTTAAGGTAAACAAGCGGAGATTTCATAATTCAGGAAATCGCTTTATGCGCTTGGCAGTACAAAAATTGTTTGGTGGGAAGGTAAGAGATGTAATGACAGGGTATCGTGCATTGAGTTACCGTTTTGCAAAAACAATTCCAGTATTGAGCCAGAACTTTGAAATAGAAACTGAACTGACAGTTTATGCATTAGAAAATAATCTGCAGGTAGAAGAAATTGCTGTAGCGTATAAGGAGCGACCGAATGGTAGTCAGTCAAAATTAAGCACAATAAGAGATGGCATAAGCATAATAAAAAAGTTACTGCATATGTTTTGCTTTTATAAACCTGGAAAACTTTGGAAAATAGTAGTGCTTGTGGCAGGATTCATAGAAATTAAAAATGCTAGAGTAAAAAAATTCTCAAATATAAGAGAAAATTTACTACATATTTTAAGTGGAATGCAAGTTTTGACTGCGCTTGTTTTAATCGAGAATATACATTACAAAAATAAAATGGATTCTGAAGCTAGACTTCAAAATAAAAAAATATATTCTGAAATTATATAAAAACATGTATCATAGGAGGAGAAAAATTGATACTATGTGGTTAAAACGCAACGATGCAAAACGATTTATTTGCATGATAATTACAATTGTGCTAAGCGTTTATCCCATGTCACTTTCGCCTGTTTGGAATGGAAAAATTCTAGGTCATAGAGATCAATATGAGAGGATGGCACAATCTATTTTGCATGGTCATTTGTACCTTGAATATGAAGATGTTGATCCAAGATTATCTGAAATGGAAAATCCCTATGATCCACAGGCAAGGAAGGAACTAGGTATTTATTACCATTGGGATCATGCATTCTATAACGGGAAGTACTATATGTATTTTGGAATTGTTCCTGTAGTTCTTTTGTTTCTTCCATATCAGCTTTTGACAGGAAATGCGCTTACTACATACAAAGCAACACAGATTTTTACTGTGTGGACAATCCTTGCTATTTTTGCATTATTTGATTTCTTACGAAAAAAATTTTTCCCTAAAATGCCATTTGACCTATATTTAATCTTATCAATGGTACTATCATTTGTAAGTGTATGGTATGCAATCGCGGCACCAGCATTATATTGCACAGCGATCATGTCAGCAGTGTGTATGGAAATAATAAGCTTGAACCTGATGGTTAGAGTGGTGTGGGATTCAGAGCAGAAAAATGGAAGAAAAATGGCAGAATTGTCAGGAAGTTTCCTGTGTGCGGCATTGGCATTTGGATGCCGACCGACTATTGCACTTTCCGGAATACTCCAGATTATGCTGTTTTATTTATATCTGCATGAAATAAAATCAAAGAAAAAAAGTATGGAAGCCTGTTTAACAGCAGGGATTCCATGTTTGCTTACAGCTATATTGCTGATGTGGTACAACTATGCAAGATTTGGAAGTATAGGGGAATTTGGCCAACACTATCAGCTAACGGTGGCAGATCAACGCTTATATAGTTTATTTGCAGGATTCAGATTAGACAAAATTATAAATGGACTCGTGTATCAATTTGCTTCATGGAGTCCAATACAAGGAAAATTTCCATATGTAAGCTATGAAGGGATTCTGTTTGCATTTCCTGTTTTTTGGTGCATTGCAGCTTTTTTGCAGGATTCGGTGAAAAAGGAAATAAAGGAAAATCATCTGACAGCAATAATAAATACACTTATTGCATTAATAATAGGAATTACAGTGTTCGATAGTGTTTATACACCCTATATGGTGACAAGATATCAGCTTGATGTAAATTTCTTATTAGGAATTGCTTGTTTTGTAGCGGTAGGGTTTAGGTGTGAAACGGCAAAAAATAGGGGCTGGAATCGTTTTGTCTGGATAACTGCAATCATGACATTATTAATTTTGCTCTTGCTTATTCTTGTTCCATATGATGGAAATTTTACGGAACAGAATCCGCAGATATTGACTCAGATAGAAAAGATGATATTCTGGTGGAGATGAATTTGTGAATATTCGCTTTAATGCAGAACAATTTGGTATAATGGTCAATGGATAGAAAAAGCAAAAGAGAAAGAAGGTGGAAAGTATGGAGGACTTAAAAATCATACAGCTTTATTGGGAAAGAGAAGAGTCTGCCATTATACAGACAAAAGAAAAATATGGAAAAACAATGGAGCAGCTCGCCTATCGATTGCTGTTTGACTATCAGGATACAGAAGAGTGCTGCAGCGACACTTACTGGGACTTGTGGAATGCGCTCCCACCTAATCGCCCCATTCATTTCAAGGCATTTATCATGCGGATATGTCGCTGTAATGCAATGAACCGTTTGGAAAGAAGAGAAGCAAAAAAAAGAAAATGTGTGATGGTTGAGATGACAAAGGAACTCGAAGAAACTATACCAGATGAGACATTTCAGAAAACGTCAGAGGGGGAATTGACGATGTATATTCAAGATTATCTGAGAAGCCTGCCTTCTGATAAAAGAATATTGTTTGTTCGAAGATATTGGTATGGAGATTCGATTAAGGAATTGGCGGTTATGTTTTGTATGACACAAAGCAGTGTCAAGGTTTCTCTGTTTCGCATGAGAGAACAGTTCAAAGAAATGCTGGTTTGTCAGGGTGTAATTGAATCTCATTGAAAAAAATGGAAAAGTGGATATGAGATTAGAAATAGTATGACAACAGGGAAAGGAAAATGTATGAAAGTTCATAGCTTGTTAAAATCATTAAATGCGATTGACGAAGAAATGATTGCAGAAGCAGATCGTTTTGCAGTAAAGCGAAGGGAGCAATTGAAAAGCAGACAGCATATTTTTGTGACAGAAGTGATAGATGTGGCAGCTATTGCAATTGCGGTAGCAGGCGTTTTTTTCTTCTCGTTGCAGCTAGGTCACACACCACAAAAGCAGTCAGGTCAAAATGGAGTTCTGCTGGATGATACGCAGACAAAAACAACTGCAAAAGCAGATGAAGAGATGAAAACAACGGCAGAAGAGACACAAGAACTTGTGAAGATTGCACTGGCACCTGCGGTGTATACACAGGATATGGTCGAGTATATAAAGGCAGTATCTAATGAATGGATAGAGCATTTTGAAATGTATAGTCAAACTGAGTACATAGATGACGCTGAGTTTTTTATTATGGAGCCATTCCAAACATGGAATAAGACACCATCTGGAGAAACCTGTTCAGAGGGGTATGTACTTCCGGTTGTATATGAGAATCAGGTGATTTGTACGGTAATGCTTTATCAGGTTGATAATAGTTGGCATTACTCATTATCTAGTGATTTGTGCAAAGAGCTAAATGAGCTGATAAACTATTCAGGGCAAGCCAGAATCGTGTATGAGTTTGATGATAATGGAACCTATATACAAACTGCACTTTTGTATGACGAAAACGGAAATGATGCAAAAAGCATCACTGTGTTGTTGACCCTGACCGCTGGGGATGAACTCAGTTCATCTCGCTAGCTAGCTGCCTATTGTCCAAAAACGATTTCTGTGTTAGTATGGTTGTAGACTTAAAAGCCGTGGAGGACATTTGACTTCATGGAATAGGCCTCGTGAACTATTTGACTATTGAATGACCGAGGATTCCCAAACCAGTTTTCTAAAGTAAAAAATAAGTAGATAAATTACTTCCTCAATTATAGAAAATAAATTGTCTATTTACGGGAATTAAAAAGATTTGTATACTATAAGTAAACAATGTGGTTATGAGTAGTTAACTAATTCGAAATGGAGGATAATTTATATGAAAAAAAGGTTTTCAACATTAATTTGTGTAATGCTATTTTTGTGCCAAAATAGTTTGTACGTGACGGCAGAAGCAACTTCAGCAATTCGAACAGAAAATAAGAAGACAACAAAAGAGCAAGAAATATCAAGTGAAAATGATGAGGAACATGATGTACTTTGGATTCCGGCAGTTTATCAAGGAATCAATACTGAGTTTGGAACGTATTATGCATATGAAACGAATTTAATTTTTGAAATGTCTGATGAAGAAAAAAATCTGATTGCAACAGATTTAATGTGCGAATATATGAATGGCAGATATTATTTAATCTATGATGATAAGGTTTTGTATTATTCAGTAGAAGCAGATGGAATGCATAAGATTATGGCATATGATGAAAAAACCGGAATGATAAAAGAGATTTATTCTGAACCATATAAAGATTCTGCTGCTGAAGATCTTGTCACACCAAATTATTTGTATCTGCTTGGAAAATATAGTGATTATCTAGTGTATATGGATCAATCATATGAGCAGAATTTGCAAGAAGAAAGCGGATTCCTTGTGATTTTGAATCTCAAAGACAAAGAAGAAATAAGAGTAAGAAGTTCTTATTATATGGAAGGAGCATATATTCAGGCAGCTTGCGATAAATTGATTACATCAACTTCTGATGGCGGATATTCAAATCTTTATACAATTGATATGAAAACAGGAGAAATTGAAACAATTAGCGAAAAATGTCGGTCAACCAGTGGGGATTATATAAAAGGAACGGATGTTTATTATTTGGAAAAAAGAAACGGGGAAGATCAGATATATTATATTGTCTGCTATGATTTAGAGAAAGAAAAAGAAGACTGGAGTATTGAATTAGCAGGAGAATGGTATGAACAGAATGGATGTTTTTGGGGAAATGATCTTCAAGAAAATACATACATTATAACCTATGATGGCGTACAATATCCATATGATGGAGAATGCAAGAGTTTAAATCGAGTGGATGGACAGTATGTAGATTACACATCAGATGGAAAAATAAGAAAATTAAATGAGGAAACAGGTGAATGGGAAGATTGGATTGACTGTCCCCAGTGGCTCAATTTTGATCAGAGATAAAAAATGTACTTGACAGATTTAAATTGAATTGTATAATTGTATACAATGATACAAATTCATCACGGTAACGTGGCAGAATGGTATACAGAGAAAGCGCTGTAACATATGCACTGCAAATGAGGAGCAACAGAGGAGGACGACACTATGAAGGCAAATAAGACAATTAATCTGAGCACCAAAACCAACCTGCTAGAACAGGATCTGTATGAGTACAAGCTGCAGGATGTCAGCCAGCCGGAGCTGTTTAGGGAGATTTTCCCATATAACGAGGTTCCAAAGGTATCCTACAACTATCGCCATGTACCGATGGATATGCCGGAACATATTTATATCACCGACACCTCTTTTCGTGACGGACAGCAGTCACGTGAGCCATACACTACACAGCAGATGGTAGATTTGTATAAAATGCTTCATCGTCTTGGTGGCCCAAATGGTATTGTGCGTCAGACTGAGTTTTTTGTTTACTCAAAGAAGGACCGTGATGCGTTAGAGCGCTGTATGGAGCTTGGATATGAGTTCCCGGAGATCACAACGTGGATTCGAGCAACAAAGAGTGATTTTGAACTGGTAAAAAATATTGGTATTCGTGAGACAGGTATCCTTGTTAGCTGCTCTGATTATCATATCTTTAAGAAAATGAATTTGACAAGAAAGCAGGCAATGGAAAAGTATCTGGGCGTTATTTCAGACGCGATTGAGGCTGGTCTTCATCCAAGATGCCACTTTGAAGATATAACAAGAGCAGATTATTATGGATTTGTTGTTCCGTTTGCTACTGAGCTGATGAAATTGTCAAAGGACAGTGGTGTTCCGATTAAGATTCGTGCCTGCGATACAATGGGTTACGGAATTTCCTATTCAGGTGTTTCACTTCCGCGAAGCGTGCCGGGAATCATCTATGGCTTAAAGCATTATGCCGGTGTGCCAAGTGAGATGTTGGAGTGGCATGGACATAATGATTTTGTATCGACTTTGTATAAAAATATTCCAGATATTGAACGATAATTAATTTATGCAGTAAACGTCCAGAAAGGAGTCATTTTATGAGAACAATAAATTGTCGAGCTATGTGCTTGGTGCTTGCGTTGTCTTTTTCAGGTGGAATGGTTGTCTGCGCTGAAAAAACACAGGCTACTCAGGCAGAGAGTGTTCGTCAAGAGCAGACTGTGCTAGAAAGTAGCAGTTTGAAAGCAGAAAGTGAAGAGGAGACGGCCACGCAACAGGTTACGGTAGACGAGACAAAGATAGCACAGGATACTGATGCAGATTTGTCACAGTCACAGAATATAAACTGGATTCAAGCTGTATACCATGAAATCACTACAGAATCAGGAACTTATTCGGTGGAAGAACAAAATTTGGTAGTCATCTCATCTAATTCTGAAAAAAAGATTCTTTCCGGAAATTTAATGTGTGAATATACGAATGGGAGATATTATTTAATTTATGATGATGGTGTTGTATATTATCCAGTAGAGATGGATGGAATGCATAAGATCATGGCATATGACGAGAATACAGGAGTGACAACTGAGATTTATTCAGAACCGTATCAGGATGTCATTGTTGGCGATCAAGCAATGCCAAATTATTTGTATCCAGTCGGAAAATGGGACAAGTATCTCGTCTATGTGGATAACTCTTATATGCAGGATTCGGAAGATGAAAAAGATATGCTTGTAATCTTAAATCTTGAAAATAAGGATGAAAAAAAGATAAGCCTTTCCTATTATACGGAAGGAGCGTATATTCAGGCTGCTTATGGTACACTGATTTTATCAAATTCAGATGGAGGATATGCGAATCTGTTTGCAGTTGATATGGAAACTGGAGCTGTCAAGCAACTTTGCGAAAAGTGTCGGGCTGTAGATGGAGATTATATGAGAGAAACTACAGTCTACTACATGGAAAAAAGAGCAGATGCCGATCAGACATATTATCTTGTTGGCTATGATCTGGTGTCTGGGGAAGAATGCCAGAGGGTTGAGTTAATTGGAGAGTGGTATGAGTGGCAGGGCTGCTTTTGGGGAAAGGATCTTCAAGGCAATTCCTATGTTGTCACTTATGATGGAAAACAATATCCGTATGATGGAAATGATATGAGCTTAAATCAATTAGATGACTGTTACATAGATTGCACTTCAGACAGTCTAATAAGAAAATTAGACGAGACGACAGCAGAATGGATAGAGTGGATTGATTTAAAGAGCTATGGAATTAATATTCCACAAAATTTTATGGCAATTCATTTGGAAAAGGCAGCTGACAAAATTAGAGTAAGCTATACAGATGAAAATTATCAGCAGCAAAATGTATTAATAGACAAGATAATTGCACGCTGACAATTAAACTGCAGCAAAGGAAGATACAGCAAATCTGACTGTTTCGAATGCAAAAAAAAAAGGAGTCGCGAGGGACTCCTTTTTTCATGCAAAGAAAGCGAATTACTGAGCATTCTCAACTAAAAACTCATTGATCTTATCAACCTGATGGGTTACTGTTCATGGTACTATGTTACGAAATCCATTCATCTTCGAGCTCTGCCGTGAACTGTAAAGATGATGGTACGAATTTCGTGAAATTTGTGATTGAATTATAAAAAATGTAACCAATCGAAAAAAAATCGGACTTAAATGGTGAAAGGAGGAGAAAAATGGATAATATGTGGTTGAAACGCAACGATGCAAAACGATTTATTTGCATGATAATTACAATTGTGCTAAGCGTTTATCCCATGTCACTTTCGCCTGTTTGGAATGGAAAAATTCTAGGTCATAGAGATCAATATGAGAGGATGGCACAATCTATTTTGCATGGTCATTTGTACCTTGAATATGAAGATGTTGATCCAAGATTATCTGAAATGGAAAATCCCTATGATCCACAGGCAAGGAAGGAACTAGGTATTTATTACCATTGGGATCATGCATTCTATAACGGGAAGTACTATATGTATTTTGGAATTGTTCCTGTAGTTCTTTTGTTTCTTCCATATCAGCTTTTGACAGGAAATGCGCTTACTACATACAAAGCAACACAGATTTTTACTGTGTGGACAATCCTTGCTATTTTTGCATTATTTGATTTCTTACGAAAAAAATTTTTCCCTAAAATGCCATTTGACCTATATTTAATCTTATCAATGGTACTATCATTTGTAAGTGTATGGTATGCAATCGCGGCACCAGCATTATATTGCACAGCGATCATGTCAGCAGTGTGTATGGAAATAATAAGCTTGAACCTGATGGTTAGAGTGGTGTGGGATTCAGAGCAGAAAAATGGAAGAAAAATGGCAGAATTGTCAGGAAGTTTCCTGTGTGCGGCATTGGCATTTGGATGCCGACCGACTATTGCACTTTCCGGAATACTCCAGATTATGCTGTTTTATTTATATCTGCATGAAATAAAATCAAAGAAAAAAAGTATGGAAGCCTGTTTAACAGCAGGGATTCCATGTTTGCTTACAGCTATATTGCTGATGTGGTACAACTATGCAAGATTTGGAAGTATAGGGGAATTTGGCCAACACTATCAGCTAACGGTGGCAGATCAACGCTTATATAGTTTATTTGCAGGATTCAGATTAGACAAAATTATAAATGGACTCGTGTATCAATTTGCTTCATGGAGTCCAATACAAGGAAAATTTCCATATGTAAGCTATGAAGGGATTCTGTTTGCATTTCCTGTTTTTTGGTGCATTGCAGCTTTTTTGCAGGATTCGGTGAAAAAGGAAATAAAGGAAAATCATCTGACAGCAATAATAAATACACTTATTGCATTAATAATAGGAATTACAGTGTTCGATAGTGTTTATACACCCTATATGGTGACAAGATATCAGCTTGATGTAAATTTCTTATTAGGAATTGCTTGTTTTGTAGCGGTAGGGTTTAGGTGTGAAACGGCAAAAAATAGGGGCTGGAATCGTTTTGTCTGGATAACTGCAATCATGACATTATTAATTTTGCTCTTGCTTATTCTTGTTCCATATGATGGAAATTTTACGGAACAGAATCCGCAGATATTGACTCAGATAGAAAAGATGATATTCTGGTGGAGATGAATTTGTGAATATTCGCTTTAATGCAGAACAATTTGGTATAATGGTCAATGGATAGAAAAAGCAAAAGAGAAAGAAGGTGGAAAGTATGGAGGACTTAAAAATCATACAGCTTTATTGGGAAAGAGAAGAGTCTGCCATTATACAGACAAAAGAAAAATATGGAAAAACAATGGAGCAGCTCGCCTATCGATTGCTGTTTGACTATCAGGATACAGAAGAGTGCTGCAGCGACACTTACTGGGACTTGTGGAATGCGCTCCCACCTAATCGCCCCATTCATTTCAAGGCATTTATCATGCGGATATGTCGCTGTAATGCAATGAACCGTTTGGAAAGAAGAGAAGCAAAAAAAAGAAAATGTGTGATGGTTGAGATGACAAAGGAACTCGAAGAAACTATACCAGATGAGACATTTCAGAAAACGTCAGAGGGGGAATTGACGATGTATATTCAAGATTATCTGAGAAGCCTGCCTTCTGATAAAAGAATATTGTTTGTTCGAAGATATTGGTATGGAGATTCGATTAAGGAATTGGCGGTTATGTTTTGTATGACACAAAGCAGTGTCAAGGTTTCTCTGTTTCGCATGAGAGAACAGTTCAAAGAAATGCTGGTTTGTCAGGGTGTAATTGAATCTCATTGAAAAAAATGGAAAAGTGGATATGAGATTAGAAATAGTATGACAACAGGGAAAGGAAAATGTATGAAAGTTCATAGCTTGTTAAAATCATTAAATGCGATTGACGAAGAAATGATTGCAGAAGCAGATCGTTTTGCAGTAAAGCGAAGGGAGCAATTGAAAAGCAGACAGCATATTTTTGTGACAGAAGTGATAGATGTGGCAGCTATTGCAATTGCGGTAGCAGGCGTTTTTTTCTTCTCGTTGCAGCTAGGTCACACACCACAAAAGCAGTCAGGTCAAAATGGAGTTCTGCTGGATGATACGCAGACAAAAACAACTGCAAAAGCAGATGAAGAGATGAAAACAACGGCAGAAGAGACACAAGAACTTGTGAAGATTGCACTGGCACCTGCGGTGTATACACAGGATATGGTCGAGTATATAAAGGCAGTATCTAATGAATGGATAGAGCATTTTGAAATGTATAGTCAAACTGAGTACATAGATGACGCTGAGTTTTTTATTATGGAGCCATTCCAAACATGGAATAAGACACCATCTGGAGAAACCTGTTCAGAGGGGTATGTACTTCCGGTTGTATATGAGAATCAGGTGATTTGTACGGTAATGCTTTATCAGGTTGATAATAGTTGGCATTACTCATTATCTAGTGATTTGTGCAAAGAGCTAAATGAGCTGATAAACTATTCAGGGCAAGCCAGAATCGTGTATGAGTTTGATGATAATGGAACCTATATACAAACTGCACTTTTGTATGACGAAAACGGAAATGATGCAAAAAGCATCACTGTGTTGTTGACCCTGACCGCTGGGGATGAACTCAGTTCATCTCGCTAGCTAGCTGCCTATTGTCCCAAAATGATTTCTGTGTTAGTATGGTTGTAGACTTAAAAGCCATGGAGGACATTTGAGGCATGGAAAAGACATTGACACAAACAGATACACAGGTTAAAGAAAAAAATAAAATAAAAGCCCAAACAGAAACCCAAACAGAAAGCAGAGCGGACGCACAAGAAAATGAGTATGTGTGGAAAAATGGTCATCCCACAGAGGAGGAAGTACTGTGCCAGTCCAGTTGTATGGGCTTTTTTCGACTTTTTAATAATCTTCGCAAACAGCGTGGAATTAAACTAGAGCAGCTGGTAAACGGTATAATGACGAGACGAATGCTTTCAACTATAATCAAAGGGGAAGGCTATTTTTCCAGAGAAAACTGGGAATTTCTTATGCACCGAATGGGTGCATTGACTGATTATTTTGAAGCAATTGTGTCGAGAAAAGAACTGGAAGACTGGAGAGAGCGGGAAGACATTTGTTTGTTAGTTTGCGAAAGTCCCAAAGAGGCAAGGACGAAGCTGGAAGCTTATGAAAAGGCACATCCCAAAATGACCTCAATGGCAAAATTATTCTGCCTTAAAATAGAATGGCTATTGAAAAAGGAGACAGCCAGTCCACAAGTGCTTTATGAGCTTGCATGCGAAGCAGTTTGTTGCACAGTAAAAGAAGAGTGGCAGGAACAACTCTCAGGACTTTGGCTGGCACCAGCTGAGCTAGAAGCTATTTTGCTTGTAAGCTGGTCACTTGGACTTCTGGGAGAAACAGAAAAAGCATTGTTTCTATTTCATCAAGTCTGGAACTATCCTAAGAAAAAAGGCTGGGAAGATCGGATGACGCAATTACTTTGTCCGCAGGCCGCTCTGGTTGGAATGCAGCTATATCAGAAGTTGGGCGAATTTCAAAAAGCATTTGATATCGGCAATTCTGCGTTAGAACTGCTTCGTGCGCAAAATAGCCAGCGCTATGCGTATCCACTTTTTCTGTCATTGATTGATGTAGGAGAAAAATTAAAGAAAACAAACAGAGCACCAGAAAATCTACAGCAGCTTAAGGATTTTCGAGATGCATTTCAAATTGTATATCAGGAAAATCATCTCCCGTGTATGCGTGTATGGCAGAGGGGCAGTGTAGAAAATTGCTACGATGTCAGTTTGGTGTTAAGGAGAATGCGATTATCTTTAGAAAAGTCGCAGGAAGAAATCTGCACCGATGAGAATGGAAATGAATTTTTACAGGCGCGTCATCTTTCTAGGATTGAAAAAGGAGAAAATCGTCCGTCAAAAGAAAATTTTCAACTCTTAACCAAAAGGATGGGACGAACCTTAGACTGGATTATGCCAATACTGGAAACCGATTCCATC
>OFMC01002325.1_pt1 | contig 12266 bp, 7 predicted proteins | sample 1541271 | NCBI WGS metagenome assembly OFMC01 (sample SAMN04209252, study PRJEB22552) | human gut metagenome | biome: gut; material: feces | host: Homo sapiens | place: USA: Oklahoma | reverse complement strand
GTGCCCGGCTGCTATGCCAGCGGCTTTATCAGCATCGCCCGCCCGCTGGTGGAGCTGGGGCTGGTGCCGCAAAGCTACCCCTTCAGCTGCACCGGCATCTCCGGCTACTCCGGCGGCGGCAAAAAGATGATCGCGGACTACGAAAGCCCCGACCGCCCGGCGCACAGCAAGCTGGACGCGCCCAAAAGCTACGGCCTGAGCCTTGGCCACAAGCACCTGCCGGAGATGCAGAAGATCAGCGGCCTTGCGCACACGCCGATGTTCGTGCCGGTGGTGTGCGACTACTACTGCGGGATGCAGGTGCTGGTGCCGCTGGATCTTACCCTTGCGGGCACTACCGCCGAGGCCGTGGCTGCCGCCCTTGCGGACTACTACAAGGACGCCGCCACCGTGAAGGTGCACGGCCTGAACGAGCCGCTGCCGGAAAACGGCCTGTACTCCAATGCCATGGCGGGCACCGACCGCATGGAACTGTATCTGACCGTGAACGCCGCCGGAGACCAGATGATGTTGGTCTCGCTGTTTGATAATCTGGGCAAAGGCTCCTCCGGCGCCGCCGTCCAGTGCATGAACCTGATGCTGGGTCTGGAAGAGACCAAAGGGTTGGAATAACAATGCACCCTCATCCGTCATTGCTGGCGCAATGACACCTTCCCCCGTCTGGGGAAAGGCCTTATAAGAGGGTGCTGATGAAAAAGAATCAGCGTACCCGGCAGAAGTAAAAGGCTTCCCCCGGCCGGGGGAAGCTGTCACAGAAGGTGACTGATGAGGGTGTATGCTGAACGATGGGGGAAGTAAAATGCAGTATAAGGAAGTTGCGGGCGGCATCTGTGCGCCCAAGGGCTTTGCCGCCGCCGGTGTCCATTGCGGCATCCGGGCAAATCACAGCGAAAAATACGATCTGGCGCTCATCAAGGCCGAGGTGCGCTGCGCTGCTGCGGGCGTGTACACCACCAACAAGGTCTGCGGTGCGCCCATCAAGGTGGACCGCGCCCATCTGGCCGATGGCTATGCACAGGCCATTGTGGTCAACAGCGGCAACGCCAACACCTGCGCCGCCAACGGCGTGGCGCTGGCAGAGGAGTGCTGTGCGCTGGTGGGCAAGGCGCTGAACATTAACGAAAAGGACGTTCTGCCCGCCTCCACCGGCGTCATCGGTCAGCCCATGGTCATCGACCCCTTTGCCCGGGGCATCCCGGCGGCGGCGGAAAAGCTGGCTGCCACCGCGCAGGGCAGCACAGACGCTGCCACCGCCATCATGACCACCGACACCCATAAAAAGGAGTACGCCATCCAGTTCGAGCTGGGCGGCAAGGTGTGCACCGTGGGTGCCATCGGCAAGGGCAGCGGCATGATCGCCCCCAATATGGCTACCATGCTGGCATTCTACACCACGGACGCCGCCGTCTCGCCCGCGCTGCTGGAAAAGGCGCTCAAGACGGTAGTGCCCGGCACCTATAACCAGATGAGCGTGGATCTGGACACCTCCACCAACGATACCCTTATTATTATGGCGTCCGGTCTGGCGGGCAACCCGGAGATCTGCGAGGAAAACGCTGATTACGCCGCTTTTGTGGCAGCGCTGACCGCCATTGCAGAGCACATGTGCGCCGAGCACGCCGGAGACGGCGAAGGTGCTACCCACCTGATCACCTGCGAAGTGACCCACGCACCCGACCTGAAAACCGCCCGCGCCGTCAGCCGCAGTGTGGTCTGCTCCAACCTGTTCAAGGCGGCGGTCTTTGGCCGCGATGCCAACTGGGGACGCATCCTGTGCGCCATCGGCTACACCCCCGGCGATTTCTCCATTGATAAGGTCTGCGTCTGGCTTTCCAGCAAGGCGGGCGAGGTGTATGTGTGCGAGAACGCCGCCTACCACCCGTACAGCGAGGATGAAGCCGCCAAGGTGCTGGCAGAGCACGATATTCTGGTCAAGGTGGATATGGGCACCGGCGAGGCAAGCGCCAAGGCATGGGGCTGTGACCTGACCTACGACTATGTGAAGATCAACGGCGATTACAGAACCTGACAGGAGCGCGGAACAGATGAAAAACGAAGAAATGGCGCGGCTTTTTTCGGAGGCCACCCCTTATATCCAAAAGTACCATGGCAGAACCATGGTCATCAAGTACGGCGGCAACGCCATGATCAACGAGACGCTGAAAAACGCCGTGATGAACGACCTTGTCACCCTGACGCTGCTGGGCGTGCGGGTAGTGCTGGTGCACGGCGGCGGCCCCGCCATCAACGAGATGCTCAAGAAGGTGGGCGTGGAAAGCCACTTTGCAAACGGTCTGCGGGTGACGGACGATGCCACCATGGAGATCGTGCAGCAGGTGCTGGCCGGTAAGGTAAACAAGGACCTTGTGGCAAAGCTGCGCGGGCGCGGCGTGGGTCTGTGCGGCATGGACGGACAGATGCTCCGCTGCACCGAGCTGGACCCGCAGCTGGGTCATGTGGGCGAGATCGTCCATGTGGATGCGACCCTGATCGAAAGCCTGCTGGACGGCGGCTTTATCCCGGTGATCGCCACCGTGGGCATGGACGACCTCGGGCAGGCGTACAACATCAACGCGGACACCGCTGCGGCCCAGATCGCCATTGCCCTCAAGGCCGAAAAGCTGGTGTCCATGACCGATATCGCGGGTCTGCTGCGGGATAAGGAGGACGAGACCACCCTCATCCCCGAGGTAGAGGTGACCGAGATCGAGGGCTACAAGTCCGCCGGCATCATTGCAGGCGGCATGATCCCCAAGATCGGCGGCATGGCAGATGCTATCTATCAGGGCGTGCACGAAGCAGTCATCATTGATGGCCGTGTGCCGCACTCCATCCTGCTGGAACTGTTCTCCGACCGCGGCTCCGGTACCCGCTTTTACCGCCGCAGCCACCGCGAATAAAAAGATTGCGCAAGCGAAAAAGCAGTATTATAATAGAAAAAACGCTCCCTCCGGGGGAGCAGCGCATGCGCGGAACTTCTATTCACAGGAGGTACACCTATGGATTCTGAAAAAGTCATCAAGCGGGACAACGAGTACGTCCTGCACACCTATAACCGCAATCCCATCGTGCTGGAAAAAGGCCACGGGCTGTACGCCGAGGGCCCGGAGGGACAGAAGTATCTGGACTTCACCAGCGGCATCGGGGTGAACAGCCTTGGCTACTGCGACCTTGCATGGGCAGAAGCCGTGTCCCAGCAGGCACACAAATTGCAGCACACCTCCAACCTCTACTATACCGCACCCTGCGGCAAGCTGGCGAAAAAGCTGTGCAAGCGCACCGGCATGAGCAAGGTTTTCTTCGGCAATTCCGGTGCTGAAGCCAACGAGGGCGCCATCAAGGCCGCCCGCAAGTACAGCGTAGACCATTACGGCAAGGACCGCTACAACGTCATCACGCTGGTCAATAGCTTCCACGGCCGCACCCTTGCCACCCTGACCGCCACCGGGCAGGAGGTGTTCCACAACTACTTCGGCCCCTTCAACGAGGGCTTCCAGTACGTCCCGGCGGGGGATATCGAAGCGCTGCGGGAACTGGTGGACCGCCACACCTGCGCCGTGATGATGGAACTGATTCAGGGTGAGGGCGGCGTGATGGCGCTGGACCCGGACTATGTACAGGCCGTGCGCGCTTTGTGCGACGAAAAAGACCTTGTGCTCATCGTGGACGAGGTGCAGACCGGCGTAGGCCGTACCGGCACCTTCCTGTGCTGTGAGCACTATAACCTCAAGCCGGACATCGTCACCCTTGCCAAGGGGCTGGGCGGCGGCTTGCCCATCGGCGCGGTGCTGATGAATGAAAAAGTAGCCGAGGGCATGGGCCCCGGCACCCACGGCTCCACCTTTGGCGGCAACCCGGTGGTCTGCGCCGGTGCCAACGTGGTGGTGGACCGTCTGGACCAGAGCTTCCTTGCGCAGGTCAGCGAGCGCGCCGTACAGCTGCGCACCGGCCTGGCAAAGCTGCCCCACGTCAAGAACATTTCCGGCATCGGCCTGATGGTGGGCATCGAGTTCTTTGACGTGCAGGCTGCGGATGTGCTGGCTGCCTGCCGCGAAAAAGGCTTGCTGGTGCTTACCGCCAAGACCCGGCTGCGTCTGCTGCCGCCGCTGACCGTCTCCGAGCACGAAGTAGACATGGCGCTGGAGGTGCTGGCCGAGGTGCTGGGCACGATGGAGCCGACCGCTCCGAAGGAGCAGGCATGAAAAATCTGCTGAAAATGAGCGACCTTTCCCCCGCCGAGCTGACCCATATTCTGGATGTGGCAGACCGGCTGAAAGCGGACTGCAAGGCGGGCCGCACCGCCCCGCTGCTGGCGGGCAAAAGCGTGGCGCTGCTGTTCTCCAAGGCATCCACCCGCACCCGCACCAGCTTTGAGGTGGGCGTGTATCAGATGGGCGGTCTTGGCAACTACATGAACACCGCCGAATTACAGGCCGGGCGCGGCGAGCCTTTGCGGGACACCGCCCGGGTGCTGGGGCGCTACTACGACTGCGCCGTCTGGCGCACCTACCGCCAGCGGGATTTGGAAGAGCTGGCGGAGCTTTCCGGCATTCCGGTGATCAACGGCCTTACCGACTACGCCCACCCCTGTCAGGTGCTGGCTGACCTGATGACCATCCGGGAGCGCCGGGGCACGCTGGCAGGGCTGAAACTCTGCTTTGTGGGCGATGGCAGCAACATGGCAAACAGCCTGATCGTGGGCGGCCTTTTGGCGGGGATGCAGGTATCCTGCGTCTGTCCCCCGGGCTACCGCCCGGCAGCGGATGTGCTGATGTTTGCCCACAAATACGGCAATGCCTTCCACCTGACCACCGACCCCGCCGAGGGCCTGCGGGATGCGGACATTGTAGCCACCGCCGCGTGGAACACCACCGCCCCCGGCACGGCTGAAAGCGAGCAGCGTCTGCGGGATTTTGTGGGCTTCCAGCTCACCGGCCGTCTGCTGGAAAACGCAAAGCCCAACGCGCTGGTGCTGCACTGTCTGCCCGCCCACCGGGGCGAGGAGATCTCCACCGCCCTGTTCGAGCAGCACGCGGACGAGATCTTTGACGAGGCAGAGAACCGTCTGCACGTCCAGAAAGCCGTGCTGGCGGTGCTGCTGGCGGGCAAGTAAAACGCTTTTGAATGCCCGCCGCGTGTGCTTTGGGCATAAAGAGCGGAAAGAATATTTTTATTGCAGTTCCGAAACGCCTGCGGGCGTTTCGGAACTGCTTTTTTATGGGAGAAAAGCATACCCCCCCCCGTATCGTGATTTTGCCCATAATTTTGCGCCATTTTTTGGCAGGTGCTGCCCGCAAAAGCGCTTTATTTCCTTGAATTTTGGTGCTATACTCAACTTGGCATTTTTGTCCGTTCCGGCTGTGCCGTTTGGGGGTATAGCCGGACAAATCAACCGACAAAGGAGAGGATATCATGAAAAAACGCATCGTGAGCATGATACTGGCACTCAGTATGGTGCTCTCCATCCTTCCTGTATCCGCATTTGCAGATGCAGGGGCAGGGTTTTCTTCCGCAGCGGCGGAAGAAACCAACAGCATTACTTACAGCTCCGAAGAAGAGCATGAGGCTGTTGGTAAGAACTCTGAAACAAATAATCAGGTGGTCAAGATCAAGATCGGTACGAACGGTCTGCCCAAGGCAGCAGCCGGTACCGGCTGGAGCTTTGACGAAACTACCGGGCTGACCATCACCGGTACCGGCAGTGAAGATACCGAGTACATTCTGGACGGCACGGTCAGCTGCAATGTGACCGTCAAGAATGCTAATAGTCACACGGTTTATCTGCTGGATGGCACTGTCACCGGTACACTTTTGATAGAAGCCGGCAATATGTACGGCGTCTGCGTTCTGGGCGGCAGCTACGCCGAAGCAGTGCTGGAAAACGGCACCATTGACGGCGGCACCTACGATAAGCTGACCGAGAACGGCGGCTATGTCCGGGGCGGCTTTTTCCGCGATATCTCCGGTCTGAGCGCCGACACGCAGCAGCAGGCACACCAGCTGCTGCTGCCGAAAAACTGCACCCTGAACGGACAAAAGGAAACAAAAATCTATATCATCAAGAAGTATAACTATTCCGGTAACGGGAACGATCTGGAACTGGTAGTGGAAAGCGACACCGGCTGCGATGTATGGGCGGTAGCCTCTACCGGCGGCAGTGTCATGGCACTGCCCGCCGGTACCCAAAATTACGCCTTCACATACTTTGACTCTACGATTGCCACGATCTCCATCAGCGCAGACGGAAAAACGCTTTCCGCCAGCTTTAACATGATCCCGGCGCAGAACGGCGCACCCATGAAGCTGGTTCCTATGGCACTTGGCGCCACAGAACTGCGCTTTAACAATGAGGGTCAGCCCGATCTGACCGACGTGACCTATGTGGACAGTCTGGACACGGACGCAAAGCTGCACCGTGTTTACATGGGCAACGGCTGGGGTTATAACTGCTACCCCAACGACAGCAGCAATGAAAGCACTGTGCAGATCCTGAATCAGGGCGGTGCAAACTTCGACTTCAGCGCGCTGAGCGATGTGCCTATCAACTGCTATGTCGAGATCACCAATGCTAATATTACCGGCGGTGAGTTTGGCGAAAACGGCCGACTGACGATCACCAGCGGTAAGATCAGCGGCGGCACCTTCCACAATGTCAGCGCGGGCATCAACTCGATCAATGGGAACAGTGCGGTCGAGATCACCGGCGGCACCTTTGATTCCCTGTTCTGCAATGGCTCTTGCTCTATTGCCAATGCGGTGATCCAGAGCTGCAATTTCAATACCTATGGCAATAACACCTACACCATTTCGGATACGGTTCTGGGCGAACTGCCTGACGGCATCCAGAAGCTGCTGCCCGCAGGACAGCAGCTCAGCACACTGGTGGTGCGTAACGGCGGTGTGACTGCGATGAACGGCAGAACTCTGCCTCTTTCCACCAATACCATCTATCTGGTGGGCGCAGGCAGCGCAGAACTTACCCTGAACACCGATGTACTGAGCATCAACGATGCACCGGTCGAAAACTACAACGCCAACACCTCTGCCGACGGCAAGGTGCTGCGCATTACCGGCAAGAATGACGGCGCAAAGATCTTTGTGAATAAGTCCACCGATCCAAGCGACCTCAAGCCCCTGCGCATTACCGAAAAGGGTCTGCCCGACCTGACCGGTGTGACCGGTGTGCCGATGAGCGGCGAGGGCATGACGGCTAACCTCTATGAGGGCCTGGGCTGGAAGTACGCCACCATGGAAGAGAACGGAAGGACACGCGCGGCGCTTTACATCACCACCCCGGACGGCAACCCGGTGGATCTTTCTTCGGATACCATCAACCCCTACCATAAGGCCATTGCCGTGGAGCAGATCACTTTTGCAAATGTGACTGTCACCGGCATCGTGGCAGAGGGCTCTGTTGGTGCGGAGAACACCATCATTCAGGACGGCACCTTCCAGAAGGATGTCTACATGGATGAAAACAGCACCATCGCAGGCGGCACTTTCCAGGATGTCGTCCGCGCTTATGGCAAGATCACTGGCGGCTCATTCATCGCTGAGGTCCAGCTGAACCAGAACAGCGAGGTCACCGGCGGTGTGTTCCACGATGTCCAGCTGCCGAGCTATGCCACGGAGAAAACGGTCATCCAGAATGCCGTGATCCTTGGCAGCCTGAAAACGGACAGCGACAGCAAGGCTGCTATTTCCAATACGGTGAGCTGCGGCTATATTGAAAGCAGATTCCTTGCCGCCGGTCAGCAGCAGAGCAAGCTGATGATGACGGACGGCACTGTGGAACGCCTCAACGACTATGCCGCAGCAACAGACGCGGTTTACCTTATCGGTAATGTCAAGGCAGAGATCCGCTTCAGCAATGCAGTCACGAACATCAACGGCGAGGATGTCAGCGCTTACAACGGCGCACAGCTTTCCGCAGATGGCAAGACCCTGACCCTGACCGCCAAGAATGACGGTGAGCCTATTGTGGTGAACATGGCCACCACCGGAAAGCTGCCCTTCTCTTCCCTGAGCAAGAGCGACTTTACCGTTTCCGGGACGATCGAACATCAGACCGTTAAAAGCAGCAAGGATGGCGTGGGCAAATTGAGCCTCGTCTATGTGCGCACCTACGACAACGAGGTGTTTGAAACCTACCCGGCGGGAGCGGACATGTACGGCCTCTACAAGCAGCGCATCGTAGCGCAAGAGGGCGACAAGTACACAGAAGGCTCGCTTGATATCGGCGAGGTGGTACGCAGATATCAACCGAAGCTCGACGACTTTGAGTATGACCCCAAGACCCAAACTGCAACCTATAAAGGCCCGATGTATTTTGACGATGCACCGCTGTATTCTATCCGGTATGTCCCGGAGGATGGCTCGTTCCCGTCTGTGACGAAGCCCACCAAGGCAGGCACTTACAGCGTTGACATCGTGGTGGATTCTAGTGACCACTACGTTGGCAACCAGTACGAAGTGGACACCTATACTGTGTCTGAGTCGAAGTACACCCTGACCGTGGACGACAAGTCTACCGAGCACGTTGCAGGTGAGAAGCTCAGCTTCACCGCAGACGAGAAGGACGGTTACACCTTCACCGGTTGGAAAGTGACCGGTCTGCCCACTGACGTGGACACCACCAAGGCGACCATCTCCTTCACGATGCCCGCAAATAACGTCACACTGAAAGCACAGTACACCGAGAACGCTCCCAAGACCTATAAACTCGATGTCACCGATGCACAGGTCACCCTGAAGGATGGCAGCGCTGTTGCCGACCTGACAGCTGTGTCCGTGGGTACAGAACTCAAGGCTACCGCAGACGAGGACACCGAGACCAGCGTGTTCAAGAGCTGGAGCTGCACCGGTCTGGAGCTGACCGAGGAGCAGAGCACCGCACGCGTGGTGTACTTCACCATGCCCGACCATGATGTGAACCTGAAGGCGGAGTTCGTTACTCCTACGAATAAACTCGAGGTCACCGATGCAAAGGTCACTTTGAAGGACGGCGGCGCTGTTGCCGACCTGACGGCTGTGCCTGTGGGCACAGAGCTCAAGGCCACCGCAGACGAGGACACCGAGACCAGCGTGTTCAAGAACTGGAACTGCACCGGTCTGGAGCTGACCGAGGAGCAGCGCACCGCACGCGAGATATACTTCACCATGCCCGACCATGATGTGAACCTGAAGGCGGAGTTCGTTACTCCTACGAATAAACTCGAGGTCACCGATGCAAAGGTCACTTTGAAGGACGGCGGCGCTGTTGCCGACCTGACGGCTGTGCCTGTGGGCACAGAGCTCAAGGCCACCGCAGACGAGGACACCGAGACCAGCGTGTTCAAGAACTGGAACTGCACCGGTCTGGAGTTGACCGAGGAGCAGCGCACCGCACGCGTGGTGTACTTCACCATGCCCGACCATGATGTGAATCTGGTGGCGGAGTTCGTTACTCCTACTAAGCCCGATCCCGCGCCCGAGAACTATAAGCTTATTGTTTCCTATGCAAAGGTCACCCTGAAGGACGGCAGCGCTGTTGCCGACCTGATGGCTGTGCCCGTGGGTACAGAGCTCAAGGCCACCGCAGACGAGGACACCGAGACCAGCGTGTTCAAGAGCTGGAGCTGCACCGGTCTGGAGCTGACCGAGGAGCAGCGCACCGCACGCGTGGTGTACTTCACCATGCCCGACCATGATGTGAATCTGGTGGCGGAGTTCGTTACTCCTACTAAGCCCGATCCCGCGCCCGAGACCTATAAGCTTATTGTCTCCTATGCAAAGATTACCCTGAAGGATGGCAGCGCTGTTGCCGACCTGAAGGCTGTGCCCATGGGTACAGAGCTCAAGGCCACCGCAGACGAGGACACCGAGACCAGAGTGTTCAAGAACTGGAACTGCACCGGTCTGGAGCTGACCGAGGAGCAGCGCACCGCACACGAGATATACTTCACCATGCCCGACCATGATGTGGAACTGACTGCTGTGTTTGAAGTTCCTGCTACTCCCGATCCGGATCCCACTCCTGATCCTAAGCCGAACCCCGACCCCACCCCCGCACCCGGCGGTGACAGTGACGGCGGCGGTGCAGCCATTGTGGCAGTAGCCGCTGTGGGCGGCGCAGCCATTGGCGTGGGTGCCTATATCGCAGGCACCACGGCCTACCTGAAGAGCGTCCTGCCCGAGGGTATGGCCATCCCCGCTAACCGCCAGCAGCTGGCAGTTGCACTGTGGACCGCCGCAGGCAAGCCCGCTACCCAGAGCACTGCACTGTTCAACGATGTGGCAGCAGATGCCGCAGAGCTGCAGGCTATCCGCTGGGTCGTGGATACCGGCCTGATGTCCGCACAGGACGGCAGCTTCAAGCCCGGCAGCCGCGTAGGCCGCATGGAAGTGATCCGCACTTGGAAGACTTACCAGCAGCGCGGCTAAAACCGCTGCCCCTTAACCCCTTATAACCCCGCAGGGACTGCTGCACAGCGCTGTGCGGCAGTCCCTTTTTTGCGTCCCAAAAGGGTGCGCAAGGGCTTTTTTGGGGTTTTTCAGGGCGATTCGATGCATTTCAGGGGCCATTCACGCAGAATTGCTCCATTTTTGCCGCCGTTCGTGGTATACTACAGGCACAGAGCAGTGCTCTGTTCAATATGCCATTCCCGTAATTCCTATAGAGCAGAAAACCGTCCGGTAACCGCAAACCGGGCGGTTTTCTGTTTTTTGCGGGTGCGTGTGGTGCACCGGGTCGTTTCAGCGCATTTGCGGGGCGATTCGTGCCCAAAACCGTCCAAAGCGGGCAAAACGTGGTACACTGGGTACAACAAAAGCGCCCGGCTTGGAGGGCGCTTGAGAAGGAGAGAATCTTATGCAAAAACGGCTCATCAGCATGGTTCTGGCGCTGAGCATGGCACTGACCGCAATGCCGCTGCCCGCCCTTGCCCAGAGCGCCCCGCCCGACACCGCCAAGGCAGCCCGCTGGGCTGTGGAGGCCGGGCTGCTGCCCGACATGGGCGAGGGCGCCTTTATGCCCGGCAAGCGTGTGACCAAGGTACAGGTCATCCGCGCATGGAACCGGCTGAAAAAGCTGGGTCTGGCGAAATGACAATTGCCATCTCCTGATCGATCCTTTCCAATAAGTGCAGCAAGGCCGTCCGGCGAATGCCGGACGGCCTTGCTGCGTTGTGTAGGAGGGGATTCCCCGCAGCGCCGCCGCTTCCGCAGGAAGCAGGCGCTGTAAATGCCGTTTGCCATTACGACCCCACCCGTGAAAATGGGATAGCGGAGCGTCCGCAGACGCTCCGCTATCCCGAAAATTAAAATAATTCTTCCGCTGCAACGACGACGACCGCCGCCAGTGGCGGAAACAGGGAGGAGTTGTTGGGGCAGCGGCCAGCAAGACGCGCGTGCCGCCCAAGGCACGAAGCGGATGCTGGGTGCCGCAACCCGGAAGACGCGGAGGGCGTTTTCAATCGTTCTCCACCCCGGGGCACCCGGCGGCGCGCCATGCGGCGCACAGTACCTCTTTTTCCGCCTTGGAAAGCTTTTTCAGGGCGGCTTCCCGGCGCAGGGCGGCGCGCTTGTCCGCGCAACGCTCCAGATAGGCAAAGCCTACCGCGCCGTGGGCGCGGGTGTAGCGGGCACCTTTGCCGCTCTGGTGCGCTTTCAGCCGGGCGGCGGGGTGGTTCGTCCAACCGGTGTACAGCTGCCCGCCGGTGCAGCGCACCATGTAGACGTAGGCGGCGTCAGGCAAGGCGTCCATTGTTTTTCAGCACCTGACGGCAGGCCGCAAGGGCGGTCTCCTTGTCTTTGGCGGTGATGAGGAAGCGGCTGGCGTGGCAGAAGCTGATGCCCGGGATGCCGCTCTTCTGCTCGATGACCTCCTGCGGCTGCCCCGCCCACGACTGGGGGAAGGGCAGCTTGGACTTTTTGGTCTTGTGGTCGGTGACGCACTGGGCGCTCCACCCGCCGCGCTGGCTGGGGTACACCACAAACAGAGCATCAGTCTTGTACAGACCATTTTTCCACGGCAGATAGCAGGGCAGCACCACGATGCCGTCGCGGGAGTTGCGGTAGGCCTGCTGCACCTTTTCGTCCGCGCGGTTCACGGCGTTGGCGCTGTCGATCTGGTTTTCCAGGATCTGCTTTGCCACAGCCACCGCCTTGAAAAAGCAGCTGTCCTGATCCTCCTTGGAGTCCCACACCGGGTTGAAAAAGCCGATGGCATCGCACAGGCTGTTCTGCTCGCCGGTGTTGTCGTTCAGGTCCAGCGGCTGGATGAAGTT
>OFMC01002324.1_pt1 | contig 12271 bp, 9 predicted proteins | sample 1541271 | NCBI WGS metagenome assembly OFMC01 (sample SAMN04209252, study PRJEB22552) | human gut metagenome | biome: gut; material: feces | host: Homo sapiens | place: USA: Oklahoma | reverse complement strand
TGCCGTTTTTCACGAAGCGGCTGTCGGTCGCCGGGTCGATGCCGAGCGCCGTCAGCGCGACGATGACCTGCGCGCAGGACTCGCTGTTCTCGCTGCCCCAGCTGACAAAGCCGCCGGTGGCGATGGTATCGCCGTCGTTCACCAGCAGCGCCGCCTCCTCGGCGGTAAGCACGCGAACTTTTTTCATGCCTGACTTCCCTCTTTATATGTAATGAAATGGACGGCCTCTTGCCGGTCTGCGCTCACTTGTTCTGGAAGTGCTTCTCCTTGCGCTTCTCCATGAATGCGCCCATGCCTTCCTTCTGATCGGCGGTGGCGAAGCACATGGCAAACAGCTCGTTCTCCAGAGCGATGCCGTCGTCAATGTCCATCTGCATGCCGCGGTCGATACAGGCCTTGGAATACTTCACGGCGATGGGAGCGTTGGCGGTGAAGGACTTGGCCATGGCGATGGCACCGGGGATCAGCTCCTCGGGAGCATACACGGCGTTGACCAGGCCGATCTTCTCAGCCTCAGCGGCGCCGATGACCTTGCCGGAGAAGATCAGCTCCTTAGCCTTGGCGATGCCAACGCGGCGGGGCAGACGCTGGGTGCCGGAGAAGCCAGGGGTGATGCCCAGGCCCACTTCGGGCTGGCCGAACTTGGCGCCGCCCTTGCCCTCAGCGTTGGGGCCGGCAGCCAGGATGATGTCGCAGCTCATGGCCAGCTCGCAGCCGCCGCCCAGAGCGAAGCCGTTGACAGCAGCGATGGTGGGGATCTCCAGCTTCTCAATGCGGCGCATCAGGGCGCTGCCCCGCTGGCCCCACTTGCGGCCGCCGGCCACATCCAGGGGGAGCTGCTCGCCGATGTCGGCACCGGCCACAAAGGAACGGCCCTCGCCGGTGATGATGAGAGCGCCCAGCTCGGCGTCCTTCTCCACCTCGGTGATGGCCTGCTCCAGGTCGCCGATGACGGTGGAGTTCAGTGCGTTCAGCGCCTCGGGACGGTTGATGGTGAGAATGCCGATGTTTTCCTGCTTTTCATAACGAAGGGTCTGATACATAAGTAGATTCCTCCTCAAAAATAATATGTAAGCGTCTGTGCTGACGGAGATGTGGGTCCAGCTGCACCCGTCAGCCTATCCATGGTTGTACAGTGAGTAATATAGCAATTTATGTGCCAAGATTGGCAAGATGTTTTTCACAAAAATGGAGCATTCAACTGTGCGGGTGTGACAAAAAAATCGGGGGATTTCGGCGGAATTTTCCTCTTTTCAGCGACCTCATTCGGGCACTATTCAAAAATGAATAGGCTGGATGCGCATATATTTTTCCCTGCGCAGGACATCCTTTCGGCAAGAACCACGAAAGCCGGCGGGTATTTTTTTACAAAAGATACAGAAGAAACTTGGCACTGGCCCTTTCTATTCGTTTTTGAATATGCTATAATCAAAAATGAATAGATCACACGCGGGAGGTACTCTCATGGCGCATACACCTGACCTTCCTCATTTCTTTGAGGAAAATATCAATCTGGAGGGACTTTTCGACATCCTCAGCCCCAAAAACAATCTGGTCCTGGCAGACGATATGATGCTCTCTGACGCAGACGGCATCATTCTCCGGGTCAGTGAGAACTATGAGCGGAACTTTGGCTTTACCCACGATTCCATCGTGGGTAAGTCGGCTTTTGATCTGGAAGCGAACGGGACCTTCCGGCCCTGTATCACTGCGGAGGTCATCCGGCAGAAGAAAAAGATCACCGCCACCCAGACCATCAACCACACCCATAAAAATGTCATGACGGTGGGAATTCCGCTGTTTGACCAAAACGGTGTGCTGAAATATGCCGTGTGCTTCAACACGGTGTCCATGGAGCAAATCAACACCATTCAGCAGAACTACCGGCATTTACAGGACTCCTTGCAGCAGTATACGCAGGAGATCGCGGAACTGCGGCTCCGGGCCACCGCCACGGATCTGGTGGTGAAGAGCCCTGCCATGCAGCGGTTGTGGACACTGATCCTGAATACCGCCAACACGAAGGCCAATATTCTCATCACCGGGGAGACCGGCGTGGGCAAAAGCGCAGTGGCCAAGGCCATCCACGCCATCAGCAACCGGGCCAACGGCCCCTTTATCGAGGTCAACTGCGCGGTGCTCCATGAAAACCTCATTGAATCCGAGCTGTTCGGCTATGAAAAGGGAGCCTTTACCGGCGCGGCCTCTGCCGGTAAGATTGGTAAGATCGAACTGGCCAACCACGGCACCCTGTTTCTGGATGAGATCGGAGAACTGCCGCCTCATATTCAATCTAAGCTGTTGCAGCTCATTCAGGAAAAGACCATCGAGCGGGTGTCCGGCACCAAGCGCATTGAGTTGGATTTCCGTCTGCTGGTGGCCACTAACCGCAATCTGGAGGAGGAGGTGCAGCGGGGGCTGTTCCGTTCGGACCTTTTCTACCGGCTGAACGTCATCCGGGTCCACATTCCCCCTCTGCGGCAGCGCCCTGAGGATATCCTGCCTATGGCGCATCAGTTTTTGGAGCGGTTCTGCAAGGAATACGGCAAGCAGCTGGCGTTAAGTCCCCGGTTTGTGGCCTTTCTGGAGCAATATCCCTGGCCCGGCAATGTGCGTCAGTTGGAAAACCTGATGGAACGGCTGGTCATCACCGCCCAGAATCCGATTTTGGACATTACGGCCCTGCCGCTGGAATACAACAGCGGCGGCAGCGCACCGGACCTCCCCTCTCAGGAGGGGACCTTGGCGGAGCGGATGGATGCCTTCGAGGGACAGATCATCCGGGATTCCTACCGCCGCTGCGGCACCACGGTGGCCGTGGCGAAGGAACTGGGCATCTCTCAGGCCACCGCTGTCCGGAAAATCGCAAAATATGTGAAGGACCGGAAGGAATGAAGCTGTTATGAATCTCATTTCTTTAAAAACAGAACTGCGGCAGGAGCTGAAGCTGACGCCGCAGCTACTGCAATCCATGGAAGTCTTGCAGATGAATTCTCAGGAGCTGCTGGACTATCTGGGAAAGATCTCCGAGGAGAACCCCACCTTGGAGCTTTCGGAGGCCTCAGAGCTTCGCTCTGCCTACGCGGAGCTGCGTCAGAAAGCCAGTTGGCTGGACGCGGGGACCTTTGGGACCTCCTTTGCCCATGAGGAGGATGCCCCACCGGAGCCGGGAGCGACTGATAAGGAGCTGGACAGCCTGTCTGCGTTTCTCTGCGATCAGTTGGAGCGGAAACGACTGCCGAAGCCCATGCTGGCCCTGTGTAAATATATGGCGGAGCTGGTGGACGAGGACGGATATCTGACGCAGGAGGATCTGGACGGCCTGACAGAAATGAAGATCCCCCAGACGATGGTAGATCAGGCACTGGATACGATTCAGTCCTTGGAGCCTGCCGGTGTGGGCGCCCGGGATCTGTCGGAGTGCCTGGTGCTTCAGTTGAGCCGCCGGAAGGACAACGTCCCCTACGCCATGGACATTGCCGCACGGTTCCTCACGGAACTGAGCCGCAGCCACTATGGGCCCATCACCAAGGCACTTGGGGCCAGCATCTCTGAAATTCAGGCGGCGGAGAAGGCCATCGCTGCCTTGGATCCTCACCCCGGTCAGGCGTTTCAGCCGGCAGAACCGACCCTCTACGTCCGGCCGGATGTGTTCATTGTGGAGTTGGAAGGGGAATTGCAGGTGCTGCTGAACGAATACTATCTTCCAAAGGTCACTGTGAATCCTTATTACAGCAGTATGGCCAAGGAGAGTGACGATCCGGAGGCCCGCACTTATTTAAAGGAGAAGCTGCGGCAGACCAAATGGCTGCTGGACAGCCTGGAACGCCGGGGCAGCACCCTGCGCCGCTGCGCGCAGGCCATCCTGGACGCGCAGAGATCCTTCTTTTCCGGACAGACTGTGGAACTGTCACCCATGAAGCTGTCCTCCCTGGCGGAGACACTGGATCTGCACCCCTCCACCGTTTCCCGGGCCGTGCGGGATAAATACCTGCAATGCCGTCAGGGAATCTATCCGCTGCGATACTTTTTCAGTCGGGCGGTGGGACAGCAGGGGCTGTCCCGTCAGGCGGTGAAGCAGCGGATGCTGCTTCGCTTCAAGGATGAGGATTCCAGCCATCCTCTCAGCGATCAGACCCTTTGCGACCTGCTGGCGGCGGAGGGGATTTTCCTGGCCCGCCGCACCGTGGCAAAATACCGGATCGAGCTGGGAATCGGTTCCTCTACGGCGCGCCGGGCCCGGAACCGTGGAAAATGAGGCATGATTGCTTTAAGATCAAAAGACGGAAGGCCCTGAGTGGCTTCTACTGATACCCATTTAAATTTAGAGGTATGCGTTGATTTGACGCATACCTCTGTTTTTTGCAATGACGGGCGTATGACTGGCAAGACAGCCTATGGGACTGGGCACGTTTTATAAGAGCCGTGTAAAACGGGAATTGAAATGGATTTGTGTTGCGTAAAGCGGCGTAAAAATTTTGTAAAAACTAAAAACTTTTCTTGCAATCAAGGTTGTCAGTTTGTATAATAGGCGTATAAATAAAGGGGTGAGCTTTATGGACAATGACGGATTGACCCAGTATATGCGAATCGCAATCTCTGTGGCTGAGCGGATCGCGGCGGGAGAACTGCGGGAAGGGGAAAAAATCTCCGGTCGGTCCAAGCTCTCATCGGAATACGAGGTGTCGCCGGAGACTGTCCGGCGGGCCATCCAGCTTCTCAGTGATATGCGGGTGGTGGCGGTGAAGGAGCAGAGCGGCGTATATGTGCTCTCTGCGGACAACGCCAAGCGCTATCTGCAAAACTTTGAGAACCGGGCAGATCTGATGAGCAAACGCCGGAAACTGCGGGAACTGATCGAGGAAAAGGAGGCGCTGAACCGCCGCATGGGGGAACTGTGCCAGAGTATTCTGGAGGATACCCTCTATCCTGTTCAACCGGCGGAGACGCTGCCTACGTTTAGCTGCCGGGTGCCGGATGGCTGGTACGGCATCGGAAAAAATTTGGGTGACCTGCGATTCTGGCAGGCTACCGGCGCTACGGTGGCCGCCATCCGCCGAGGCACAACGGATATTCTTTCCCCCGGCCCCTACGCGGAGCTGTACGCCGGGGATACCGTTATTTTTGTGGGCGAAAAGAAAGCGAAGGAGGCGGTGGAACGCTTCCTGAACACGGAGCAGAAAACCGGATCCGGTATGGGTCCCTGATCGGAAAGGAGCAGCCTATGGTTCACAATCAACTTCACGCAATCGACCTCATCATCATCGCAGCCTACCTGATTTCCATGGTTTTGATCGGCGTGGTGGTGGTCAAGAAAGTTCAGAGCATGGATGACTACTATCTGGGCGGCCGGTCCTTCGGTCCACTGGTGCTGATGGCTACCGTGTGCGCCACTATCATTGGCGGCAGCGGCCTTATGGGCCGGGCGGGCGTGGCCTATTCCAGCGGCTTCAAGGCCATTATGACGGCACTGCCCTATCTTCTGGGTATGTTTATTTTCTCTGGCTTTGCCGGGCGGATCTCCGCAGTGGGCACTACGTTCCATGTGACCTCAATCCCGGACCTTTTTGAGCAGCGCTTCGGCAAGACCACCAAGGTGATTTTAGGCGGCCTGATCGCCTTTACCATGATGGGCACTGTGGCCTCGCAGGTGACGGCCACCGCCACCATCATCAATATGCTGGGCAATGAGATCGGACTTTCCTACGAGATGGGCGCACTCATCGCCTGTGTCGTGTTTATAGTCTATACGGCCACCTCCGGCCTGTTCGGCGTGATCTATACGGATGTATTCCAGTTTGTCATGCTGATCCTGTTTGTCTACATTCTGATCCCCTCGGCATCTCTGGTTAAGCTGGGTGGCTTGTCCGTCTTTTTGGAGGGACTTGCTCCGGAATTGGCAAAGCCCTATCTGGATGGTGGCATCGTGGGCGATATCATTACCTATTTCGTCTTTACCCTGGCGGGAGCGGAAATGTGGCAGCGGGCCTTCGCTGCCAAGAGCCAGAAGGCGGCCAAGGAGGGGCTGTTTCTGGGGACTCTGGCCTATGGACTTACCATTCCACTGGTGTGGTTTATGGGCGTGGTGGCACATCAACTGGTGTCGGCGGAAAAACTGGCCCAGTACGGCTCTACGGACGCGGTGGTCCCGGCTCTGGCCATTGAGATCCTGCCGGTGGGCCTGACGGGTCTGGCACTGGCGGGGATTCTGTCCGTCATCATGTCTACGGCGGACAGCTACCTGATCGTCTCCGTGCAGACCTGCGTCCACGATATTTATAAGGTGTTCAATCCCAATATTTCTGAGAAAAAGGAACTGCGGTTGACCCGCGTGTTCGCGGTGATCCTACCCTTGGGAGCGCTGGTGATCGCCCTGTACATCAAAAACGCTTACAGCATCCTGATGTTCGCGTGGAGCTTTTACGCGGCGGCGGCAGGACTGCCGGCATTTGCGGCGCTGTATTGGAAAAAGGCCACCAAGGCCGGCATCATCGCCGGTATGGCGGCGGGTTTCACGGTTTGTGTAGGCTGGAAGCTGGCGGGGGTGCCCTTCGGCCTCGGGCCTACGGTCCCCGGCGCCATTGCCTGCGCTGCTGCATTGGTTGGAGTCAGTCTGGCTACCTATCGGAAGACACCGACCCCCTTCCTGGACCCTTATCAGAACGCGGCGGGCCGCTGAATGGTTGATGCCGGTATGAAAATCTGATACCATATTCTCCGGGGAAGATTCCCCGGAGAATTTTTTACTTTTTACGCGACGGAACGCACGGATTTCTCGTCTATGTGGGCAGAGAGACAAAAGGAGGCGCGGCTATGGACGATACGCAGATCATTGACCTCTACTGGGACCGGGATCAGGGAGCCATTACGGCTACCGCCGGGAAGTACGGCAGCTTTCTCCATGCTCTGTCCTGGAATATCCTCCGCAGCCATCACGATGCGGAAGAGTGCGTTAACGATACTTATTTCCGGGCCTGGAACGCCATACCGCCGGAGCGACCAGGTGCACTTCGGGCCTGGCTGGGGCGGATCACCCGGAACCTGTCGCTGGACCGCTGGAAGGCGGGGCGGACCCAAAGCCGGGGCGCGGGTATGGAGACGCTGCTGGGGGAACTGGACGAGTGCATCCCAGACCATCGGGGACCGGAGCAGGCGGCGGAGGAGCGGGTTTTGGCGGAATGTGTCAGCGCGTTTCTGCGGGGACAGACGACGGATAACCGGTATATCTTCCTGCGGCGCTACTGGTACGGCGAGGATATCGCCGCCATCGCAAAGCGTCTGGATTGCGGCGAGAGCCGGGTAAAATCTGCCCTGTTCCGCACGAGAAAGGCCCTGCGGGCATTTTTGGAAAAGGAGGGGATCGTGGTATGAAAGCAGAGCGATTGTTCCGGGCCATCGGTTTGGTGGATGAGGGTCTGATCGAGGCGGCCGCTGAGACCCCTGCGAAAAAGCGGCCCGTCTGGCGGCGGTATGCGGCTGCAGCGGCCTGCTTGATGGTGCTCTGCGGGGCGGGAGCCGTCTATCTGATCACCGGCGGATTTCGCGGCTATGGGGCCAGTGCGGGGGGCAGCGGGATCAACAACGCGGGCGGCGCTGCAGACGCCGTCACCTTTATGTCGTATGCCGGGCCGGTGTTGCCCCTGACCACAGCAGAAGAAAACCCCGGCGTGACGGCGGAACGCCGCACGGATTGGGATTTTACCCCCCGGACAGACCCGGAGGGGTACGATTCTCAGTGGGGCGCTACGGTGACGGACAGCTATGTTCTCCGCAATCCAACCGATACGGATGTGACGCTGACCCTGCTGTATCCCATTGTGGGCGGGATCAAGGATCTGCTTTCCATAGATCCCAGCGTGACGGTGAACGGAGAGAAAGCGGAGACGGAGTTGGTTATCGGCGATTACGCGGGCGGCTTTGGCGGCGCCGGCGGCGGTGACACTTCTACCCTGAATCTGCGATATCCCAGCCAATGGACGGATTATCAGGCGCTTCTGGACGGCGGTGATTACAGAGAGACGGTTACCGGGACGCAAATACCGGCGGATATGCCGGTCACGGTCTATACCTTTACGGATTTTGAAGCGCCCACGGAGCAATATCAGGCGGCTACCCAGGCGGTGACGTTTACGGCAGATGAAACCCGTACCACGGTACTGTCCTACGGCTTTGAGGGGTACGGCTGGGATGAACGCACCGGAGAGATCACTTACAGCTATTTTGTACCTGACGGTCAGCGGCGGAGTAAAACCGACAAGAAGCTGATCGTGATCGGGACGGACCTGACGGGCTATACATTACAAGGCTATCAGGATGGCGGCTGCGATTCCGGCGAGGAGATAGAGGGTGTTTCCTGCACCGTTACTCGGAGTGAGACCACGCTTCATGAGACGCTGCTGACCCTGTGCCGGGAGATCCTTGACACAATGGAAGAAAATCCTGGCTATTACGGCTGGCTCAGCGAGGCGGCGGAGATTTTGAACCCGGAAACTTATTGCTTGCTGGCGGAGCGGGCGTTGGAGCAATACGGCCTGTTGTCGGATAAACCGGTGGACCGTTATGACAGCGGACGGCTGGATGAGCTGATGGACGAGGTGCTGTCTGTGGATCGGGTACTGTATCTGAAAACGGAGGTTACCGTTCCGACTGGCGGTACGGCGGAGGTCACGGCGCAGTACTGGAAGGCCCCCAGCTTTGACTTTGCCTGCTCCGGCTCAGAGCATCGGAATTTACAGGGATATGATCTGATGACCACGCTGGATTCCACTCTGGCCTTCACGGCCCAGACAGCCTCCGTTACCCATGCAGAAAACGTCCAAATCACAGGCCAGAACATCGGTTTTGATCCGGAAAATGGCGTTACGGAGGTGAAGTTGGACCCAAACCAGCCCCATTATTATTTGGAAATTCAACCGGTTCCCAAGGAGACAGATTGACAGACGGAATGAACAGGAGGCACAGCATTGACGCTGTGCCTCCTGCGTTCATCTGTTATTTTTCGTAGAATTTGATCAGAGCCTGAGTGCCCAGATCACCGCAGCCTCGGTCGATCAAGGATTGACAGTTGGAAAGCGCCTGCTGCAAAACATTCAGATCCAGCCCGGCGTTTTCTGCTTCCTCTTCCGCAAGACGCATATCTTTCACAAAGTGCTTCATGAAGAAGCCGGGGGCAAAGTCACCTGTCAGGATCTTCTTGCCCTGAAAGTCCAGCTGCTTGCTGCCAGCGGCTCCGGTGGATACGGCGCCCAGCAAAGTATTCCCGTCTAACCCCTCCGCCTTGGCATAGGCCAGGGCTTCACACACGCCGGAGAGCGCTCCGGCGATCATGATCTGATTGGCCATTTTGGCGTGTTGGCCGCAGCCTGCGGGACCGAAATAGGTGATGTTAGTGCCCATTGCCTGGAAAATGGGGAGGCAAGCGTCGAAATCTGCCTGATCGCCGCCTACCAGAATGGAAAGCGTTCCAGCACGGGCCCCGCTGTCACCGCCGGTGACGGGGGCGTCCAGCACTCGCAGTCTCCGGGCGGCGCCCTCTTGGTAGATCCGCTGGGCCAGGGTGGGGCTGGTGGTGGTCATGTCGATGAGCGTCATACCCTTGGCGGCACTGTCCAGAATATTGCCGGGGGCAAAGTAGACCTCCTCCACATCCTTGGGGAAGCCCACCATGGTGATGACCACCTCGCTGGCCTTTACGCACTCCGCAATGCTGCCGTGGGGTACGGCACCCTCGGATATCACGTCTGCCACTTTTTCCGGGTGACGGGCATAAATGTGGACCTCGTAGCCCGCTTTCATCAGGTTCCGCACCATGGCTTTCCCCATGATGCCTACGCCGATCCAGCTGATCCTCTGCATATTGATCCCTCCTGTGTCATTTTTTTCAGCATGACACATTTAAAGAGGAGTGTCAAGAGAAACAACTGTCCTTGTTGCAAATACACATAAAATTGATAGGAAAAGCACGGAAAATTTGACATCTGAAATCTTGACGAATAAACTGCGCGGGACTATAATCAGTCCATCAATTTCGGAGCGGGCCAACGCTTCGGCCATATTGAAAATGCGTGGATCGAGACAAGTACCGTGGCCAAACGGTCACAGCGAGCCGGGGACAGTGGAAGCCCGGTACAACGGGGCGGCGGGAATAACACTCAGGAGCAGCGATCTGAACGGCGACAGCCCAGTAGGAGAGACGCGGCGTGCGGCGTTAAAGCACAGGGGTTTGTTGGAACCCCGCAAAGGGGCTGATTTTCGATCAGCAAGTTAGGTGGCACCACGGATGCGGCAGCGATTCGTCCTAAAATTTTAGGATCGTTCGCTGCTTTTATTTTTTCCGGAGGTGCTTTTTTATGTGCGCAATTATGGGATTTTCCACGAAGAAACTGGACAAGCATGAGATTTGGGAGTATTTCGACCGAACACTCTCCCGGGGACCCGATATGTCCAAGATCATGGACACCGGCTCTGGCTGGCTGTGTTTCCACCGGCTGGCCATCATGGGCCTGACCGAGGCCGGCATGCAGCCCTTTGAGCTGGACGGCGACATGGTGGTCTGCAACGGCGAGCTGTACGGCTTCCGCCCCCTGAAGCGGCAGCTGACGGAGAAGGGCTACGAATTCAAGAGCGGCAGCGACTGCGAGATCATTCTGCCGTTGTACCGGGAATACGGCCTTTCTATGTTTGCCAAGCTGGACGCGGAGTTTGCCATGATCATCTATGACCACAAGACGGATTCCCTCATCGCCGCCCGGGACCCCATCGGCATCCGGCCGCTGTTCTACGGCTATCTGGATGACGGCGGCATCGTGTTCGCCAGCGAGGCCAAGAACCTTATCGGCCTGTGCAAGGAGGTCTGCCCCTTCCCGCCGGGGCATTATTACGCAGACGGCAAGTTCGTCCGCTACGCCGACCTGACCACTGTTACGGAGTATTGCCATGATAATCTGGAGACCGTCTGCCGCACCATCCGCAATAAACTGATCGCCGGTGTGGATAAGCGGCTGGACGCCGATGCCCCGTTGGGCTTCCTGCTCTCCGGCGGCCTGGATTCCTCTCTGGTGTGCGCCATCAGCGCCCTGGTGCTGGGGAAGAAGATCCGTACTTTCGCCATCGGAATGGACAAGGATGCCATTGATCTGAAATACGCCAGAGAAGTGGCGGATTACATCGGCGCGGATCACACCGAGGTATATATGACCCGCCAGCAGGTGCTGGATACGCTGGAGGAGGTGATCTCCCTGCTGGGGACCTATGACATCACCACCATCCGGGCCAGCATGGGTATGTACCTCTGCTGCAAGGCCATCCACGAGCAGACCGACATCCGGGTGCTGCTGACCGGCGAGATCAGTGACGAGCTCTTCGGCTACAAGTACACCGACTTCGCCCCTTCCCCCGAAGCCTTCCAGCAGGAGGCGAAGAAGCGGGTGGATGAGCTGTATATGTACGATGTGCTCCGGGCGGACCGCTGCATCTCCGCCAACTCTCTGGAGGCTCGGGTGCCCTTCGGTGATCTGGATTTCGTGAAGTATGTCATGAGCATCGACCCGGCCATGAAGGTCAACACCTACGACATGGGCAAGTACCTTCTGCGCCACGCCTTTGAAAAGGACCACCTGCTGCCTGACGACATCCTCTGGCGCCAGAAGGCCGCCTTCTCCGACGCCGTGGGCCACTCCATGGTGGACGACCTGAAGGAGTACGCCGAGACCAAGTACACCGACGCCGAGTTTGAGGAAAAGCGGAAGAAATACGATTTTGCCCAGCCGTTCACCAAGGAATCCCTGCTGTACCGGGAGATCTTCGAGAAGTACTATCCCGGTCAGGCTCCTATGGTGAAGGACTTCTGGATGCCAAATAAGAGCTGGAAGGGCTGCGACGTCAACGATCCCTCTGCCCGCGTGCTGAGCAACTACGGCGAGAGCGGAACATAAAGAATCAAATCACCTCCGTCGTTTTCGGCGGAGGTGATTTTGATACACATATAAATTAAGGGGTACACTTCGGCCTTTTCAGTGCTTTCGGGCTTAGTCAGAGGGGGTGATCTGGGAGAGGTAGCGGTAAATGCTGGCGGTGGAACAGCCGAGGGCGGCCGCGGCGCTTTTAATGGCGCCCTTCAGCAGAAAAATGCCAGCGGATTCCAGAGAAGTGATGACCTGAAGCCGCTCGCTGTGGGTGAGGTGGCCGGGCGTGACCCCCATCCGTTCCAACTCCCGGTTGATGGCGTCCAAAGCCACCGCATCTGCGGAGTTGCGGAATTTTTCCGGGGAGG
>OFMC01002317.1_pt1 | contig 12313 bp, 7 predicted proteins | sample 1541271 | NCBI WGS metagenome assembly OFMC01 (sample SAMN04209252, study PRJEB22552) | human gut metagenome | biome: gut; material: feces | host: Homo sapiens | place: USA: Oklahoma | reverse complement strand
TACTGGTACACTTGATCCGCAGGCCAAAGGTGTTCTGGCTGTCGGATTAGGTCTTGGAACAAAGACATTTGATCTATTGCCGGATCACTGGAAAACTTACGAGGCAGAGGTAACATTTGGTGTTCAAACAGACACGGAGGATATCTGGGGAAATGTTTTAAAGACACATGATGTTTCAAAAACGCCGGAAGAGATTATACAGGCAATTTGTTCCTTTGGAGGAACTTATGATCAGATACCGCCTATGTATTCAGCAAAGAAAATTGATGGAAAAAAATTGTACCAGCTTGCAAGAGAAGGAAAAATTGTTGAGCGAAAGGCAGTACCAGTCACGTTAAAGGATATTCAGGTTTTATCTGTAAAAGACAATAAGGCACGTTTTATTGTCACCTGCTCTGCCGGAACATATATCCGTACACTTTGTGTCGATATCGGAAAAAAGCTTGGCTGTGAAGCCTGCATGAGCAGTTTAACAAGAGTTATGGCAGGTGGATTTTCAAAAGAACAGGCATTGACACTCGAAAAAATAAAAGAGCTTGCCGATAAAAATGAACTGGAGAGCCGCTTAATTAGCATTGACACTGCCCTTGGTCATTTTCCAAAAGTAATCGCATCAAACGAATTTGAAAAACAGCTTAAAAATGGAAATGCGATCAGTATTAATGCTGTTTTGGGGTTACAAGAGGCATCTATAGATGTTTGCAGTCATGAGATGCGCGTACGCCTGTATCTAAATAATAATGGACTAGACGAATTTATAGGTGTATATCATCTTGACAAAAACAGTCGTTTACTGAAGCCTGTAAAAATATTCTATCGAAATTAATACCAGGCAGCGATAAAGAAAAGGAGACCAACGATGCAGGTAATTTGCAATACAGAGGATTTTCAGATCACAGAGAAGACCGCGGTCACGCTTGGTAAATTCGACGGAATCCATAAAGGTCATCAGCGTCTTTTAAATGCTTTGCTTGAAAAGAAAAAGCAGGGACTAAAGACTGTAGTGTTCACATTTTTTGTGCCGCCAATTCCGGGATGTGAGGATGTGCGTCAGCTGACACCAAACGATGAGAAAAAGAAATTTCTAGAAGCTTATGGAATAGATTATCTCATTGAATATCCATTTACCGAAAAGGTTCGCCATACTGCGCCAAAAGATTTTATCCGGGAAATTTTATGTAAAAAACTTTGCGCGGCATTTGTTGCAGCAGGACCAGATTTTTGTTTTGGCTATGAGCGAAAAGGAACACCTGCCATGCTAAAAGAGTTCGGAAAAAAATATGGATTTCATACGGAGGTCCTTCCGAAAGAAATGGATGGACGCCGTAAGATCAGCAGCACATTTATCAGAGAAGAGTTAAACAGAGGGAATATGGAGAAATTTCAATTCTTGATGGGAACGGACTTCTCAGTGGAAGGGATTATAGAACATGGTCGTGGAATGGGGCATAAATACCTTCTCCCGACTACGAACCTGATTCCACCGGCAGAGAAACTGATGCCGCCAAATGGTGTTTATATCACAGTTTCTCATTTCAAAGACAGAAGTTATCAGGGAATCACCAATGTAGGACATAAACCTACGGTTGGCGGTGAGAAATTTATCGGTGTGGAAACATACCTGTTTGACTGCAATGAGAACCTGTACGGAGAATACTGTAAAGTAGATTTCAAAAAATTCCTCAGACCCGAGCAGAAATTCTCTTCGCTGGAAGCACTTAAAAGCCAGCTGGAGAAAGATGCGGTAAAAGGACAGGAATATTTTCTGAAGAAATGAGTTTGGGCTTTTGATAAGAACGGTCAGATAATCTGAAGATATTATGAAATATCAGGATTATCTGACTATTTTTTGTTAATCTTCTATCATTACACGACATTTCTTAAACTGAAAGGCAATGCCATACTTCAGAATTTTTTGCATACCATCCTATTTTAGTGTTTGTATATAATCTTTGGTTTTAATCTGTTTCAATGCATCCTTGCATGCACTGTCTAATGAGTGATTCTCATTCGAAATAACGTCAGAACACGTTCTGCCAGAATATTTCTGATCTCGCAGTTTGGGACTGCCAGACGGTAACGTCCATCAAATTCCTTTCCTCGTTGTGTGAGATAGCCGGTCATGAAAAGTGTACTCCACAAATTATCCATAGTGGAATATAAATCATTGTAGGTAATCATCTCATCTATTTTTTTTATAACAGTTTTTCCATTTATGAGCCATTCAAGCTCTGTTTTTGTGAGCATATCCGGTTTATTGATGCTGTCAATGAAATGGTTGATCACATTATTTCCACTGGTATTCATCCAATAGTTTTCTAATGGAGCCTCAGGATTGTCTTTATGATCCTTGCAGTAATTCACAACATCCCATGGACAATAGACATCGGTATTTCCAAAACGATATCCATCGTACCATTCTTTCACATCATTATATTTATCGTCTAGTGCATAATAATGTAGCATTTCTTTTACTTCGTTATCAGTAAAACCAAATGTTTTATCAAATTCTGTGCTTGTGACAGAATATACTTTAAAGTTATTTAATCCTGAGAATATGCTTTCCTTTGCAATTCTGAGACAGCCTGTTAATACTGCAAATTTAAGGTTATCGTTTGATTTTAAGGCATTTCCAAATAAATTTCTCAGGAGCAAAACCATTTCGTCATAATAACCGTTCTCGTAAGCCCTGGCTAATGGTACATCATATTCATCAATAAGAATGATTACCTCTTTACGATAATAGATTTTCAGCAATTCTGTCAGCTCCAGAAGACTGTTGGTAAGCGTGGCTTCATCCATATTTTTGTCTAGTAATTCCAGGAAAAGTGTTTTATATACATCTGACAGGCTATTGTTTTCTAAAAGAAATTCAAATCTTCTTGCTTCATGATTGATTATTCTGATAAGTTGTGCTTTTGCCAGCTGATAAGAATTAGCCTCAACTCCCTTCAGATTGATTGAAATTACAGGATATTTCCCCAGATAATCTTCACATAGTTTAACATTACCGGAAATATACAGATCATCAAAAAGACTGGCATTTGTGTTAATTTTAAAAAAGTATTGAAGCATACTCATATTCAGCGATTTTCCAAAACGACGTGGACGAGTGAACAATATTACTTCAGTGCCACTTTCTATTACCTGTTCGATTAATGCTGTTTTATCTATATAGTAATAGCTCTCGCTACGAATTTTATAAAAGCTGTCAATTCCTGTAGGAAGCTTTTCTTTTGGCATAATTAACACCTCCATATTGTTACGGCTTTTTCTGCTGCTATATATCATTTTGATTTTTATATTTTTATTAATATGCAAAAAAATAGAAAATTTTTCATAATAATGATATTATATTTTTAAATTTTATATAGTTTACGAAAAAAATATTGAGGGAGAATGAAAGATGAGCCAGAAAAAAAGGTCCAGAAATAATAATTATGATCCCAAAAAGCTGGAAGAAGCTGTTATTCAAAGAAGAATAGCAAAAGAAAATAATGACTTAAAAAAACTGAAAGAGGCAGAACTGGTAATCTACCAGTATCTGGAAAAGTATATAAAGACAGAATTATCATACAAATATCAGAAACTAATGGATAAACAAGATCAGGAAGAGATTATAAACGAAATCTGGATCCGAATTTTGGAAAGGATAGATGGATATCAGTCTGCCAAAGGTACCGGAACCACATATATCGTCAGGGATATCAGACATGTGGTCAGTGATTATGTCAATTGGAAGTATTATTCTGCAAATCAGTACTATGGTAAGATTTTGCGGCAGATAGAGGAAATCAACAGTGAATGTGAAACGCAGGGTATCCCTTTGACTCCCCAGATGGTGAGCGGGAAATTAGGGGTTAGAGAAAATAAGGCAAAAGAGTATATCCAAATGTTTAACCGACAAATAATTCCATATGATACGGTAGATGAATATATATACAGTCTGTCTTCATCTGGTGAATCAGCAGAAGAACAGCTACTTCGTCAGGAAAGCGAAGAAGAGGTACGGCAGATTTTAGGAAAGTATCTTTCAGAAGAAGATGCTGAATTTTTTAATGAATATATGAGGGATGCCCCCGAAAATAAACTGAAATATTTTCGTGAAAAAGGAACCAAATTGAATACAGAGCCTGATAAAGTACGAAACCGACTCAACAGGATTCAGAGAAAATTGGCAAAAGGCATATCAAAAGAAAATTTCTGAGCAGTTAAATGAGGAAAAAGCGTTTTTTTTGGCATAATTATTGACAGTGTAATATGATGAAGATAAAATTATCGTAAAAAATATAATGCAGGAGGAAAAGCATGAAAATTAAAAATCAAGGAAAAAAGGCAGTAAGTATTGCAATGAGTGTTCTGATGGCTGCTTCCCTTTACCCTGTGACAGTTGTGGGGGGGGGATTTTACAGCACCACAGACTGATACAGGAGTCTATTTCTTTACAGATCAGCCGGTGGAGAATGCAAAAGATGCAGATATGAATGGCTTAAATAGAGTGGATGAGGCTGAAACTCAGAATTCTGACGAAATAGCTGCTGCAATGGCAGATACAACCGAAAAAACAAAAGTAAAAGTAAGTTCTGTTGATTATACGGTTTCTTCCAGCTATTCTCTTGAGTGGAAGGTTGGATTTACTCCGCTCGATACGTCAACAGGAATTCATTTTTTTAAAGGCGGTTTATGCAAAGACGGAGAAATTAATGGTGATTATACGGTACAGTGGGTTCAGGTAAATGCAGATAACAGTGAGACCAGTCTAGATAGTGCTCCGACAGATGCAGGTACTTACAAAATCAAAGTGACATTAGGAGAAACTGCTTCTGCTTTGTTTGAGTTGGAGAGTGATACACTGGATTATACTATTAAACCAATGACGTTGAATAAGAATACTACACTGGGATTATACCAGAAGAAAGACGAGAATGGAAATTTATTGTGGCTCCGATATACAGGAGGGAAGCAACTGCCAAATAAGAATATATATAAGGTCGCGAACGACAGATATACATTACCCGAAGAATGTTATGAATTTGAAGAAGTCGAGAATCAAGATTACATAAATTGTGGAGGTAATAAAGAAATTAAAATTGTTGGAAAAGGAAATGTGACTGGAAGCAAGACAGTAAAATTTTCTATTGAAAGAGCAGAACCTTCTCTTCCTGAAAATACGAAAAAACAATATAAATATGATGGAACGCCTAAAGACACGACAGGAGAAAGGGCTCCGGATAATTATAAAAAGAGTGCCAGTGAATGGTATCAGGAGAATGGAGTGAAATTATCTGCTGCACCTAAGGCTGTTGGAAATTATGAGGTTTATGTGGGTTATATACCTGATGTTGCTGATGATAAGAAGAATAACTATTCAACAAAGTACCGCAGGGAAAAGTATGAGATTACGCCTAAAAAATTAAATGCAGAGGTGAATGTTACCAAGACTAAGACTTATGATACATCAACTCAGGCACAAGTAACCTGCACTCCGATTGGAATTGTTAAGGGAGATGATGTGAGATTAACCGCAAGAGCTACATATGATGATAAAAATGCGGGCAAAAATAAGAAAATCACGGTGACATTCAGTCTTTCCGGGAAAGATGCTAAAAATTATACCGCACCGGATGACCAGACATTCACGGATGGAGAGATTACACAGAAAACATTAACTGTAAAACCAGAATATCCGTCTTCACGCTGGTGGGATAGTACAAAAAATGTAGCGCTGACAAAGCAGGGCTGGACAACGACAGGTGGATATTCCAGTGTTGATAATTATAAACTGGATTTGTCAGATGCAACTGCAGAAGCGGAGAGTTCAGATGCTGGTAACCAGAACGTTATATTTAAAAATGTAAGGCTTTCGGGTTCTGGAAGTGCGAATTACAAATTGGAACTGGAACCCAGAACCATCAGTATCCAGAAATTGAATCTGGGAAGCAGTTCTGTAAGAGTATCTTTCACATATGATCAGGGCAGAACTGTTTATACTGGAAATGCGGTATATCCTCAGAATGCGACAGTCATGGTAAAACCTGATGGTCAGGATGAATTTACACTGGATAATTCACTTTGGGAATTTATACCTGATTCAGATTCAAACTATATTTCAGCAGGAGACGCAGGGGCATATATTTCAGCGAAATCTGATAATACAAATGTATGTGAAAAATATTTTATAAAATATACAATACAGAAGGCTTCATCATCAATTGCAACACCTCCGGCTGCAAATTCAGGTCTGATCTATTCAGGAGTTGCCCAGCCATTGGTGATAGCGGGAAACGCAGACGGTGGAACTATTCAGTATAAACTGGATGGTGGAGAATGGACTAACAAGGTTCCAACGGCAGTCAAAGCGGGTACATATAAGGTTTTTTACAGAATACAGGGAGATAAGAATCATACGGATAGTGACGGACAGGAACTTACGGTAACCATCGGCAAGAAAGAGGTTAAAGTAAGTGCAAATCCGGTAACGAAGCATATTAATAAGCCGGACCCGGAGCTTACTTATAAAGTAGAGGGTATGGAAAAAGGAGATACATTATCCGGAGTGAAAGTTTCTGTTGCTCATAAAGCGGAAGTACCTGGAAAGTATCAGATTAATGTGACAGGAGAACAAGAAACTGAAAATTATAAAATTACTTATGTTCCTTCGACATTTACCATTAATGATCATGACTGGTCTTCGGAGTGGAAAGTGACAACGCAGCCTACGGCCTGGTCAGTGGGAAAAAGGGAGAAAACCTGTGCGTATGATGGCTGTGGACAGAAAAAATATGAGACGATTCCTGCAACCGGAGAGGAGGAAGACCCAAATAAGGGAAAACTGGAAAAGGGAGCAGAAATACAGTTTGGAGCACCGATTCAGGAAGTGACATTAAATAACACTGAAACAGAACTTCTGAATGATACACGTATCTTCACAGATACAGAGAGAACGGAAATTACGTCAAATGGAACAAAAGCCAAGATATGGATTGAAATCTCAGGAAAGAATGAATCTGACCTTACTCAAGAAGAGAAGGATGCTATTGAAGCAGAATTGCAGAAGATTTCCGGTAAGACGGCAAAGGCAGTTTATTTTAATGCAGAACTGTTTAAACAGGTTGGCACTGAGCAAAGAAAACAGCTTCATGAAACGAACAGAAAACTGAAAGTATCTGTCAGGATTCCAGATGAATTGCTAAATAACCAGTCCAATATGAGCCGTGTTTACAAAATTGTCCGTATGCATAACAACAGTGCAGAAGTTATCAATGGAAATTTTAATGGTACAACAAAGCAATTCACATTTGAGACAGACAGGTTTTCAACTTATGTACTTACCTATAGTGATACTTACTATGCACCGGATTATCCGGCAACCGGTGTAACAGTTACACCGGATAAGGCAACGCTGACTAAAGAAGGAGAGACTGTACAGCTTACGGCGACAGTTATACCATCTTATGCAGACAATAAAACAGTGGTCTGGACGTCAAGTGATGAGAAGGTTGCCATTGTTGATAAAGATGGAAAAGTAACTGCAGCTGGAAATGGAACAGCAACTATTACAGCCAGAACTGTAAATGGAAATCACACAGCAAGCGTAACGGTTACGGTAAACATTCCGGAAAAAGTTGTGGAAATAGAAAAGATTACTGTTTCAACGGATAAAAAAACTCTGACAAAGATTGGAGAAACTACACAGCTTATAGTGCAGATTGAGCCGGAAGATGCGCAGAAACAGGAACTGACCTGGACATCCAGTGATGAAAGAGTTGCCATGGTTGACAAGAATGGAAAGGTGACAGCAGTTGGTACAGGCAAAGCAGTTATCACCGTTACCACAAAGGACAGGAAACATACAGCGACTGTTGAAATTATTGTGAAGATTGCTGATGAACCGGCAGTAAATCTGACCACTGGCTTTGGAAAACTGAAATTACGTTCTACAAAACAAAGTATTAATTCTATTACTCTTACATGGAACAGAGTCAAAGGTGCTGATGGATACATGATTTATGGAAATCTCTGTAATAGTAATGGCAAAGTATATAAATATCAGAAACTCAGGACAGTTACAAATGGAGAGACAAGAAGCTGGACACACACGGAATTGAAGAAAGGTACTTACTATAAATATGTGGTAAAGGCATATAAACTGATTAATGGAAAGCGGGTAGTTACAGATTCTTCTGTCAGTGTTCATGCAGTTACCAAAGGTGGTAAGTATGGTGTGGCAAAGGGAGTTTCTGTGACAAAGATAGGAAACAGGAAAAATACTCTGAATATATCACTGAGTCAGGGCAAGAGCACTCAGATTACAGCCAAAGAGGTACGACAGGACAAACCAATCCGTCATCACCGTAATCTCTGCTATGCAAGTAGTAATGCAAAGGTAGCAACAGTTACTCCGTCCGGGAAGATTACGGCAACCGGTAAGGGAACCTGCAAAATCTGGGTATATGCGCAGAATGGTGTATATAAGACAATTACGGTGTCTGTGAAATAGAGTACAGCTTTATATGTTTTCTGTTAAAAATTAGTTACTATTCATTCTGTTCTCAGTAACACAAATTATTTCTTGTAAATTATTTTCTAAAAAAGAGGTTTACACGCCAGAGGCAATGTGCTATACTATCCAAGATGAATTTAGCCCATGTTCAGGGACCGGACGCTCCGACCATCTCTTAATGTGTGGCGGTCAATCAATAATAATTATAGAATACAGGAGGAAATCACAATGATTTCAAAAGAAAAGAAAGCAGCGATCATGAAAGAATATGCAAGAACTGAAGGCGATACAGGATCACCGGAAGTACAGGTAGCAGTTCTTACAGCAAGAATTCAGGAACTTACAGAGCATTTACAGAGCAACCATAAAGATCATCACTCCAGACGTGGTCTTCTGAAAATGGTAGGTCAGAGACGTGGACTGTTAGCTTACCTGAAGAAAACAGACATCGAAAGATACCGTGCACTGATTGAAAAATTAGGCTTAAGAAAATAATAGCCTTTTAGTATGCGGAAGGGGGCGGATTTCCATCCGCCTCCCTTTTTATGTATATGGCAGTTCTGTAAAATATGGTGTTTTTCAGGATTGCGGTGGCTTGTTGTTTCGACTGCATCTGCATATTCAGAAGCTGCGAAACATGACAGGAGTTATTTCCGAGACTACTGAAAAGATTATTTTGTATATGAAAGTAACAAAACAGGCAGATATATTTGCCTGAAAAGTAGTTTTTTCAGTTGTTTCGGACTCCTGTTTTAATGTGACAATTTCATAAAAAGTCTGAACGTTGATGGACAAGATTGTCAGCAGACGGAACAGACAAATTTGAAAAGAATAAAGTAGTTACCGGACATGCAGTGAACGGTAACAGAAAATGACAACAGAATTATGAAAAAAGGAGAATGAACATATGTACAAAAGTTATTCCATGGAATTAGCCGGAAGAACCTTGACAGTAGATATCAACCGCGTTGCAAAACAGGCAAACGGTGCAGCATTAATGCACTATGGTGATACTACAGTTTTATCTACAGCAACAGCATCCAAAGAGCCAAGAGAAGGAATTGATTTCTTCCCGTTAAGCGTTGAATATGAAGAGAAAATGTATGCAGTAGGCAAAATCCCAGGAGGATTTAACAAGAGAGAGGGAAAAGCAAGCGAGCATGCAATCCTTACTTCCCGCGTGATCGACAGACCAATGCGTCCTCTGTTTCCGAAGGACTACAGAAACGACGTAACACTGGTAAACATGGTTATGTCTGTTGATCCTGAGTGTAATCCGGAGATTCCGGCTATGCTTGGTTCCTCTATTGCAACCTGCATTTCCGATATTCCGTTTGATGGTCCGTGTGCTACCACACAGGTTGGTCTGATCAATGGTGAATATATCATCAACCCTACCATGGCACAGAAAGATGTATCTGACCTTCAGCTTACAGTAGCTTCCACAAGAGAGAAAGTAATCATGATCGAAGCCGGCGCAAAAGAAGTTCCGGAAGACAAGATGATCGAAGCTATCTATAAAGCTCATGAAGTAAACCAGGAGATCATTAAATTTATCGATAAGATCGTAGAAGAATGCGGAAAACCGAAACACAGCTACGAATCATGTGCAGTTCCGGAAGAACTTTTCGCAGCGATCAAAGAGGTCGTACCTCCGGCAGAAATGGAAGTTGCCGTATTCTCTGACGATAAACAGACAAGAGAAGAAAATATCCGTCAGGTAACAGAGAAACTGAAAGAAGCTTTTGCCGACAAGGAAGAGTGGCTTGCAGTTCTGGGCGAGGCTGTATATCAGTACCAGAAGAAGACTGTCCGCAAGATGATCTTAAAAGACCACAAACGTCCTGATGGTCGTGCCATTACTCAGATCCGTCCTCTGGCAGCAGAGACAGATATTATCCCCAGAGTACATGGCTCTGCTATGTTCACACGTGGACAGACACAGATCTGTACCATCACAACTCTGGCTCCTCTTGCAGAAGCACAGAAGCTTGACGGACTTGACGAATTTGAAACTTCAAAGAGATATATGCATCACTACAATTTCCCGTCCTATTCTGTAGGTGAGACAAAACCATCCAGAGGACCGGGACGTCGTGAGATCGGACATGGTGCACTTGCTGAAAGAGCATTAGTTCCTGTACTTCCAAGCGAAGAGGAATTCCCATATGCGATCCGTACTGTATCTGAGACATTTGAATCCAATGGTTCTACTTCTCAGGCAAGTATCTGTGCATCCACAATGTCTCTGATGGCAGCCGGTGTACCGATCAAAAAACCGGTAGCAGGTATTTCCTGTGGTCTGGTAACAGGCGATACAGATGATGATTACATCGTTCTGACAGATATCCAGGGACTTGAAGACTTCTTCGGAGATATGGACTTCAAGGTAGCCGGAACTCATGACGGTATCACAGCAATCCAGATGGATATCAAGATCCATGGACTGACAAGACCGATCGTAGAAGAAGCAATCAGACGTACAAAAGAAGCAAGAGAATATATCCTGACAGAAGTTATGGAGAAATGCATCGCAGCTCCCCGTACAACTGTAGGCGAATATGCTCCGAAGATCATCCAGATCCAGATCGATCCTCAGAAGATCGGTGATGTTGTAGGTCAGAGAGGAAAGACTATCAATACGATCATCGAGCGTACAGGTGTTAAGATCGATATCACAGACGAAGGTGCGGTATCTATCTGTGGAGTTGATCAGAAGAGCATGGATGAGGCAGCTAACATGGTTAAGATCATTGCAACTGATTTTGAAGCAGGACAGATCTTTACAGGTAAAGTTGTCAGCATCAAAGAGTTTGGTGCATTCGTTGAATTTGCACCGGGTAAAGAGGGAATGGTACACATTTCCAAGCTTTCTAAGCAGAGAGTTGACAAGGTAGAAGATGTTGTAAGCATCGGTGATGTTGTGAAGGTTGTATGCCTTGGTAAAGATAAGATGGGAAGATTCAGCTTCAGCATGAAAGATGTTGCAGAATAAGAATCAGAAAGAATAAGAAAAGAGGAACAGAATTCAGGAAACTGGGTTTTGTTCCTCTTTTCTTGTATGCGCAAGGAATACTTTAAGAATCTTATCCATATATTGTGTAGAGAGGAGGGGTACGGACAACAACTGGAGAGGTGGACAAGATGGAAATGGAAAGACAGAACAAGAAGATGCAGGTCTGGAATCTGCTGGCAGAAAAAATCCGTAAGCTTGTAGAAGAATCCGTCAGTAATCCGGAGGAACTGCAGGAGATCAGGATACGTACAGGTCAGCCGCTGCTGATTCAGATGAAAGGGCAGGAACGGGTTCTTCCGGACCCGGTACACCCGTATCTGGTTACGAAAGAAGATATTGGTGAGACAATGGGATATATTTGTCATTATTCGCTCTATGCATATGAAAATGAGTTGAAACAGGGATTTATTACAGTGGAAGGAGGTCACAGGGTCGGGGTGGCAGGAAAAGTAATTATAGAAAATGAAAAAGTAAAAAATATACAGTATATTTCTTCGCTAAATGTAAGAATTTCTCACGAAGTACTTGGGTGTGCTGACGCATTGATTCCATATATTACGGAAAATAAACAGATTTGCCATACATTGATCATTTCTCCGCCGTGTTGCGGAAAGACTACTTTGATCCGTGATCTGATCCGTCAGATATCGGATGGAAATGAATACATAAAAGGGTGTTCTGTCGGTGTGGTAGATGAAAGATCGGAGCTTGGTGGGTGTTATCTTGGAATCGCGCAGAATCATCTGGGTACAAGGACTGATATTTTAGACTGTTGTCCGAAAGCGGAGGGGATG
>OFMC01002316.1_pt1 | contig 12319 bp, 10 predicted proteins | sample 1541271 | NCBI WGS metagenome assembly OFMC01 (sample SAMN04209252, study PRJEB22552) | human gut metagenome | biome: gut; material: feces | host: Homo sapiens | place: USA: Oklahoma | reverse complement strand
TATAAGCGTGGGTTCATCATATTTGGTGTGGTATCTTTAACTATGGGAAACTCCCTGCTCCCAGCGGGACACCGCCTGCCGGGAAACCTCCAAATATGACGCCAGCTCCTCCTGGCTGATGCCCTCCCGCTTCCGCAGGCGAATCAGCTTTTCCGAAAAATTCATAGGCAATTCCTCCCTTGCTTCTGCCCCAATTTTACCAAAAAGCGCCGGGCAAGTCCACCACGGCAGGGTTTCAGGGCCGCAACCAAACGCAACATTTGAAAAAAATCTTGCGAAAACCGTTGAAATCCGGTAAACTGGCCTCAGAAATTCACCTGTTGGAGGGTAAGCCGCCATGCTGAAGAATATCTTTTTGGATCTGGATGACACCATTTTGAATTTTACCGCTGGAGAGGCCAAGGCTCTTTCCCAAACGCTGCGGGAGGCAGGCATCGAGCCGACGGAGGCCATTCTGGACCGCTACCACATCATCAATACCGCCCACTGGGAGCTGCTGGAGGAAGGCCGTCTCACCCGTGACGAGGTTCTGGTGCAGCGCTTTGAGCAGTTATTCCGGGAACTGGGCGTTGACCACAGCGGCAAGGCCATCAGCGAGCGGTATGAGGTACTGCTCTCCCGCCAGCATGACTTCATGCCCGGTGCGGAGCAGCTTTTGAAGGATCTCTCCTCTCGGTATGACCTGTACCTCGCCTCCAACGGGGCTGCCGCCGTCCAGAATCCCCGGTTGGATGACGCCGGACTGCGCCCCTATTTCAAAGGCATTTTCATTTCAGAGGAAATGGGCGCCGACAAGCCCTCTAAGGCGTTCTTCGATGCCTGCTTCGCCGCCATTCCCGGCTTCCGGTTAGAGGAAACCGTCATGGTAGGGGACAGTCTGACCTCCGACATCCGGGGCGGATCGAACGCCGGGCTGCGCACTGTCTGGTTCAACCCCCTCGGGAAGGAACCCCGGGCGGATATCCGGCCGAGCTATACCATCCACGCTCTTTCGGAGCTACTTCCCCTTCTGGCATCTATGCAGTAAAGCAATTTCATTTTACATCTATTCCGAGGGAATCGACACATCAAAGATCTCGATTCCCCGCCGCAAGGCGTATTCCACCGTGTAGCGGGTCCCGCCGGCGGTGCCGTCAAAGGCGGCGATGAGCAGCATGGCGTGATCCACCATGTAGCGGTCCCGCCGCTGCATACAGGTGGAAGAATAGGTGTCGGAGACCATGGTCTCCATATCGCACCGGGCAACCAATTCCCGGTAGCGATCCCGCTCCGCCTCCGGCCAGGCGTCCGCCTGAGTGGGACAGGGAATGGCGGCCTCCACAGTGACCTCCGGATAACGCTCCCGCAGGGCCAGCACCGCCTCACAGAAATAGAGGTCGCAGCCCTGGGCCATACCGCAGAGAAAATGCCGGTACCCCTCCTGATAGGCCAGCAGCACCGCATCGGCGATCCGCTCCTTCAGTTTGACACAGCGAGGGTCGCTCTCATTGTAGCCCCACGGCAGCTTTGCGGGTCTGTGCCCGGTAAAGCAGCAGGATTCCTGTCTGGCAGGCATCTCCTCACCTCCTCAAGTGTATCGCTTCTATTATAGAACATCTGTTCTTTTTTGTAAAGTCAAAAATTAGGGGTTGCATTTTCGTTTCTTCTGTCGTATACTATCACCCGAAGAAAACAACTGAATCTTTGTCTTCAGGGCGGGGTGTGATTCCCCACTGGCGGTAAAGTCCGCGACCGGATACTTCGGTATCCGCTGACTCGGTGAAACTCCGGGACCAACAGTTACAGTCTGGATGGAAGAAGATGAGTACGGGAAAGCCGTGCGTTTTGTGCGCGCTCCTTTTTCGTTTGTTCACCTTGGAGAAGTCAAAGCATCCAGGGTGTTTTCAAATGAAAAAAGGAGTGTATTTTTTATGTCTGAACCCAATGCCAACGCGATCCCCTCCACCCGTGTGGCCAATCGGAGCCGCACCCACAAGCTGACTATTTCCGCAATGCTCTCCGGCGTGGCTTTTCTGCTGATGTTCATTGAATTCCCCATCCCGGCTCTGATCCCCTCCTTCGTAAAGCTGGACGTGTCCGATCTGCCGGAGCTGTTGGCCGCCTTCTCTCTCGGCCCTGTCTACGGCATCGTGGTCACCTTCCTGAAGAACCTGCTGTTCTCCGTGCTCCACGGCACCTCCTCCGCCTATGTAGGTGAGCTGTTCAACTTCGTGATGGGCAGCGTGTTCTCCTTCTCCGCCGGTTACATCTATGCCCGGAATAAGTCCCGCAAGGGCGCTTTGATCGGCGCTGTTGTCGGCGCCGCGCTGATGGCAGTCCTGTCTGTACCCTTCAACTACCTCCTGGTGTATCCCGCCTATGTGGTGTGCTACGGTCTGCCTCTGGACGCCATCATCGGTATGTATCAGGCCATTCTCCCCTCCTCCGACAGCCTCATCAAGTGCCTGACCATCTTCAATATGCCCTTCACCTTCTTCAAGGGAATGCTGGATGTGGTCCTCTGCTTCTTGATCTACAAGCCCCTCTCTCCCCTGCTGCACAAGTAAACTGATCCGCACATATCGATCCTCAAAGCCGATGCGGTCCCTTTCGGGGCTGCATCGGCTTTTTGTTATGCGTCTTGAAAAACTCCAAATTACCTGATCGCTGGTCTGCGCTGCACCACTAAATATATAAGCGCCACCAGAACCGCAAAAGCCGCATACAGAAGGGCCTCTGCCTTCACTGAAACGGTCACCGCCTGCGGCTGATCCACCCCGTTTCCGCTGTCGGAACGAATTCTTACCTCTTGCGCGGTTTTTTTATCGAAATTCAGCATTTTTGATCTCAAATTCCATAGTTAACCCCTTGACAACGGCGGGTATCTGTGCTATTTTACCAGTAGAGTTTCGGATATTCGTTATGCATTTGCATATCCGAACAACAAAAATTTTTCAGCCACACTCTACCGCCTCACGGAACACAGCTCTGAAAGATTGGAGTCCTCCTTCATGGAATATCACAATCCAACCCTGCGGGTCCTCCGGATTCTGGAGCTGATCGACGCCAATTCCGGCGGTCTGAGCCTGTCGGAGATCGCCAATCTGCTGGACCTGCCAAAGGGCACCATTTCCCCCATTCTGAAAACACTGGCCGCCACCAATTACGTTGTGACGGACGGCAGTCTCTACAAGATCGGTCCCCATACCTTTGAATTGGGGCTGTCCTACGCCAGCGGCCAGAACGCTCTGTCCATTATCCGCAGTGAAATGCGCAGCATCGTCTCCCAAGTAGACGAAGTCTGCCAGATGGGTGTGCTGGTAGGGCAGGACGTGCACTACCTCTTAAAAGAGGAAGGCCACGCCATCATCTCCATCATCAGCGATGTGGGCCACCACCTCCCTGCTCATGTCACCGGCCTGGGCAAAGCGCTTCTCTCCGGCCTGACGGACGATGAGGTCCGGCAGCTTTACGCGGGATACCGCTTCTTCCCCTACACGCCAAACTCCATTATGGATCTTGATACCCTCATCGCGGCGCTTCAGGACATCCGCAGCGCCGGGATCGCCTATGAAAGCGAGGAATCCACCGCTGAGATCTGCTGCGCGGCAGTCCCGCTGGCTGAAAACGGTCAGGTCAAGGCGGCTATCAGTGTAACCACCCCCAAGTTCCGGTACACCGATGAAAAAAAGCAGCAGATCACCCAGCTGCTTCTGAAAAAACGGCAGTTGATCGAAGAGAGCTGCCGTATTCAGAATTGCAGACTGGTTTTCTGACCTTCATGTGTTACCATCTGCGGATGGTGCCTATATATGTAAAAACAGCATATTCAGATAAGAAAGATAGGAAGGATCTTGCGTATGAAGAAAAATTACGTAGTCATGGACGGCAATACGGCAGCCGCGTACAGTGCGTACGCCTTTACCGAGGTGGCGGCCATCTACCCCATCACCCCGTCCTCCCCCATGGCAGAGAAGGTGGACGAATGGTCTGCCAAGGGGAAGAAAAACCTGTTCGGCTCCACGGTGGACGTGATCCAGATGCAGTCTGAGGCCGGTGCTGCCGGCACCTGCCACGGTTCCTTACAGGCAGGCGCTCTGACCACCACCTTCACCTCCTCTCAGGGCCTGATGCTGATGATCCCCGCCATGTACGCCATGGGCGGCCAGTTCCTGCCCAGCGTCATGCACATCGCGTCCCGCGTGGTGACCTCCAACCATCACTCCATCTTCGGTGACCATACGGACTTCATGACCTGCCGTATGACCGGCTACGCCATGCTGATGTCCTCCTGCCCTCAGGAGGCCATGGATCTGGCTGCCGTGGCTCATCTGTCCGCCATCAGCGGCCGGTACGCCTTCATGCACTGCTTTGACGGCTTCCGTACCTCCCACGAGATGCAGCGGATCGAGGCTCTGGACTATGAGGATCTCCGTGGTCTGGTGGATCAGGAGGCCCTGCAGGCCTTCCGCCGCCAGTCCCTGAACCCTGAGCATCCCACCAACCGGGGCAACAACGTCAACCCTGACATCTACTTCCAGTGCAAGGAGGGCGCCAACGTCAAGGCCAACAGCCTGCCCGACACCGTCCAGCACTACATGGATGAGATCAACAAGCTCACCGGCCGTGACTACAAGCTCTTCAACTACTATGGCGCTCCCGACGCTGAGGAAGTCATCGTTGTGATGTGCTCCGCCAGCGAGACCGTGAAGGAGACCGTGGATTACCTGAACGCTCAGGGCCGCAAGGTGGGCATGGTGCAGATCCACCTGTATCGTCCCTTCTCCGTGTCCCACTTCGCTGCCGCCATCCCCGCCACCTGCAAGCGCATCGCCGTGCTGGACCGCAACAAGGAGACCGGCTCCGTGGGCGAGCCCGTGTACTTGGACGTTGTCACAGCTCTGAATCAGGCCGGCCGCGGCGACATCCGCGTGGTTGGCGGCCGTTACGGCCTGTCCTCCAAGGACACCACCCCCGGCCAGATCGTCGCTGTGTACGACAACCTGGAGAAGGACGAGCCCAAGAACAACTTCACCATCGGCATCAACGATGACGTGACCTTCACCTCCCTGGACTACAAGGAGATCGAGCTGCCCCATCCCGGCCAGATCAGCTGCAAGCTGTGGGGCCTGGGCGGCGACGGCACCGTGGGCGCCAACAAGAACGCCATCTCCACCATCGGCTTCGTGGGCGGCAAGTACGCTCAGGCTTACTTCTCCTATGACACCATGAAGTCCGGCGGCCTGACCCAGAGCCACCTGCGCTTCGGCGACGAGCCCATCCGCAGCACCTATCTGGTGTCCTCCGCTGATTTCGTGGCCTGCCATGCTCCCACCTATGTGAGCAAGTACGACCTCACCGAGGACCTGAAGGAAGGCGGCACCTTCCTGCTGAACTGCCCCTGGACCGTGGAGGAACTGGAGCAGCACCTGCCCGGCAAGATGAAGCGTGACCTGGCCCGGAAGCATGCCAATTTCTACATCATCGACGCTGCCAAGCTGGCACAGCAGATCGGCCTGGGCAAGCGCACCAACAACATCCTCCAGGGCGCTTTCTTCGCCCTGACCAAGGTCATCCCCATGGACCTGGCCATTGAGGATATGAAGAAGAACAACTACAACTCCTACTTCAAGAAGGCCGGTCAGAAGATCGTGGACCTGAATGACCAGGCCGTGGATCTGGGCGTCAGCGCCGCCGTGAAGGTGGAGATCCCCGCCTCCTGGGCCGACGCGCAGGATACTCCCGTTGTGGAGCCCAAGGGCATCACTCCCTTCGTCCGTGACATCGTGCTGCCTCTGGACCGCCAGCAGGGCGACAAGCTGCCCGTCTCCGTGTTCCAGAAGCACGGGGTGCTGGACGGCACCTGGGAGAACGGCACCTCTGCCTTCTCCAAGCGCGGCGTGGCTGTGAAGGTTCCCAAGTGGGACGGCAGCAAGTGCATCCAGTGCAACCGCTGCTCCATGTGCTGCCCCCATGCCGCCATCCGTCCTGTGCTGCTGACCGAGGAGGAGAAGAAGTCCGTTCCCGCCGGGTTCGAGACTGTCCCCGCCAAGGGTCTGGGCAAGGATTCCCCCTATTTCTTCCGGATGCAGGTCTCTCCCTATGACTGCCTGGGCTGCGGCGTGTGCCTGACCGCCTGCCCCGCCGAGGGTGCTCTCACCATGACCTCCTTCGAGGACATGAAGCCCGAGCAGACCCTCTTCGACGAGGTGGCCATGAACGAAAGCTACCTGAAGAAGGACGTTATCAATGACAAGAGCGTGAAGAACGTCCAGTTCGCAAAGCCCTACTTCCAGTTCTCCGCCGCCTGCGCTGGCTGCGCCGAGACTACCTATATCAAGCTGCTGAGCCAGCTGTTCGGCGATCGGATGTACATCGGCAACGCTGCCGGCTGCTCCTCCGCCATCTCCGGCGGCGCCCCCATCCTGCCCTACTGCAAGGACTGCCAGGGTCACGGCCCCGCTTGGGAGCACTCTCTGTTTGAGGACAACGCCGAGTTTGCCTACGGCTTCTTCCACGCACAGGATTCCATCCGCAAGGAGCTGCTGATCCGTCTGGAGGCCATCAAGGCCGCCGGTATCGCCGTGGAGGCTGTGGAGGCCTATGAGAACGGCTGGAAGAAGACGGAGACCTCCCGTACCGTCACGGACGCTCTGATCGCCGCTCTGGAACAGGCAGAGCAGACCGAGGACGTGAAGTACGTTCTGGAGAACAAGGAATATCTGGCCAAGAAGTCCGTGTGGGCTGTGGGCGGTGACGGCTGGGCTTACGATATCGGCTACGGCGGCATCGATCATGTGATGGCCCAGAACCGTGACGTGAACCTGATGGTGCTGGATACCGAGGTGTATTCCAACACCGGCGGTCAGTCCTCCAAGTCCACCCCCACCTCCGCTACCGCCAAGTTCGCCGCCGGCGGCAAGCGGGTAGCCAAGAAGGATCTGGGTGCCATGCTGATGCAGTATGGCTATGTGTACGTCGCTCAGGTGGCCATGGGCGCTGACCAGGCCCAGACTCTGAAGGCTCTGCGTGAGGCTGAGTCCTATGACGGCCCCTCCATCGTGATCTGCTACTGCCCCTGCCTGGAGCAGCACATCAAGGCCGGTATGGGCACCTCTCAGGACGAGATGAAGAAGGCTGTGGAGTGCGGCTACTGGCATCTGTACCGCTATGATCCCCGCCGGATCGCCGAGGGCAAGAACCCCTTCCAGCTGGACTCCAAGGAGCCGGATACCTCCAAGGTGATGGACTTCCTCATGGGCGAGAACCGCTTCGCCTCCCTGAAAAACAACTTCCCCGACAAGGCCGACGCCCTGTATGCCAAGGAAGTTGAAGACGTAAAGGCCCGCTACGCCAAGTACAAGAAGCTGGCCGAGGACTAAACCTCCATTCCTCCTACATTCCCTATTATCCTTCCCTATTATCCCTCTCTCAAAAAGGAAGCGTTCCGGTTCTCCCGGAACGCTTCCTTGATTATATCGAGATACATTTATCCACCGATATCTTTGCTGCCGATCCCAATAAAAAAGCATGGACGGTTCCCGCTAATGGGACCCATCCATGCTTTTCGTTTTTATCCCCGGCAGGCGTCTACCAACAGGCGGAGCAATTCGTCCTTTCCGCTGCCCTTTTCCGCAGAAAAGGGGATCAGAATATCCCGCTCCGTCAGTTCCAGCGTCTCCCGGATCAGCTCCAGCGCCGGTTCCACCTGACTCTTTTTCAGCTTATCCAGCTTGTTGGCCACCACGATCTCCGGGCAGCCGGTCTGACGGAACCAGTCGTGCATGACCAGATCGTTGGCCGTGGGCTTATGCCGGATGTCCACGATCAGAACACCGGTGGTGATGGCGTCCGCCTCCCGCTGGAAATAGGTCTCCATCAGCCGGGCCCAGCGCTCTTTTTCCGAGCGGGACACCTTAGCATAGCCGTATCCCGGCAGGTCCACCAGATACGCCTTCTGGTCGATGAGGAAATAGTTGATGTGGGTGGTCTTTCCCGGCGAGGCGCCCACATAGGCCAGATTCTTTCGGCCTACCAAACGGTTGATCACCGAGGATTTTCCCACGTTGGAGCGGCCTGCGAAGGCAAACTGGGGCAAACCGTCCCGCAGGAAGTCCTTGGGCTCTCCGGCGGAGCGCACAAACTCCGCTTTGTTGAAATTCAGAGGCATACGTCCCTCCCTTTACTGCCGTAAGGCTGCTTCTTTACTGTTTTCCACCGGCAAAAATGCAGGGATCGCGTCGGCTTTTGTCTCCACTCTGGAGGGGCAGAACACCTCGGCAAACACCTGATCCACCGTCTCCACCGGTATGAACCGCAGCGCCGCCCGGACGGTCTGGTCGATCTCTTCCAGATCTCTGGCGTTGTCCTTGGGGATCAGTACCGTGTGGATGCCGTACCGCTTGGCGGCCATGGTCTTTTCCTTCAGGCCGCCGATGGGCAGCACCCGGCCCCGCAGCGTGACCTCTCCGGTCATGGCGATTCCCGCCTTGATCTTGCGGTTGGTCAGAGCCGACAGCAGCGCTGTAGCCATGGCAATACCGGCGGAGGGGCCGTCCTTGGGCACCGCGCCCTCCGGGAAATGGACGTGGATGTCCTTGGTCTTATAAAAGTCCGGGTCGATCCCCAGCGCTTCCGCCCGGCTCCGCAGGCAGGACAGAGCAGCCTGAGCGGATTCCTTCATCACGTCGCCCAGATTACCGGTCAGCTCCAGCTTGCCGGAACCTTCCATCACATTGACCTCGACCTCTAAAATCTCGCCGCCGGCCTCCGTCCACGCAAGGCCGTTCACCACACCGATCTCCTCCTGCTCCACATGGACCGTAGGCGGATAGGGCTGCATATCCAGCAGCTTCGGCAGGTCCTTTTCTGTAACGGTAACTCGCTTTACAGTCTTTGACAACAGCTGCATATCCGCCTTTCGGCAGACGGCAGCCAGCCGCCGCTCCAGCTGGCGGACGCCGGATTCCCGGGTGTAGTCACGAATGATGGCCCGCAGGGTCTCCTCGTCGATCCGCAGGCTGCCCTTCTTCAGGCCGTGTTCCTTCATTTGCTTGGGCAGCAGGTGATTCTTGGCGATTTGCAGCTTTTCCTCATCGGTATAGCTGGAAAGCTGAATGACCTCCATCCGGTCCAGCAGAGGCCGGGGGATCGTATCCAGCGAGTTGGCCGTGGTAATGAACATCACCTGAGAAAGGTCCAGCGGAATTTCTAAGAAGTGATCCCGGAAGGCGTGGTTCTGCTCGCTGTCCAACGCTTCCAGCAGTGCGGAGGCGGGATCGCCCCGGTAATCGCCGCTGAGCTTATCGATCTCGTCCAGCACCAGCAGCGGGTTCATGGCGCCGCTGCGGCTGATGGCCTCCACGATGCGGCCCGGCATGGCGCCGATATACGTTTTCCGGTGGCCGCGGATGTCGGCCTCGTCCCGGACGCCGCCCAGAGAAATGCGGCTGAGCTTCCGGTTCAGCGCCTTGGCAACAGACAGTGCAATGGAAGTCTTTCCCACACCCGGAGGGCCTGCCAGACAGATGATCTGCCCCTTCCCCTCCGGATTCATCTGCCGGACGGCGATGGTCTCCAAAATCCGCTCCTTCACCTTTTCCAGGCCGAAGTGATCCCGGTCCAGCACCTTCCGGGCCGCGTCCACATTCAGACGCTCCTTCGTATATGTACCCCAGGGCAGTTCCAGACACACGTCCAGATAGTTCCGGATCACCGAAGCCTCCGCACTGACATATGGCTGCTTTGCCAGCTTGTTGATCTCCTTTTCCAGATGCTCCCGGGTCTCGTCCTCTAATTTCAGCTCCGCCAGCTTCTGACGGTATTCTTCGATCTCGTTATCCTCGTCCTCGCCCAGTTCATTTTGCAGAACCCGGATCTGGGTCCGCAGGATCTGTTCCTTCTGCTGCTGAGCCAGCTCGTCCCGGACCTTGCCTTCCATCTGGCGCTCATAGCCCAGCACATCCCGCTCCCGGGCTAAGAAGCCGTTCAGCTTCCGCAACCGCACCAACGGAGACAGTTCTTCCAGAATTGCCTGCTTATCGTCATACCGCAGAGCCGTATTCTGGGCGATAAAATCCGCCAGATACCCCGGCTCCTGGCAATCCAGCACCGCCGCGGTGACCTCCTCGGCCACATTGCCTGCCAGATGTGCATAATCCTGGAACAGGCCCCAGGTCTGCCGCAGCAGGGCCTCGGTTTTCGGGCCGTGGCTCACGGCAGCGGATTCCTCCACCACCTCCACGTGGCCCTGCAAATAAGGCTCCGTCTGCCACAGGCGGCGCAGCCGTGCCCGGCGTCCGCCCTCCACCATCACCCGCAGGGAGGTTTTTCCCAGCCGCAGGATCTGGGTCACCCGGGAAATGGTGCCCATGGTGTAAAGGTCCTTCTCCCCCGGACGATCCGTGTTCAGTTCTCTCTGGGTCACCAGAAAGATCTCCTGACCGGATTCCATGGCCACTTCCAGGGCCTTGATGGAAATACGGCGCTCCACGTCAAATGTCAGGTTCGTATGAGGGAAAACCGTCAGGCCCCGGAGGGCCAGAACGGGTAGATTCAAGGTGTTCGCTTCCATAAATTGCTCCTCTCTGGAGAGTTCAAAGAGGGGGAGAGGCACTGCCCCTCCCCCGTGTTATACCCAAAAGGGCCGTCAGGACGCCGACTTCGGCGTACCGGACTCGCTCCGGCTCTCACTTCTGCCGGGGTTCAGCTTCACGGAATAGTTGATCTTGTTGGGATCGTGGGTCAGTTCCGGCTCCGCCGTGCCTTCCACACATTCCTTCGTGACCACCGCTTTCACAACAGTCTCGTCGGAGGGGATCTCGTACATGACCTTGGTCAGCAGGCCCTCCATGACCGCCCGGAGGCCACGGGCGCCGATGTTCCGCTCAATGGCCTTATCAGCGATGGCGTTCAGGGCATCCTCCGTGAATTCCAGATCCACATCATCATATTCCAGCAGCTTCTTGTACTGCTTCACCAGTGCGTTCTTGGGCTCCTGCAAAATTCGCACCAAGTCCTCCCGCTGCAGGGCGTTCAGCGGTGCGATCACCGGCAGACGGCCCACCAGCTCCGGGATGATGCCGAATTTCAGAATATCGTGGGGCTGCACCTGAGCCAAAAGCTGGCTGACATTCTTTTCCTTCTTGCTCTGGACATTGGCACCAAAGCCGATAGCCTTCTCGTCCAGCCGCTTTTCGATGATCTTTTCCAGACCGTCAAAGGCGCCGCCGCAGATGAACAGAATGTTCTTGGTGTTCACCTGGATGAACTCCTGATGGGGGTGCTTCCGGCCGCCCTGGGGCGGCACGTTGGCCACGGTGCCCTCCACGATTTTCAGCAGCGCCTGCTGCACGCCTTCGCCGGAAACATCCCGGGTGATGGAGGTATTTTCGCTCTTGCGGGCGATCTTGTCGATCTCATCCACATAGATGATGCCCCGCTCGGCCCGCTCCACATCGAAATCCGCCGCCTGCAAAAGCCGCAGCAGGATATTCTCCACATCGTCGCCCACGTAGCCGGCCTCGGTCAGGGTCGTGGCGTCGGCAATGGCGAAGGGCACCTTCAGAATACGGGCCAAAGTCTGAGCGAACAGCGTTTTGCCGGAGCCGGTGGGGCCCAGCATCAGAATGTTGCTCTTTTGAAGCTCCACATCGTCGCCGCCGCCGAAATAGATCCGCTTATAGTGATTGTAGACCGCCACGGACAGCGCTACCTTGGCGGTCTCCTGTCCGATGACATATTCATCCAGCACCGCCCGGATTTCCTTGGGGGTGGGCAGCTGATCGGGGACGTCCTCCAAGGGAGTGGTCTCCGGGCCGTCGAACCCCTCGTTCAGAATGCTCATGCAAAGCTGCACGCACTCGTCGCAGATGCGGACGCCGGGGCCCTGGATCATACGATGGACCTGCTGTTCCCGCTTTCCGCAGAAGGAACAGCGCAGGGCCTTTTTGCCTTCGTCACTCATGGTATTACCTCTTTTACTTCTTAGCAGTGATGATCTTATCCACCAGACCGAAGTCCTTGGCCTCGTCAGCCGTCATCCAGTGGTCCCGCTCGGAGGCAGCCTTGACCTCTTCGGCGGTCTTACCGGTGTTGGACGCCAGGATCTCATTCAGGTTCTTCTTGATCCGCAGGAAGTGCTCCACGTCGATCTCCATGTCTGTCACCTTGCCCTTGGTACCGGCGGAGGGCTGATGGATCATGATCTCCGCGTTGGGCAGCGCCATGCGCTTGCCCTTGGTCCCCGCAGCCAGCAGGAAGGCGCCCATGCTGGCCGCCATACCAATGCAGATGGTGGAGACATCACACTTGATATACTGCATGGTATCGTGGATGGCCA
>OFMC01002309.1_pt1 | contig 12349 bp, 8 predicted proteins | sample 1541271 | NCBI WGS metagenome assembly OFMC01 (sample SAMN04209252, study PRJEB22552) | human gut metagenome | biome: gut; material: feces | host: Homo sapiens | place: USA: Oklahoma | reverse complement strand
ATATTCCCCGGCGGGTCTTGCCTTATGGTTCGTTCGGTGCGGCGCACGGCGACCAGTTTAGTTCTGCGTTTGCCACGCGGCAATAGCGTGTAGTTTGTGCATAGCCGCCGTCTCCTGCGCAGTCACTGCCGTCTTTGTTTACAGCCGAGACCCAATAGTGTTCGCCGTCAAAGTACCATTCGCGCAGTGTGAGGTCTTCGTTTTGCAGCGGGACTGTGCCCTTTTCCCAGCCGTTTTGGGTGGAAAAGCGGTAGGCAATGTCGCCGAACGCAAACAGAAAGCCGTCTGCTTTTGCGGTATAACTCGGCACAAAACTGGCTGTGCTTTGCTCGAAATCGGCGACTTCAGTGCAGGTCTCGCCGTCAATTTTCGCGAGTACGCTGTAAATCGGTTTTTCGCCTGCGTCTTCGCCGAAATCGTATCCGTAAAAATACAGGTAGTCACCCTGCACAGCGAAGCTGATGTTTCTGTTCTTCCAGTTTGCGGTATCAGGATTTTGCAAGCACGCAGACAGATCGGCAATATTTAGAAGCGTACCGCTTTCCTCATAGGTGTGAACCGACAACTGCGATGGGTTTTCCGCGGACTGCATGAGCACAGAAAACCCGTGCGCGTTTGCGTCTGCAGCAAGACCGAGCACTTTACATGCGCCATTTTGCGCATTGTAAACGGTGTTCACCTCGGCAGTTTTGGGGTCGAGAAGCAAAATTTGCCCGCCTTTTTGGAGGAGAAAATGCTCTCCGTAGGCGCAGAGCGTCAAGCCAATACCAGTCGTTGTATCGGTTACGCGGTAGTTTTCGGTGCCGATTCGCTGCATGGTTTTCGCGTTCAAATCGAAATCATAGAGCGCGAGTTCGGCGTCTTTATCGGGCATATTCCACCAGTTGCCAAGCGGAATCATGCGGTAAACGTGGCTGCCGATGACCGCTTCTGCGCTGTCGGTCGGCTCATAGTACATGCGGTTCAATGTGCCAAGCAGCGTTTCTTCACCGTTTTTTAAATCCTTGCAATAGTACGAAACACGCGTCACGTCGCCATTGTCGTTCCGCACGCGACGGTCGAACAGGAGCATGTCGCCGACAGGCGTAATGCCGCACGAGGACGAAAATTGCCCTGTTTCATGCCCCGCGGCAGTATAGAGAATCGTCTGCGTTTCGGCTTCCGTCACCGGCTTTGGCGGCTGCGCACAGCCGGAAAGAAGCAGGCAAAGCGAAAGCGTGAGCGCAGCAAAAGCCTTGCGCTCTTTATTTCCCCTGCCCATAGTATGCGTTTGCGCCGTGCTTGCGCAGGTAGTGCTTATCGAGAAGCTCCTGCTGCATGGGCGGGATTGTGGGGTCAAGCACGAGGTTGTGCCATGCCATGAACGCGAGCTCCTCGAGGACGACAGCGTTATGCACAGCGTTCATGGGGTCTGTACCCCATGTGAACGGGCCATGGCTGTGGACGAGCACAGCGGGAATGTCGTCCGGGGACTTATCCTTAAATGTCTCGATGATGACGGTACCGGTCTCCTTTTCATAAGCGCCGCCGATCTCCTCAGGCGTCATTTTGCGCGTGCAGGGAATTTCGCCGTAGAAATAATCGCCGTGCGTGGTGCCGAGCGCCGGGATGCCGCGGCCGGACTGGCTGAACACGGTCGCCCAGCGGCTATGCGTGTGGACAACGCCGCCAATGTTCGGGAATGCCTTGTAGAGCTCGACATGTGTGGGCGTATCGGACGACGGATTAAGGTCGCCCTCCACCTTTTTGCCTGTGTTCACATCGACGAGCACCATGTCCTCGGGGCGCAGGAGGTCGTACTCCACGCCGCTCGGCTTAATGGCCATGATGCCGCTTTCGCGGTCGATGCCGCTGACGTTACCCCACGTGAACGTGATGAGCTTGTATTTCGGCAACAGCATATTTGCCTTGTAGACTTCTTCTTTCAGTTTTTCCAGCATGATGTTCTCCTCCTGTATCCGGTCAAATGAGTTTATAAAGCTTTGCGCCGTGCGGCTCTATTTTAGCGGAAAGCGTTTTTGTGAATGCGGTCTTCTCCCCACTCCAGATCTCCTCTGCGTGCATTTTATCGGTGAATTCCGACAGCTCGGCGCTGACAACGGCGCGGTTTTCCGTGAGGTTGAAAAGTGCGATATACGGCGTGCTGCCTACGAAATTGAGCCACGCGGCTTTTGTTTCGTCGCGGAAAAGCTGCAAAGGCGTGGTGCCGTTTTGGTTGAGGTTTAAAAGCTCGTCATTTGTGAGCAGGCTCAGCGTGAACGCGTCATTATCGCGCATTTCGCCGCCCATAATGAGCGGCGAGCGGAAAATGCCCCACAGCGTCATCATGGTGATCTGCTCGGCGTGTGTCAGGTTCGTGTTGTGCCCTATACCGTCCGCCGCGATGGTGATATGCCCGAGCGGCAGCATGTCGCAGTCCGGGAACTGACCGGGCTTTACGTGCGCCTGCCAGCGCTCGCACCGCCAGAACATTTCTTTGAGGGAGTCCCAATTATCCCAGAAATCGTCCGTGATGCGCCACATGTTCGCGTTTTTCGCAAGATGCCATGCTTCTTCCAGCACAGCCGGACCGGGCGAAAGGCTGAGCACCATATCGCGCCCGCAGCGGTCAATGGCGCGGCGGATCATCTCGATCTCGCGGCGCGCGGAATACGGCTCGAGCGGAGTGATCTTCACGTTGCAGATGTCATCGACCTTGACGTAATCGACGCCCCATGAAGCATAGAGCTCAAAGATAGCGTCGTAGTACGCTTGTGCGCCGTCACGATCAGCGTCAACGCCGTACATATCGGTGTTCCACGCGCAGATGGAGTTTGCGTGAGCGATGTCGCGGCAAGTGACGTTCGTGCCCTTTACAGGCAGGGCGCGATGCACGGCGAGACGCGGTACGCCGCGCATGATGTGGATGCCGAATTTCAGACCAAGTGCGTGAATCTGGTCGGCGATGGGCTTAAAGCCCGCGCCGTTTGCAGCGGAAGGGAAACGGTTTTCCGCCGGGATGAGGCGGCCGAATCCGTCCATGCACAGCTCTGCGAAACGGTTATACTCCCAGTGGCGCTGCCCGGCCTCCGGCTCGTACCACTGAATGTCGCACACGACATACTGCCAACCGTGCGCTTTTAAGTGCTCTGCCATATAACGCGCATTGCCCAAAAGCTGCACTTCATTGACGGCGGGGCCGTAGCAATCCCAGCTGTTCCAGCCAAGCGGCGGCTTTAAAGCGACGCGATCTTTTTTGTAATGCATAGTGTATCCTCCGTAGGAAATAAGCTCAGTTTCATTATAGCAACTTGTCTGCACAAGTCAAGAGCAAAAAAGAGACTGCGCAGGTTTTGCACAGTCCCCTTTGACTTCGTTTGAATTACTTTTTAAGCAGCTTTTTGAGGCGCTCCATGGCTTCCTGTGTCTTTTCCAGCGTACCGAACGCGGTAAGGCGGAAGAAGCCTTCGCCGTTTTTGCCGAAGCCGCTGCCCGGCGTACCGACGACCTCGGCTTCGTTTAAGAGATAATCGAAGAACTCCCAGGAGGTCATGCCGTCCGGCACCTTATGCCAGATGTACGGGGAATTTTCGCCGCCGGTGAACCACACGCCCATCTCCTTGAACGCATCGACCATGACCTTGGCGTTCGCGCGGTAGTAGTTGATGACGTCCTTCACCTGCTGCTGGCCTTTGTCCGTGAAGACGGCCTCGGCGGCGCGCTGGGTGATGTAGTTGACGCCGTTGAACTTTGTGGCCTGACGGCGCGCCCACAGCGTATTGACCTTGGTGCCGTCCGAAACAAGCTCATCGCAGATAACGGTATAGCCGCAGCGCACACCGGTGAAGCCTGCGGTCTTCGAGAACGAGCAGAACTCGATGGCGCACTTTTTCGCGCCCTCAATCTCAAAAATGCTGTGCGGGAGATCGTCATGCGTGATGAACGACTCATACGCGGCATCAAACAGGATGACCGCGTTGTTTTTGAGCGCGTAATCGACCCACGCTTTGAGCTGTGCTCTGTTATACACGGCGCCGGTGGGGTTATTCGGCGAGCAGAGATAGATAATGTCGGCCTTGACGTTTTCATCCGGCATACCGAGGAAGCCGTTCTGCTCGTTTGCGTCGAGGTAAATCACCTTTCTGCCGGACATGACGTTCGTATCGACATACACGGGATAGACCGGGTCCGGGATGAGGACGGTGTTATCGTCCGCGAAGATATCGACGATATTGCCGACGTCGCTCTTTGCGCCGTCGCCGACGAAAATTTCGCTGAGCTTTAACGCCACGCCGCGCTTTGCGTAATAGCCTTGAATGGCTTCACGCAGGAAATCATAGCCCTGATCCGGCGAATAGCCGTGGAATGTCTCCTTGTGCGCCATTTCATCCGTTGCTTTGTGCATGGCTTCAATGACGGCCGGAACGAGCGGCTGAGTGACATCGCCGATGCCCATGCGGATGATGTGGTTATCCGGATGCGCCTCCGTATAGGCGGCGACTTTCTTTGCAATGGTCAGAAACAAATAGCTTTCCTGAAGGTTTGCGTAGTTTTGGTTGAGTTTCATGCCGGTTTCTTCCCTTCTTTTTATACTTGGACCTTTTTTATTTTCATTACCGTCTCTTATGCGTTCTTTTCCCTCTTATGGAGTGATGCGCCGACAAAGCCAAGGAATAACGGATGTGCCTTATTCGGGCGGGACTTGAATTCCGGGTGGAACTGCACGCCGATGCAGAAGTCGTTCTGCGGCACTTCCACGGTCTCGACGATCCTGCCGTCCGGCGAGGTGCCGCTGATGACCATGCCTGCTTTTGTGAGTGTCTCTCTGTAATCGTTATTGAACTCATAGCGGTGGCGGTGGCGTTCATCGATATGGGAAACGCCATAGCAGCGCGCCATTTGCGTGCCCTCCGCGATCTCGCACGGGTAGCTGCCGAGGCGCAGGGTGCCGCCCATATTGATGGTGCTGGACTGGTCCGGCATGAAATCGATAACCTTATTGAGGCCGTACTCGTCGAATTCGCCGGAGTTTGCATCCGCGATGCCGCACACGTGGCGGGCATACTCGATGACGGCAATCTGCATACCGAGGCAAATGCCGAGGTACGGGACGTTGCTCTCTCTTGCGTACTGTGCGGCATAGATCATACCCTCGATACCGCGGTTGCCGAAGCCGCCCGGCACAAGGATACCATCGCAGCCCTTGAGCATTTCGGCAGCGTTTTCCTGCGTGATGAGCTCGGAATCGATCCAATTGATTTCGACCTTCGTGCCGTGCTCATAGCCGGCATGGTTGAGTGCTTCGACGACGGAAAGGTATGCGTCATGCAGTTTGATATATTTGCCGACAAGGCCGATGGTGACGGTCTTTTTGCGGCCGCGGATCTTCTCTACCATGCGGCTCCACTCGGCCATATCCGGCTCTTTTGTCTTGAGGTTCAGCTCGCGGCAGACAACGCTGGAGAAATTGTTTTTCTCCAGCATAATCGGCGCTTCGTACAGCACCGGGATCGTCATGTTTTCAATAACACAGTCCGGCTTTACGTTGCAGAACAGGGCAATCTTGTGGAAAATGCTCGGATCGATCGGCTCATCGCAGCGCAGGACAATGATGTCCGGGGAGATGCCCATACCCTGCATTTCTTTTACAGAGTGCTGGGTCGGTTTCGACTTATGTTCGCCGGAGCTTTTGAGGTACGGCACAAGCGTGACATGAATGAAAAGGGAGTTTTCCTTACCGACCTCGAGCGAAACCTGACGAATGGCTTCGAGAAACGGCTGGCTTTCGATATCGCCTGCCGTGCCGCCGATCTCGGTGATGACGACGTCTGCATTTGTCTTGTGACCGACGCTGTAAATGAAGTTCTTGATCTCATCCGTGATGTGCGGGATGACCTGAATGGTCTCGCCAAGGTACTCGCCGCGGCGTTCCTTGTTGAGGACGTTCCAGTAGACCTTGCCGGTCGTTAGGTTGGAGAATTTATTCAGGTCTTCGTCGATGAAGCGCTCGTAGTGGCCGAGGTCAAGGTCGGTCTCTGCGCCGTCCTCGGTCACGTAAACTTCGCCGTGCTGGTACGGGCTCATGGTGCCCGGGTCAACGTTGATGTACGGGTCAAGCTTCTGTGCGGCGACCTTTAACCCTCTCGCCTTCAAAAGACGGCCAAGCGATGCCGCCGTGATGCCCTTACCGAGGCCGGAAACCACGCCGCCGGTTACGAAAATGTACTTTGTCATAGAACTTACCCCTTTCTTTTTTACAGTGAAACTTTTATATTTTTCTTTGACTGAGAAACCTATTATTTCTCCAATACCCTATTTCATTTTATCAAAGCCGTTTTCGGCTTTTTACAATTAAATTTCTACGATGCCGGTAAAAACCGTGTCGGCGCTGCCGGTCATCTGCACGCCGTCATCGGTATAATTGATGACAAGGTCGCCGCCGCGCAGCTTGACGGTAATATCTTCGCCCTTTTTGCAGTAGCCGTTGAGACACGCCGCAACGGCAGATGCACACGCACCGGTGCCGCACGCCATGGTTTCGCCGCTGCCGCGCTCCCACACGCGCATTTTTAAGGTGTGGCTATCCAGCACCTCGATGAACTCCGTATTGATGCGCTCCGGGAACTTCTCAAAGTGCTCAAAATGCGGGCCGATCTTCTCGAGGTCGATCGTATCGGGATCTTTGCCGAAAATGACGCAGTGCGGGTTGCCCATGGAAACGCAGGTGACTTCGTATTCTTTGTCAAGAACGGTGATCTTCTCTTTGACGGCAGTATCACCTGGGAAATCGACCGGGATCTTCGCGGGCACGAGCTCCGCTTTGCCCATATCGACCGTGACAGTGGTAACTTCGCCGTTTTCGACATGCACGCGGCAGATTTTGATGCCGCTTTTTGTCTCGATATGCAAAACGTCTTTCTTCGCGATACCGCTGTCGTAGACATACTTTGCAACGCAGCGGATGCCGTTGCCGCACATCATGCCCTCACTGCCGTCGAGGTTATACATGCGCATTCTCGCGTCGGCTACATCGGACGGACAAATGTAGATGACGCCGTCGCCGCCGATGCCGGTGTGGCGGTCGGAAAGATAGATTGCAAGCTCGGCGTAGTTTTGAATATCATTTTGGAAGCAGTCAATATACACGTAATCATTTGCACAGCCGTGCATTTTGGTAAACGTGATCTTCTGCTTTGCCCCGGTGCCCGGCACGCGCGTATAGTGGTCGATGCCCGAGCCGTTTTCCGCTTTTTTCAGGTACTTGTTCATGGAATTTCACCGCTTTCTCTTGAATTTTTACCTTTTATCCTCTTCAAATTTTTAGAAAAAAATTCTGATTTTATTCTTAAAATGTTTTTCGGCGCTCCGCAAAAATGCGGAACGCCGAACTATTTAACATCAATTAGACTTCTACGACACCGTCGAAGACCTTCTCTGCGCCGCCGGTCATGAGCACTTTCTCATCGGTGTAGCGCACGGTGAGGTCGCCGCCCTTTAAGATGACGCGGATGTCCTCGCCCTTTTCGCACTTGCCGTTGAGCGTTGCCGCGACAACAGCCGCGCAAGCACCTGTACCGCAGGCCATCGTTTCGCCGCTGCCGCGCTCCCAAACGCGTACCTTAAGGGTGCGCTCGTCCACGACCTCGATGAACTCGACGTTGACGCGCTCCGGGAAGAGCGGGTTATACTCGAACTTCGGGCCCATGGCATTGAGATCCAGCTTATCGATGGACGGTGCGAACACCGCACAGTGCGGGTTGCCCATGGATGCGCAGGTGATGTAATACTCGTGACCGTCGATGATGACAGGCTTGTTGACGACCATGTCGCCTTCGAGCTTTACGGGCACCTGCTCCGGGCGAAGCGCTGCCGCGCCCATATCGACCGTAATCTTGTACGCCTTGCCGTTCATCGTCATGATACTGCAAGACTTGATGCCGCTCTTTGTCTCGATATTGATGACAGGCTTTTTCACGATGCCGTTGTCGAAGAGGTACTTTGCGACGCAGCGGATGCCGTTGCCGCACATGAGACCCTCGCTGCCGTCGCGGTTGAACATACGCATCTGAGCGTCTGCCACATCGGACGGGCAGATGAGGATGACACCGTCGCCGCCGACGCCATTGTGGCGGTCGGACAAGTAGATGGAGAGGAACTCCGGAGAGGAAACTTCGTTTTCGAAGCAGTTGATATAAATGTAGTCGTTGCTGCACGCCGACATCTTGGTGAACGGCAGCTTGACCTTTTCTTTTTTGAGGTTGTTGATGTCCACAATCTCCGTGTTGTACGGGGTGTAGCGGCTCATCAGGCTGTCCGCGAGGGCGTTTGCGGTATCGATGGCCGTGAGGCACGGGATGCCGAGCAGCGCCGCTTTTCTGCGGATCTTAACGCTGTCGCGTGCGGGGTTTCTGCCCTTTGCGGAGGTGGAGATGATATACGCCAGCTTACCGCTTTCAAGCAGCGTAATGGTGTTGACCGGGCTTTCGTGAATCTTATCGACAATCTTCACGGTGAGGCCGAGCTTTGCAAGCACGCTTGCGGTGCCCGTCGTGGCGTAAAGCGGGAAGCCCATTTTGTCGAATTTCTTCGCGATCTCGCCGATCTCTTTCTTATCGCCGTCGCGGACGGTGATGAACACGCCGCCCTTTTTATTCATCTTGCTGCCGGAGGCGATGAGGCCCTTATAGAGCGCCTCCTCAAGGTTGTTGCCGATGCCGAGCACTTCGCCGGTGGATTTCATTTCCGGGCCAAGCTGGGTATCGACATCCGTGAGCTTCTCGAAGGAGAAGACCGGCACCTTGACGGCCGTATACGGCGAAGTCGGATAGAGGCCCGTGCCGTAGCCGAGGTCGGTGAGCTTCATGCCGAGGCTGACCTTTGTAGCGAGGTCGCACATGGGCACGCCCGTGACCTTGCTGAGGTACGGAACCGTTCTCGATGCACGCGGGTTGACCTCGATGACGTAGATTTCGCGGTTCATGATGATGTACTGCAGGTTGATGAGGCCGATGGCCTTGAGCTCCGTGCAGAGTATTTCGGTCGTCTTGACAATCTTTGCGCTGAGCTCGTCGTCGATATCCTTTGCCGGGTAGACCGCGATGCTGTCGCCGGAGTGGATACCGGTGCGCTCTACGTGCTCCATGATGCCCGGGATGAGGATGTTCTCGCCGTCGCAGATGGCGTCGACTTCAATCTCGGTGCCACTGAGGTACTTATCGATGAGCACCGGGTTATCCTGCTTCTGGCGCAGGATAATCGCCATGTATTCGTTGATGTCTTCATCGCCGTATGCAATGATCATGTTCTGACCGCCGAGCACGTAGGACGGACGCATGAGCACCGGATAGCCGAGGTCGTGTGCGGCTGCGAGGGCTTCCTCCGTCGTCATAACGGTGTGACCCTTCGGGCGCTTGATGTTGCAGCGCTCGAGCAGTTCTTCAAAGCGCTCTCTGTCCTCTGCGGCATCGATGCTGTCGGCGCTCGTGCCGATGATCGGCACGTTGTTTTTCGCAAGCGTCTTTGTAAGCTTGATGGCCGTCTGGCCGCCGAACGCGACGACAACGCCCTTCGGCTTTTCGATGTTGATGATATTCATAACGTCTTCGGCGCACAGCGGCTCAAAGTAGAGTCGGTCTGCAGTGTCGAAGTCTGTGGAAACGGTTTCCGGGTTGTTGTTAACGATGACGACTTCATAGCCGAGGCGCTGGAGAGACTCCACGCAATGGACGCTGGCATAGTCGAACTCGATACCCTGACCGATACGGATCGGGCCGGAACCGAAAACCATGACGGTCTCTTTGCCACTTTTGCCGATGAACTCCATCGCTTCGTTTTCACCGCCCTGCTCCGGCGTATCGTAGATGCCGTAGAAATACGGTGTGGTCGCAGCGAACTCGCCTGCGCAGGTATCGACCATTTTGAAGGTCGCTTCGTGACGGAAGGTCGGCTTTGTGCCGCAAATACGCGTGAGGGCTTCGTCCGTGTAGCCGAGTTTCTTGCCGCGCGTATACTGTGCGTGCGTGAGCGGCTGATCCTTAATCTCGCGCTCATACGCGAGCAGGTTATTGAGCTTTTCGAGGAACCACATGTCGATCATCGTGAAGTCGTGGATCTCTTTAGTGGTGATGCCGCGCTTCATGAGCTCGTAGATGGCGAACAGGCGCTCGTCCGTCGCGTCTTTTAAAATCTGCCACAGGGCACTGTCCTCGTAGTTTGCGAACTTCGGCATGTTGAGCGTATCGAGCGAGATTTCTGCACCGCGCACAGCCTTCATGAGGGCCATTTCAAACGTATCGGCGATGGACATGACCTCGCCGGTCGCCTTCATCTGCGTGCCGAGGTTGCGCTTTGCGTAGACGAATTTATCGAACGGCCACTTCGGGAACTTGACCGCCACATAGTCGAGCGCGGGCTCAAATGCTGCGTAGGTCTTGCCGGTGACGGCGTTGACGATCTCATCGAGTGTATAGCCGATGGCAATCTTCGTCGCGACCTTTGCAATCGGATAGCCGGTCGCCTTAGATGCCAGTGCGGAGGAACGGGACACACGCGGGTTGACCTCAATGACGGCGTACTCAAAGGACGTCGGGTGCAACGCGAACTGGCAGTTGCAGCCGCCCTCTACGCCGAGCGCGTCGATGATGTTGATGGCCGCAGTGCGGAGCATCTGATATTCTTTATCGGAAAGCGTAACCGCCGGGGCGATGACGATGCTGTCGCCGGTGTGGACGCCGACCGGGTCGAAGTTTTCCATGGAGCAGACCGTGATGACGTTGCCCTTGCTGTCGCGAATAACCTCGAACTCGATCTCCTTCCAGCCCGCAATGCTCTTTTCAACGAGGATCTGGGTGATCGGCGAGAGCGCAAGGCCGTTTGCCGCGACCTCCATGAGCTCTTCGCGGTTATCGACGATACCGCCGCCGGTGCCGCCCATCGTGAAGGCGGGGCGGACGATGACGGGGTAGCCGATGACCTCGGCAAAGTCCAGCGCGTCGACCTGGCGAAGACTGTCTTCTACGATTTTTTTGTCCTCCTCGCGCAGAATGCCGAGCCTTCCGGTGTAGGGATATCTGCCGGAGCTTACCACATCGCGGCAGCTCATCAGCTCGGGGTTCATGCGAGCGGTCATTAGGATTGCCATGCGGCGGGCGATATCTGACCGGCTTTGCTTGCGCAGGTCCTGCCCGTCGAGAACCACGCTTCCTCCGATGGCGGGAAGCTGGGAGATGATCGTTTTGAGAATGGTGGATTTACCGGAGCCATTGGGTCCGATGAGCGTGACGATTCTGCCGCGCTGCACACGAAGACAAACGTCGTGCAGGATGGCTTTTCCGTCGTACCCGGCGTCCAGATGCTCCGTTTTGAGATAGGCGTCCATGCTAGCCTGCCTTTCTGCGCACCATCATATAAATGACGACGGGCGCGCCGAAGATTGCTGTAACAGAGCTGATGCTGACCTCGGTGGGGGCAAAGGCGGTGCGGGCAATGAGGTCGCACATCAGGCAGAACGCGCCGCCGCCGAGAAAGCACGCCGGAATGAGCAGCAGCGGCAGCCACGCCGGGTTCTTCTCCTGCAAAAATACGCTCCACTGCGCCAGCGCCAGCAGCACCATGCAGATCACCGCGAAGGCCCCGCAGTGCGAGTCCTTCAGAATCCGCTGCCGCGTGGCGAGATCGCGCCGCGAGAGCACTGCGTCGCAGACGTCCATGTAGCCGTCCAGATGCAGAAAGCCCGTACACAGCCACGGGCAGACCGCGAGCAGCAGCGCCCGCAGCCCCACCGGCGCGCCGCGCAGCAGCAGGTCCAGCACCGCCCGGGACAGGGCCTCCACCCACGGCTGCTTCTGTAAGACCCGCGGCACTCCGTCCCGGAGTTCTGCGTCCAGCAGGCTCTTAATCATCCTCCAGCCCTCCATAGTCGGCGGTGGCCCCCGTGCACTTGGGCAGCTCGTTCTTTTCCACCACCGTGTCCGCCGGGGCCGTCAGCTTCACCCGCTTGGCGCCCGCCTCCCGCACCCGGGCGATCAGCTCCGTGGGGTTGATGTCCCGCCCCAGCTTCCGCTGCCAGGTCTGGAACTCCTCCACCGCCGCGCTCACCCGGCTCTGGATTTCGCTCACCGATTTCTGGTCGCTGGACCCAATCCAGTAGGTGAGGGAGATGGCGTACTCCACCTCCTCCGGGGCCTTGCAGTTCACTTGGTCGCACAGCGGCCGCATGCTCTCTCCGCTCATGTACGCCTTCATCTCCGCCAGCTCCGTGGGGTTTGGCAGCCGCAGGCCCTCCTCGTCCTGGATCACGAAGTAGATGTCCACCTGGTTGGGCTGCGGGCTGTCCGTCCGCACGTCCGCCACGTCCCCCCGCCACTCCCGG
>OFMC01002302.1_pt1 | contig 12371 bp, 18 predicted proteins | sample 1541271 | NCBI WGS metagenome assembly OFMC01 (sample SAMN04209252, study PRJEB22552) | human gut metagenome | biome: gut; material: feces | host: Homo sapiens | place: USA: Oklahoma | reverse complement strand
TTATGCTAATGAACAAAACTGTATTGATGGATGGAGAAAAAGATTGTGTGGAAACGCCACACCAGAAGCCGTTGAATTAGCAGAAGATTTCAAAATTGAATTACATAAAACACATCCATTGGAATCCAATGTATTAGTACCTAATTGTATATATCGTGCAGGTTGTCCTGAATTTGGTTGCTGTGGAAAGATTACTGATTTTATTAAATGGGCAAAGGATAATAATAAGGAAATTAACTGGCTTAATATTCAAAATAGATATGATTTATACAATGAATGGTTTTATGAGGTACACAAATAAATGTTCATTTCAATACATATAATTTGAAGAAAGAAGTGGTAAACATATACGATATTATAAATAGTGATATAGAGAATAAGGTCACTGAAGGTGACTGTGTTGTGATACACGAAACTAATTGGAATTATACAAAAAGAATTGGAAATCCATACAAAGCAATTGTATTATGGCAAGGCATAAACAGACAACCTCTTATTACAAAATATGGTGAATATAAACCTTATTGGTCTACATACACAAACATTGTTGATATAGTTGGACATGTGGATTTAAAAAATCTATTTGTGAAAATTTATCCAAATTTATTAAAAGAAGGTGATTAATATTAGAAATCCGAATAGATTATATGATTTTTATAATGAAGTAACAAGATTACATATGACACACATGCCTGATTGGAGAGTTGGTCAATTTTGGATGAACTTTTTAGGTTGGGTGCAAAATGTAAAGAAACGAGATCCGTTCTTTCCAGAAGAGTCAGAAATGCTTACATACTTAAAAGAATATTGTGGAGAAAAGGAGGAAGTAAATGAATAAATTTGATATTACATCAAGGGTTGAAGAACTCAATAAAGCTTCCGAAGCTTATTACAATACTGGACAGCCTATTATGAGTGATACTGAGTTTGATGGAAAAAGAAGGTGAATAGTATATCAAGACAACATACATATTATAATAAAAATGAAATATCAATTGAACAAATTAAATCCAAACATATAAAAGACTTAACAGGATTACAATTTGGGAAGTGGCATGTCTATGGATATGCTGGATTAAATAAAGATTTGAAGTCTACATGGTGGTGCTATTGTGAATGTGATTCTGATAAATACTATATTATAGTTGGAACAGAACTATCTAGAGGAAAAACAAAATCATGCGGATGCCTTATTGCTGAAGAAAATAAAAGGAGATCGATTTTATGGAAAGAGGCGTATACATACAATACAAGTAAAAAAGATATATTGAGATTGCATGGGATATTTAGAGGAATGAAAGAAAGATGCTATAATCTTTTATCAAAAGATTTTCCTACCTATGGTGGAAGAGGAATTAAAATTTGTGATGAATGGTTATTGAATAAAGATTCCTTTGTATCATGGGCTTTTGAGCATAATTATAAAGAAAATCTAACAATAGATAGAATTAATGTAAATGGAGATTATGAACCAAATAATTGTAGATGGATTACATTACATGAACAAGGAAGCAATAAAAGAACAACTCTTTATATAAATTATAAAGGGGAAGAGAGAACTTTTATATCTGTGTTAAGAGAAAACGGTATAAAGAATAATTATTCTACCTACAGAAGTCGCTTATTAAACGGATGGGATATAGAGAAAGTAATAAAAACGCCAATAAGAACATCTTATAGAGAGATAACATTAAGAGCGATCTTAGATTATTTTTCAAAAAATAAATCTATAATTAGTATTCCAAAATTAAGTAAGGAGATCAATTTGAGTCGTTCGTCTATATATAGGTATTTAAATAATGATACAGAATTTGTGCGTATATTAGAAACAAATAATATCGAAAGAATAAGAGGAATGGGGTTAAGATGCAAAGAAACAATATTATAAGAATAAAAGAACTTACAAATCAATTACATAAAGCATCAATAGCTTATTATAAATATGATAACCCGATAATGACGGACAAGCATTATGATGAATTATATGATGAACTAGAAAAATTAGAGAATGAATCTGGTATTGTATTATCTGATTCACCGACTCATTATGTACAAGGATATATCCTTGATGAATTGAAAAAAGTTAAACACACAAAACCAATGTTAAGTGCAAAGAAAACAAAAGATTCAAATGAGATTAAAGCGTTTTTAAAAGATTATGATTGGTATTGTTCATATAAAATGGATGGATTGACACTTGTTGTGCGTTACAATGAAAATGGTGAATTTGTTCAAGGTATTACTCGTGGGACAAATGGAATCATAGGTGAAGACGTAACAGAGCAATGTAGATTTATTAAAAATCTTCCTATGAAAATTCCATGTAGCCAGCAATTAGAACTTAGAGGAGAATGTGTTGTTTCTTATGATGAGTTCAATAGAATAAATAAAGAAGTGTCTGAACCATTCAAGCATCCAAGAGGATTAGCAGGTGGTACATTAAGAACACTTGATTTAAACATCGTAAGAGATAGAAATTTGGCATTTATTGTTTTTGAACTGGTGTCTCCAACATTTACTCATAAATTAGAAGGGCTTGAAGCACTTGATAAAATGGGATTTGAAACAGTTCAGAGATGTAAGCCAAAAAGTAAAGAAACTGGCGTAGAAGATTGTGTTGAAGCAATGCAACCTGAATTTTGTAAATATCCTGTTGACGGATTAATTTTTGAGCTTGATAATACAGAATTATCTAAATCACTTGGAGCGACTTCGCATCATGAGAATTGTCGTATGGCACTTAAATGGCAAGATGATACATATCCAACAACATTAAAATATGTAGATTGGACAATGGGAAAATTCGGAACTCTTACGCCAACTGCTGTGTTCGAACCCATAGAAATTGATGGCTCAATTGTCGAAAGAGCAAGTCTTCATAATATTTCTGTTATGAAAGATCTTGGGGTAAAATCCAGTGGACAAACAGTGTATGTATACAAATCAAATATGATTATTCCACAAATTGATAGTGTAGAGCATATTAATAAAGAAGAAAAGCTTATTCCAGATAAATGTCCTATATGTGGTCAGCCTACTAAGATAGTAAAAGATAATAACTCAGAAGTACTTGTATGTACTAATGATAATTGCAATGGCAAGCTGCTTGGTAAACTCAATCATGCGGTGTCAAGAGATGCGCTCAATATTGATGGATTATCTGAAGCAACAATAGAGAAATTCATCAATCTTGGTTGGTTGAATTCCATTAAGGATATTTATTACTTGTCAGATCACGAAAAAGAAATGTGGTTACTAGAAGGATTCGGTAAAAAGTCCGTAGAAAAACTTCTTTCGTCTATTGAAAAATCCCGTAACACCAATCTGGAACATTTTCTTTATAGTCTTTCAGTTCCTATGGTCGGAAAATATGCAAGTAAAATGATAGCAGAAGCAGTAGATTATAACTTTGACAATTTTATGCAGCAGATGGCATTAACAGGAGCAAAATATTTTAAATATATTCCTGGAATCGGAGATACTTTAATTAATTCTCTTGATGATTATTTTGAAAAACATTGTTCTGATATTTTAAAATTGTCAAAAGAATTAATATTTGAATCAAAAGGTAATCGTAATACTAATGGTTCATTAAAAGGATTAACATTTGTAATAACTGGTTCGCTTAATCATTATACAAATAGAGATGAACTCAAATCAGAAATTGAGAGTTATGGTGGCAAAGTATCAGGTTCAATCAGTTCAAAGACTTCTTATTTAATTAATAATGATGTTAATTCTACAAGTTCTAAAAATTCTAAAGCAAAATCTTTAAATATTCCAATTATTAGTGAAAAAGATTTCATTAAAATGGTTCGGTGAAATTTCAATTAGAAAAAGAGAATATAAATATGTAACAGTCAATATTCAAATAGGAGGACAAATGAAAAAACGTATAGCAATTTTAGTATGTTTATTTGCAATTTCTTTTCCTGTCGTCCCCATTTGGGGACACGATTATAAAAATAATATAGGAAAAGAATTAAAAATAGGCACAGAAATAGCAACAAATATTAATCAATTACTTAGTTGTATTGAATTCCCAAATATCGAAACGAAAATTGGCTATTTGAACAATTCAACAAATATAAGAGTTGAGCCAAATCTTGAATCTTATGTTGTTGAGGTAAAGCCCTTTAATACAGAAATTGAATATTATGACTATGACGAAAATTGGGTATGCATAGAGCAAGATGAAAATGTATTTTATGTGTATAAATCACTGATTTCAGAAAGTCCAACCGACTACTTATCATATAATACCCCCTATAATAAAATTAAAAGTTATATGAGTTACAAATCCATAACATCAAAATCGAGTGACCAATATAAAATGCAGCAAATAGCATATACCGGCAATTATGGTATTCGTCAGGTAAATGGAAGATATTGTATAGCGGTTGGCTCTGCATATACCACAAAAATAGGTCAGTATATTGATTTAGTATTAGAAGACGGGACAATCATTCCGTGTATTTTAGCGGATTGCAAGGCTGATATTCATACCGATTCTAATAATATTTGTACCAGTGATGGTTCATTAGCTGAATTTATTGTTGATACAAAAGCATTAAGTAAAACAGTTAGATATACAGGCGATATTTCTACTGCATGTGAAGATTGGGAAAGCATGATAACACAAGTAATTATTTATGACAAAAAGGAGGAATTCTAATGAGTAAAGAGCATATTGTAAATCTTGATAATATTTCATTATTAAAGGAGTTTATTAACGAAGTAACTTATCACATTAAAAGTGATGTTGATGCAATTTATGACCGACAGGTTGTGGATGCAAAGTCATTATTAGGTGTAATGTCAATTGCAATTCATCCACTTAGAGTAGTTATTCATAGCGATGACTTATCAGAAGTTGCATATTTTGCACATATTTGTGAGAAATTCAAATAGGGAGAATATTATTATGCATGAAGAAAATTATATTGAACTTGATAATGTAACAATTGGTGATTGTCTTGATGGATACAACTATAAAAATAGAAGGATTGTTGTAAATGATGGTCATATTATTGGATTTGTGGACGAAGAACTTGAGGTAAAAAAATGTTAATTTTAATTGGGAAGACTTGTAGTGGAAAAAACTTAATAAGAGACAAATTAATATCTGAATTTGGCTTTCATGAAAATGTTACATATACCACAAGACCAATGAGAAAAGGCGAAATAAATGGAGAAACATATCATTTTATTTCAGATGATGAGTTTAACGAAAAAGTAAAAAATGGATTCTTTTTAGAATGGCAGGAATATGTGACTAGCGATGGTATATGGAAGTATGGATCTTCTAAAGAAAGCTACGAAAATTCTGGTGATAGAACTATTGTTATTTTAACACCAGCAGGAGTAAAAGAGGTTTTAAAAGAGAATTACAATGCAAAGATTATCTATGTTTTTTCCAATATTCAGACAATAAAGAAACGGTTAATATTGCGTGGTGATAATAAAGAAGAAGCTAATAGAAGAGTTACATCTGATATAAGTGACTTCTACAAGGCAGAATTATTGGCAGATAAAATCGTCTATAACAATTGGAATTCTAATATTGATGAAGTTGTTAAAAACATTGTGACACAATATGAGAGGTTATTGAATAAGAATGAGAAATAATGCACTTACGATATACCTTGCTGGGAAAATGCAAGGACTTACATATGAAGAAATGACCAAATGGAGAAACATGTTTAGGGACAATTTAGAAGATTGTTCAAATGCAACTAATTCAAAAATAAATGTCATTTCTCCGTGTAACTATTTTAATTTTGAAGAGAAAAGACAGCAGAATGAAAAAGAAGTTATGAATTTTGATATTTCTTTAGTTCGTAGTAGCGACATTGTTATTGTAAATACAACAGAATTAAATAGTAGTGTTGGTTCTGTAATTGAAATTTATGAAGCATATAAAAACGATATTCCGGTAATAGCTTATGATGAAAAAGGATGGTACAGAATACTTCATCCATGGATTAAATGTTGTATTACTAGAACAGATTCTTGCGTAAAAGATATATGTGAATATATAAAAGATTTTTATATGCAATGAAAGAAGGTGTAGGAAAATTTATTTAAGTGGTATTAAAACAACTCATGGTTTAGCAAGAGAATTATTAGACAAACCTGATGAGTTTTTAACAGTTACAGTTGAAAATAGAGAATATAGTATTGACCACATAAAGCCAGTTAAAACACATGCAAATATTGATGATGGTGTAATACATAAAACGCTTGTATGTGAAAAACAGGTTGATGGCAATATTATTAGATAAGAGGTGAAAAAATTATGGGAATTGGAGATACTTATGTATTCGGACATGAAGAGTCTGGTTATAACAGAGAAACATACGATGACAAAATGATTCTTATCGAATTAATTTGTAACAAGCAGACAAAAATGATTCTTAATGATCCAACTTCATACGATTCTTCTTTTTACAAAAAATTAGAAGAATTGAAGGTGAAAATAAAAGATGCAAATTAGGAAACCCTTATAAATAGGGCGTTTCAGAGCATGAAAATTCCAATGAAAGGTTAGTTTCTTGCGGAATCGAGAAAGGAGATAAAATGAAGTTCAATTTTATAGATTGTATAGAGTTTGAGATTGATTGGAAAGCTATAGCTGCAATTGCAGTGTGTGCACTTAGTTATGCAATTATAACAGTAATTTAGAATGGAGGATATACATATTTTGACAAAAGTAATTAAGAGAGATTGTTCAGAAGTTAATTTTGACAAATCTAAAATCTCAACCGCAATTCTTAAAGCAATGAAAAACGGTTCAGGCATTGTAAAACCCAAAACTGCTGAAGACATTGCAAATGAGATTGAAAATGAATGCAAAGATAAAGACGAAGTAAGTATCTCTGATATTGAATCAATGGTTTATGATAAATTGATTACAAAGAAACAGAGACTTACTGCAAAAGCTTATGAAGGATATAGAAGTATTCGTGAATTCCAGAGAGAGAATGAGAATACAACAGATTCTGAGATTGACGAACTATTAGATGGAGAAAGTGAATATTGGAATACTGAAAATTCCAATAAGAACTCAAAAGTATTAAATACTCAGCGTGATTATATGGCAGGAATTGTTAGCAAAGATATTTCTCGTAGATTTTTACTTCCACCAGAAGTTGTACAAGCACACGATGAAGGTATTATTCATTTCCACGATATTGACTATTTTGGTATGAATGCGATGAGCAACTGTTCACTTATCAATCTTGAAGATATGCTACAGAATGGTACTTGTATTAATAAAGTAATGATTGAAAAGCCTCATAGATTTATTACTGCTTGCACAATCGCTACTCAGATTATTCTTGGTGTTACGTCACTTCAGTACGGAGGGGCTACAATTACTCTTACACATTTAGCACCATTTGTAAGAGATAGTTACAACAAATACTATGAGAAATATAAGTCATGGGGATTTTCTGATGAAGATTGTAAGAGATATGCAGAAGCTGATACCAAAAAAGAAGTAGCAGATGGTGTTCAGACTTTTAACTATCAGTGCAATTCTATGTCTAACTCAAATGGGCAGTCTCCTTTTTTGAGTGTGTTCATGTATCTTGGAGAGACTACAGAGTATAAGAAAGAACTTGCAATGATTATTGAAGAGTTTCTTAATCAGAGATTAATTGGTCTTAAAAATGAAGTTGGCGTATACGTCACACAGGCATTTCCAAAGCTTCTCTATGTCTTAGAAGAAGATAATATTCATGAAAATTCCCCTTATTGGTATTTAACAAAACTTGCAGCTAAGTGTACTGCAAAGAGAATGAACCCTGATTATATTTCAGAGAAGATTATGAAGAAATATAAAGAGGGTAACTGTTTTCCATGTATGGGCTGTGTTGACGGAAAAGAACTCGTTACATATAAGATTAAGGATAATTTATATGTAGAATCATTTGAAAGAATGTGGAGGAGATTGTCTGATTCATTTGAAATTAAACATCAGTATTCCGAAGATAATCCTAATTTATATATAGATTTATCAGAAGTAACAATTTATGATACAGAAAAAGGATTTGTTGATACAAAAAGAATTATTCGTAATGTATCAAGCGAATGGTTAGATGTTGATTTTTCAAATGGTAGAAGGTTGTTATGTACAACAGATCACCAATTAACATTGAGAAATGGTAGAAATGTACGTGCATCAGAGTTAAAACTTGGAGATAAAATTTTAATCAATTCAAATCAGTATAACGAAGAATCAACTCTATTCAATATTGATAAAGCATGGCTACTTGGATTTATGCTATGTGATGGATGTTATCAAAATAATCATGTATTCGCTTCTATTGCTGCAACAGGAGAAGATGAAATTGAAGAAAAATTTAGTAATACATTTACTAAGTATTTCGGTCTGAATGTTAAAACAATTCTACAAGAACGTGGTAAAAAAGGAACATACAAAGATTTATGTGTAATTTCAGATAATAACGGTGGAATTCAATATGTGACAAATTATTTTACATCAAAATTTGGCGGCATTAATAAAGTAAATAGACAAATTCCAAATGAAGTATTCTCATGGAATTATGAAGCGAAACTTGCCTTTTTTGCAGGAATGATTGATGCAGACGGATATATCAATTCACATCAAAATGAAAATAACTTTTCTACTGTTCAAATCGGCTCTACTAATAAAGAATTAGCACTTCAGCAAATGGCGTTAGCACAATCTATTGGAATCCCAGCTAAAATTTATCATAATCATTACACAAAGAAAAATCCAGAATTGATTAGATATAGGGTTGAATTTTACCCAACTGATGAATTAGTTAATTACATTGTATGCAAAAAGAAATGTGATAACTATATTGAATCAAATGTATCAGGATATGCTATTGAATCAGAGGTCATCAAGATTAATCCGATTCATAAAGAAATGTATAGTTATGATGTGACAACATCTAGTGAGCATTTTGAAGTTAGTGGTATTTATAGTCACAATTGCCGCAGTTTTCTTTCACCTTATAAAGATAAAAACGGTAATTATAAATTTTATGGAAGACTAAACCAAGGCGTTGTTACCTTAAACCTTGTAGATGTAGCATTATCATCTGAAGGAGATTATGAAAAGTTTTGGGATTTAATGGAACAGAGAACAGAATTATGTCATAAAGCATTGCTTTGCAGACATAAACGATTAGAAGGAACATTGTCTGATGTAGCACCTTTGTTATGGCAGTATGGAGCATTTGCGAGACTTGAAAAGGGTGAGAAGATTGATAAATTACTTCATAATGGATATGCAAGTATTTCACTTGGATATGCAGGTTTATATGAATGTGTAAAATATATGACTGGTAAATCACATATTGATTCACAGGAAGGTCATGATTTTGGTATTAAAGTAATGCAGTTTATGAACGATAAATGTGACCAGTGGAATAAAGAGCATTATATTGGATTTTCAATTTACGGATCTCCAATCGAAAACACAACGTATAAATTTGCGAAGTGTCTACAGAAACGTTTTGGAATTATTAAAGGTATTACAGATAGAAACTATATCACAAACAGTTATCATACATTTGTAAAAGAACCAATTAATGCATTTGATAAACTTGCTAAAGAATCAGAATTTCAGGCGTTATCACTTGGAGGTGCGATATCTTATATTGAGACAGATGGATTGATAAATAATATAGATGCTATTTTGGAAATGAATAAATTCATCTACGACCATATCATGTATGCAGAAGAAAATACAAAGTCTGATTACTGTCAGGTTTGTGGTTACGACGGTGAAATCAAAATTATTGATGAAGGTGGCGAACTTATTTGGGAATGTCCAAATTGCCACAATAGAGATAAAGACAAGATGAATGTAGCAAGAAGGACTTGCGGATATATTGGAACTAATTACTGGGGAAAAGGACGTACTCAGGAAATTAAGGAGAGATATGTTCATATGACAGATATTGCGGAGGATTTATAATGAGATACGCACAGATTAGATCTATGGATATTTCTAATGGAGAGGGAGTTGGAGTCTCCCTCTTCATCCAAGGTTGTCCATTTCACTGTAAAAACTGTTTTAATTCTGAAACATGGGATTTTAATGGTGGAAAAGAGTGGACAGAAAAAACAAAAAATAAATTTATGGAACTTATTAATAGACCGTATATTAAACGAGTATCATTTCTTGGTGGTGAGTGTTTAGCCGAACAGAACCTTGATGAAGTCCTCAAATTAGTCCAAGAAATCCGTATTTCTTTACCTGAGAAAACTATCTGGTTATATACAGGTTTTCGATGGAATTACATAATGAATTATCAACCTGTAGAAACAGATGATTTTGATTATATTGAAGAATCTTATAATGATGGATTGATGGAAAAACGCAAGCGGATAATTTCTTTATGTGATGTCGTGATAGACGGAGAATATATAGATGAGCAGAAAGATCTCACACTTGCTTATCGTGGTAGTAAGAATCAGCATGTTATTGATGTAAAGCAGTCTCTTGCTCAGAACAAAATGGTTTTATATTGCGATTAAAGGAGGTAATACAAATATGAAAATGGAAGATTTATACAAATTAAAGAAAGGCGATAAAGTTCTTGTTGAATGTACTGTAGAAGCAGTATTTGTTCAAAGCGGAATGGCAATGGTTAAGACAAGAGATTGCGACAATGGGTTTGATGCTTATGTGGATGAGATTAAAGGTGTTGTAAATGAATAGTATTATGGGGTTTCTGTTATTTTTTCTTGGAGTCATATTTGGCGCAATTATTGTATTTCTAGCTATATATCCAATAATAAAAGATATGTTTAATTATATTTTAGATATGAACAAAATTTTCAAAGACAAGGAGAATAAAACAAATGGAGAAAATTAAAATTAAATATTTTGATGAGGATATTGATAAAATTGAGAAAATCAGCAAAGGAGATTGGATTGACCTTCGTTCAGCCGAAACAATCCATCTGAAGAAAGGTGAATTTCGTCTAATCCCACTTGGAGTTGGAATGAAACTACCAGACGGATATGAAGCCAATATTGTACCACGTAGCAGTACATATAAAAACTTTAAAATCTTACAGACAAATTGTTTTGCAGTAATTGATAATTCATATTCGGGAGACGCAGATGAATGGAAACTTCCTGTGATTGCTATGGATGCCACAGTAATTCATAAAAACGATAGAATCTGCCAGTTCCGTATTAATAAAATTCAGCCAGAGATTGAGTTTGAGGAAGTAGAACGTTTAGATGAAACAAACAGAGGTGGTTTTGGTTCTACAGGACGAAAGTAAAGAGGTGATATACATAAAACAGGCGGTTGAAATTAAAGATAAAATAAATCTTACGATTCCAGAAGCATCAACATACTCTAATATTGGAGAAACAACAATTAGAAAATTGCTTTCCGAAAAAGCATGTCCCTTCCTATTAAAAGTAGGAAACAAACATCTAGTAAAAAGGGTTGAATTTGAGAAATATTTAGCTGGAAAGCATTTTATTTAATTTGGTAAAAAGAACTTTTGTGTGATATAATACAGTCATGCAAAAGTTCTTTGCCATATACAAGGAGGAAATACGATTGGGCAAAGATCTTAAAGGAAAAGAATTGGGACAAGGAATAATACAGAAAAAGAATGGGAGGTATGAAGCAAGATATATAGATAGATTTGGTAAAAGGGTATCAATTTCAGGCAGAGATCTAAAAGATGTTAAAAAGAGATATAATGAAGCGATTTACGAAAATGACAAGCAAATAAACGTAAAAGACAATATAACACTTGACGAATGGTATAAGAAATGGATGAACGTTTACAAGTTTGATATTATTCGTGAAAACACAAAAAGACATTATAATAATGTATATTATAAGCATATATCTCCGAGTCTTGGGAATTTTCAATTAGGAAGTATTACTCAATATCAAATCAAACAACTTATCAAAGAATTAAAGAGTAGTGGGTATCAATACGAAACGTGCAACAAGGTAAAAATTCTTCTTGTTGATATTTTTAACAAAGCTATGATTAACGAATATGTGCGAAAGAATCCAACAAAAGGAATATCATTAAAAAGAGATGAAGAAAAAAATGTAAGAGTTTTGTCACAGGATGAACAAACGGTATTCTTTGATTGTTGTAAGGGAACATTTTATGACAATCTGTTTGTTACGGCAGTATCAACAGGAATGAGGATTGGAGAACTTGCTGCTTTAAGATGGACAGATGTTGACTGGGATAGTAGAGTAATTCATATAACTAGAACTCTCGTATATCAGAAATATGAAAGCGACAGTCAAAAGGAATATCATTTTGAAAAACCCAAAACAAGAACTAGCTTAAGAGATATACCAATCAACAGGCAGTGC
>OFMC01002287.1_pt1 | contig 12431 bp, 10 predicted proteins | sample 1541271 | NCBI WGS metagenome assembly OFMC01 (sample SAMN04209252, study PRJEB22552) | human gut metagenome | biome: gut; material: feces | host: Homo sapiens | place: USA: Oklahoma | reverse complement strand
CCCTCTTCGAATTCCGGTGTCTGCGGAAGATAGCAGATCTTCACCTGCTTTCCCATACTGATCTTCCCTTCATCATATGGTTCGATTCCTGCAGTCACTTTTAACAGCGTAGACTTTCCCATCCCATTGATTCCGATCACACCGATCTTCTCATTTTCATTGATACTGAATGCAACATCATTCAGAAGAACACGGTCTGTATAAGCCTTTGTAATATGTTCCATCGTAAGTAAATTCATACGTTTGTTCTCCTTCATGTATCTTTCGGATACTTTTATAAGTCATAAAAGAGACCGGAAACACCGATCTCTTTTCGTTCTCCACTTTCTATTATATTTTACAGAAAGATATATTTCAATATGAATAATACCGCAAGTACATACATTAATGCGCTGATCTTCTTTTCTTTTGCCTTTCCAGTCATCAGATTCAGGATCACGTAAGAAATCACTCCCATAGAGATACCTTCTGAGATGCTGTAGAAAAATGGCATAGCCAGGATACAGATGTAGCATGGCAGTGCTTCTGAAAAATCATCAAAATCAACGTGCGCCACATTTGTCAACATATAGAATCCCACTACGATCAATGCCGGTGCTGTTGCAAACGATGGAATTGCAAGGAAGATTGGTGACAGGAACAACGACAACCCGAATAAAATGGCTGTTGTTGCGGAAGTCAGCCCGGTTCTTCCTCCTTCAGATACGCCTGATGCACTTTCCACAAACGTGGTAGTCGTTGTTGTTCCAAGAACTGCTCCGACGGTTGTTGCAACCGCATCAGCCATCAGTGCCCCTTTGATATTCGGAAGATGTCCTTCTTCATCTAACATACCTGCCTTGGTAGATACACCAATCAATGTTCCGATCGTATCAAACATATCAACAAATAAAAATGCAAAGATAACGACGATGAAATTCAGGGAAAATACTCCGCTAAAATCAAGTTTACCAAATACCGGCATGATACTAGGGATTGAAAATCCACTGCTAAAGTCCGGAAGCAGACTGTAGAATCCAATCTCCGGATCCGGCACATAGATACCTGTCATCTGGCAGATAATTCCTAAAATCCATGTGAGCAGGATTCCCCATAAAATATTTCCCTTTACATTCTTAATTACCAGAATTCCTGTAATTCCCACACCGATCAATGCAAGAAGAACCGTGATTCCTACGTTATTCATGGATGCTTCCACACCTTTTGCACTGTTGTACCCATCAATTGAGAATAACTCCAAAAGCGTAGAACCTCCCACTACGATATTTGCATTCTGAAGTCCGATAAATGCGATGAACAATCCGATGCCGACACTGACTGCAGACTTCAGATTTTTCGGGATTGCATTGAAGATTGCCTCACGGATATCTGTAAGCGAAAGTACAATAAATACGATACCTTCTACAAAGACGGCTGTCAGTGCAACTTCCCACTTATACCCCATTCCGAGAACAACGGTATATGCAAAGTACGCATTCAATCCCATTCCCGGCGCCAGTGCAAACGGATAATTGGCAAAGAATGCCATCAGAAACGTACCGATCATTGCCGCCAGTGCTGTGGATGTAAAGATCGCACCGGAATCCATCCCTGTCGCAGACAGGATACTCGGATTGACCGCAAGGATGTACGCCATGGTCATGAACGTGGTGATACCTGCCATAACCTCGGTCCTGACATCCGTCCCGTTCTCACGGAGCTTAAATAATTTTTCCAACATGTTACTCTTTTCCTCCTTATACTCTCAACAACAAGATATTAACTATAACTTACTGTATTTCCCTTATTTTTTTTCTCAAAGCAAGTACCTGGCTCGGTGCTACAGACAACTCATCGATCCCCATCTGGATAAACTTCTCAGTCAGACTAAGATCAGCCGCCAGATCACCGCATAATGCGATTTTCTTTCCTTCCAGGTGGATATTATTGGCAATAATACGGATCATCTTAAGAAGCGCCGGATGATGTGTATTATAAAAGTGCTCCAGTCTGCTGTTTGTTCTGTCCATTCCGAGTGTCAGCTGTGTCAGGTCATTCGTTCCGATACTGAAGAAATCTGCTTCTCTTGCCAGCTCTCCACTGATCATAACCGCTGCAGGCGTCTCGATCATAACACCGATCTTAATCTCTTCATTGAACGGAATCTTCTCGTCTTTCAGTTCATTCTTTATCTTTTCCAGAATCAGTTTCGCCTGTTTTACTTCTTCCACATCCGTGATCATCGGAAACATGACCGACATATTTCCATATGCGGATGCACGTAAAATTGCACGGAGCTGTGTCTTAAATATCTCATCTTTATCCAGCGATACACGGATTCCCCTATAGCCGATCTCCGGATTTCTATCTTCTCCGAGCTCTAGACATTCTGCCTGCTTTTCGCCTCCTAGATCTGCGGTACGGATTACGACCTTTTTGGTGCCCATTGCCTCTGCTGCCAGACGGTATACCTGGAACTGCTGTTCTTCTGTCGGCAGCTTTGTCCCATTTTCGATATACAGGAATTCGCTGCGGAATAATCCGATTCCTCCGGCATCACTTCTCAGTACATTTTCTATATCTTCCCTGGTTCCGATATTTGCACAGACGTCAATCTTCTGTCCACTCTGTGTAATATTCTCTTTTCCCTTCAGACGTTCCAGATTCTGTACCTGGGTATGATTCTCATCCTGCTTCTGCTTCATCTTGGAAATCGTCGTATAATCCGGCTCAATATATACTTTTCCCTCAAAACCGTCGATGATAATCGTCTTGCCTTCGTATTCTTTTTTCAAGGATTCTCCCAGTCCGATCACCGATGGTATTCCTTTGGTTCTTGCAAGCACAGCCGTATGGGAATTGATAGTTCCATATCTGGTCACAAATCCAAGAATTTTGCTCTTATCAAACTTTACAGTCTCACTTGGATAAAGCTCTCCCGCAGCAAGAATAAACGGCTCATCCGTCAGCATCTTATCTTTCCATGTCCTTGCAAGAATCCGGAGTACTCTTGTCGATACATCCTTTACATCTGCCTCATGCCCCTGCACATAATTCTTATTACTCTTTGAAGCGCTTGCCAAAATATTTTCAACCGCATTTTTTACCGCATATTCTGCATTCAGCTTATGCTCAACAATAATACTTGTAATCTGACGGATGATCTCCTGGTCTTCCAGGATCATCTGCTGCATCTCAAAGATTGCCGCATTCGCTTCTCCGACATCCTTCGCTGCCAGATCATACAGATCGCGTAATTCCTGCAATGCCTTCTGTCTGGCTTTTTGAAAACGCATCACTTCTTTTTCTACATCTTTGACATAGATCCTGCGGATTTCTTTTGTATCACGCTTATAAAAGGAAAGTCTTCCGATCGCAATCCCTTCCGATATCTTTTTTCCTGTCAATGTAATCATAGTTTTTCCAACCTTTTAATCCTTTGTTAGTTTGAACAATATTACTTTACACGTTTGACGTTCATTCGTCAAGTAGATTGATTTTTTGTACAAAAACACAAAAACATTTCATATATCCATTGACGTATTTATCAATATATGCTAATCTGACAATAGTGTATTTTATAGTTTTCCTATATAAATATGCGATTTAATAATATTTTATGGAGGTATGATCATGAAAGGTACTGTAAAATGGTTTAACAACCAAAAAGGTTACGGTTTCATTTCTGACGCTGAAGGTCATGATGTATTCGTTCATTATTCAGGACTGAACATGGATGGATTCAAGACGCTTGAAGAAGGTCAGGAAGTGGAATACGAAGTTACAGACGGCGCCAAAGGACCACAGGCTGTTAATGTAACACCGCTCTAATCATAACGAATCTAAGTTTTTGATGTACTTTTTATATATTAAAATATAGCTATTTCAGATTTGAATATTTAAAAGAAATACATGACTTAATGCGAGAGATTACGAAAAAAAGCCGGATAACAAATGTTATCCGGCTTTTTCGTACCTGTAAGACTAATTCTGATTCTGTGGTCTTACAATATTCAGTTGCAGATCCACACCAAATGGATTCACCACTACACCTGTCATTTCATCACCCATTGCTTCCGGAACTTTTACCGCTTCCAACACTCCCATAGAATATCTTGTATCCGAATGGTTGTTCTGGAACTTCAGAAACTCCTGAACATCGGTAAATAATGGCAATAATACCTGTCCGTCATTCTTATTCAACACCGGCATTTTCTTCTCTTCCGTGACCGCAGTAATGAAAGTTGCATCCTGATAATGCGCCATCAATTCTTCCTGAAGATCCTTCATATCTTCTGTAATCTTCATTTCTTTCTGCTTACGTGCTTTCTGCATGAAGTACATAGCTGTAATCTGGAAACTCGGATTCTCGATCGGTTCCTCTCCCGGTTTCTGCTCCGGTCTTCTGACCAGTTCTGTGAGTTGAAGCTTGATCTCTTCTTCTGTATCTTTTCCTACCCACATCCCATTCACTCCGGCCGGGAATAAACTGCTGTAAAATGGAAGCATGTATTTATTTTCAATATTAAATATCTTCAGAGGATTTCCCTCTTTCAGGAATTCCTGTCCGCCCTTCATGGCTTCTTCTTCAGAGAAGAAAATCAGCACCTGATCATCATAAGTCTCCGGATCGCACACTACGAAAGGCATTCTGGTACAATCAGACATCAATACATAGATGGCTTCTGCTTCCCTCATTTTCTTTAAAACATCACTCTTATCTACACCCATACTGTTCCTCTTTCATGTCTATTGGTTTGCACAATACGCTTCATCTGCACTGTACACATCAAAGCCGCTTCCTTTCAGAATATCGATTACTCTTGCCGGATCATCACTCTTTAATACTGCTGCCGCATCATCTCCATTTGCAAAAGCGTACATATATTCAATGTTTACTTCACCGTCCACGATCTGATGCATTGCTTTGCTCAATGAACCGGTTGCATGTGGTACACGAAGTGCTACTACATCTGTCAGCATCGAAGTAATCCCAACCTCCTTTAATGCCATGCGTCCCTTATGCGGATCTGATACGATCATACGCAGCATTCCATAATCAGATGTATCCGCAAGACTCAGTGCTACGATATTCACATTGCTTTTTGCGAGTACATCTAATACTTCTTCCAGACGTCCTTCTCTGTTTTCCAAAAAAACCGATAACTGTTGTACGGTATTACTTACGCCCATGTTATTTCCTCCTGTTTATAAACCTCTGTTATCAATGACACGTTTTGCCTTACCCTCACTTCTTTCGATGGTCTTTGGCTCTACGAGTTTCACTCTTACTGCAACACCGAGTGCCTGTTTTAAGACTGCCGCAACTTTATTCTTTAACTCATCCAGTTTACGGATCTCATCTGAGAAATATTTTTCATCCACTTCTACCATAACGGTCAGCACATCCAGATTATTCTCACGGTCAACGATCATCAGATAATGCGGTGCAACTCCTCCACCGACAGAAAGCAGTGCAGTCTCAACCTGTGTCGGGAATACATTGACTCCGCGGATAACCTTCATATCATCGGTACGTCCTTTGAATTTTGAAATTCTCGGGAGTGTTCGTCCACATTCACAGGTAGAATGATCAATACTTGTAAGGTCTTTGGTTCTGTAACGAAGTAACGGCATACCTTCTTTGGCAAGTGTTGTAAATACCAATTCTCCGATCTCTCCGTCTGCGCAATGGCTGTTATCAGCCGGGTTCAATACTTCCGGATAGAAATAGTCTTCATATACATGCATACCATTATGATGGATACACTCTAAAGCTACACCTGGTCCTGTAACCTCGCACAGGCCATAGATATCAAAGCAGTTTACATCCAGGAGTTCTTCGATCTTCAGACGCATCTCTTCTGTCCATGGCTCTGCCCCGTTGATTCCAACCTTCAACTGGAGTTTGTCTACAATTCCGGCCTCATTGGCAGCCTCTGCAAGATACAGCGCATAAGATGGTGTACATGCAAATGCAGTTGCACCAAAGTCTTCCATACACATCAGCTGTCTCTTCGTATTACCTGCTGACATCGGGATAGCCATTGCTCCAAGCTTTCTTGCTCCGAAATCCAGCCCCATGCCTCCTGTGAACAATCCATATCCATAACAGATATGAATGCGGTCTTCTGCTGTAAGTCCTGCCATCGTAAGACCTCTGGCCACACACTCGCTCCATACATCTATGTCTTTCTGTGTATAAGAAGCAAGGGTAAGTTTTCCGGTTGTTCCCGATGTTCCCTGAACCCTGACAATCTTATCTTTTGGAACAGCCAGAAGGCCAAACGGATAATTTGCTCTTAAGTCCTCTTTCGTCGTAAACGGAAGCTTACCAATATCCTCAATCCCTTTGATATCCCCTGGTTCTACTCCTATTTCATCCATTTTCTTACGATAAAATTCTACATTTTCGTATACATTTTTCACCTGTTTTACCAGACGATCGCTCTGCAGTGCAGTCATCTCATCTCTGCTCATACACTCAATCTTCGGATCTCTGATCTGTTCTTTCCAATCTTTCAGTGCTACTCTTGCCATAACCTGTTCCGTACCTCCTTATAAATGATAGCCAACGTCAAATGCTTTTTTATTAATCTCAATGGTTTTCGGAGGAACTGTCTTTTCAATCACTTCGTACCACTGTTCTTTTGTAAAATCCATATGCTGAGCCGCTATACCAAGCACGATCAGGTTGAACACTCTTGGATTACCGATCTTCTTTGCTTCTTCTGTTGCATTTACTGTATAGACTCTGTGTTCTTCTCCGAGTGTCTCAATAATATTTTCCGGATACTGTGCTGCCCCGATCACAACCGGCATCGGATCGATTCTCCAGTCATTGATGATCAGTACACCATCCTTTTTCAGAAAATGTGCATATCTGAGTGCTTCCAGACGTTCGAATGCGATGATCACATCCGCCTGCCCCTCTTCTACGATCGGTTCTGCCACTTTATCCCCATATCTTACAAATGTTACAACACTTCCGCCACGCTGAGCCATTCCATGTACTTCGGAAAGCTTTACATCATAGCCGCCGGCAATGGCAAGGCCTCCTAAGATTCTGCTTGTAAGCAGTGTTCCCTGTCCGCCGACTCCGACGATCATAATATTCTTTGCTGCCATTATCTGTCACCTTCCTTTACTAACTCAATTGCGTCAAACTTACACAGGCTTGCACAAAGTCCGCATCCAGTACACATCGTATCATCGATGGACACTGTTCCGTCAGCATTTTTTGTCATTGCAGGACATCCAGGTTTCATGCACATACCACACTTCTTACATTTATCTGTATGCGTCTGATATAACGGTTTCTTTGATTTGTCCAGAAGTACACATGGTGTCTTCGTAATGATCACGGATACTTCATCTTTGGCAATCTCTTCTTTTACAGCCTTTTCCACAGCCTGAATATCTCTTGCATTGACTTCTACCACATTCTTAACACCTATTGCACGACATAATGCCGGAATATCAATTGCATATGTCGGATCTCCCTGCAGTGTCTTTCCTGTTGCCGCATGATCCTGATGTCCGGTCATACCGGTTGTAGAGTTATCCAAGATGATGACGGTTCCTGTTGCTTTGTTATACATCATATTCATCAGAGAATTGACACCCGTATGTAAAAATGTAGAATCGCCGATCACAGCAACCCAGTTCTTAATATATTCTTTTCCTTTTGCCTTTTCCATACCATGAAGGCTTGAAATACTTGCTCCCATACAGATGGTTGTATCCACAACACTAAGTGGTGCTACTGCGCCCAGTGTATAACAGCCAATGTCACCTGCCGCATGAATCTTTAACTTGTTCAATACATAGTACACACCTCTGTGTGGACATCCCGGACATAAGATTGGTGGTCTTCCCGGTGCCTGCGCAGGCTTACTGATATCAAGTTCTTCTTTCAGAATTGCCTCACGGAGCATATTGGCACTGTATTCCCCCTGTACCGTGAAGATTTCTTTTCCGATTGCTTTGATGCCCCAGGATTTAACCTGTGTCTCAATCACCGGGTCCAGTTCTTCTACAACATATAAGGTATCTACTTTTGAAGCAAATTCTTCGATCAGCTTTCTTGGAAGCGGATTTACCATACCAAGTTTTAATACAGATGCTTCCGGAAGTGCTTCCTTTACATACTGGTATGGAATACCGCTGGTGATTACACCGATCTTTGTGTCATTCATCTCTACTTTGTTGATTGGAAGTGTATTAGCAGCTTCCGCAAGTTCGAGATTGCGCTTTTCAATCTCTACGTGGCGGAGTTTTGCATTTCCCGGCATCATAACATTCTTGCGGATATTCTTCTCATATGGTTTATCTTCTATTTCTTTGCGTTCGTTTAATTCTACAAGTCCCTGGGAATGTGCCAGTCTTGTTGTTGTACGGTAAACAAACGGACGGTCATATTTCTCACTCAGATCAAATGCTACTTTGATAAATTCTTTTGCTTCTGAACTGTCTGAAGGCTCGATAACAGGGAGCTGTGCCGCACGTACTACCATTCTTGTATCCTGCTCATTCTGAGAACTATAAAGTCCCGGATCATCCGCAACAACAATGACAAGTCCTCCGTTTACACCCATATAAGAAACTGTATATGTAGGGTCTGCTGCCACATTAAATCCAACGTGCTTCATACAGGACATCGCACGTACCCCCGCTACAGATGCACCGATCGCTACTTCTGTCGCAACTTTTTCATTCGGTGACCATTCGCAGTATAAACTATCTTTATATTTGACCAGGTTCTCACTGATCTCTGTACTAGGCGTACCAGGATATGCTGCCGATACCTTTACTCCGGCCTCATATGCACCTCTGGCGATTGCCTCGTTCCCAAGCATAATTACTTTTTCTGACATACTTCTTTTCCATCCTTTCGTGTAAGCGGCATTCCGTTTACGCCACCTTGTAATAGTATAACACAATACTTTCGCGAGTTAAAGCATTAATTTGGCAGAAACATGGTTTTTTATATATGTTTCTTGCAGCTATACTCATTCAGGTCTATACGAATGATTGCTACCGCTTTTTCAAGATTTGGATTTTTCTGGAATTCATCAAATGTTCTGCCGGTCTGGTGCTTCATGATAACATTCAGGGCCTTTAGCTTTTCTCTTGGATTATCGATAATACTTGCAGCTCCTTTTCCGATGATACTTGCATAGTAATAACTGTACTGACATGCGGTATCTCCTTCCACCAGTTCATGTCTGTAATCAATTTCAACTCCGACATTTGCATTTTTTCTGATCAGATCGATCTTTTTTCCTTCTCTTGCACCATGGATATAAAGGATCACTTTTCCTTCTTCCCTTACGTATCCATAGTTCACCGGCACAATATACGGCCCGTTCTCATCCATGATCCCGATTCTGCACACCTTGCATTCATCAAAAATCTGTTGGATTTTTTCCATCTCTGTTACTTCTCTGTCTTTTCTTCTCATCCGCATACCCTCATTTCTGATTTATTCTTTTCCGATTCCTGTCATCATCCGACTTATTCCTTGAAGATAAATACCGGCATCGGCGGACAGTTCTTCCGGTTATAGTATTCATTGACGATCACGGTATACTCTTTTCCCGGAAGTGCTTTCACATATTGCAGGATTTTTTCTTTCTCTTCAAACCCGGTATCTCCGCCGCTGTAAATGCACAGGCTCATCATACCACCGTGTTTCAGTATGCCGAGACCTTTTCCGATTGCCTCTATGCTGGTCTGGTATGTAGTTGCAAGCTTATGATCCCCGCCTGGAAGATATCCGAAGTTAAAACAGATCACATCTGTACTCTCTTCCATTGCATACCGGCCCATATGCTCATGCCCGTCCAGGATCAGTTCCGCCTGCTGCTCTTTTCCGTGTGTCCTTAGTAATTCTCGCGTTGCATCCAGTGCTTCCTGTTGAATATCAAATGCAAGTACCTTTCCATTTTCTCCGGCAAGCTCACACAGGAACAAGGTATCATTCCCCTTTCCCATGGTCGCATCGATATAACATCCGCCCGCTTCTGCCTGTGAACGGATGATCTCGTGACACCAGTATGTGATCTGTGACTGTTTTATTCTTCCCATCTGTTATCTCTCTCCTAAAAATCAAACAATGACAGCTGGTTCGATGCCGGAAGATCCGCAAGGATTCCAAGATCAACCATCGTGTCAATAACGGTCTTACTTGCTTTTGTTCTCTGTCTGAAATCATCCAGCGACAGATAGGTCCCATCTTTTGAGGCTTCTGCAACTGCCTCGGCAGCCTTCTCTCCCATACCGTCAATGCTGGAAAGCGGCGGCATCAGTTTGCCATTTACGATCAGGAACTTCGTTGCCTGTGCTTTGTAGATATCAAGCGGCTCAAATTCGAATCCTCTTGCATACATCTCCTGAACGATCTTCATATCTTTCATCGTGTCCTGTTCTTTTTTGCTAAGTGTCGCAGAACGACGATTGTAATCATCGATATAGTACTGGAGCTTTTCCTTCCCCTGACACATGATCTCATAAGAGAATGCATCTGCACGGATTCCGAAATATGCCCCGTAATATGCAAGCGGATAGTTGATCTTACAGTATGCGATACGGTATGCCATCATGACATACGCCGCCGCATGCGCCTTCGGGAACATGTACTTGATCTGCTCACACGACCAGACATACCAGTCCGGTACATTATGCTCAGCCATGTCTTTTTTGAATTCCGGCCATTCCTTACATTTTCCTTTGGCAACCGTTCCTTTACGGACACGTTCCATAATAGTAAAGGATTCCTCACTGTCCATTCCCTTGTTGATCAGATACGTCATAATATCATCTCGGGTACAGATTGCAGTAGAAATCGTTGCCTTACCGCTCCGGATCAGTTCCTGGGCATTATTCAGCCATACGTCTGTTCCATGTGACAGCCCGGAGATACGGATCAGATCCGAGATTGTATTCGGCTTCGTATCCACGACCATCTGGATAACAAAGTCTGTTCCAAATTCCGGGATTCCCAGACATCCGACCGGACATCCGCCGATATCATCTGGTTTGATCCCAAGTGCCGATGTATCATGGAATAGCGAAATCACCCCCTGATCATCCAACGGAATCTTGGTTGCATCAAAACGATTATCCGTCTCATTGTATTCATTGTCCATCGCCGGAGAGCTGATGTATTCCTCCAGCGTCTTGATCATGGTCGGATCATCATGTCCGAGAATATCAAGCTTTAACAGGTTGTGGTCGATCGAATGGTAATCGAAATGTGTGGTAACGATATCGGTCGTCATATCATTCGCCGGATGCTGTACCGGCGTAAAGGAGTTGATCTCTTCACCAAGCGGAAGTACAATGATACCGCCCGGATGCTGTCCGGTGCTTCGCCGGATTCCCGTACATCCCTGTACGATACGGTCAATCTCACATTTTCTCTTTCCCTGTCCGTGTTCTTCGTAATAATTCTTTACATACCCAAACGCTGTCTTATCCGCCAGTGTACCAACCGTTCCGGCACGAAACGTCTGACCTGCGCCGAAGATGACTTCCGTATATTTGTGTGCATTACTCTGATAATCTCCCGAGAAGTTCAAGTCGATATCCGGTTCTTTATTTCCCTTAAATCCAAGGAATGTCTCAAACGGGATGTCGAAACCGTCTTTTGTAAGCTTTTCTCCACACACCGGACAGACCCGGTCTGGCATATCCCATCCGCATCCTCCGGCAAACTTTCTGACTTCTTCTGACTCAAAGTCGCTGTAGTGACATTTTTTACAATAATAATGAGGACTTAACGGGTTAACCTCTGTAATCCCGGCCATGGTCGCTACGAAGGAAGATCCTACGGAACCACGGGATCCTACCAGATATCCGTCCTCCACCGACTTCCATACCAGTTTCTGTGCAATGATGTACATAACCGCATATCCGTTGGAAATAATAGAGTTCAGTTCTCTGTTCAGCCTCTCCTCCACGATCGCCGGAAGATTTTCTCCATACATTTCATGTGCCTTGTTAAAACAGATGTCTTTGAGGTCCTGATCTGAGTTTTCAATAACAGGCGGATATTTATCCGGATGGATCGGAGAAATATTTTCAATCATATCATTGATCTTATTCGTGTTTGTTATGACAACTTCTTTGGCTTTCTCACTTCCAAGATACGCAAACTCATCTAACATCTCCTGTGTTGTCCTAAAATAAAGTGGAGCCTGCTGGTCAGCATCTTTAAATCCTTTTCCAGCTAATAAAATAGAACGATAGATTGCATCATCTGGATTTAGAAAATGCACATCACATGTCGCAACGACTGGCTTATGGAATTGTTCTCCAAGATCTACGATCTTTTGATTGAATTTCTGAATATCTTCGATCGAATTCACATTCTCAACACGTTCGGATCCAATCATAAATTCATTGTTTCCTACTGGCTGAATCTCCAGATAGTCATAAAATGATACAAT
>OFMC01002276.1_pt1 | contig 12479 bp, 10 predicted proteins | sample 1541271 | NCBI WGS metagenome assembly OFMC01 (sample SAMN04209252, study PRJEB22552) | human gut metagenome | biome: gut; material: feces | host: Homo sapiens | place: USA: Oklahoma | reverse complement strand
TAGGAGGGTATGGCATCTTGCCATACCCACGCAGCCTCCGTTTCTATTCTTAAGAGATCACTGTATAACATCTGAATAAGCCTAACATGACTCTGAAGGACTTTACAGACGAATGGCAGAACAACGAGCCAACGGTGCTTGTACACACCAGTGGTTCGACCGGAAAGCCGAAGCCTTTGCGCGTGGAAAAGCTGCGCATGGAGGCTTCGGCGCGTATCACTTGCGCTTTTCTGGGACTTAAGCGTGGCGACACCGCTCTGCTCTGTATGCCGCTCGACTACATCGCCGGAAAGATGATGGTGGTGCGGTCGCTCGTTTGCGGACTTCGTCTGACTGCTGTAGAGCCAAGCGGGCATCCGCTTCGTGGACTAAAGGAGGCTCCCGTGTTTGCTGCTATGGTTCCGCTGCAGGTGTACAACAGTATGCAGGTGGAGGAGGAGCGTGCACTGCTTAGGCAGATAAAACACCTCATCATCGGCGGTGGGGCAGTGAGCAGCGAACTTGCGGCTGAGCTAAAGCACTTCCCAAACGCTGTCTGGAGCACATACGGCATGACCGAGACACTCTCGCACATCGCTTTGCGTAGACTCAGTGGCGAAGACGCAACCGATTGGTACGAGCCTTTCGAGGGTGTAAAGGTAAGTCTTGACGAGGCTGGTTGTCTTGTTGTCGATGCTCCTGCGGTGTGTGCTAAAACTCTCGTAACCAACGATATCGCAGAGATAGCCACCGATGGATGTCACTTCCGTATACGAGGCAGGCGCGACAACGTAATCTGTAGCGGAGGCATAAAGCTACAGATAGAGGAGATAGAAGCACATTTGCAGCTGTTCGTCAACTCTCAGTTTATGATTACGAAACGCCCCGATGCGCGACTCGGCGAGACTGTGGTGCTGCTTGCTGCGCCTAAGGATATTGAAACCTTGCGCACTGCGTGCAAGGAACATCTCACAAAATACGAAATGCCACGCATGTTCATAGCCGTAGACCAACTGCCGTACACCGAAACTGGTAAGCCGGCGCGTGCCGAAGCATTCAGAATTGCACAACAATAAATGAATATGACAACAACAAACATCACTCGAAAACACCGCCTATTGTTCATCTGTCTCGGTAATATATGCCGCTCGCCGGCTGCCGAGGGCGTGATGAAAGCAAAGGTGCACGCTGCCAATCTCGACGAACAGTTCTTCATCGACTCGGCAGGCATCGGCAACTGGCACGCAGGACAACTGCCCGACAGTCGTATGCGCGAGCGTGGCGCACGCCGTGGCTACCGCCTCGACAGCAGAGCACGACAGATACGACAGTCGGATTTCGACGACTTCGACTTGCTGCTCGTGATGGATCACGAGAACTATCGCACCATAACGTCGAAGGCTCCCGACGAGGAGGCGCGTAAGAAGGTGCGTCTGCTCACCGATTATCTGCAAGAACATCGAGGGGCTGACGTGGTTCCCGACCCTTACTATGGCGACCTCAGCGATTTCGACTACGCGCTCGACCTGATTGAGGATGCGTGCGACGGACTGCTCGAACAACTACTTCACTAAGACACATAAAAGCATATACGCTTAAACTACCAACTATTGATACATACTACGAACTATTTTAATATTTAATTTATTTACATAACTACTCAAAAAACAACAAAATTAATTTTATGAAGAAACAACAACTACTACTCATTCCTGCACTCATACTCGGATGTGAAATGACTGCAGTTGCAGCTCCGCTCAGCATGAAACCTTTAATGGCAATGGCTGCTGAAGCAGCTGAAGAGGCTGGCGACTTGACTATCTCTATGGACAACGGAACGTTTACGGCGTTCAACGCAAACGGTAAGTATGCTTCGCATTGGCGTTCGACACAAAACACGCCGATGATTGATATCGATTGCGGAAAGAATAATATGGATGTCAACACAAGCAACACCAATCGTTATCTACAGGCCTGGGTGGGTCTGGATGGCTCATGCGATTACAATATCTCTGTAAGCGATGGTTGGAAGATAACGGGATTTTCAATAGATGTTACACTTGTTAACGCAACCCAGCCCGTTACGCTGAAAACGCAATCAGGTGAGAGTTACGTAATCGGCACTACTCCTACACAAATCAAAGTGGAAGGCGTTGATGCACAGAACGCTTTGTTCACCCTTGTTGGCGAGAACCACTCGGTCTACTTGCAGAACTTTGTTGTGAAGTACGCTGTTGACAAGTCGGAGCGTTTCGATATGCGCACCGCAACCTTGTTTGACAACCGTAACAGCACCGCACCTTATCGTATTCCTGCAATCGGTATGGCTCAGAATGGCACACTCGTTGCCGTTGCCGATTACCGTACAAGCAGAAACGATATTGGTACAGGACGTGTAGACCTTCATCTGCGACTCTCTGATAACAACGGACAGACTTGGGGAGAAGAACTTAAGCCAGAGGTGTTTGAAGGTAACGGCATTCTGACATATCCAAATAATAAGGCTGCTTACGGTGATCCTTGCATTGTAGGCGACCGCGAGAGCCCGCGAATGTTGATGATGTCATGCGCAGGTTTCCCAATGTTCACCGACCCAACAGACAAGCATCAAGGCATTGCTCGCTGGTATTCAACGGATAATGGCAAGAACTGGACTGGTCCTGATTATATCGACGAGCAGTTCGTCTACAAACCTATGGACGATGCAGGACACCATATTCATGGCTTCTTCTTCGCTTCGGGTAGAATTTATCAGAGTAAATATATAAAGATGAATAACTACTACCGCCTCTATTGTGCAGGACTATCACAGCAGAATAACTCTACCTATGAGAACTGGGTGCTCTATTCTGACGACTTCGGCGAAACATGGAGTTTCCTCGGTGGTATGACTAACAGTCCAGTGCCTGGTGGTAACGAGGCTAAGGTGGAGGAGCTGCCTGGTGGCAACGTGCTTATCTCAAGCCGCACAGAGCAGGGACGCTTTTTCAATATCTTCACCTTCACTGGCAACGACGGCGTGACAGGCTCGTGGGCAACAAAGGCTTTGTCGAACAAGGCTGTCGGCGGACTCACCGCCAATAACGGTTGTAATGGCGAGATTATGATTTTGCCGGCTATACGCAAGGAGGATAATCAACAGACATTCATCGCTTTGCAGTCGCTCCCAGTGCAGGATCGTACAAAGGTTACAATCTTCTATAAAGACCTTGGCGACCCTGCTACATACGCATCGCCTACAGCTTTCGCACGCGATTGGGACGGACGTTATCAGGTGAGCAATATGACTTCGGCTTACAGCACAATGTGTATGCAGAAAGATAATACAATCGCTTTCCTTTATGAGGAGGATGGCTATAACAATGGTTACAACATCGTTTACAAGCGTTTGAATCTTGAGACAATCACTTCAGACAAGTATGCGTTTGATGCAGAATACAAGTATGAGCAGATTGAAATCGATACAGAGCAGTCAGAACGTAATCAGCAGATGGCTGAACTCATTGCAGAGATAGACGCTGCTGTGAAGGCTAATAGCTCTTATACCATTGGCGAGAAACTCGTAACATCGGCATCGCAACTTGAGTGTCCGTGGGGTTGTAAGGAACAGAAGCCTGCTACAGCTACTGGTGGCGATTGGCAGTACGACTGCTATGACATTGATAACCTCGTCGACAGCAATGCTTACACCTACTATCATACAGTGTGGCAGAATGGTGACGTAGCTCCTGGTACCCACTATCTCGATGTTACTGCTAATGACAAGTTTGAAGGCATTGTAAAGGTGTATGTAACACGTCGTCATGATGCAGACAACGACCACGTCAAGGCGTTCGCAATCGCTGGCGCAAACGATGGTTCTGAGTTTGAGAAAGTGGCAGACGTAGAGCTGCCTAACGCAGTAAAGGCAGGAAAAGCAGAGGCTGAATTCACAATCGCTGAAGGCAAGAGCTACAGCAAACTTCGTTTTACAGTTACTTCAACCACATTGGAGCGTGGCTACTGGCATATGGCTGAGTTTCAGTTGCGTCCGATGACACTGAATGCTGACTGCAAGAACGCTACATATCCCGAGGCTTTCGCAGCTATAACGAAGGCTCTGGAGGAAGCAAATAAGGCTGTTGGCTCTGTTTCTGTTGAAGACATTGCTGCACTTCAGAATGCTTATGATGAGTACAAAAAGGCGATAAATCCAGAAACTGGCATTGATGCAATCGGAGTTGAGACACTTCGCAACAATGCTGTTTACGACTTGCAGGGACGTCGCGTGCAGAACATAGGCAAGGGTGTGTACATCGTTGACGGAAAGAAAATAGTAAGATAAACGATAAACTTAATTTTGATAATATTGGCGTTTCGTGTGTCAGCTACATGCGAAACGCCAATTATATTTATTATAAATTCATAAAAAGGCGCACCCTTTCAGAAATATTTAGTAAATTTGCACGTGTAATTTGCATCGTTGTGTGCAGTCGGCTCAGTATGATAGCTCTACGCACAGCTTGGAACGCATTTGAAAAATAAAAAAAACAGAAGATATAAATATGAACGTTTTAGAACTAAGTGAACAAGAGATTGTAAGAAGACAGAGTCTTCAGGAACTGCGCGATATGGGCATTGAACCGTATCCTGCAGCCGAATTTCCAACCAACGCCTTCTCGGAGGATATTAAGAACGACTTCAAGGACGAGGACGAAAAGCGTGAGGTGGTTATCGCCGGACGTATGATGAGCCGCCGCGTAATGGGTAAGGCGAGCTTCGTGGAGCTTCAGGACTCAAAGGGTCGTATCCAGGTGTACATCACACGCGATGATATCTGCCCAGAGGAGGATAAAACTCTCTATAACACAGTGTTCAAGCGTTTGCTCGACATCGGTGACTTCATCGGTGTAAAGGGCTTCGTATTCCGTACACAGACTGGCGAAATCTCAGTACACGCTCAGTCGCTCACTCTGCTCTCTAAGAGCCTCAAGCCGCTGCCTATCGTGAAGTATAAGGACGGCGTGGCTTATGACAAGTTCGACGACCCTGAACTTCGTTTCCGTCAGCGCTACGTAGACCTCATCGTTAACGACGGTGTGAAGGACACATTCCTTCAGCGTGCAACAGTAGTGCGCACTATCCGTCGCGTGCTCGACGAGGCTGGCTACACAGAGGTGGAGACCCCGACGCTGCAGGCCATCGCTGGCGGTGCTTCGGCTCGTCCGTTCATCACCCATTTCAACGCGCTCAACATCGACATGTACATGCGTATCGCTACCGAGCTCTACCTAAAGCGTCTTATCGTGGGCGGTTTCGAGGGCGTTTACGAGATTGGTAAGAACTTCCGCAACGAGGGTATGGACCGCAACCACAACCCTGAGTTCACATGTATGGAGCTATATGTGCAGTATAAGGACTACAACTGGATGATGTCGTTCACAGAGAAACTGCTCGAGACTGTCTGCATTGCCGTAAACGGCTCGACAGAGCGCAAGGTGGGCGACAACGTCATATCGTTCAAGGCACCTTACCGCCGTCTGCCTATCCTCGACGCAATCAAGGAGAAGACAGGTTTCGACTGCAACGGCAAGAGCGAGGAGGAGATCCGCGCATTCTGCCTCGAAAAGGGTCTGGAAGTTGACGAGACATTCGGCAAGGGCAAGCTCATCGACGAACTCTTCGGCGAGTTCTGCGAGGGCACATTCATACAGCCTACATTCATAACCGACTATCCCGTCGAGATGTCGCCGCTTACAAAGATGCACCGCTCAAAGCCGGGACTCACAGAGCGTTTCGAGCTTATGGTCAACGGCAAGGAGCTGGCTAATGCCTACTCGGAGCTTAACGACCCGCTCGACCAGGAAGAGCGCTTCAAGGAGCAGATGCGTCTTGCCGACAAGGGCGACGACGAGGCGATGATTATCGACCAGGACTTCCTGCGTGCTCTCCAGTACGGTATGCCTCCTACATCGGGCATCGGCATCGGCATCGACCGCCTCGTTATGCTTATGACTGGTCAGACCACTATTCAGGAAGTGCTGTTCTTCCCGCAGATGAAGCCGGAGAAGAAGATTCCGCAGAGTTCTATCAAGGAGTGGGGCGAGATTGGTGTGTCTGAGGAATGGGCTTACGTGCTCCGCAAGGCAGGCTTCAACCTCATCTCTGACATCCGCGACGAGAAGGCTCAGGGCTTGCAGCAGAAGATTGGCGACATCAACAAGAAGTACAAGCTCGGCTACGAGAAGCCGTCGGTTAACGATATCCAGGCTTGGATTGACGCTGCTGCCAATGTTGCAGTTGTAACAGAGGAAGCTGAATAATAGATATATAAATGAAGGTGTGCCAAGACAGAAGTTCTTGCGTAGGCAAGCGGCAAAGCCCAAACTTCTTTTTAATCCCTTTTTGGCACACCCTCGTTTTCAATTCTTAACGATAACGGTAATAGGATAAATGTTTGATTGCGGAAAAATAGCAATTATTGGCGGAGGCAGTTGGGCAACTGCCATTGCCAAAATTGTGATAGGTCATACCCATCACATAGGGTGGTATATGCGACGCGACGACAGCATAGAGGAGTTCAAGCGCATAGGCCATAATCCTAATTATCTTACAAGTGTACACTTCAATACCAATGAGATATTCTTCTCCAGCGACATCAACCGCATCGTGGAGGCTTACGACACGCTTGTGTTCGTGGTGCCGTCGCCTTATCTGAAGAACCATCTCAAGAAGTTGAAGACTCGACTGCGCGATAAGTTCATCGTGACAGCTATTAAAGGTCTTGTTTCCGACGACAATATCGCCTGCTCGGAGTACTTCCATGAGGTGTATGACGTGCCCGAGGAGAACCTTGCGTGCATCGGCGGACCGTCGCACGCTGAGGAAGTGGCACTCGAACGTCTGTCTTATCTCACCATCGGTTGTTCCGACCAGGAGAAGGCGCAGGCTTTTGCCGACGTGCTCGACTCGGAGTTTATCAAGACAAAGACCTCGTCGGACGTTATCGGCATCGAGTATTCATCGGTGCTGAAGAACGTTTACGCTATTGCCTCCGGCATCTGTAGCGGTTTGAAGTATGGAGACAACTTCCAGGCGGTACTCATATCGAACGCCGTTCAGGAGATGTCGCGTTTCCTTACCGCCATCAATCCTATTGAGCGCAGTGTCTACGATTCGGTTTATCTCGGTGACCTGCTCGTGACGGGCTACTCTAAGTTCTCGCGCAACCGCACCTTCGGCACTATGATCGGCAAGGGGTATAGCGTGAAGAGTGCGCAAATAGAAATGGAGATGATTGCCGAGGGATTCTTTGGCACAAAGTGTATGAAGGAGAAGAACCGACACATGCACGTGAATATGCCAATCCTCGATGCCGTATATAATATATTGTACGAGCGTATCAGTCCGCAGATAGAGATTAAGCTGCTGACCGACTCATTCCGATAAAACCAAATTTTCACAAATACATACAAAACAATGAAAAGCATCAGCTTAGACATTACAAAGGCTACACAGTTCCTTTCAGAAGGTGCTGTAAAGGCTTATGAATCACAGGTGGCTGCAGCTCAAGAGGCACTTGAGAACGGCACTTGTCCTGGTAACGACTTCCTCGGATGGCTTCACCTGCCGTCTTCAATCACACCCGAGTTCATCGCAGAGCTTCAGAGCGTAGCCAACACGCTGCGCGAGAAGTGCGAGGTGGTAGTGGTTGCGGGTATCGGTGGCAGCTACCTCGGTGCTCGTGCCGTGATTGAGGCACTCGGCAACTCGTTCGCTTGGCTCGTACAGGACAAGAAGAACCCAACTGTCGTTTTCGCTGGCAACAATATCGGCGAGGATTATCTCGCTGAACTCACCGACTATCTCAAGGATAAGAAGTTCGGTGTAATCAATATCTCTAAGTCGGGCACAACTACCGAGACAGCCCTCGCTTTCCGTCTGCTCAAGAAGCAGTGCGAGAATCAGCGCGGCAAGGAAGAGGCAAAGGACGTAATCGTGGCTATCACCGACGCTCACAAGGGTGCTGCGCGTGCTGCCGCTACAAAGGAAGGCTACAAGACATTCGTAATTCCTGACAACGTAGGTGGTCGCTTCTCTGTACTCACTCCGGTTGGCTTGCTGCCTATCGCTGTTGCAGGCTTCGATATCAAGGCTCTCGTTGGCGGTGCTGCCGACATGGAGAAGGCTACTGGCAAGGACGTGCCGTTCGCAGAGAACCCTGCTGCTATATATGCTGCTGTGCGCAACGCTCTCTACGCTGAGGCTGGCAAGAAGATTGAGATTCTCGTAAACTTTCAGCCGAAACTTCACTACATGAGCGAGTGGTGGAAGCAGCTCTACGGCGAGTCGGAGGGTAAGGATGGTAAGGGTATCTTCCCTGCAGCTTGTGACTTCACTACAGACCTCCACTCTATGGGTCAGTGGATTCAGGAGGGCGAGCGTTCTATCTTCGAGACCGTTATCAGCGTTGAGACTCCGGAGAAGTCTCTGCTCTTTCCACACGACGAGGAGAACCTCGATGGTCTTAACTTCCTCGCTGGCAAGCGCGTTGACGAGGTGAACAAGATGGCTGAGCTCGGCACTCGCTTGGCTCACGTAGACGGCGGTGTGCCTAACATCCGCGTGTCTGTTCCGCAGCTCAACGAGTACTATCTCGGTCAGATCATCTACTTCTTCGAGATTGCTTGCGGCATCAGTGGCAACCTCCTCGCCGTTAATCCGTTCAACCAGCCGGGTGTAGAGGCTTACAAGAAGAATATGTTCGCGCTGCTCAACAAGCCTGGCTATGAGGCTGAAAGCGAAGCTATCCAGAAGCGTCTTGCTGAGGAGAAGTAATGTCTATTCTTGAATAGAAATTATATCTTAATAATACAATGTGAAAAACGGACTGCAACGAATCTTTTTCGGCGGTCCGTTTTTGCTATCCATAGGAGGGTATGGCATCCTTGCCATACCCACGCACCCCTCCACGCACCCCTCATAAACCATCCATACAATAAAAAATGATTAAAGAAGCAATCAAACAATACCAGTCGTCTCACGGTTTCGATCATTTCGACCCGAAGTGCGTGCTCTTCGACATGGACGGCGTGCTCTACGACTCCATGCGCAATCATGCTGCGGCTTGGCAGGAGGCTATGGCGCAGTTCGACATCCACTTCACTGCTGCCGACTCCTACGCCACAGAAGGTGCGCGCGGTGTCGACACTATCCGCCACTTTGTGCGCAAGCAGCAGGGTAGGGAGATTGACGAGGCAGAGGCGCAGCGTATGTACGACGTCAAAGCCGACCTGTTCCATCGTATGCCGACTGCTGAGATATTCCCCGGCGTGCTCGATATCATGCAGAAGATTCAGTCGTCGGGTCTTACAATCGGCGTAGTGACTGGCAGCGGTCAGCGTCCGCTTATCAAGCGTTTACTGTCTGATTTCCAGGGCTTTCTCACCGAAGACCATATCGTGAGTGCTTACGATGTGCAGCGTGGCAAACCCAATCCCGATCCCTATCTAATGGGACTGCGTAAGACTGGCAATTACGAGCCCTGGCAGGGCATCGTCGTTGAGAATGCGCCGCTCGGCGTGCGTGCTGGTTCAGCCGCCAACATCTTCACAGTGGGCATCAATAGCGGTCCGCTGCCCGATTCTGCTCTCTCTGACAACGGAGCGAATATTGTTCTTCAGCGTATGCCCGAACTATGCGACTTGTGGGGCGAAATTCTCGCTGCCCGCAATTGATATAAAGTCAGCTGCATTAGCTTTCCGCTATGTGCAGCTGACTTTTTTTATAAAAAATGATAGGTCGCCTTAATTTTTCGCCTCTATAATTCTTATAATATATAAAGCACGCCGCAAATGGGCATGCACAATGCGAAAATAACAAAGTATAAACAGCTAAAAAACAAGAATTATGAAGCGAGTATTCAATCTTTTGGTAGTAGACGAGAGCGGAAGCATGGAGATTATCCGTAAGCAGGCATTGGTGGGCATCAACGAAACCCTTGAAACAATCCGCAAGATACACAAGGCGCATAGCGAACTTGAGCAGCGCGTGACGCTCATCACCTTCGACAGCACGCACAAAAAACTGTTTTATGACAACGTGCCGGCTGACGATGCGCGCAATCTCAGCATGCGCGATTATTGTCCGTGCGGTGGTACGCCGCTCTACGACGCCATCGGCATGGGCATCGCGAAAATCAACGCGCAGGCTGCTGAGGGCGACAACGTGCTCGTAACTATCGTCACCGACGGCGAGGAGAACTGCAGCGAGGAGTACAGTTTGCGTATGATAAAGAACCTCATCGAGAAGCTGAAGAAGCAGGGATGGACGTTCACATTCATCGGCACAGACAACCTCGACGTGGAGGCAATGGCGGTTGATATGGGCATTGACAATCACCTCACTTTCCAGGAGGATGAGGAAGGTACGAAGAAGATGTTTGCCCGCGAAAACTTCTCGCGCGTACGTTATAGCGCTTGTCTGGCGAAGGGAGTGGAAATGCCGGAAGGCGGCTACTTTGATAAGAAAAAGAAGTAACGAGAGTTATTTCAGTTGAGAGTTGAAAATTTAGAGTTGAGAGTTATGATATGCAATGCGATTTATATATTGTAGCTAAAAGAGATTGCTGAAAAGGTAATCATAACTCTCAATTCTCAACTCTCAATTCTCAACTGGAGAAACTCTCAATTCTCAACTATTCCAGTACTTTCCAGAAGCTCTTAGGCAACCAGATGTTCTCCACATAGCTCGCTAACTCGAATAGCGGCGCAATATCCTCAGGCTCGAAGCCCGCGATGCCGCAGCCGATAGGCGTCACGAGGAACGTCAGTTCCGGGTGCTTCTTGGCATAAGCGATGAAGTCGTCCACGTACGGACGTATTGTTTTCGTACCGCCCTGCATCGTAGGTATGGCATAACTCCTGCCCTGCATACCCACACCATTGCCCATCACGGCTCCGAAGCGCAGACGCGCAATGCGAGCAGCGCCACCGCCGTGCATTCCGGCGAGATTGCTGCCAAAAACAAACACTTGGTTTTCCTGCAAATCGTCAATCCATGAAGGAGTGACGCGTCCTGTATAATTTTCTTTCATATCCCTAAATATATAGTTGCTGAATGCGGATGCGGACGTCGGGGCAACGCTGTAAGATGCCTTGATTTCCCTCTGTAAACCATATTCGTTTGTCACGAAATAGCGCTTGAAGTATGGCACCACCACGTCGTGCATCATGCGATTGTATCGCTCCGTTACGGCAGGCTGACTGATGCCGAGTTGTGCTGCAATCTCCTTGCCCTTAAATCCCTCTACGAAAAGCATTTGCAGGATTATAGAGTTGCGACTGTCGCGTCCGTAGTAAGTGCGGCATATCTCGTCGATGGTGTTGCGGAACTCTTCTGCGAACTCGTCGTCGTGCACGTCGAATCTGAGGTGAGAGTTTCCCATACGCTCCTCCAGACTTTCTTTCTGCTGTTCCTTCTTCAGCCCCTTCAGTTTGTCGAGCACCAAGAAGCGAAACCCGTTCACCATCCAGGTCTTTAGCGACATCGTAGGCTTGCGGTCCTCCAGTTGGCGGAAGTCGTGCTTGATAAGCGCAAGGTAATACTCATGGGCGAGCGAGTAGAAGTCCATGCCCGGCTTGTACTGCAAGTCGTAGCAGTGGTCGTATATGCAGTATGCCACGCGACAGTATCCGTAGAAGTATTCCTTCACAATATGCTCGTCGGCGTTGCGAAAACCCTCTAATATCTCGTCGTCCGTGAGCTGCGCAACGTTCTTTTCTTCTTTTTTCATAGCCGTTTTTTGTTTCTTGTTAGGTTTTTATAGCGTAAAGTTACGAACAATAAACAGTTGAAGCAAGTTTTTTAGCGATGTTTTTCCTGCTTAACAAGTGTCTTCTTTAAGAAAAACATCAAATTATATTCACAAATACTCACAGATTGCGTTCGCGTCTGATCGGGTGGCGAACGCAAAAAAGGGGGCATGCACCTCTCTTTTCCCTCGTTCACCCCATCTCTTTTCTTCTTCATACTCCCTACTTTTGTCATCCGCATCGGTCGACGCGGATGCTCGTAACGACCGACGCGGATGCTCGTAACGACCGACGCGGATGCTCGTAACGGTCGACGCGGATGCTCGTATCGACCGACGCGGATGATTTTTGTTGATGTTTTGCAGTGTCAAACCTTTACTTTCGTGCTGCCAAACCGTTGCTTTTGCGGTTCAAAATCTCCCTTTCCATATCTCACTCCCTCTTTTTCTTGCAATATCTTCCTCTGTTTTCCTCGATTAGTAGTGTTTTCCTGTTGTGTGTATCCTCTGGTTGCAGCCCTTAAAACAGTCTCTCGCGCGTATAATAGTATAATGTGTGCGTCCACAAAGTGGTGTTTTAATTGTAAACAACTGTTAAGACGAGCGTAAATTTTCAACTTTTTCCTTCAAAAGTTTTGGTGGTTTACAAAAAAGCTATACCTTTGCATCCGCTTTCGAACAGCAACGGTGTCTCAAGCAAACGTGAGAG
>OFMC01002273.1_pt1 | contig 12493 bp, 10 predicted proteins | sample 1541271 | NCBI WGS metagenome assembly OFMC01 (sample SAMN04209252, study PRJEB22552) | human gut metagenome | biome: gut; material: feces | host: Homo sapiens | place: USA: Oklahoma | reverse complement strand
GATGAGGCCCATAGGCCGGGTGAACTTGCCAAAGCCGTAGGCTGCCACGCAGTAGATGGCTGCCGCCGCAAAGAAGAACGCCACTGGCATCCCCAGCGTCTTACGGTCCACCTTGCCCGGGCGGACGGCGATGGTAATGGCCGCGATGAGCGCCGCGTTGCAGATGACAGAACCAATGGCGTTGCCGTAGGCGATCTCACCATGGCCGGACACCGCCGACATGGTGGAGACCATCACCTCGGGCAGGGTGGTGCCGATGGACACCACCGTGGCACCAATGAGCAGCTCCGGCAGGTGGAACCGCCGGGCCAGCGCCGAAGCGCCATCTACAAACCAGTCGCCGCCCTTGATCAGGCAGAGCAGGCCGATGATAAATAAAACAACCGGAATCAGCATGGCTTTTCCCTCCTATACAGATACAATGCGAAACGTCTTTTTATCATACCAGATTTTTGATTTTATTGCAATCTTTTGCCCATTTTACCCCCACCCCGCAGCGCTGGGATGGCCGGGGCTACCCGGACGGCCTCAAGGGCAATGACATCCCCATCAGCGCGCAGATCGTCTCCCTGGCCGATGTGTACGACGCCCTGACCAGTGAGCGCTGCTACAAAGAGGCGTTCTCCCACGAGACTGCCATGCGGATGATCCTGAACGGAGAATGCGGCGCGTTCAATCCCCTTTTGTTGGAATGCCTCACCGATATCCAAGCCGAGCTTCAGGAAAAGTTGCAAAACATCCCTGTAAATCGTTAAAATTTCACACATGCAAAAAGCAGTGACCTGGTTTGATTGAATGAACAAGGTCGCTGCTTTTGCTTTGCGGAGAAAAAATAGTATTCTGAGCATGTCGGAGAAGAGGTTCTGTCCGCCCCAGCCGTTACGTTTTTGGATCACCCCCGCGTATGCGGGGAAAAGCTGCGCAGAGCAAGCCCGGCGTTTCCATTTACGGGATCACCCCCCGCGTATGCGGGGAAAAGGGGCATCCGGTATCGTATGCGATTTCGTACACGGGATCACCCCCACATGTGCGGGGAAAAGTCCGGCCATAATGGTTTGCAGCTTGGAATACTGGGGATCACCCCCGCGTGTGTGGGGAAAAGTTCAACCTGAAAGAGATGTCCAAGACGCTGCTAGGATCACCCCCGCGTATGCGGGGAAAAGGATAAAGCTGCGGAAAAGGCACAGCATCTGCGGGGATCACCCCTGCGTGTGCGGGGAAAAGATCGAGATGCCGTATGAACTGCTGCTGAAAGAGGGATCACCCCCGCGCATGCGGGGAAAAGCCAGAAGCCGCTGCTTTGTGGTCGAGGTGATGAGGATCACCCCCGCGTATGCGGGGAAAAGGTAACTTCCACGTTGTCACGCATACCAAAGTAGGGATCACCCCCGCGTATGCGGGGAAAAGAATTGCTGAACTGCAAACGCCTGCCGTAAGTTGGGATCACCCCCGCGTATGCGGGGAAAAGTGTTTGATTGCGTCGCACACTTTTTCAAAGTGGGGATCACCCCCGCGTGTGCGGGGAAAAGTTCCATCCAGCATCTGACCGCAAGCTTGGGCGAGTTCAAGGTACAAAAAGGTCATCCGGTCTTTCACCTGCGGCAGCGCCTGCAGGTCTGGCCAGATCATGCCCGGCATCTCCGCCATGTTCTTATCCTCCACGCATCACGGTCAGCAGGCCAAGGCCGTAGGCTTTGCCCCGGCCCATGCCCTGACACAGCAGGTTCCGGAACGCCTCAGGGTCCGTCACCTGCAAAACGCCCTCATACGTCACCGCCAGCAGCGACACCGGGCGGGTGCCGCGCTTGGCAAAGTGGTGCCACTGCACCCGGGTCACGGTAAAGGAATCCTCCGTCAGGGCAAAGCCGTGCTTTGCGGCGCGATCCAACAGCCACTGCTTCTGGTACTGTGTCGTGCAGTGTGCGGCCACGGTTCCCCGCGCTGCGGGTTTTTGGGCGTCTTTGCAGCTTTTGGTGGGGTTGGCCGCCAACCGAAACTGCCAGCGGCTGCCCGGTGTGATCCGCGCCAGCAGCGGATCATAATTCCGGGACTCTGGTGCCGCTCCGGTGCCAAACTGCTCCACAACGCCGGAGAGGTCCGGCATCTCCTCGCTGAGGAGGAGCAGATACAGCTTTTCGCCCAGCCGGTCCAGCCGCCACAACCGACGGCGGCGCTCCCCGGAAAAGGCACTTTCCACCGCGCCATGGAATTTCTGTGGTGCCGCCAGCGCCGTCATGGTGCTGCGGCGGGTGGGGTCAAGCTCTACACGGGATAAATACATCTGCACTTCACCTCACAATTCACAGAATGGGTCATGGGCGGTCGGCTCCGGGGCCCCTGCGGGCTGCCGGAGGGAGATCTCCCGGGCCGAGCGGTAACCGTACTGCCGGTGCCGCGGGTCGTAGGAGAGAGGCACATCCCGCTGCGGGACAGCCCCCGGCTCCTGCGGTGCGGCATCCGCCACGATGCGTGTCGGCTTTGGCCCGCCGGGGCAGAGCGCGGGCTCTGCCTGCAAGGCCTCCACAAGGCCCTGCTCCCGCAGGCCCAGGCAGAGCGGCAGAGTGGGCGGGCAGGCACGGCGGCCCAGGTACAGCGGGAACACCGGGTGGGTCAGCGCCTCTGCCAGTTCCTGCAGCAAAGCGGTGTCTTCACTTTCCAGGCCCACCAGAAAAACAGCATCTTCGAGGTAATGGCGGTAGGTGACATAGGAGCGGTCTTTCTCCTCGTTGCGGGCCATGTGGAAATCCACCAGCAGCTGGCCCTCCCGCTCCACCCGGACGCCAAAGCGCAGCTGCGCCAGCCGGGTCAATGGCTCGGTCTCATCCCGCCGCAGGCCCAGCGCCGCGGCCAGCAGACCGATGACGCCGCTCTTGGTAGGCTCCCGAGCCGTTTTCCGGGTCTCGAATTTGGAATCCGCGCCCCACGCCTGCAAAGGCGCTGCCAGCCGAAGCAACAGTGTTGCCATCATTCCACCTCGTTTCCGGTCAGGTTCTCCTTAACAGCTTCTTCCAGTGCATCCAGCATGGTGTTCAGCGGCTGGGCCGGGGCCAGTGCTTCCAGCCCGGTGCCCACGGTAAAGCTCTTCGCAGGGGCCTCCGCAAAACTCTGATACAGCTGCTGTGCATAGGCCTGCAACGCGCTCTTGGAGGGCTCTGCGTAGCCCTCCGCGCTCTTCCGCACCGCCCGCTCAAAGGCACCACAGAGGTTCACGGGCTGGTCCTCCCGGATGGTCACATAGACGGCATCCGGCAGAGTGCGGTTGGCAAAGGTGTTCTGCTTGCCCGTGGGCATGGAGCGGATGAACGCCTCACCAAAACTCCTCACCACTTCGGCTGCTTTTTTCGCGCCCAGATGGCGTTCAAGCTCCATCACATTGACGGTTGCATAGCGGTACAGGGTTGCAGAGTTGTACTCCACAGTGCCCAGATGGCCTGCGCCCGCGTTGTCCTCTGCCTGACAGTCATCCACGGCGGTAAAGTAGTCGTATTCGTTTTGCACTGCATGGGTAGAAATGCTGTGAGCCACCTGTGCAGCGGCATCAAAGTTCAGAGAGGGGTCATCCGCCACCATCCGGCCAAACAAGGCAATGTCTACCGACGGGTTCTTTCTCAGCGCCTTTTGCAGAGCTTCTTTGTATGCTTTCTTGTCTTCAATATCATCGGCCACCGCCAATGTTGCCAGCGCCTTGATCTGTGCCTGGCTGATGAAGAACAGGGCCTTGGTGCCTTTCTCATCGTTCTTGATGCCTGCATTGTCCAGCGTCTTCTTGGCCAGCTTGGCAGCATCTTTTTCCGGGGCAAGGGCGGCGATCTCCTTTTCCACCAGCTCCGTCACCTTTTTGGTGCGCTTGCCCACATCCTCTTCGTCCAGCAGGCTTTCCTCTACAAAGGCCTGCCGCATGGCGTGCTTCCACGCCTGAGAGGAGACCCGGGCGCGGGTCACGCCGCCGTAAATGGCCGTTTTGGGGCTGCCCGTATCGTCCCGGTTGATGCAGCTGGGCGGCACAGTCTGCAGCACATGGAAGTCAACATACAAACGCTTTTTCATAAGTCAGTTCTCCTTTTCCTGCGTCTCGGACGATTCGTTCTTCTCGTAGCGGTAGAGGTCCTGCCCCCACCGCAGACGGATGTTGGCGGGCAGCTGTGCCAGCTGCGGGGCATCGCACTGCAGCCCGTACAGGTCAACAGCCAACCGCGGGTAATCCAGCGGGATGCTGTCCGGCTTTGCGGCCCGCAGCAGCTGAATCATCCCCCGCAGATGATGGCTGATCTCGGTAATTTCTTCGGCGGTAGCCAGCGCGTTGAACCGCCGCAGAATGCTGCTCTCGGTCCAGTCCTGCCCACTGGCCACGGTCTGCTCCGCCAGCCTGCGCACGGCCCGGCCCAGCGTGCAGCCGAGCTGGCTCACGCACACAGTATCGTTGCTCTGCTGGTGCAGGGCATACAGGGTCAGTGCCAGATAGACCGCCCACTCTTCATGGGAGGGGCCATTTGTGCCGTAAAAGCTCGCAGGCATCCCCTGCAAAAGGCCGCCCCACAGGTCTGGAAGCTCCCCGGGTGCATGTCCGATGCCCCGTCGCAGCTTTGCCAGCTCTGCACGCCGCTGGTTCTCCGGCAGACCCCAGAGCCATTGAATCTTGCCGTCCACATAGCCCCTGATGGCCTGTGTGCGGCTCTCGTTTTTCTCACTCATGCCGTTCCTCCCTCATCGTTTGTTTTCGGGTAAAGTTTGTACAGCCCCGCCCGGAAGCGGTTATAAGCTTTGGGAGCCGTGTACAGCTCCATCCGTTCGGTCTTTTTCCCGGCGTCCAGCTTGACCCGGTGCCCTACCAGCGCGGCGCTGCCAGCCTCCAGCACCATCTGCTGGCCCAGCTGTTCTGCAATGCCGCGGGCGATTCCCTGCCAGCGGGCTGTGGTTTCGGTCATGTCGTCTTCTTCCGGGTCAATGCTCCGCAGCCACTGCCGGAACGGCTGGTCTACTGCAAAATAGAACTGGGAACGGGCCGGGGCGCTGGCATTTCCGTTTTTATCGCCTGCGGCAGTGGCAATATCCTGCGCCAAGTGCCCTACCAGAGAGGCTGCCTGCTCGCACCGGCTAATTTCATCAGTGATGCGGTTCTGCCAACCATAGCCCAGCTCATTTAACAGAGAAAGGCTCATTGCAATCTGGTCTGCATAGACCCCTTTCATGGATGCACTTTGCGCTCCATATTCAACACCAACAGCACATATTTGCAGGATTTCTTTTTTCTTTAAAAAACCACATCTTTGTAAATAACCATTCCACTGCACCACGCCCGGAATATGCTTTCCGTCACCTATAATCGAGGAAAATTCCCGCCAGAGCATTTTCTCCATATTGTGTTTTTGCGGAAGATAGCATTCTGGGCTCTCTTTCGTTTGCTTCCGGAGTCCCCATAGTGTCATGGGTTCTGCAAATGCGTTTTTCTTATCAAAGAAATCTCCACCCAACAATGTATACCGGACAACTTTTTCATTTTCTCGTTCCAACCATATCCGTCGGCACTGCATTGTTAGAAGTTCTGCATAATTACCCGGGCAGACGATTTCCGTCCGCTCTTCGCTTCTTGGTTCTTCCAGTTCCCAATTGGGTCTTCCTTTTTCCCAAAGCTCTGCCCTGTCGTTTAAAAACATCAGATTTCGCATCAGTGTTTCAAACAGATTTACACCTTTCACATATACAAGACCCAGTTGCCCCAGCCATCCCGGGCTCATGCTGGGTCTATCCTTTGCTTTTTTCTTTGCGGCTGCATCGTCATAGTTATTGAGAAATACCAGCCACCTTGCTGCTTGTGCATATGTCAGTGCATTCTTTTCCACACCAGCATAAGATGCAAACATATTGTTTTTGTTTTCGCTTTCAAACACTTCTCCGTTTAATTTTCCGCCTTTAAATGGGCTTCCAATTTTTGCCTCCGGCACCTGCCAGAATGGCCGCTCCGGATGGAAGAGCCAGAAGCGGTCTTTCCACTGCTCCAGATAGTCCCGGATGGGCTGCTCCGGGAAATGTTTCAGCTCCCACAGCGCTCCCCAGCGCTCCAGAGCGGCTTCTTCGTCTTCCAGCGGCTCCGGCTCCCCCACTTCGTTCACGCGGGAAAAGACCGTAAACAGCACCGCCAGCAGCAGCCGCAGCATGGCCGCGTCCTGGGTAGGCATCTCCCCTGCCAGATCCATGTACTCCTGCGCATAGACCAGTGCATCCGTCAGAGAAACTTCCTGCACGGTATTGTCCGGCAGACGGACACGGACCCAGGGTTCCGTCAACAGGTTGAACTCAATTTCCTGCATCAGCTTCCTCCTTTTCATAAATCAGACCATTCTCACGGTCATAATGGAGCGTCATCCCCGCCAGATGGGCCGTCAGCGTTTCATCCAGCAGTAGCACCAGCTCCCCGCGCAGCATCGGGGAGAGCTGCCATTGGGCCAGCAGACGGCGGTTGTCCGCTTCCAGCTCGTCAATGACGCGTTTCACGTTCCATTCCTTGCCAAACACTGCCGGGAGCCGCAGTTTCTGCCGTGCGATCTTCAGCGCCTCCTCCGGCTGCGGCGGGCAGTCAGACGCTACCGTCCGGCCTCCCTCCTGCCACGGCAGGAAATGGATGCTGCCATTCCGCCCCTGCACCATGACCAGCACCTCAACAGACGGGTCGCCGTCACGGACAGCCGCCCGGGCCGCCGGGTCAGAACAGGCACCCTCGTCTGCCATCCAGCCGTCCAGCGTATTGAGCTGGGGGATTTTTTTATACACCTTCGGGTGACGCACCAGATAAGCCTCCGCCCGGTCCTTTCGCTTTCCCTGTTCCAGTTCATAATTATGGCATAGCTTCTCACTGGCGGCATCTTCGGGCAGTTTGTCCTCCGCCGCCCAGCCATACACCTGCTGTACCAGTGGGGAGATCTCTTCCGGCAGGCGGATGGTCTGAGGCAGCAGTTCCCGTGTCCGCCAGAGCAGCCACTTGCCGTAGACTGCCGCGCTGCCCTCATCAAAGGCATCCTCTCCGGTATCCAGCACCGCGCAGACTGCTGCCTGCATCGGCTGTGGGCGGCAGCGCCAGGTGTGGCGGTGCAGACGGCCAATGCGCTGTAGCAGCAGGTCCATCGGGCAAAGTTCCGTCACCATAACGTCAAAATCAATGTCCAACGACTGTTCGAGCACCTGCGTGCCCACCACAATGAGTCCATCCCGCCGGACCGGAGTCGAGTGCTTGCCGATCCGCTCCATGAGCTCCTGCTCCCGCGCGGCGCGGTCCGGCATCAGGAATTGTGCGTGGAACACCTGCACTTCTTTTTCCGGCAGAGCTTCCCGCAGCATCCGGGCCACGGCCTGTGCCTTTTTAACGGTGTTGACGATGACACCCCCACAGCCGCCCGCCTGCATCTTTTCGTGCAGGAAACCGGGCAGGCCATCTTCCGTCAGCGGAACCGTCTGTACCGTCCGGCTGGGCGTATCCAGCGGAATGGTCGTCTGGCGGACTTCCTCCCCGTCCGTCCAGGTCAGGAGCGGATAGCCGCAGCTGGTCTTCCACGGTGCGGCTGGTGCGGAGGTGCGCTTCTGCTGGTAGGCTTCCACCAGCTCTGCCCGCCGCCGGGCCGGCAGCGTGGCTGAAAGTAAGATCACCGGCACCCGATACCAGCCCAGCCATTCCAGTGCCCGGTCAAGGTAGCGGTTCATGTAAGCATCATAGGCATGGCACTCGTCGATGATCACCACCTTGCCCGCAAGGCCGAGGTGGCGCAGCATCACATGCTTTTGTTTGAGCGCCGCCATGAGCAGCTGGTCCACCGTGCCAATGACAAAGCAGGCCAGCAGCGCCTGCTTGCTGCCCCGGAACCACTGGTGCACCTGCACCCGGTGCTCGTTTGTCTCGGAATCGTCCCAGTCGTCTTCTACCTGAACGGTCTGTTCCTGTAAGCGGATATACTCTTCGTTCAGCTCTGCCATGCCGTGGGCCAGCCGGATGCACTTTAGCAGCCTGTCCGGCTGGTTGTCCGCCCACTGCACCAGCCGCCCAAAAATCCCGTTTGCCGTTGCCTGCGTAGGCAAGCCAAAGAAGATTCCACCCGCGCCAAACCGCGCCGCCAGAATTTCCGCGGCTGCCAGCGCAGCCTCCGTCTTGCCTACACCCATCTGGGCCTCTAAAATCAAAATTCCCGGGGCGCTCACACTGTTGGCTGCTTCCACGGCAGCAGCCTGTACCGCGTTTGGTGGGAATCCGAAACGCGCCTTGAACTCCTCTGCGTCCACAATAGAAGTCTGCGCCTCCCAGGGTGCCGTCAGGTCTTTCTCATCCCATTTATTCCAGGCCAGTTCCGCACGCTCCGGATAAGCCACTTCGTTCCCCAGTTCTTCTACCGGGATCAACGGAAAATACTCGGTATTGCTGGCGATCCAGTCCGCCATGATAAGCAGTCCTGTCAGCAGAATTTCTGTAGGCGGAGTCAAGTCCGGCAGCTCTGCCGGGTCGTCGTAGCCGCAATCTTTCAGCGCTGTCTCAAACAACTCATCCCAGCAGCTTTCCCAAAATGCCTTTTCTCCCTTGGGGTAGTAGTTGCATGTCCAGCTCACCAGCTGAGCTTCCACTTCTTCCTGCTCCTGCGGCTTGCCGTGGTGGGCCCCCGCAATGGAGGCGATTCCTGGCGGACACTTCAGCTCTATCAGAATCGCTTCGCTCGCCCGGGCGTGAGGTGTTTTCTTCCGATCCTGCTCCGGGCAGGTCAAGGTGGTAAAGCGCTCAATTCGCTGCTTTGCCTCTGGCAGCAGCGGCATCAGGACACTCTGAAAGGCAACAACGCTCTTACCAAGATCATGTGTCCAGCCCAAAAAGCGTGCCAGCGCGATCAGAGCTTCTTTGTCCAGGTCGGTTGCTTTCTTCACGCTTTCCGGCAGCCACTTCCGCACCAGCAATTCCATGATCTCTGCCGTATCCCGCAGATGCATCCAGAGCGGCAGCCAGAGGCTCGTATTATTCGGATCGGTTTTGCCCGCCAGAAGCCTTGCGTAGGTCAGTTTCATGCCGCACCTCCTGTTCGTCCGGTGTGTGTTATTTTCCGAGATAGATATAGCATTGTGCTTGTACTATAAGATGGACTTTTGCAATTTTAAAGCATTTTTTCTTTATTTTTTCAAAGCTAGCACCGATTCCCCACTCTTGTCAATTATTTTTCATAGTTTTGTAAGGAAGCACAAAGTTTCTACTCGCTTTTTGTGCACAAAAAACCGCCCCGGCTTCCTGTTACGGAAACCGGGGCGGTCATATACTTTATTGGTGCTTTCTCAAGCTCTCACGCGATTACTTGCGGGGGTTCTTGATCGCAGCCTGGGCGGGTGCCAAAATTACAGGGCGTCGGGAGTAACGATGATACGTTATTTGTTAATTTCCAGAGTGTTTCACCCCATCTCCGCAATGATCTTCTCCAAATTTTCTTCCTGCAAATAGAATTCCGGCAGTTTTGCCTTGTCATATAGAACGAATGGGCGGCGTTTGCAAGGAGCAGTCACGCACAAAGCGCCCCCGGCTTCCTGTCATGGAAACCGGGGGCGCTGCGGTTTTATGGGAAACGCCTCAGGCGCTGCAAAGCCTCAGTGCAGCAGGGAGCTGACCCATGCCCGGGCGGCCGTCTTGGCCTGGAGCTTATTGTACATCTTCAGGGTGGTGTTGTACACCTTCTGGCTCATGGCATTGCTGGCGTTGGTGGCGGCAGCCTGCTTGGCCTCCAGCGTGTCGGCGGCGGCAACGGCGGCCTTCATATCGGCGTAGTCGGCCATGATCTCCTGCTGGAGCGCGGCGTAGCTGGCCTTGGCTGCAGCCTGATCCTTTGCGGTGACCTGATTGCCATTGCTGCCGTAGGTCAGCAGGTTGGAGAGGGCGTCACGCACGCCGTAGAAGGAGTCGGTCCAGTCGTCCGGGTAGGTATAGTAGCGGCCCTTGGCATCCTGATACCAGACGCCCTCGGTGGGCTGCTCGTCGGAGCGGGTGACCTTATGGACCGAGACCTTGTAGACATCTGCGGTGTCGGTGGTCAGCATCGGATAGTAAGGGACGAAGGCGTTGTACACGTCGTCGTCAAAAGCAGTCCACTCGGTAATGGCGGTGTTCAGATCGCCGGTGGCGCTCACCTGGAACAGATGAGTCTCCACATTGCCCGTCTTGCCGATGGGCTCGGTCTGAAAGAAGTGGATGGAATCCTCCACCGAGAACTTCTTGGTCAGCTGGATGTTGGAGTAGACCGGGACGATGGCACCGTTCTCGCCGACGTTGCTGATCGCAAAGTCGGTCTCGCTGTAGTTGTCCTTCGTAAAGGTGTCGGTGCCGTACAGGTAGTTCAGGCCGGCTGCCATGCGGTCCGATGCGATGTCGCCGTTGTAGGAGGCATCCAGATCGATGACATTGGCAGCGGCATCGCCCACAAAGGTACCGGCCTTCTGGGCCACGGAGATCAGGTTGGCAGAGGCCACCACATGGTCGGTGTCATCCAGATCGATCTTGCCCATAGCGGCGATGTTGGGCTGCATGAAGACCACGCTGGAGGAGAGCTTCAGGGCAAGGTAGGTGTGGCCCGTCAGGTTCTCCACGAACCAGGTCTCGTTCTGGTCGGCAATGAACACGCCGGAGCCGCCGGCTGCACCGGCGTTGTCGTAGATAGAGGTCAGCAGGGCAACACCCTCGCGGGCCGTGGAAGCTTCGCTCAGCAGCACCGTGGTAATCTCGGCTTCCTCAATGCCGTTGTCCACATAGGGGTCTACGCTCAGCACGGCATCGGTGCCGTAGAGAGACTCGGTGGCAGAGACCATGACGCCCTTCTCGTTGGTGCCAGCCTCCTCATAGGGGGTGTGCTCGTGGGTGCTGTCGCAGTCCGGGCAGACACCCAGACCGTTGTCATCCCGGCGGGCGGTGTAGCGGTAGCTGTCGTGGGTGAAGGTGTAGGTAAAGCCGTAGCAGCCCTCGTACACCTCGCCCGCGGTGTGCTTCCCGGCGGGGCTGATGTTGAACAGCTTGTTGTAATCGTTGGTGCCCAGATCCTCGATCCGGCCAAACATGGTGGTGCCATCCTCGGTGAGGTCGCTGCCGACATAGAGTGCCGTGCAGGCGAAAGCGGAAGGAACCACGGCAAGCGTCATCGCACAGGCGATGAAAGCCGCAGCAATTTTCTTCTTCAAAGACATAATAGTATCGATCCTTCTCTTGTTTATTGTCGGCATTTCGTCGGCAGGTGTTATAATACACCCATTTTAAAGAAAATGCAAGTATTTTCCCGAAATTCTAGCATATATTCATTTTTATATGGTATATATTCATATTGCATTTTTCATCTGGCCCTCCGTGAGCGCAAAAAACCGCCCCGGCTTCCTCTTTCGGAAACCGGGGCGGTTCACTTGCATTATTTGTGCTTTTTCAAGCGCTCACGCAATTACTTGCGGGGGTTCTTGATCGCAGCCTGCGCAGCAGCCAGACGTGCAATGGGCACACGGAAGGGAGAGCAGCTGACGTAGTCCAGACCAACATTGTGGCAGAACTCGACGCTGGAGGGATCGCCGCCGTGCTCGCCGCAGATACCCAGGCCCAGGTCGGGACGGGTCTCACGGCCATCGTGAGCAGCCATCTTGATCAGCTTGCCGACACCGATCTGATCCAGGTGCTGGAACGGATCGCTCTCGTAGATCTTCTTCTCGTAGTATGCGCCCAGGAACTTGGCAGCGTCGTCACGGCTGAAGCCAAAGGTCATCTGAGTCAGGTCGTTGGTGCCGAAGCTGAAGAACTCAGCTTCCTTCGCAATATCACCAGCGGTCAGAGCGGCACGCGGGATCTCAATCATGGTACCAACCTGGTACTTCATGTCAACGCCAGCCTCAGCGATCAGCTTGTCGGCAGTTGCCACGACGATCTCCTTGACGTACTTGAGCTCCTTGACCTCGCCCACCAGAGGGATCATGATGTGCGGGGTGATCATCTTGCCGGTCTCAGCGGAGACTTTCAGAGCAGCCTTGATGACAGCGTTGGTCTGCATCTCAGCGATCTCGGGGTAGGTGACAGCCAGACGGCAGCCACGGTGGCCCATCATGGGGTTGAACTCATGCAGGCTGACAACCACGTTGTTCAGCTCTTCGGCGGTCATGCCCATGTCCTTTGCCAGAGCCTCGATATCCTCAGCCTTGGTGGGCAGGAACTCATGCAGAGGCGGATCCAGGTAACGAATGGTCATCGGGCGCTCACCCATGATGCGGTACATCGCGGTGAAGTCTGCCTCCTGGAACGGCTCAACCTTTGCCAGAGCGACTTTGCGCTCCTCAACGGTACGTGCGCAGATCATCTCACGGACAGCAGCGATGCGGTCCTCAGCGAAGAACATGTGCTCGGTACGGCACAGGCCAATACCCTCGGCACCCAGGTCAACGGCCTGCTGTGCGTCACGCGGGTTATCGGCGTTGGTCATGACCAGCAGCTGACGAGCTGCGTCTGCCCAGCCCATGAAGC
>OFMC01002259.1_pt1 | contig 12588 bp, 12 predicted proteins | sample 1541271 | NCBI WGS metagenome assembly OFMC01 (sample SAMN04209252, study PRJEB22552) | human gut metagenome | biome: gut; material: feces | host: Homo sapiens | place: USA: Oklahoma | reverse complement strand
CTTTTTGGCAAGACAAAAAGAAAATGTGGGGGACATTCTGCACGGCAAAGCCGTGTTTCATGTCCCGGAAGCCGGGACTGCCCTTCGCACTATTATGGTGCGATCAAAACAACCTTCTTGTGAAATGCCAAAATCCATGGTATGATAACATGAAAAATCTCAAAGGATGTTTAAGATGAAACAAGTCACTATTTATACCGATGGCGCTTGTTCCGGCAATCCCGGACCCGGCGGCTGGGGAGCCATTTTGATATACGGTGCCCACAAGCGGGAGCTTTCCGGCGGGGAAGCCGATACCACCAACAACCGCATGGAACTGACCGCCGTGATCCGGGCGCTGTCTCTTTTGAAGGAGCCTTGCATCGTGGAGCTTTGGAGCGACTCCAAATATGTGATCGACGGCCTTTCCAAGGGCTGGGCTAAGGGTTGGAAGGCCAAGGGCTGGGTGAAAAGCGACAAAAAGCCCGCCCTGAACCCGGACCTTTGGGACGAGCTGCTGCGGCTGGAGAGCATCCATACCCTTCGCTACCACTGGGTCAAGGGCCATGCGGAGAACGAATTTAATAACCGCTGCGACGAACTGGCGGTCGCCGAGAGCCACAAATTCCGGTAAGGACGGCATTTTTACCGGTTTTTGCGGGCATTTGTGGAAAATGCGGTCGAAAAGTTGAAAAAGGCTCGGAACGTTTACAAATTGTTCACAGCAAACACATAATTTCGCAAAAATGTTCGGGTATCTTAATACTTGCAAAGGGTCCTCCCAACCCGATGCGTTTTCTCCCTCCTAAAACACACAGCAAAAACCCCTCGCCGAGCGGCGAGGGGTTTTTGTGTTTCCTCACTTGTAATAGTCCGTCTCATCCGTCAGGGCCATGGGCAGGCCGTTGTGATACACCGGCATCAGCTGGAATTTGAAGCGGCTGGTCCGGTGGAGCCGGTCGATCTTTTCCTTTACTGCCGGGTCCACGACGCCCTTGCGGACATACTCGTTGACAGCGTGGTAGGTAAAGCCCAGATTGTCCTCGTCCGTCAGACCGGTGAGCCCGTCGGAGGGGGGCTTGATCAGGAATTTTTCCGGCAGGCCCAGCTCCGCACCAAGGGCGATGACCTCCTCCGTGGTGTACATTCCCAAGGGGGAGAAGGCTCCGGTGGCGTCGCCGTAGACCGTGCAGTAGCCCACCCAGTCCTCCGAGAGGTTGGAGGTGTTCAGTACGATGCCGGCGTTCTCACTCTGGGCGATGGCGTACAGCGTCACCATCCGCATCCGGGAGGGCAGGTTCACCGTGGTCTGGCGGCTGGGCTTCATGCCTAAACGCGCCATCTCATCCAAAATGCCGCCGGTGCCGCCCTGAATGTTGAATACATAGTGGCGAATTCCGAGAAATTCCACCAGACCGTTGGAATAGTCAATGTCCGGCTGGATGCCGTTGGGCATCAGCACGCCCACCACGTTTTCCTTTCCATAGGCCGCTACCGCCAGCGCCGCCACCACGGAGCTGTCCTTCCCACCGGAAATGCCGATCACGGCGGTCTTTCCGCCGCAGGCCTTCATCTGCTGCCGCATCCAGTCCAGCAGACCGGGCAGCTGTTCCTTTGCGTGAAATTCCATACGCTCACCCTTTCTGATTTATGATGCCCCATTGTAAAGGGCTGGACCGTAATTTGCAAGCAGATTCCTGTTTTTTGGCAAAAACACGAAAAATGGCGTAAAATTCAGATTAGATTCGACATCTGCAAAAAAATCCGCCGGAGCGGGAAACGATTTGTCCTGTCATAACGTTTTATCAGTGAAAGCGCTTTTCGATCACACAAAAAAAGGAGGCATTGCATGACGGAAGCACAGCTCAGCAATGCCATGGATGCTTATGGCTCCACGGTTTACAGGCTGGCCCTGACCCGGATGCAGAATATCGCCGATGCGGAGGACGTGTATCAGGAGGTGTTCCTCCGGCTGTGGAAGCAGGCGGCGGAGGACTGGGACGGGGACCGCGCCAAGGCATGGCTTATCCGCACAACGCTGAACCGCTGCGCGGATCTGCACCGGTTCCGCCTACGGAGGCCGGTACTTTCTTTCGCGGAGATACCGGATCTGGCACAGCCGGAGGACGAGAGCCGGGAACTGTGGGAAGCGGTGAGCCGCCTGCCGGAAAAGGCCCGGACGGCGGTGCATCTTTATTACGCCGAGGGGTATTCGGCGGAGGAGATCAGCCACCTGATGCACATTCCCGCCGCCACGGTCCGAACCCGGCTCCACCGGGCCCGCAAGCAGCTGAAAGAACTTCTGGGAGGTATTGACGATGAAACGTGCGTATCACGATCTGATGGAACAAATTTCGGTCCCCAGCGGGCTGAATGACCGGGTGCTGCAAACGGTCCGGCAGGAGGCGGCCGGTGTCGGAACGCGGTGGAAACGGACGGCGCTGCGGGCGGCGGTGTGCGCTGCCTGTGCGCTGGCTCTGGTGCTGGGGACAGTGCGGCTGGCACCCCGTTCGGCAGAGGAACCCGGACTGCCCCAGCTTACCTACAGCTTTGGTCTGACGGCCTATGCCGCCGACATTGGGGAGACCATCGTCCCCAATGCCAACGGCGGGTTGGCGCTACGCAGCGGCACCGGGATCTGGGACCCGCTGCAGGGGTATTTTACCGGCTGCCTGTTTCAGGTGACCGGAGAAAATCTTCAAAAGGTGACTTTGTCTGTGGACCGGGGCGGACTGTACCGCAGCGAGACCCGAAAGGCTTTGTCTAATGATGAGGTGCAGGCGCTCTGGCAGGCGGAGGAGAACGGGGAACTGGTGTGCAGTGTCTATGGCGCAGACGAGGGCGCCCCCATGAATGCTGATGTCATGACGGCTTTGGGAAGCAATATAATCGTGGACTATGATCCTTCGGCCAGCTACGGCTTCTGGGTGCCCCCGGAGGAGCTGTCAACGGCGAGCGATGACATGAAGCAGGATACGTGGGACAGCATCGACACCTTTGACGGAGTGCATCTGACGGTGGAGGCCACTTTCCTGGACGGCAAAACAGAAAGTCGGACCTACACCCTCTCCACCGGCCGTCTGCGGCTGGATCGGTATGAAAACGGGACATGGACGGTCCTGCCCCAGCTGGCCGGGGACGAGGAGGCGTACGTTTACGGCATTTATGCCGTCAGCGAAGAGGAGAGCCGCTGGTTTCAATGGCCGGTGGAGGGCAGCAATACCATCAGCCTCAGCAACCCCTTCGGAGCCAGATGGAATCCCGGCGGACAGGGGAAAACCGTTCACAATGGGATCGACATTCCAGCCGAACGGGGAACCCCGGTGCTGGCGGCTGCGGACGGCACCGTGACGGAGACCGGCTTTGACACGGAACGCGGGAATTACCTGATGATCGACCACGGCGATGGACTCACCACACTGTACGCCGCGTGCAGCAAGGTGGATGTGAACGAGGGCGATCCTGTAAAGGCGGGGACGCCGATCGCCGCCATAGGCAGCACGGGAAGGTCCACCGGTCCGCACCTTCATTTCGAGGTCCGGCAGGACGGTATTCCTCAGAATCCCACGGCCTATTTCGACGCGGACGTTCGATCGACCCTGCGGATGGGATAAATGAACAGTGCCCACGGCGAAAGCCGTGGGCGCTGATGCTTTTATTTGGTTTCCGCGTAGATCCCGCCTTCACCAGCCCACCACATGGCATCATACAACTGCTCAAGATCGGCGCAGGAGCCGGCGTAATTCTTCACATCGTCATAGAGGGGACAGGGCTTGCCGTGGGAAAACCGCTCATTGTAGTCAGCGATGATCCGGGGCAGGTCCTGGTTCAATTCCTCCACCGTCAGCACACGGGACCAGGGCTGGCCGTTTTCGTCCCGGAACGCACATTCTATCTCGTCCAGATTGCCGATGATTGCCAGCACCGCCGCCATGTCCTGATAGAGGCCCGTTTCAGATAGCCTTATTCCACCAGGTGTGTGGGGAGCGGAGAAATTCAGCGTCAGGCGGTAGGGTTGGGCAGAGGTTTGCAGTTCTATGGTGTAATCACCGATCCAGTCGAATCGCCCGGCACTGAGTACCTGTCCCACGGCGGGGGCGTTCCCCACATAGAGGGTTTGGGCCTGATAGATTCTGTCGATCTGCGGCGAGATCTCGACACCACCCTGCCAGATCAGTTGATCGGCCACCCAAACTTCCCGCACACCATCCAGCGAAATATGCTCCCAATGGTCGGAGGCATCATGAAGGAATGACGGCAGGATCTGCCTTGCGCTGACACGAACGATGCCGTTTTTGTTTTCCACCATCCAGTGACTGTAGGCAATATCAGACCATTCGGAATAGAAATGCAGATCCAGCTGCCCCGGCACATTTGTGTGAACCGTCCAGCTGAGATTCTCCCAGTAGTCCCAGTTGGCAGGCTCCCCGATGAGGAACAGCTTGGCCGCGATCCCCAGTGTCAAAACCAGCACCGTGACGGCTACTGCCGCTACTACCCGCCGCCAGCCCCGGCGCTTTACTTTTTTCAGATAGTCTACCTCTTTTGCGTCCTCTGGGGCCGCCTGCTCCGGCGCGCCTGCCAGCGCCGTCCGAAGCTGGGCGCATTCCGGGCACCCGGACAGATGACGCTCCACCGCTGTATTGCTCTCCGGAGAGGTGAGACCCTCCACATAGGAGGGAAGCAAATCCCGCACCACACCGCAGGTTAGATCATTCTTCATTGTTGCAGCCTCCTTGCTTCAATCGTTCCTTGCCCCGGTAAAAGGTCACTCTGGCCCAGGTCTCCGTTTTGCCTAAAACGTCTCCAATCTCCCGGAAGGACAGTCCACCGAAGGCCCGGAGGTAGACCACCTCACGTCCCGGCTCCGGTAATTCATGGACCCGCCGCAGCAGATCTAACTGCCCGGAGCGGCTGACGGCCTCCTCCTCGGCGGAGGGCACCAGCGGCAGCTCTGCTTCCTCAGGAAGCTCCGTTTCCCGGTTGGCCTTCCGCAAATGCTGATACCACAGGTGCTTGGCGATCTGGCACAGCCAGACGGACACCTTGCAGCTGCCGTCGAACCGGTCGATGGACCGCACTGCCTGATAAAAGGTCTCTTGGGTCAGTTCCTCCGCCGTCTGGGGGTCCCGGCATTGGGAGAGCAGAAATTTGTAGACCGTCTGCGCGTGCTGGCGGTAGACGGCATCCAGATCCTTCACGGAGTTTCTCCCCCTTTCAGCGGTGTTTTCATCTGCTATATCCGTTTGGGGCGCGGTTCGTTACAGCGTTGGAAAAAGATTTTGAAAAAAAGGAGCCATACGGCTCCTTTTGCGATGCTCAGAAGGTTTCAGACTGGACCAGTTCCTCGTAGGAACGGATGTAATAGTCGCACAGACGCTGGATCTCCGGCTGATCCTGCTCCGCCGTGGCCTCATAGACCCCGGCCACCCGGAAGCCTGCTGCCTTGGCGGTGCGGATGGCGTGGAGGGCGTCCTCAAATACCACGGTGTCCCGCTTGTTGGACTGGAGCCGCCGCATGGCCATCTCGTAGATGTCGGCGCTTTCGGATTTGTGATTTCCTGCGTCGGCGGAGGTGACGATCCCCCGGAAATAGTGGTCGATGCCCGCCGTTTTCAGGGCCTTTTCCGTCAGCCGTCGATGGGTGGCGGTGGCTACATACATCCATACACCCTCCATTTTCAAAATGGAGAGAAATTTTTCCAGACCCGGCTTGGGCCGGACCTGGCTGGAATAGAATGTCTCCATCCGCTGAATGATCTGGTCGATGATCTCCTGCTGGGACCACGGCAGACCGCAGACCTCCCGCAGATAGGGGATCACGTCGCAGTCCGCTAAGGTGTGGAGCATCCGGTCCTGCTCCGGTGTGGCGGAAATACCCGCCTCCTTTAAAAACGTGGGACCCAGCTCCCGCCAGGTGGGCATGGAGTCCAGCAGGGTCCCGTCCATATCAAAAATCGCGCTTTGTAACCGCATTGATGACCTCGATCTCCATAAATTTTGAAACTTGCGGCATCTACGCCGATAGAGCGCAGATGAAAAAACTGGTATTTTATCGTTCGTTACTGCCGATCCAATAGCACCCTGCACCTATAATAGCAGCTAAAAATTCAATTGCCTTGAGATACATATCATAGCTATGCCAACCAATGATAAAACCAGATAATATATAAATCACTGCAAATACAACTACCGAAATAACCGCCCGCTTTATTTTGTTTTTCATCAAAGAAATATCCTTTAAAATTCAGTTATGTTTGTCAGGGCATTCCTGGGGGACTTCCCTTGCCCGCGCGGGGCAAGGGACTTTTTTGCCTGACGAATGATACTCTGATGAAGATACTTTGTGTCCCGCATGGAAAAATTGAAATCATTTTTGTCAGGACATGTGCCTGACAAAAATACTTTGATCTAAGTGCCTTGGGCACGTTCATCAGTCCGCAGACTGGTGGGAGGTGGTTAGGAGGGGGACAAGTCCCCCTCCTAAGTAGTCAGCACAGCTTGGAACCAGCCGGGATCTGATCGTCCAGCATGATGAGGTTCAGCTTTTCCTCGCCCTTTTCCGTGCGGACGGCGGAGAGCAGCATACCGTTGCTCTCCAAACCCATCATCTTCCGGGGAGGCAGATTCACGATGGCGGCCAGGGTCTTGCCCACCAGCTCCTCCGGCTCATAGTATTTGTGGACGCCGGAGAGGATCTGCCGGTCGGTGCCGGTGCCGTCATCCAGCGTGAAGCGCAGCAGCTTGTCAGACTTTTTCACGGCTTCGCAGGCCTTGACTTTCACCACCCGGAAATCGGATTTGCAGAAGGTGTCGAAGTCCACCGTTTCGGTGAGCTGAGGCTCCACCTCCACGTCGGGCTGCTCCGCCTTCTTAGCGGCGGCCTCAGCGGCTTCCAGTTCCGCGAGGGCCTTGTCCAGATCCAGACGGGGGAACAGGTTTTCACCCTTGACCACGGCAGCGGTCTCAGGCAGCTCACCCCAGAGGTCCGCAGACTCCCAGGTCCGGGCCTCCGCGCCCACGCCGATCTGGGCGAAGAGCTTTTCCATGCTCTCCGGCATGAAGGGGGTCAGCAGGATACCGCAGATGCGGGTGGCTTCCAGCAGGTTATAGAGCACATGAGCCAGCCGGGCACCGTTGGCTTCCATATCCTTGGCCAGTGCCCAAGGGGCGTTCTCGTCGATATACTTGTTAGCCCGCTGGATCAGCTTGAAGGTCTCAGACAGGGCGTTGTGAGGGGCGAAGGTGTCCATCTCATGAGCGTAGGCCTTCTTCAGACCGGCGGCCTGTGCCACCAGCTGCGCGTCGTACAGCACGGGATCCACGGTGTCGCCGCTGGCGGCCAGTTCTACGCTGCTGCCCATGCGGACCATGGCGGCCAGACGCTGCTCGTCCTCCGTGGCACCGCAGCCTGCGGGGAGGGAGCCGCCGAAGTACTTGTTCACCATGGCGGTGGTGCGGCTGAGGAGGTTGCCCAGATCGTTGGCCAGATCGGTATTGATGGTCTGGATCAGCAGCTCATTGGAGAAGTTGCCGTCAGAGCCGAAGGGGAAGGTCCGCATCAGGAAGAAGCGGAGGGCATCCACGCCGAACTGCTCCGCCAGCAGGTAGGGGTCCACCACGTTGCCCTTGGACTTAGACATTTTGCCGCCGTCCAGCAGCAGCCAGCCGTGGCCGAAAACGTGCTTGGGCAGAGGTTCCTCCAGGCTCATCAGCATGGCGGGCCAGATAATAGAGTGGAATCGCACAATTTCCTTGCCGACGATGTTGATGCCGGGCCAGTATTTCTTGTAGTCATTATAGCGGTCATTCTCATAGCCCAGCGCGGTGATATAGTTGCTCAGAGCGTCCACCCACACATAGACCACGTGCTTGGGGTCAAAGTCCACGGGGATGCCCCAGGAGAAGCTGGTACGGGAAACGCACAGATCCTCCAGACCGGGGTCGATGAAGTTTTTCACCATCTCGTTGACACGGGAACGGGGCTGGAGGAAGTCAGTGTTTTCCAGCAGGTCCCGAATACGGTCGGCATATTTGCTCAGACGGAAGAAGTAGGCTTCCTCCTCGGCGTCCACAACGGGGCGGCCGCAGTCGGGGCAGCAGCCGTCCTTCAGCTGGCTCTCCGTCCAGAAGGACTCGCAGGGAGTGCAGTATTTGCCCTTGTAGGTGCCCTTATAGATGTCGCCCTTGTCATACATCCGCTTGAAGATCCGCTGGATGGCCTTCACATGGTAATCGTCGGTGGTGCGGATGAAGCGGTCATTGGAGATGTTCATCAGCTTCCACAGATCCCGGACGCCCCGGGGGCCTTCCACGATGCGGTCCACGAACTCCTGGGGAGTGACGCCGGCCTCGTCGGCCTTCTGCTCGATCTTCTGGCCGTGCTCGTCGGTACCGGTGAGGAACATGACGTCCTCGCCCTTCAGCCGGTGATATCGGGCCAGGGTGTCGGTGGCCACGGTGCAGTAGGTGTGGCCGATGTGCAGCTTATCTGAGGGGTAGTAGATGGGGGTTGTGATATAAAAAGTGTCCTTTTCCATATCCGGTTCCTCTTTCCTTCTTTATGATAAATTTTGAGTGATCGCAAATAAAAACGCCGTCCCTGAGCATACGCTCAAGGACGACGAAGAAAGCCGTGTTACCACCTTGATTCACCCACACCTCACGGCGTGAGCCTCTGCGGGTACAAGCTTGCCGAAACCGGCACGCGATACCCTGACGCTGTAATGGGCGTACCCATCGCAGCCTGCGCCGAAGCGCTGAGCCGCGCGGCTCCGGGGCCATGTTCTGTCTACCGCATGGGTCCCTTTTCAGCTGCCGGGACTCTCTGAACCATGCCGCGAGGACGTACTCTCCCCTTCATTGCCTTCTCGATTGCACTCACTTATACCATATTTTAAACGATTAGTCAATCATCCGGTCAAAATATTTCCGATTTCCGCTGTTTTTATTCGCTGTGGTACTTTCCCCGCCATTTTCCGGCAGCATAATGATAGACCGACAGGACGCAGGCCACGGCCCAGCCGATGCCGTAGCTCCAATACATAGCGTCCGGGCCGAAGCGGTTTGCCAGCAGGTACAGGAAGGGGACCCGCAGCAGGATCACAGAGGCCACCACGTTCACCATGGGATACAGGCTGTCGCCCGCGCCCCGCATGGCGGAGTTCAGTACGAACAGAATGGCAAACAGCACGTAGGGCGGCATCACACATTGCAGATACCGGGCGCTGGCGGCAATGACCGCCGGGTCCGGGGAGAAGATCCGGGACAGAGGGACGGACAGCCACACCACAAGGGTGGAACTGAGAAGTGTCCACACAACGGCCATGGTCACGGTGATCCGGACGCCCTGACGGACCCGGTCCTCCCGGCTTGCCCCCATATTCTGCCCCACAAAGGAGATCACAGCGGCGGCCAGGCTTTGGACCGGCAGGAAGGACAGGGTATCCAGCTTGTTGCCTACGTTGAAGCCGGCAGTGAAGGCCTTTCCGTAGCTGTTGACCTTGGAGAGTACGCCCATGGCGCCCAGGGCCACCAGAGACATCTGGATACCGCTGGGCAGGCCGATACGGATAATCTCCAAAAACAGTCTGCGGTCGAAGATCCCGTTGAAGGGATGGATGGCCAGCTGCGGATATTTCCGGTTGATATACCAGATGCCAAACAGCCAGCTGCATAATTGGGCAATGACGGTACCCAGCGCCACGCCCAGCACTCCCAGCGGTACTGCCAGCACCAGTGCCAGATCCAGAAAGATGTTCAAAATCGTGGATACCGCCAGAAACAGCAGTGTGGTGGAACTGTTGCCCATGCCCCCTAAAATGCCGGCGTTGAGATTATAGCCGATGCTGCCGACAAGCCCCGCACAGACCACCAGCAGATAGGTCCGGGTCTCTGCCCAGGCGGCGGGGTCCACCCGTAAAACAGTCATCAGGGGATTCACCAGCAGCAGCGCGGCGGCAGTGATGGGCAGAATACTGCGGATAAAGGCGGTATACAGGCTGTCGATGGCGCTCCGGACCCGGTCCGGTCTCCCACCGCCGAAGGCCTGGGCGATGACCACGGTGCCGCCGGTGGCGATGCCGGAGAACAGGGAGGTGAACAGGAAGATCACCGGAAAGCCAACGCCCACGGCGGCCAAGGCTCCGTCGCTGACAAAGTTGCCCACCACCCAGCTATCCACCATATTGTAGAACTGCTGCAAAAAATTCCCCGCCAGCAGCGGCAGGGTAAACATCAGAATATGGCGGAAGGGACTGCCCACCGTCATATTCCGGATTCCGCTTTCCGTGCCCACGATACACCTCTAATCATTTTTATTTTACTGTACTCCTTTTCACCGGAAAGGGCAAGTTGATTTCCCGGCGAAAACCGGGTAAAATGGGGGAAAACCGTCAAAAACCGCCGTCGGGACCGGGCGGCGGGGAAGGAGCCTCTATGAAACTGGTATCTTGGAACGTCAACGGCCTGCGGGCCTGTCTCGGCAAGGGCTTTCTGGACTTCTGCGCCTTCGCGGACGCAGATGTGATTTGCCTGCAGGAGACGAAGATGCGCCCGGAACAGGCGGAATTCGACCTGCCGGGCTATGAGCGCTACTGGAACAGCGCCGACAAGGCGGGCTATTCCGGCACCGCCATGTTTACCCGGCAGACGCCCCTCTCCGTCACCTATGACTTCGGCAAGGAGGTCCACCGCCACGAGGGACGGGTCATTACGGCGGAATACCCGGAATTCTATCTGGTGTGCTGCTACACGCCCAACTCCAAGGATCAGCTTTCTCGGCTGGATTACCGCATGGAGTGGGAGGACGATCTGCGGGACTATCTGATGGAGTTGGATCAAACGAAGCCGGTGGTCTACTGCGGCGATCTCAATGTGGCCCATCAGGAGATCGACCTGAAAAATCCCAAGTCCAACCGCATGAACCCCGGCTTTTCTGACGAGGAGCGGGCTAAAATGACCCAGCTGTTAGAAAGCGGCTTTACGGACACCTTCCGATATCTTTACCCGGACAAGACCGGCGCGTACTCCTGGTGGAGCTATCGCTTCAATGCCCGGAAGAACAACGCCGGATGGCGCATCGACTATTTTATCGTCTCCGACTGGCTGAAGAACAAGATCAAAAGCGCCGACATCTGGAGCGAGGTCACGGGCAGCGACCACTGTCCCGTGGTGCTGGAGCTGGACCTCTGACCCTATGACAGCAGGGCGTTGATCTCCTCGATCTCCAGATCCTGCAAGGCCCAGTTGATGCCGTAGCCGATGACCTTACCCAGGTCCCGCACCTGCTGGTCGATGTCCCTTGGCGTGACCATAAGGTTTTCAGGGCGGCTCCGCAGCGTTTCCATATCCGGCTCGGGAAGCCCGGATTCTTCCAATAGATCCGCTGCTAACGTGGCGGCGTCCACCACCGTGGGGACGCCCACGGCCAGCACCGGTACCCCCAGAGTTTCCCGGTTCAGGGCGGAGCGGTGATTGCCTACGCCGCTGCCGGGGATGATGCCGGTGTCGCTGAACTGGACGGTACAGCACACCCGCCCCACCCGGCGGGAGGCCAGCGCGTCCACGGCGATGACCGCCGACGGATGGAGCCGGTCCACCAGCCCCCGCACCGCCTCTGCAGATTCCACGCCGGTGGTCCCCAACACCCCCGGCCGCAGGGCCGCCACCGGGCGGAACCCGGAAAAGTGCTGGGGCATAGCGTCGATGAGATGGCGGGTGATGAGGATGCTGTCCGCTGCCAGCGGACCGACGGCGTCCGGCGTCATGGCCCGGTTTCCAAGGCCCACCACCAGCACCGGACCGCTGTCCGGGGTCAGCTCCTTGACTTGCTGCCCCACGGCCCGCACCGCCCGGTCGAAAAACCCATCCCCCCGCTGCCAGAAGGGGGTGAGGTCGAGGGTGCGGTAGCTGCCCGAAGGCTTTCCCAGTGCGGCCTCCCCTTCCCGGTCCAGAATATCCACCCGGGTGACCGGATACCCCTGTATTTTTTTCTCCGTGGCCTTTACCCCTGCCAGCCGGGTGGTTTTTCCGGCAGATTCCTGCCACAGCTCGTGGGCTTCGATTGCCAAGTCTGTTCGTTTTGTAAACATTTTACCCTCCTGACACAAAATCTTGTGGTATTACGGGTAGCTTTTGCGAAGATATTCGCGTTATACAAAAAAATATAGAAATATTAAAAAAGGGCTTGCTTTTTCTGGACTTCTCTGCTAAAATATCATTCTGCACGGTGGAAATTATGAAACCGCGCCAAGAAATGCCAGGAGGAGGTGTTTGGTTTGCCGAATATCAAGTCTGCCAAGAAGCGTGTCCTCATCGGTGAGGTCCGCAACGCGCGCAATAAGGCTACGAAGTCCGATCTGAAGACTGCTATCAAGAAGTTCGAGGCGGCTGCCGCTGAAGGCAATCGCACCGAGGCCGATGGCGCTTACAAGGTCGCGGTCAAGAAGGTCGATCAGGCTGTCGCTAAGGGCGTTCTGCACAAGAACACGGCTGCTCACCGCAAGAGCGCTATGACCCTGAAGCTCAACAAGATCGGTTAATAGGCCAAACAAAAGGACATCCGTCGGGGGCAGTCCAATAAAACAGTATATTGTTTTCGGGAAGCGG
>OFMC01002257.1_pt1 | contig 12602 bp, 10 predicted proteins | sample 1541271 | NCBI WGS metagenome assembly OFMC01 (sample SAMN04209252, study PRJEB22552) | human gut metagenome | biome: gut; material: feces | host: Homo sapiens | place: USA: Oklahoma | reverse complement strand
GCTGAGGCGCGAGCGTGCGGTCGACGACGGCGACGATCTCCTCGTCCACCGCCCGGACGCTCACACGCGCCGCGAGATCGATCTCCGAATTGTTGTAAGCGAACGTGTAATCGCTCCGTTTCTCGATTTCGGCGAAGAACTCCTTCACCGTGACGTTCTGCATGTCGATCGAAATTTTGCGGTTCTGCGCCGCCGCCGTAACCGATAGGGCGAGCATCAGCAGCAGGGACGCGAGAAATTTCGGGACAGCGGGCATTTGCCCGAAGACGTTTGGTCCTTCATTTTTCATAATACACTGGTTTGGTTTAGATTGGATGTTGAATGCTTTCGGGGAAGCGGGTCTTCCGCCCGCTTCCGTGCGGGAATCGTTCATCGGTTTTTCACATGGTTCGGATCGGTTTCGTTCATCGTTTGCGAATGGTTATATGCTGCCTGTCCGTCCTTTCGCAGGCGAAGTGCGTCAGGTTCTCGATGATACGCAGCGTCTCGTCCAGCGTTTCGGGACGCAGGGTGAAGGAGATGCGCGTCGACGCGTCGACGCCGTCATCGATGCGGATACGGATGTTGTACCAATGTTCCAGATTGACGGCGATGTCCTCCAGCGTCATGTTGTCGAAGACGATCGAATCGCCCGTCCAGCTGCCGTAGTTGCTGGCCCTGACGTTTCGGACGGCCAGCCGCCCCGACACCGTGTCGTAGGCGCAGCTCTGGTCGGGGAGGAGCCGCACCGTCTCGCGGGAACCGTCGTGTCCGACCTCGACGCTGCCCGACAGCAGCGTGACCTCCTCGATTCCGAGATCGGGAATATGGCTGGCATTGAACCGCGTCCCCAGCACACGCACCTCCAAATCGCCCATCGTCACCTCGAAGGGGCGCAGCGTATCCCGTCTGACGTCGAAGAAGGCCTCGCCCTCGAGCCGTACCTCGCGCTTTTCCGAATCGACGAAGCGGTTCGAATAGGCCAGACGCGAATCCGCATTGAGCCATACGACCGATCCGTCGGGCAGCGTGAACCGCCCCTTGCTGTTCTCGGCCGTCACGAGCACCGTGGTGCTGTCCGCCGTCAGATGCCGCACGACGAAAAATTCGACGGACATCGCCAGCACGACGACCGCGGCGGCGACCGCAGCGGCGCGACGCGAGAGCGGGATCGTGCGGAGTCTCAGCGGCGGACGCATCTCCCCGTGCAGACGGGCGAGCTTGCCGCGATACGCCTCTTCATCCGTCGGAAGCACGGCAGCGGGATCGAGCCGCTCCCACTCCTCCCTCAGGGCTTCGGTCTTCTCGTGCGAACCCTCCTCTCTCAGGCACCACGAACGGAACTGCCGCTGCACCTTCTCGGGCATCGGGTTGTACAGATAGGCGCGTATGATTTTTCTTACGATGTCCATTTCTTCGATAACGTTTATATATAAGACGGGAAAACGAGCGGCATCCCCAGTCCGTTCGGGACCGTTTTTCGCAAAAAAAAAGCAACGATCGCCATCGCTGCTCCGGATCGGCCGCATAAAAGATCGGAATGTCAGAAGAATACGATGATCGCGGCGATGATCTTCCGCAGTTCGGCGAGCGCCGTGCGGATGTGATATTCCACCGTTTTGGTAGTGATCCCCAGTTCCCGGGCGATCTCCTGATGAGACAGCCGTTCGTAACGGCTCAGACGGAAGACCCGCTGCCGCTGCTCGGGCATTCGCTCCACGGCCAGTTCGACGATCATCAACAGATCCTCGGAGGCGATTTTCGCAGCGACGTCGTCCGACAGGAAATCGCCGGCAGCAAGGCACTGCCGTTCGTAGCGTACCTGCACCGACTTGTGCTCGAACCGGTCGAAAACGGCGTTCTTGGTCATTCGGAACAGGTAATTTCCCAACGAACGGATGTGTCCGATCGATCGGCGGTTCTCCCAAATTTTCAGAAAAATATCGTGCGCGAGATCCTCGGCTTCGCTCCGGCTCTTCAACATGCAGCAGGCGAACGCCTCCACACGCGGGGCATATCTCATGTACAGTTCGTCGAATGCCTTGCAATCGCCCTGTCGGAGCCCCTGCAAAATCAATTCATCCGATTTTCTGTCCATTGGTCGCACGGTTGAGATGGCGAAACATTGCCAGAGACAAAAATAATAACAACAGCCAAGTTATGAAAATAAATCGAAAAAAAGAATCCGACGGCGAACGAATTCGTCCTTTGCGAAGAATCGCGGTCGGAAAATCCCGCCGCATCCGAACGGGTTCAACGCCCCCCCGAATGCCGGCAACGACCCGCTCCCCCTCGATCGGACGTTCCGACTCCACCGCACAGCGTCGAACGCCGGCTCCGGACCGCCCGCAACCGCCATCGCGGCACGGCGCGATCCGGAGAGACGCCTCCGCCGACGGATGCAGGACGCTGCGAGGCCAGCCGGTAGCGCCGGAATCCTGCCGTACAAGTTTCGCAGCGCAGTGCAAAACCGTCAAACCGCATACCCCCGACCCGGCCGCTCCTCCTCGGGAAAAGCCCCGCCCCTGAGACTCGGAACCCGCCGACGCACCGGACGAAAAAGAACCGTCCGCCTTTTTCTCGGCACTCCGGACGCCGCAGGAGGAGTTCGGAATCGACAAAACGTCGAGGCGGATCGGACAAACCGTCCGAATCCGCCTCGCCAATCGCACGGCCGGCACCGCGGCCGGACGCCCTGCTATTTCACGCCGTACTGTTTGCTCACGCCGCGTTTCGATTCGCGGATGAACTTCACCAGACGGTCGCGTTCGGGTGACTGCAAGACTTTGCGCTCCACCTCTTCGCAGCCGTTCATGAAATTCAGGCCGCTCTGGAAAAGGATGCGCGCCGCGTTGTGGATGATATCGATCTGCTCCGGCGTAAATCCGCGGCGGCTCATGCCGATCCGGTTGATTCCCGCGAACTGATTCTCGTTGGTCACGGTGATGAAGGGCGGCACGTCCTGCCCGACCAGGGCGCCGCCCTGAATCATCGTATGCTCGCCGATGCGTACCCACTGGTGCACGGCTGCATGACCGCCGATAACGGCCCAGTCGCCCACCTCGACCTCGCCCGCGAGCGAAACGCGGTTGGCGATCACGCAGTGGCTGCCCACCACGTCGTCGTGAGCGATGTGGACATAGGCCATCAGCAGGTTGTGGCTGCCCACCACCGTCTTGCCGCGCGACGCCGTTCCGCGGGCGATGGTCACGCACTCGCGGATGTCGTTGTAATCGCCGATCTCGGCGGTCGAATACTCTCCCTTGAACTTCAAATCCTGCGGCAGGCAGGCGATCGAGGCTCCCGTATGGATCTTGCACCCCTTGCCGATGCGCGCACCGTCGTTGATAACGGCCCCGGGGCCGATCCAGCAGTCGTCGCCGATCACCACATCGCCGGCGATGTAGGCGAAAGGTTCCACCGTTACGTTCTTGCCGAGTTTCGCGTCGGGATGGATGTATGCCTGGTTGCTTATCATGTGCGGTTACTCTTTATTTTTAACGATCTGGGCCATCATCGTGGCTTCGCAGGCGAGCGTTTCGCCGACGAAAGCCTTGCCCTCGACTACGGCTACGCCTCGTCGGATGGGCTCCAGCAGTTGAACTTCGAAGTGAAGGGTATCGCCCGGAACGACCTTGCGCTTGAATTTTACGCCGTCGATCTTCATGAAATAGGTCGAATAGTGTTCCGGATCCGGAATATTGCGCAATACCAGCATTCCGCAGCACTGCGCCATGGCTTCGACGATCAGCACTCCCGGCATGACCGGCTCCTCCGGGAAGTGTCCCACGAAGAACGGTTCGTTCATCGTGACGTTCTTGATGCCGGCGACCATCGTATCGTCGATGTAGAAGATACGGTCCACCAGCAGAAACGGCGGGCGGTGGGGCAGCATGCGGCGGATATCGTTGATGTCGTAAACCGGCGGTTTGCGGCAGTCGTATTGGAAACGGGGCTTTTCGCCTTCGCGGCGGATGGTCCGTTTTACCTGTTTCATAAACTCCGTGTTGGCGAAATGGCCGGGACGAGTGGCCCATACGCGGCCCTTGATGCGTTTGCCCAGCAAGGCGAAGTCGCCCAGCAGGTCGAGGAGCTTGTGGCGGGCCAATTCGTTGTTGAAACGGAGCTCCAGGTTGTTCAGGTAGCCGCCCGTGATGCGGATATCCTGTTTGTTGAAAATTTTCTTGAGATGTTCGAGCTGATCGTCCGGGACGGGATTCTCCACGACGACGATCGCGTTGTCCAGGTCGCCGCCCTTGATCAGGTTCATCTTCATCAGAGGTTCCAGATCGTGCAGGAAGACAAAGGTGCGGCAGGGGGCGATCTTCGCGGCGTAATCGTCTTCGGGGTCGAATGTCGCATACTGGTTGCCGATCACCTTGGAGTTGTAGTCCACGTGCAGCGATACGGAAAATTCGTCGTCGGGGTAAAGGATGATGGCCACGCCTTTTTCCGGAATCGTATAGACCATTTTTTCGGTGACGTGGTAGTAGGTGCGTTCGGCTTCCTGAGGTTGCAGGCCGGTTTCGACGATCGTTTTCGCATATTCTTTGGCCGAACCGTCCATGATCGGAGTTTCACCGGCATCGACATCGATCGTGGCGTTGTCCACGCCCAGGGTCCAGAGGGCCGACATGATATGTTCGATGGTCGCAACGCGTGCGCCATCCTTTTCGATGGTCGTGCCCCGCGAGGTATCCGTGACATAGTCGCATAGGGCCGGAATTTCGGGTTTGCCTTCCAGGTCGATGCGGCGGAAAACGATGCCGCTGTTCTCCGGGGCGGGATGTACCGTCATCGTCACTTTGACGCCGGTGTGGAGGCCTGTACCTGAAAACGAGATCGGGGCTTTGAGGGTTTGTTGTTTGGCAGCCATAGTCTGAATTTATTCAAATTGCAACATACATTCCCGCTGACTGCCGGGTCCCGACGTGTGTGGGGCCGACCGTCATTTTCGGAAATGTTTATCGCATTATTTGCGCGCAAATATAACAAATATTATTCAAAAATCGTATTTTTGCCTAAATTATTGATAAACCGAAATTCCGTGGCAGCACCCGATAAAACTCCCCGTCCTCCCAAATTGCATCTTCCCTTCGAAACGAAAAAGACTGATGCGGGCGAATGGGCTTACGACCACCGGGTTGGGTTATGTATTACGTTGATTGCCTATTTGGTGCTTGCGATCGCCTTTATGGCGGGAAAAATCGTCGTGGGGGCCAAACCTTCCGTGCAAGGCATAATCATTGATACGAAAACTTTAGCGGAGCTCGAGGCGGAGAAGATGCGTCTCGAGCAGGAGGTGCGGGCCCGCCAGCAGGCGCAGGAAGGCGGCGACTGGCGGGATGTGCGCAATCAGTACTCCAATGAAAATGCACTCGACGAACGGGCGCACGACGATCGCGGTTCCATGACTTCGTCGCTGAAGGAGTCGGCCGAAGCGGTCGGAGAACGGATGCAGGCCAACCGGGACGCTTATGAGCAGGGATTGGCCGAGGAGCGTGCGATCCGGGAGCGTATGGGGCGCAGCGGCGAGGACGACCGGGCGCAGGACAGCCGCGCCAAGGGGCGGGTTACCGTCTCCTTTTCGCTGACCGATCCCGTGCGGACGCGCCGTTATCTGGAGGTTCCGGCCTACCAGTGCGAAGGGGGCGGCGAAGTGGTCGTCGGCATTACGGTCAATCCCTCGGGAGAGGTCGTTGCTGCAAAAGTGGCCTCCGGAGGCGATGACTGTATGCGGGAGGCTGCGCTGGAAGCTGCACGCAACTCGCTTTTCAATATCGATGATTCGGCGCCTGCCCGACAGTCGGGAACGATTACTTACCTATTCATTCCTCAATAGGGTGCGGTGCCTGTCAGCGATTGTACGCGACAGGCATTTTTTTGTAAATTTATATAAGGATTTCCTATGCATAATATCATTACGACCGAAAACATTCTGTTGATCGGAGCCTTGCTTCTTTTCGTCGCTGTAATGGCCGGCAAGGCGGCCTATCGTTTCGGCGCCCCGGCCTTGCTCTTTTTTCTGGGGGTCGGTATGCTGTTCGGCATCAATTTCATTTCGTTCCATTCCGTCGAAGCGACCCAGTTCGTAGGTATGATCGCTCTTTGTATCATCCTTTTCACGGGCGGTATGGATACCAAGTTTTCGGAAATACGACCGGTGATCGGACCGGGTATCGTACTGGCGACCGCCGGAGTCGTCATGACGGCGGTGATCGTAGCGGGTTTCGTCACGCTCATTGCCCCATGGGTCGGGCTGGCCGTATCGTTTCCTGCGGCGCTGCTGCTGGCCGCGACGATGTCTTCGACGGATTCGGCTTCGGTTTTCTCCATCCTGCGAAGCAAGAAACAGGGGTTGAACGAGAACCTGCGCCCTCTGCTGGAGCTGGAGAGCGGTTCGAACGACCCGATGGCGTACGTGCTGACCATTGTGCTGATCGGCGTATTGTCCGGCGGCGCAGAAGCCGTGAGCGTACCGATGAGTATCGTAAAGTTCGTCATTCAGATGGTGCTCGGCGGTCTGATGGGCTACGCTATCGGCCGGATCGGTGTATGGACAATCAATCGGATCAATTTGAGCAATCATTCGCTCTATCCGGTGCTTTTGCTCGCTTTCGTTTTCTTTACCTTCTCGTTTACCGACCTGATTGGCGGGAACGGATACTTGGCTGTTTACCTGGCAGGATTGGTGTTGGGTAATAACCAGTTGACGCAGAAACGTTCGCTGACGATCTTCTTCGACGGCTTCACCTGGCTGGTACAGATCGTGATGTTTCTTACGCTGGGTCTTCTCGTCAACCTCGACGAACTCTTGCAGCCCGACGTGCTGATGCTGGGCTGTCTGGTAGGAGCCTTCATGATGTTCATTGCGCGTCCCGTCACGGTGTTCGCCTGTATGGCTCCTTTCCGCAAGTTTACGACCAAAGCCCGTCTTTATGTTTCCTGGGTCGGTCTGCGCGGTGCTGTGCCAATTATTTTTGCGACCTATCCTTTGCTGGCCGGTACGGAGGGAGCGCGGTTGTTGTTCAATGTGGTTTTTCTGGTGACGATTCTTTCGCTGCTGGTGCAGGGTACGACCGTAAGTTGGATGGCGAATCTGCTCGGGCTTGGGTATGCCGAAAAGAGTCCTGCCTTCGGGGTCGATGTCCACGAAGATATTCCGTCGATATTTACCGAGGTCCTTGTCAATGAATCGATGCTTCAGGGGGGCGCTACGCTCAAGGAGATCAACCTGCCGGAGAATACGCTGGTGATGATGGTCTATCGTGACGGAGATTATTTCGTTCCACAGGGCAATACCGAACTGAAGGTCGGTGACAAGCTCTTGGTTATTTCAGACCGGGGCGAGGAGCTGGAGTCCACCTATAAGGATATGGGAGTCGATGAAGTGCTGAAACTTTGAGATATTTCCTGCAGATCGGTTCTCTCTGTTATCGAAACAAAAAAGCTGTCGTTTTCGACAGCTTTTTTGTTTCGAATATATCTTGAAGATTAGATCTCCCAAGTAGCGCCCGAGTGGAGCAGGTCGTCCACGCAGTGGATCTTGCTCTGGGCTTTCACCTCTTCCACCTGCTTTTCAACGGCCTGATCGTAAACGATTTCGTCCTCGACCGAACGGATTACACCGAGTGCGACCGGATAGTCGGGATATTTCATTGCGGCCAGCATCGAGTGCAGCGTCGTGTCTTTGGTGTGGGCGTCGTGCGTCAGGATCTTGTCCAGCGTATAGCCGTCCTGTCCGACCGTTACGACTTTCAGGCGCATATCCTCGAACACCAGACCTTTTTCGTTGTTGGCGCCGAAGAGCATCTTCTCGCCGTGGCGCAGCGTGATGGTGTGCTCCTGGCGGGTAGCCTTGTCTCCGGCGAAAGCCGCATGGGTCTTGTCGTTGAAGATCACGCAGTTTTGCAGAACTTCGGTGACCGACATACCCTGATGTTTCGCCGCTGCGATCAGACACTCTTTGGTCAGATTCACCTCCATGTCGATCGAACGGGCGAAGAAGGTGCCTTTCGCGCCGATCACCAGTTCGCCGGGGTTGAACGGCTTTTCGACCGTACCGTAGGGCGAGGTCTTGGTGATTTTGCCCAGCTTCGAGGTCGGCGAGTACTGACCTTTGGTCAGACCGTAGATCTCGTTGTTGAACAGGATCGCGTTGAGGTTGATGTTGCGGCGGATCGCGTGGATGAAGTGGTTGCCGCCGATGGCCAGCGAGTCGCCGTCGCCCGAGGTAACCCAAACGTTCAGACGCGGATTCGCAGTCTTCACACCCGTAGCGATGGCATTGGCGCGTCCGTGTACGGAGTGGAAGCCGAAGGTCTTCATATAGTAAATGAAGCGCGACGAGCAGCCGATGCCCGAGATGAACGTGAAGAGGTTGTGCGGCGTATCGGTCTGGTCGGCAATTTCGGGCAGGGCCCGCTGTACGGCATTCAGAATTGCGTGGTCACCGCAGCCGGGACACCATCTTACTTCCTGGTCGCTTTTGAAGTCTGCCGGAGTATATTTGTAATCTGCCATGGCTTTATTTCAGTAAAGAGTGAAACTTGTTCGTGAGCTCGGTCACCGTGAACGGCTGGCCTTCGCACTTGTTGTACTGTTCGTAGTCGAATTGCTGCAATTTGCCGCGCAGGTAGTTGGCGAACTGTCCTTCGTTGAGCTCGCAAACCACGATCTTCTTGAAGCGCTTGAAGATGTCGGCGACGCCGTGCGGCAGCGGGTTGATGTAGTTGAAGTGGCAGAGCGAAACTTTCTTGCCTTCGGCACGCATTTTATCGACGGCATTCTGCAGGTGTCCGCGTGTACCGCCCCAACCTACTACGAGCAGATCGCCTTCCGGGTCGCCGTAAACCGTCTGGTGCGGGATGTAGTCGGCGATCTTGGCGATTTTCGCGGCACGCAGGTTCGTCATTTCCTGGTGATTCTGTGGGTCGATCGAGATACTGCCTTTCAGCTTGTCTTTCTCCAGTCCGCCTACACGGTGCTCCAGACCTGCTTTGCCGGGGAATGCCCAACTGCGTGCCAGCTTCTCGTTGCGGGCGTAGGGCATGAAAGGGCCTCCGTCCTCGGTTTTGTCGATGATCGGCGGGTTGATGGTCGGGTAATCCTTCATCGAAGGGATCTTCCACGGTTCGGAACCGTTGGCGATGAATCCGTCCGAGAGAAGCACTACCGGCGTCATGTGCTCCATGGCGATACGACCGGCCTCGAATGCGTAGTGGAAGCAGTCGCTCGGCATCGAGGCGGCGATGACCGCTACCGGGCTTTCTCCGTTGCGGCCGTAGAGGGCCTGCTGAAGGTCGCTCTGCTCGGTCTTGGTCGGAAGACCCGTCGAGGGGCCGCCGCGCTGTACGTCCACGACTACCAGCGGAAGCTCGGTCATCACGGCCAGACCCAATGCCTCGCTCTTGAGCGAAAGACCGGGACCCGACGTGGTCGTCACGGCGAAGTTACCGGCGAACGAAGCACCGATGGCCGTACAGATACCCGCGATTTCGTCTTCGGCCTGTACGGTTTTCACACCGAGGTCCTTACGTTTGGCGAGTTCCTCGAGAATGACGGTAGCCGGAGTGATGGGGTACGAACCGCAGAAGAGGGGCAGACCGCTCTTCTCGGATGCGGCGCAAAGACCCCATGCCGTTGCGACGTTACCGCTGATCGACCGGTAAGTGCCTTTCTCCATCTGGCCCGATGCGACGGTATATGTATTGGCGAACTGATGCGTGTTGGCGGCATAGTTGTAACCGGCGTCGATAGCGCGTTTGTTGGCTTCGGCTATAGCCGGATTTTTCTTCGCAAATTTTGAATCGAGGTAGTGTTTCGCATGATCCTCTGGACGGTTGTAGAGGTAGAAGCAGATACCCAGTGCGAACATGTTTTTGCACTTGACCATCGCTTTGTTGTCCAGACCGGAATCCGCCAAAGCCGCCTTGGTCATCTCCGTAATGTTCGGAACGACTACGTTGAAATCTTCCAGGTTCAGCTCCCGGATCGGGTCGAGCGTTGCGAAACCCGCTTTCCGAAGGTGCTCTTCGGTAATGGAGTCCTCGTCGAGGATTACCGTTGCACCCGGCTTGAGCCATTTGCGGTTCGCCTTCAGTGCCGCAGGGTTCATTGCGATCAGTACGTCGCAGAAGTCGCCCGGGTTGAGCTGTCTTTTGGCTCCGAAGTGCACCTGGAATCCGGATACACCCGCTACGGTACCTTGCGGGGCGCGGATTTCGGCGGGATAGTCGGGGAATGTCGAGATTCCGTTGCCGAGCAAGGCTGAAGTGTCGGAAAAGAGCGTGCCAGTAAGCTGCATGCCGTCACCGGAGTCGCCCGAAAAGCGGATCACGACATCTTGCAGCTCTTGTACCTTGTTTTCATTCATTGCTGTATGTGAATTAGTAATATAATAAGGTTGCTTTATTGGGTCGTTTTCTGTGGCCGGCACGGTTTCGATCGATTCGACCCTGCCTTCCTTTGTCGAAAACATTATAATATAATGCCACAAATATAGGAAATATATTCCGGATAAAACTCACAAATCGTAATTAAAAAAATATTGTTTGGTTAAAACTTTGCTTTTTTTGTGCTTTTTGTAATTATAAATAGGAAGAAATCCCGGCTGCGGGCATCGCAACCGGAACATTTGGAACGCTGCACCGAAATCCGGTTTCGGGTACGGCCCGTAACGGCTCGCGCGATTTCGTGCTACCGGATCGAATTCATCCGGATACTGGCCTTGACCAGGGCGAGGGCCCGGATGCGGTCCACGGCCACCTCTTTGTCGGCGTGATGGGGGTTCTGACTGACGAGTTTCACGTACCCTTCCCGCTCGGATTTTTGGATGTATTTGACCGTGATGTACTCTTCGCCGTCGATGTCGATCGAGAGCAGGTACATGTCGCCCCAGAAGATGTCGCCGATATCCTTGAGCTGTTTGTAAAGTACGATGTCGCCGCTTTTGAGCAGCGGGTACATCGAGTCGCCCACGATATAGATGGCACCGTCGCACTTGGGCAGGTTGGGGATGTGGATGAAATTGACGGGCCGCGTCTGCGCGTGATCGGCGAAGAGCGGCACCAGGCCCGCCGTCCCTTCTATGGAGTAGAGGGGGACGCTTTGCAGCGGCAGCGTGTTGTCCGTGCGGTGCATGTAGGCGGTCAGATCGGGTTCGGCATTGAACATTTCCCCTTCTCCGCCGTCGAGCCAGTCCGGATTGACATTCAATTCTTGAACCAGGATGTTCTTGTTCCGGGACGAGAGCGCCGCCTTGCCCGTTTCGATCATCGAAAGGGCGGCCTTTCCGATGCCTAATCGTTGAGCTAACTGCTCTTGTGTCAGACCTATTGTCTTTCTCAATAGTTTTAAGCGATCCCCCGTCATATCGTATCAAAATTTTTTATGGTAAATATTTTGATTCTCTTGTATTAAATTCAAAAATTGAACTTATCTTTGTCTTGCAAAGTTAAACGATTTATTTTGTTTATGCAAAATTTTTATTGAACTAAATTCTTTTACGATGACCTATCCAATTATTCCGGAGTTATACGGTATCGTCGCTCGCAAGCTGTTGGATGAAATCGGGGAGAAGAGTTTCTATTCCGGTTCGTTTTCATTCGACTACGGTTCGAAAGAGTGTCGTTTCGTCGCCTCGATCGTAATCTATCGTTCGAAGGAGTGTCTGCCCGAAGGCGACGCCGATCGAATCGACGACCTGGTTCCCGTCTGGTGGGAATTCCATACATCCGACCAAGCGGGGGAACGCCCCAACGATTTCTCCTTTTCCGAGCTTAAGGAGTACCTCTTCTGATTCGACTCCGCAAGATCGCACATCCCATCCGGAGCGGCGCCTCCTGCGGTCTTTTTCCGAACACATTGTTCTTGGTTTTCGATACCCGCTGCAACGGGCGGTTCCGTTTTTCCGTTGTCGTTCGAAAAGTTGAACGCTGTTCTGCGATTGTCGGATGCGGCGATTCTGGAATCCGGCCGACCCGTGCGTATCGAAACCCTCCGCCTCCCTTCGGCAGCGCCGTGCCACCGGGCGGAGCTTAAAAACTACTGACCTATGAATATAGATGTATTGAAGGACTTGTCCCCCGCAGAACCGGCTTCTGCGGGGGATTTGCCTCCGTTCGGCCTGTTTGCCGCCGGAGTCTATCCCTTTCTGGAGTTCCGGTGGTTTCACGAGGCCTACTACCGCGTACTGGAGGCATTCGCCGCCGGGCGCGTCCGCCGGCTTATCGTCACCATGCCGCCCCAGCATGGCAAGAGCGTCGGGGCTTCGACCCTGCTGCCCGCCTACCTGTTGGGGCGCAATCCCGATCTGCGGATCGCCATCGCCTCCTATTCGGCTTCGTTGGCTTCGAAGTTCAACCGGCGCGTGCAGCGTATCATCGATTCGCCCGAATATGCGGCCTTTTTCCCGGAAACGACCATCAAGCGGGGAGCCAGGCCTCCGGAGTACCTGCGTACGGCTGATGAGGTGGAGATCATCGGTCACCGGGGCGGCCTGCTCTCTGTCGGCCGCGAGGGGGCGCTCACGGGCAACCGTGTGGACTGATTCATTCTCTACGACCTTTACAGAAAATAATCAAAATTGTCGCAAACTAACTAATGAACGAAAAAATTTGCCT
>OFMC01002255.1_pt1 | contig 12604 bp, 7 predicted proteins | sample 1541271 | NCBI WGS metagenome assembly OFMC01 (sample SAMN04209252, study PRJEB22552) | human gut metagenome | biome: gut; material: feces | host: Homo sapiens | place: USA: Oklahoma | reverse complement strand
ATATAGTGCATCGAGCGTATAGTCAATCTCTTCCATCGTAGTAAATTCTGACATACTGAACCTGAGGGTCGCATCCAGGAACTCCTGCCTTGCGCCGATTCCCTTTAACACACCGCTGATCTGTGGATGATTGGATGCACATGCCGAACCGGATGATACATAGATTCCCTTATCTTCCAGCGCATGCAGCAATACTTCACTCCGGATACCTGCGATTCCTACACTGATAATATGTGGTGCCGATGTCTCATCATATAATCCGTGGATCGTCGTATTCTCAATCTTTTCCACGCCTTCGATGAAATGCTGCTTTAGCATCCTCATCTTCTCTACCTTCTTATCCAGGTTGTCGTAAACCGTCTTTGCTGCCAGGGAAAGTCCTGCGATTCCCGGTACATTTTCTGTTCCGGAACGCATATCATGCTGCTGGCCGCCTCCATAAACGATCGGACGGATCTTTACATTTTCACCGATGTATAAAGCACCCACACCCTTCGGTCCGTGGATCTTATGACCACTGACGGAACACATATCTACCTTAAGTTTCTTCGGGTAAATCTTATATTTTCCAAATCCCTGTACCGCATCGACATGGAATAAAATATCTTTATTATATGCCTTTACGATACTTGCCGCTTCCTGGATCGGCTGGACAGAACCTACCTCGTTATTCACATACATGATCGATACCAGAATCGTATCTTCACACAGTGCTTCCTGCAGTGCATCCAGACGGATCCTTCCATACTGATCTACCGGAAGATAGGTTACACGGAATCCTTCTTCCTCTTCCAGAAAACGCATGGTATTAATGATCGCCGGATGTTCAATAGATGACGTGATCAGGTGGTTGCCTGCACGCTTGTTCGCCCTTGCTGCACCGATCAATGCCATATTGTCACTCTCGGTACCGCCGGAAGTAAAATACACTTCCTTTTCCTGTACTTTCCATAGTCTTGCAAATGTCTCTTTTGCTTCTTTTATATATTTTTCTGCTTCCACACCTTTGTTATGCATAGAAGACGGATTGCCATAGTCTTCACACATGACCTTCTGCACCAGTTCACCGACGCTTCGGTATGCCATGGTAGTCGCCGAATTATCCAGATATACTTCCTTCATTTCTTCACTTCCTGTACTCTTCATTCTTAGTATTAGATTATGTCTCTACCCTTCCAGATGGAACATCAGAACCGAAAGCATTGTAAGTCCGGCCGTCTCTGTCCGTAAGATTCTCTTCCCAAGTGTCAGCGGCTCTGCCCCGGCTTTCACAGCCTGTTCTACTTCTTCTTTCTCAAAGCCGCCTTCCGGTCCGATAAAGATGCCGACCGACTGCCCCGGCCGGATCTCTGCAATGATCTGCTTCGTCTCTTCCATGCCTTCTGCCAGTTCATACGGGATCAGGACAACATCCAGTTCCTCTGCATACTTCAGGGCCTGTGCATAGGTACACACTTCTCCCACTGCTGGGATAATGCCTCTTCCTGCCTGCTTTGCCGCACTGACTGCGATCTGCTGCCAGCGTTCGACCTTCTTTTTTGCTTTCTTTGCATCCAGCTTTACCACTGCACGCTTCGTTGCCACCGGAATCACCTGGTATACACCCAGTTCCACCGCTTTCTGCACGATCAGTTCCATCTTGTCCTGTTTTGGGAGTCCCTGGAACAGATAGATTTTTGACGGAAGTTCGCTCTCATCCTTCTTTTTCTCCAGAATCTTAAGTACCGCCATGTCTTCTTCGTAAGATTCCACCACACACAAATAGAGCCACCCGTCACCGTCCCCAATGGTCAGTTCCTCGCCGGTCTTCATACGGAGCACATTCTTCATATGATTGACGTCACTGCCTTCTACATAGATTTTTTCTTCCCTCACCTGTTCCGGTGATACAAAAAAATGCTGCATATCAGATCCTCTAATTCTTTCTTGCTGTTACAGATACCCACTCACCCTGGTGATTGACTTCCAGGACTTCCAGGCCTGCCTCCTTCACAGCTTCTACTACCACGTCTTCTTTATCTTCGATGATGCCACTCGTAATATAGATACCGCCTTTTTTCATCTGATGAATGATCACAGGTGTCAGCGGCACCAGTACATCTGCCAGAATATTTGCTGCTACAATATCATATTTTTCATATCCCACCTTGTCCTGTACCGCTTTATCATCAATGATGTTACCGATCATGACTTCATACTGATCTCTGCTGATTCCGTTATTGTCCATATTCTCATATGTTGCATCGATCGCACACGGATCCAGATCCGTTCCTACGGAATGCTTTGCGCCGAACTTTAATGCCAGCATTCCGAGGATTCCGCTTCCACATCCTACATCTAAGATTTCTGTATCCTCTGTCACATATTTCTTAAGCTGACGGATGCAGAGCTGTGTTGTCTCATGCATACCGGTTCCGAATGCTGTACCCGGATCGATATGGATCACCATCTTGTCACTGTCCTTCGCCTCGACATTTTCCCATGAAGGAATGACAAGAATGTCATCAATATAGAACTGATGGAAATACTGTTTCCAGTTATTCACCCAGTCTACATCTTCTGTCTGTGATTCTTCAATCGTACACTCCCCTACATTCAGGTAACTTCTCATCTCTTCCAATTCCTGTCTGACTTTCAGTAACAGTTCCTGTTTGTCTACATCTTCGTCCAGATAGAATGTCAGATATGCACATCCATCATCTTCCGGTATATCCGGCAGGATGTCTACGAACATCTGCTCTTTGTCAGACTGGGTGAGCGGTATCTTGTCCTCGATCTGCACTCCCTCGATTCCAAGATCAGCAAGCATGCTGCTGACGATATCTTCTGCCTCTGTCGTCGTCTTCAGGCGAAACTGATTCCATTTCATATATATTCTCCTTTATGTCATCTTATATTTTTTACGTTCATTCATCGTATATGCTGCTCTTATATGCGTTATATCCGCAATCCTCCCAGTATCCATATACATTGTTTATTCTAACACCTGTGCCGTTTAAAGTAAATGTACTTCTTTTGTTAAAACTCCGTTAAGAAATTAACGTATTCTGTTCAGACCGTGTTAAGAAGCCCTTTCTTCTCTTTCACTGCCTTGCCAAAATGCATATAATGTATCCGGAAGCAAAATTCCATATCATATTTACACAAAAGCTGCCACATTGGGTTCTTTGAAATCTCCCGGCGGCGAACATCAGCAAGGAGGACTTTTTTATGAATATTGGTATTTTAATTCTTATGATCATCGGCGGAGGTGTCGGCGTACTGTCGTCTCTTTATATTGCACTCAGTTTTCCGGCAGTCATTATCTGGAAAATTTTCCGTAAGATCCGCCACGGATATAAACTTACATATTAAATTTTAACCATTATTTTACGGCAGTGTTCAGATCCTGTTCGATCTCATCCATTTCGGACAGGATCTCTTCCTGTTGTTTGTCAAATAACAATTTCTTATTGTACTGATAATACTTGTCGCAGTCATTTTCCTTCAGGAACTGAATACTGTAATAATTCGTGTTAAGCTCTGTCACGAAAGAGACCATCTCCTGACTGTCTCCGAATGCATCTTCCATGAACTCAAATGCGTGTTCCAGCGCAGCAAGTGTATGCTCTGTCAGTTCTTCCCGCCCTGCCACTTCATTGCCAAACAATTCCTTTACACGTTCAAATGCTGCTTCTCCATCCAGATGTTCCTCTTTCGTAAGCTGTTCATAGGACTCCAGCGTATCCAGTACCTGTTTGCGTACATGATCTTCCTGCTTTGTCATCTGCTCTTCTTTCCGGAGTTTTTCGTACTTCTCCCTCGCTTCACAGACTACAAGATCGATCTGCAGATTGGATCTTAATAACTTCAGATATTCATATAAGATCGTCACAAACCGGTCTTTCAGGAAATAATCTTTAAAGCAAGTTCCCAGTCTTCCGATCAGCATGTTAACTACACTGAGACGCTCATCAAATGCTGCATACTGCAGTCTTTCCAAAGTGTCCTTTGTGTAGACACCTTCAATGATCTTCTCAAGTCCGTAATCTTTCTTGTATTTTCTGTACAGTTCCAGATAATTTGCAAAATCCTTTGCAATCTTCCAGTGCTGGATATACTGATGAACGACCTCTCTGTCTGCTTTCTTTCCCAGCTTCTCATATGTCTTCAGAAGCTGTGACAGATCTTCCCATCCTCTGGCCGTTGCAAAGACTCTTCCGTCTACTGTCGTCTCCATGCGATAGAAATAATCTCTGCGGATCTCCAGATATGCAAGGATTGCCGGATGGATATCTGCCTGATATGCGTATTCTTTCCAGACATCATAGTTCACATCCACATCGATCTTCTTGATACGATCGAGCGTCACCACATCAAAATCGCGAACCGACTTATTATATTCCGGCGGATTGCCTGCCGCCACGATGATCCAACCTTCCGGGATCTTCTGATTGCCGAACATCTTACACTGCAAGAACTGCAGCATCGTCGGTGCCAGCGTCTCGGACACACAGTTGATCTCATCGATGAACAGAATTCCTTCTTTTAATCCGGTCTCTTCCATCTTATCGTATATTGAGGCAATAATCTCACTCATCGTATATTCGGTAACGGAATATTCTTTTCCGCTATATACTTTCTTTTCAATAAATGGCAGTCCCACCGCACTCTGTCTGGTGTGGTGCGTAATCGTATATGCCACAAGCGCCACTTTACACTCTTTCGCCACCTGCTCCATCACCTGGGTCTTTCCGATTCCCGGAGGCCCCATCAAAAGAATCGGTCTCTGTCTGATCTGTGGAATCATATAATCCCCGAACTCATCTTTGGCAAGATATGCCTCGATGGAATCTTTGATTTCTTTCTTTGCTCGCTTTATATCCATTTATTTTCTTTCCTCCATGTATTTCAACATTTCCTTAAAAGTCCTGCCCTTCTTCCAGAATGATCTTGATCGCCCATGGCGGGACATCCACGTCCTCATATTCTTCCTCCATGAACACAAATGCTGTCTCGTAGACTGGGCGCTTCGCCGGATAGATTCCACGTCCGTCCGTAAAATAGATCATCCCCCGCAGATGTTCAAATGCATGCTGCCGGATCATTTCGTCCACATAGGCAAATGCCGGGCGGAAATCCGTTCCGCCTTCGCCTTTTAATTCTAACTTCTCCATATAAGATTTCAATTCTTCCTCACAGGTGATCTTCTGATCCGTCTGGATCTGGTCATCACACTGTATGATATGAATGTTCACCTTCCGAAAAAAACTGTCGTTCTCACTCAACACACCGTATGTCTCTTCCAGAAACTTCTTCACCAGTTCTCCGGAGCACGACATCGATGTATCGATCACAATCACAAATTCTTCGACCTTCTGGACTTCCTTCCACTCCTGCGGCTCGATCAATGGCATATTCCCATACAACGACAAACCATAGCTGTAGAAATTATAATCAAACGAATCCGGGTCTACCGTCATCTCTTCTTTTAAAACCGAAAACTTCCGTAAGAATTCCCGGTAATCCATCCGTTCCCGGTTCTCGACCTTCACCTGATCGATCAGACCGCCCGAACTTTCCGATGCTTCTTTGGAAAATGTCTCCATCTCCGTCTCCATACGTTCGCTGATGTCCTGCCACTGATTCTCGATCTGGCTCTGCTTCTTCTTATCCTCATCTTTCGGCCAGTAGCTGTGATCGTCCACACGGAAGTCTGACTCTAACTGTCCAAGCTTCGTTTCCGGAAATTCTTCTTTCTTCAGCACTTCATATACCCGTTCTGCCGTCAGTGTCTTCATTTCCTTCTTCAGCATCCGGTACATCTCTCTTCTCGGAAGAGACCTGGCCTTCATCACACAGCGGTACTGAAGCCCGTCGATGATGGATTCTGCCACAATGTCGCAGGCCAGATGATAAATCCGCTCTTCTCTTCCCTTTCTCCGGAGCATATGCCGGAAGATACCATGCAGTACCAGATGCAGATAGATCCGATTCACCATAACGCGATCTTCCCGGAACAATCCCCCCAGATACTGCGGATCATAATAAAGGTACAGTCCATCCGTTCCCATGCCGTCCGCACCAGTATCCGGTATAAATGGCATGCACGACAATGCAACGTCCAGGAAACGCATCTTCATATAAAGCTCATTTCTTGCTGTGATCAGGATCTTTCGGCTGACAGACTCCATACGTTCCTGCATGGCAGTTGACTGTGACACAGCCTCTGGTTCTGTTGTTTCTTTCTTTATTTCTTCATTTTTTATACGTCTCTTCGTATCTGCCATATGATTTTCCGCTTTTTCTCCTTACAATTCAAACGTCTTTTTCTTCTTCGGGAACAACTCTTTTCTGACATCCATAAGCACACTCAGACTTTCCGTCCTGTTCCCCTCTGCCGCTACATCCATACCTGTCTGTAAAGCCGGTTCACTCCACAGCTTCTTCTGCTCCAGGAACCGGATTCCTTCTATATCTTCTCTTTTTACCAGATACGCTGCCACCGTTTCCATATGCTCCCGTATGTATGTTTTGTAGACATTTTTGTTCTTCTCCGACAATTCCTCCGGGAAACGCAGACGGTCCAGTGCAAGCTCCACCGCCGTCTCTTCTGTATCCTCCGCAACCGTATGATAGAACATCTCATCATATTTCTTATAATCTAATTCCCGGTTATAAAAGCACTGGCGGTAGTATCCTCCCGCACCATGATGGTGTGTCTCAAGAATCCTTGCCGGGGTGTTCTCAACCGCCTCTTCATAGTGTTCCGGAAATAGAATCCGAACTTCCCGCAACCATTCATCTGTACTGTTTTTTTCTGCGCAACATCTCCAACTGTATCCGTATAAGCTTACACGGATCTGATAACGCATCTCTTCTACAATGGATTTCAGACAGCTCTTCTTGCCCTCACGGAAATATATCTCCACTTCTTCCAGACGACACCCCGTCAATGCACCGCCACCCATATCGAGCAGTTGATTTCCCAGAATCAGTTTTTTCAGGTTCCTGCACCGGTAGAATGCGTAACGACCGACTTCTTTTAACGCTTCCGGCAGCCAGATCTCTTCCACTTCCAGATTCCTGGCAAATGCATAATCATCCAGTGCGGTCACAGTTTCTCCTTCTATCTCATCCGGCAGGACCACACAACTGTCCGCTCCATAATATTCGGTGATCATCATACCCTTCGCTGTCATTTTATATCTGATCTCCGCAGTGATCAGATTATCCTGTTTTTTATTCTTTATCTGTTCATTTATTTTTGCATCCATATTCCATTCATTTCCGTCCCTTTTTCTTTCTTCCCTATACTACTATGATTCCCTGCTATTTGCAAGGCAGGTCATAACTTTGTATTTGCTGCATATATATGAACAAATGATTCTTGCGGAGTTCTTATGTCCCGATTACATAATTACAAACCATTGATCCTCTTATTCTTCTTTTCATTCTGTTTCTTTGCAGGCGGACAGATTGCCCGGATCTTTCCGCCTGCGTCTGTCAGAACAGATGATAGAAGTCCATCCGGAAATGCAGCTTCCTCCGGCACAGTTCCGGCAGCCTCGACTTCCGGCAATCCCCTCTCCACGATTCTGCCGGCTGCCGAAAACTGGGGTCTAAGCTTTCAGGAGGAAGGCAAAGTTCCTGTCGGTAATGCATCTTTCGATGAGCTTCAGCAATATCACGCCTACTATGCACAAAAGACGGATAAAAAAGTCATCTATCTCACTTTTGACTGCGGCTATGAAAACGGAAATACACCGGCTATCTTGAATGCTTTAAAACGGCACAACGTTCAAGCCACATTTTTTGTTGTCGGAAACTTTCTGCGTGATAATCCGGAGCTGGTAAAGCAGATGTTAAAAGAAGGTCATACCATCGGCAACCATACTTTCCATCACCCCGACATGTCCCAGATTGCAACAAAGGAGACATTTTCCAGAGAACTTAAGAGTGTAGAAGCTCTGTATAAAGATATCACAGGCAAATCCATGACCCGCTTCTACCGGCCGCCACAGGGAAAATACAGTACTGAAAATCTGCAGATGGCAAAAGACATGGGATATCATACCTTCTTCTGGAGTCTTGCCTACGTTGACTGGCTGGCCGACGCGCAGCCATCCAAAGAAGAAGCCTTTGACAAGCTTCTCGGACGGATCCATCCGGGTGCCATCGTGCTGCTGCATAACACCTCCAAAACCAATGGCGAGATTCTGGATGAGATGCTTGCAAAATGGGAGGAGATGGGGTATACATTTTCTACACTCAAAAAGCTTGTCAGGAACACTTGAAAATAAAAAACGAACCGGTTTGCTTCCATCAATTTCTTTCTGATTTCTGCAAACCGGTTCATTCTATTCATCCTATTTTAATCGAGATCAATCACATCCATTTTGAATGTATCATCCATCTCCGCATGACTTCTTCTCTTTTCCGGATGATTACTTAAAAGATCTGCTGTCGCATCAAACAGATCGTCATCATCATAACCTGCTCCGAACAGATCATAATCATCATCTTCTGAATAATAACCTTCGAAGTTGTCAAATGCTTCTTCATCCAGAGGTGTAAAGGCTTCAAAATCATTGGTATCCTCCAGATTGATCTTCTTAACAGGTTTACGGATTGCCGGACCTGTCTCGTCTAAGGCACGGACACCTTTGGATGGTTTCTTTTCTCTTTCAGGTTCTGTGCGTCTTGCTGGCTCTTTCTGCCTTGCTGATTGTTTCTTAGCAGGCTTGTGCTCCATTGCTTTTGCAATATTTTCTGTCACCCATGGATCCTCATCATCGAAATCATCCTCATAATCTTCAAATTCGTCTTCTCCATAGTCTAATCTTGACGTTTTCTTTACAGCTGCTGGTTTTTTAGCTGTCTTTTTATTTTTCTTCTTCTCTTTATTTACTTTTTTCGCAGCTTTTTTCTGAATCTTCTTCTCTGCTTCTTCCTCATCCATATCAATTCCATATTCGTCATACAGATCATCTAATTCAAGATCTCTGTAATGAAGTTTTACAGAAGTAATAATTACTACGATCAGCAGTACTGCAAAAAGAACAAGTGCAATAATTACTACGATATCCAAAAAACTATCTACAAAATTTAAAATTTTTCCCCAGATTCCTTTTCCGTTATTGACAGTAAAATCTGACGTTGAAGATGTTCCTGATGATGGCGAATATTTCTGGTACGTACCATCTGTTGTATCATAACGGTATGTTGTCTTTTCTCCATCCGAATTCATCGCATAGACAATATAATATTCCGCATTCTTTGTATCCTGCCATGTATCAAACTCTTTTCCGTTTAATGTAAGTGATGTCTTCTGATACTGGCTTGGCAATGAGATATTTCCGTCATCAGCCAAAGGAATAATATATCTGCCCTTTGCAACCTCTATTACTTCAAGAGGAGCGAATTTTCCGGTATCACTGTCATACAGATAAAAATCCGCATCTCCTCCGTTTTCAGGTGTAAGATACATTGCAAGTGCACCACTTGATTCCTGCTTAATAATCTGATGATCTGTTCCTTCAAATTTCAACGCATCTCTTACAAAACCATCAGGAATAATCGTATCCGAAAAATCATCTGTTACGATATATTTTGATTTTCCAATCTTAACCTCTGTTCCACCAGCAGCCGAACTGGTATCTTCTTTCTGAATCAGCGATTTATCGCCTTCTGCTATGCTGACAGATGAAGAACCTGACGTAATCTCCAATGCAACTCCATTGCTATCAATTCCATCAACCTTAGCAACTTCTACCGATGTTGTTCCCTCATCCAATGCCTGGAATTTTAAGTTGAATTCCATCGTTGTTCCGGCATTTTCATCATTTCTTGATATTGTAATTGTTCCGTCTCCACCTGTAGCATCATCACCGCTGATGAAGCGCAGCTTTGTTTTATCATAGCTTAATGTTGCCTGAATTGTATTTAACGCTTTCGCAGATGAAACCTTTGCCGTTACATCTACCTCTTCTCCGACACTGGTCTGCGGATCAGAAAATCTGAATTCTGCTGCGGTTGCACTTGCCACACATGTCATTCCAACACACAACATACACATCAAAAGAAATGATACAATTATTTTTTTGACTTTTTTCATGAATAATACCCCTTTTTCTATCTTTATGGTGTTCTACTCTGTGGTACCTTCGCTGCCGGTTGATTCTCCGCCTGTCCCGGTTGAAGTATCTCCCGTTGATGTACCATTTCCTGTCGTTCCTGTACTTCCTGTCGTTCCTGTACTTCCTGTTGTTCCGCTTCCTGTTCCGGTTGATGTACCACTTCCCGTACTTGTTCCAGTTGTGCTTCCCGTTGTCCCTGTACTTCCCGAAGTACCACTGTTACCACTCGTTCCCGATCTGTACGAAGTGCTTCCGGTTGTTCCTGTACTTCCCGAACTATTCTTTGTTGTTCCACTGTTTCCGGAATATGTCTCTTCCGGCTGTTGCATAAACTCCTGCGTTGATTCGTCTGTATCCGCATCTCTGTTTCCGGCTTTTTTCTCTATCTTTGCACTGATACCCGATACTGTGGAAGACACATCATAATTATCACTTTCTCCATAGAAGAAACTATGCAGCTGCTTTACATTACTTTCCATTGTAACCGGAATAACAACGCTTCCTACATTTCCCAATGTATCGGTTGTCTTATCAAATGGGAACCCTGTTGTTTCTCCCAGTTCATAATCAAACGCATCTTTCGCATATTCAAGGATTTCTGTCATTGTGAAGTTTGTCGAAACCTCAGGAAAGACCTTATCAATAATCTTATTCAACTGTGCCGGTGATGCCTGTTGCAGCTTCTCTACAACTTTCTGCAGAACCGCCCGCTGCCTTTCTGCACGTCTGAAATCATCTCCGGCCGTGTATCTGATTCTGGCATATGCAGTTGCCTGCACACCATTCAGAGTCTGTGTTCCCGGTTCTGTAACTCCCGGAGACAGCTTTCCGGTCACCTTCATAATTTCCTGAACATAACCACAGATGTACGGCATTTCATCTTCCTGTACATCGATATCAATTCCGCCCACAGAATCTACAATGTCTATCATCGAGTTGAAATTCACCGTTACATAATGTTCTATATTCATATCCAAATTCTTATTTAACACTGAAAGAGCACCTTCCGGACCGCCATATGAATATGCTGCATTGATTTTATTCAATGTTCCATCTTCCTGCTCTGACAATGTGTCTCTATATATCGATGCAATTTTCACCTTCATTGTCTTCTTATTCAGGCTTGCAATCATTATTGTATCACTTCTGGTTCCTTTATCCAGATCATTGTCTCTTGAATCCACACCAAACAATGCAACGTTCAGATATCCGCTTCCTCTTTTTTTGGCTTCCTTTGAAACGCTTAATTTATCTGTATCTAACTTTACTGTATTGATCTTCGAAAGTTTACTGGCTACAATAACAGCTCCAATCGCTGCTACCGTTACCAATGTTCCTCCAAGAATGGCTCCAATCTTCTTACCCAAAGACCAGGATGCAAATCCCCTTGTTTTCGACCTTCGTCCCCGTCTTTTATATCTTTTTTTATCTTTTGCCATTACTTTTTATATCCTTTCTTCAGCCGTAGCTTATCATATCATATCTATATTACCTTAAAATATGACAAACTTCAATCAAAAATAAAGCTTTTCGTCTACTTTTCCCAGTAACCCGGACTCATCGAACACCATTTAACGACTTTATCCGGCAATTTTTTATACATTTTCCCCATCCGGTAACCAATGTACTTACACCCACTTTGATAAACCAGTTTGGGAACCAGATGTATTTTCCGCCGTTTTACCAAATGAGCGGCTGTCTGCTTCACCAGTTTTATTCCTTCGCTTTCAGACTTTATACCCTCAAATACTTCCGGATGTTCTGCCTGTGACACAGCCATATCAAAATTGCGGTGAAACTGCTGCATCCCTGTATAATTATGCGAGTGAATCACTCTCGCTTCAGCCACATAAGCGACCTTATATCCGGCATTTATCATATGACCGGCCAATATCATATCCTCATTAAATATTGTTTTCTTGCAGAATCCACCTGCTTTTTCATAAATATTCCGTTTATATGCCGCACAAACGTTAGAACAGAAGAATGTTTTAATGCCCATTTCCTGTAAATCTTCCTTGCTTTTTATCCGGCTGTTTTCCGGGTAATTGAATTTTCTGGTATATTTTTCTATATAATTACAATCAGATGCTGCAAGCTGACGTGCATACGCCGCCCCGGTCATTTCATCTTCTTCCAGTACTTTCACCAGATTTCCAATCACATATTCATCTGTTGGCACTGCATCCTGTGTCATAAATACAACAATTTCCGCCTTTGACATCTGCATTCCCATATCCCGTGTTGCGCCATGATCAAATTCCCGGCGTTCTATATGGGATACTTTTACCTTTTCCATCTGCTCTACTTCTTTCGGAAACCTTCCGGCCTTTGTATTGATCACAAAAATAGTGCCGATCGGATATTCCTGTTCCTGAAGTTTTTTCACAAGTCTGCTAAATTTTTCATCTGGTCTGTATGATGGTATCACCACATCTACAGAAGTCTGATCGTTATTCATCTTTTCTTTTTCATCCTCTATTTCT
>OFMC01002246.1_pt1 | contig 12624 bp, 5 predicted proteins | sample 1541271 | NCBI WGS metagenome assembly OFMC01 (sample SAMN04209252, study PRJEB22552) | human gut metagenome | biome: gut; material: feces | host: Homo sapiens | place: USA: Oklahoma | reverse complement strand
TTTCCGGGCAGGAAACATTTGAGAGAGAATGCTCTCCTCTGCTTCAGATTCGAGACGCTTATCCGAAAATGATTATTGCCAGAACCAAACATCCCCAATATAGCTATGAAGGAATCGAAATTCACGATATAGCCGATTGGTTGCTACAAGAATAAGCAAGGTGAAATATCTCCGTCATTCTCTTTTGAAATGATGGAGATATTTTTATTATGACGGAGATTGTAGAACAGAAAATTGTATCAGGTTGCAAAAATCCTTTCCGAACTTTTTACATAGCAGTCATGCACTACGGTGTGTGGCTGCTTATTTTTTTGTGAAAGGAGCAGATGCAAATGAAATTAGTTTTGGCTGAAAAGCCTTCGGTTGCACAGAGTATTGCCAAAGTGTTAGGTGCTGCCAAGCGTGAGGATGGCTACTTAGAGGGAAACGGATATGTGGTCAGCTGGTGTGTAGGGCATTTGGTGGAGCTGGCACAGCCGGAAGTCTATGATGCGAAGTACAGCAAATGGGCTTATGCAGACCTTCCTATCTTCCCGATGGACTGGCAGTATGAGGTTTCTGCCGGTACGAAAAAACAGTTTGGGATTCTGAAAAAGCTCATGGCCAGAGAAGATGTTGCGAGTCTTGTGTGTGCAACAGATGCCGGTCGTGAGGGCGAGCTGATCTTTCGGTTGGTGTACCACAAAGCCGGGTGCAGAAAGCCGTTTGAGCGGCTTTGGATTTCCTCGATGGAAGATGTAGCAATCAAGGAGGGCTTTGAAAATCTCAGGTCTGGAACGGAATATGATGCTTTGTATGAAGCAGCACTGTGTCGAGAACGAGCCGACTGGATTGTTGGTATTAACGCTACTCGACTTTTTTCGACCCTTTACGGGCAGACCCTGAATGTTGGTCGTGTTATGACCCCTACCCTTGCTATGGCTGTTATGCGAGAAGCTGCCATTTCCGCATTCAAGCCTGAACTGTTCTACACAGTTCAGATTGGATTGGATGGTTTTACGGCTGCAAGCGAACGCTTCAAAACCAAGGCAGCAGCCGAAGCTGTCAAACAAAGCTGTTCGGTGGCAATCGTTCAGAAAGCTGAATGTAAGGAGAAAACAGAAAAGCCGCCTGCGCTCTATGACCTGACCAGTTTACAGAGAGAAGCCAACCGTGTGCTTGGCTACACGGCACAGCAGACCTTGGACTACACGCAGAACCTCTATGAAAAGAAACTGGTCACTTATCCCCGTACCGACAGCAGGTTTCTGACGGAAGATATGGCACATAGCCTGACCGACCTCGTAAAGCTGGCTTTCCACACATTCCCCGTGGAGGATGTGGATAACATACCAGTTCATGCAGAGCAGGTTGTGAATAACAAAAAGGTCACAGATCACCATGCCATCATTCCGACCAGAGAATTGCAGAAATGCAATCTGAGCGAACTTCCCAAGGGTGAACTTGCAATTTTGCAACTGATCTCGAATCGGTTGTGCGTAGCTGTTGGCGATCCGCACCGATACGCAGAGACAGTTATTGAGCTGGACTGTGGCGGTACCGTGTTTTCCACCAAAGGCAAAACTGTTGTGCAGGATGGATGGAAAGCTCTGGTTCAGAAAAATGATTCGACAAAATCCGACGAAAACGTGCAGACACTCCCTTCTGTTTCCGTTGGTGACGAAATGACCGTCAGCGGCACGGAAATCAAGGAAGGGAAAACATCTCCCCCTAAACACTTTACCGAGGATACTCTGCTTTCTGCTATGGAAACTGCCGGTGCGGACGAAATGCCTGATGAGGTGGAGCGCAAAGGTTTGGGAACGCCTGCGACCCGTGCCGGTATCATTGAGAAGCTGGTTCGCATCGGTTTTCTGGAGCGTAAGGGTGATAAGAAAACCAAACACCTGATTCCGACCCACAAGGGTACGGCTCTGGTAACAGTCATGCCGGAACAGATTCAGTCCCCATCCATGACGGCGGATTGGGAAGAAAAATTGTTGCTCATTGAGAAAGGCGAATATGCCAGCGAGGACTTTATGGACGAGATCAAAGATGTGATTGCCGGTCTGATTCAGAACTATGAAGTAATCCGTGATTCCGAGGTTATGATGTCGAAAGAAGCCAATTCTATCGGCAAATGCCCGCTCTGCGGCAGTGCTGTAGAGGACAAAGCCAAGGCATTTTTCTGTTCCAACAGAGCTTGCAAATTTGCCCTCTGGAAAAACAATCGCTACTTTGCGAGCATCGGCAAGAGCATGACTTCTGCCACGGCGCAGAAATTGCTTGGTTCCGGCAAGGTAAAGCTCAAGAATTGCAAGTCCGAAAGAACGGGCAACACCTTTGATGCCACCGTCTTTATGGAGGTATCAGATGATGGCAAAACGAAGTTCAGTATGGAATTTGAAAATGGAGGAAAGCGCAAATGACAAATGAGTACAACCCGGATGGTAAGGAAATCCGATTTATCGACAGCCATTATAAGGATTTGTTTCATATCCCCGATGGCAGCTGTGTGCAGATTCACTACCCGGATGAAATGGTTGTGAAGCCCTGCACCTTCATTGACGAGTATCATACGCAGATCGGATACAATGTGTTTCATATCTGCCAGTTTGCAGAAATTATGGAGCGCAACGGCGCAAGCTATATGCCGGAGCCTGAGATTATGGGCGATGAAGCCGCATGGAAGGTCGGAAAGGATAGAATCCTTGCGGTGCAGACCTGCGAAGATGGTTACGACTACACCCTGTTGGATGAAAACTACAACGAGATTGATGGCGGTCAGGTTGATAACCCTGAACTGTCCATGCTCGAAGTCCGCCGGGATATTCTGGAATCCTTCGGGCTGGAGCGCCGGGAACTGCGGGCAATGTTCTATGAGGATGTCATGGAGCAGGCTTTTGAAGTCGGCAGACAGGCGGTGGTGGTCAATGACCCTATCGCTGAGCTTGCTTTTAAGCTCGACCGTTTTGCAGAGAACTTCGACCCCTATGAATATATGGATCAGGTCGATGATGTGCAGGCGCATATCCAAGAAATCAAGGCAGATCTTGCCGCTGGTAATACGGCTCCGTATCGTGAGTTCCTGAATACAGCCATTGAAGAAGCCCGTGAGGAAACTGCGGTTGAGGTTGCCAAAGTGCTGAAAAGTCAGCTGGATAAGCTCGACTCTCCGAAGCGTGAGTCGGTCATGGAAAAACTGGCACAGGCCGCAGAAAAAGCTGCGCCTGCCAGTCCCTCTCCCAAACGCAAAGAGCCTGAACGATAAGGAGGACACGGATATGAAAAACGAAAAATGGGATGATGTTCACGGAAATACCACCCCGGATGACAGAATGGTTGCTTTTCTGGAAAGCCCCACGGATTCCTATGCGATTCTTCAGCTGCGGGAAGATGTAGACGATAATATCCCGCTCATGTTTGCAAATTACAGCTACCTTCAGAAGAAAGAAATGGAGCCTGAGATTGACCGTTACGAGGTGGTCTATCATGGCTCCATTTCTATGTCCGAGGATGTGAATCGGCAGCTGGAAGATTTGTATGTAAAGTTCAATATTGACCACCCGGATGATTTCCGTGGTCACAGTATGTCGGTCAGCGACATCGTAGCCTTAAAGGTAGTCGGTGAGGTATCCTTTCACTATGTAGATTCTGTTGGGTTTCAGAAGCTGGAAAACTTTATGAAGTCCGAAAACTACCTGAAAAACGCAGAGATGGCAATGGAAGATGATTATGGGATGATTGACGGTATCATCAATAACGGAAAAGCGTCCGGATTAGAGGAACGTCCTTCGGTGTTGGAGCAGTTAAAGGAAAAGCCCGTGCCGGATGTTTCCCATAAGCCGCCCAAGAGCCACCCGGAAAGGGAGATTGAATGATGGATTTCACACAGGATGAGCGGAACATGATGATGCTTTACAGCCCTGGCACAAGGTCAGGGCTGTGTGAAGCACTGACACTGATGAAGGAACAGCTTTCGGAGGACGAGTCAGAGCTTTTTGCTTTGGCAGACTCGGTTCTCCGTAAAGTTTCAGCCATGGACGATGCCGCCTTTGAGAAGCTGAACCTTTATCCGGATTGATAGGATTGGAGGGATACAATGAACGCAAAAGAGCGATTTTATTCCGGATTAGCAAAAGAAACGATTGGGAAAATCACCTCGAACACAGATAACTGGACTTCGTTTTTGAGAACGATGTCCCGCAACTATGAGTTCACCTATCCGGAACAGGTGATGATTTATGCTCAGCGCCCCAATGCGACCTTTTGCAAGCCCTATGAGGACTGGAACGCTGAAAATTACCGCAGATATGTAAAGCGTGGCTCTACCGGCATTGCTCTGTTTGTGATGAACAGGGATAAACCGTATCTGCGCTATGTGTTTGATGTGGCGGATACCGGCGTTCGCCGTTCTTCCCCGGAACTGAAACCGTGGGAGGTGACGCCTGAAAACCGCTCCTATGTCATGGAAGCGATGGAGCGTACCTTCGGTGTTGCCGCTGACGGGGTACTGGAAGCACAGCTTGAAGATATTGCATCCGCACTGGCGGCTGAGTATTGGGACGATTACAAAAAGCAGTTCCTCGACATCGTTGCCAACAGCTTCCTTGAGGAGTATGATGAACTCAACATCGAAGTAGCTTTCAAAAATGCGGTGGCAAACAGCGTATCCTATACGATGTATTGCCGGTTCGTGGAAAGTCCCGACAACTACTTCGAGCATGAGGATTTCCAGAAGGTGTTTGATTTTAACACCAGACAGACGGTAAATGCCCTTGGTACTGCGGTGAATGCCATCAGCACAAGGATGTTTCAGGAAATCGAAAAAGCGATTGGAGAACATGAGCAGATTAAAGCTACCGAAAGGAGTACAGATTATGAGCGAGATGACTTACAGACAGGCCGGAGATTATCAGATTCCGAACCTTCAGTTGGAGAACGAGGGAGAGAAACCTCTGGGCAAGTACGGCAGGATGCGTCGAGCATTTTTGGAACAGAACAATCCGATGCTCCTGAACGACATGATTCTGACGGAGAGCCTGTTCCCGCACCTGTGGGAGATCGAGGAAACAGCGAAAGCCAGAGTGGAGTTTCTGATGGAGCAGTACCTGAAGGACAGCCCCGCACCGGACAAGGAAACGCAGCAGATGGCGTGGGTGCAGCACATGAACAGCCTGAAAGCACAGGCGGAGGAAGTCGTGATGACGGAGCTTATCAACAGCTGAGTCTGAACCTTTTCCTCTCCGAAAATGAACAAATCAGTTTTATCGACCGAGCAGAGAGCTTTACGCCCTCTGCTTTTTCTTTTGCCCAGGAAGAAATCGACCACTTCCTTCTGCTTGGTAGCAATACCGATGAAGCCCGAAAAGTCGTAGCGCTGGAATATATGAAGCAGAAGCCGTTGGAAGAAATCGTTCAGACCTTAAAGCAGGTCTATCACGGCGGCTATGGTCTGAAAGAAGATAGCGGGAATATCTGTGCGTGGTATGCCGAGGACGGTATCCACCTTGCCAAAGGTTCCTCTGCCATTGACAGCCCCAGAGCGCAGATCGTTTCTTGGGAAACGGTTGCCGAGCGCATTGGAGAACTGCTTGAAAATGGTCGGTTCGCAACTAATGTGGAACTGGTAGAAGCATCCGGATATGAGCGTCAGAAGTTGGCAGAATCCCTGTGGCATCTTTATCACGATTTGAGTGAAGAAGCCCGTTCCAGCAACTATCTGGCAATTCTTCATCAGGAACCGTTTCGTGGTTTCCCTGACGAAACCGCAGACTTGGCTGAAAAGTTGGATGACCCTCGTTTCCACGCAACCTTGGTACAGCAGTATTCGGAATTTAGAAAAACCCTTGCGGAAAATCCCGATCTGCTTCGTTTTCACTATCACAAGCTGAATCTCATTCAGAAACAGCTGTATGAGTTGAATATGCCTTTGCGTGAGTATCAGACCGATATGATGCAGATGCCCCTTGTCCGCCAGTTCATTACGGATGATGAAGTCAATGCAGACTTGACCCGTGGAAGCGGCTTTTCCGGTGGTAAAGCCCGTATTTATAACTACTGGCAGGAGAATCATTCTGCCAAGGAAAAGATGGACTTCCTGAAGCATGAATACGGAACCGGTGGTCATTCCCATGCCTGCTCTGGTGCAACGCACAGCGGTCAGGATCACGATGCCAAGGGTGTTGCTTACACCAAGAGCGGTTGCGATAAATTGCAGATGTCCTGGGCGCAGGTGGTGCAGAGAATCGACGGTCTGATACGAAAGGGACGCTACCTCAGCCCGGAGGAAGAAGCGGAACGACAGGCTATCGAAGAAGCTAAAACTGATCCGTTGGAAGATGTTTATGACCGTTTCGCAGTGATTGATACCGAGGATGGCGAGTATGCGATCTGGGATAATCAGACCGATGACTACTATGTAGACCCGGAAGGCGTTACGGAATACTTCACGGACGAATGGCTTGCCAATGACTATTTGGAGGAAGTTCGTCAGTCCGTAGCTGCGATGGAGTCGGTTCAGCCAGAAGCGCCTGTGGCAGAGCCTGCCGAAGTTGTGGAAGCATCTGCTTCCGAGGAACCGAAATGGAATTATCAGGTCGGTGACACGGTATATCTGGACGATACAGCTTTCCGTGTGGAGCAGATCACGGACAGAGAAGTTCAGCTGCGTGACCCTACGCTTGCTTATCCCATCTTCCGTGCCGAGAATCGTGAGAATTTCGAGCGTATGCTCTCTCAGGACGAAAGAAACCATGCGGTAAGGGTTGATGCCCAAACCGAAGAAAAGCCCGTTACAGAGGATTTTCTGGGCAAAACCGAACCGAGGGACTACACCCCTGAGTATCAGCTGTTAGACCGTCTGCGTATGGACTGCGAATACTTCCTTGGTGCAGGACAGCACAGCGAAAAGCATCTGTGGGCAGGCAACCGCCATGCACAGATTGCCAAGATGCGTGAGCTGTATGAAATGATTCCCGACAAACCAGAATGGCTGACACCTGAGATGATTAACAGCTACGAGGAGCGCATGGCTCCCCGCTATCTGGTTGCCGCCTACCATCACTTTGAAAACGGCTTCGATGATAAACTGGACTACTACACTCTGGAAGAAGCGGAAAAAGCTGCCCAGGGCTATGTGGACGGAACCATGGAGGATGACGGATTCAAGTACGATGGTGCTGCCGTTTACGATCAGCAGGAGCATAAGTGCATCCGTATCTATGGGGACTACCCTGACGAAAAGGCACACGCACAGGTCAGAGCCAGTGCGGAACCCGAACAGCAGGAACCGGAACACTTCATCGATCATTTTTATGTTGCCGAGGACATTCAGAAGCGGGGTGCGCTGGACATCAAGGAATACAGTTCCTTTGATGATGCCCTGCGAGCCTACTATGCACTTCCTGACACGCAGAGAAAAGCCCTGGGTGCAATGAATACCAGAGATCTGCCGGGTAGTCTGGACTTCGTACAGTGCGTAGATGGAAAGGACACCATCATTCAGGATTATGCCCAGGTGGACGGATGGCAGAATGCCGAAGTCATGGACATTATCGCTCAGCTTGAGCAGTCCATCACCACCAGAGAAATCCCACCTGTTCCTGCGGTGAACTTCCACATCACGGATGACAACATCGGTGAAGGTGGACCGAAGCAGAAATTCGCAAGAAACATCGCAGCCATTGAAACTCTGTTCAAACTGGAAAGCGAGAACAGGAACGCCACTACCGAAGAACAGGAGATTTTGTCGAATTATGTCGGTTGGGGCGGTCTGGCAGATGCCTTTGACCCGGACAAGGGAAATTGGGCGAAGGAGTATCAGACACTGAAAAACCTGCTTTCCGAAGATGAATATGCTGCGGCAAGAGCTTCCACCCTGAACGCACATTACACCAGCCCTACGGTCATTCGCTCCATCTACGATGCGGTCGGACAGATGGGCTTTGAAACAGGAAATATTCTGGAGCCTGCTATGGGTATCGGCAACTTCTTTGGTATGCTCCCTCCTGAAATGCAGAGCAGCCGTTTGTATGGTGTGGAACTGGATTCCATCACCGGCAGAATTGCTCAGAAGCTCTATCCCAACGCAGAAATCAAAGTAGCCGGTTTTGAAACGACAGACCGCCGAGACTTTTACGATCTGGCTGTGGGTAATGTCCCTTTCGGCAACTACAAAGTGTCCGACAAGCCGTATGACAAGCTGGGATTCTCCATTCACAACTATTTCTTTGCCAAGGCTTTGGATCAGGTTCGTCCCGGTGGTGTGGTCGCTTTTGTGACAAGCCGTTACACCATGGATTCCAAGAACTCTGACGCAAGGCGATATATGGCGCAGAGGGCGGAACTGCTTGGTGCAATCCGTCTGCCAAACGATGCCTTTAAGAAAAACGCAGGCACGGAAGTCGTGTCCGACATCCTGTTCCTGCAAAAGCGTGACCATCCGATTGACATTGTACCGGAATGGGTAAACCTTGACCGCACCGAAGAAGGACACACCATGAACAGCTACTTTGTCGCTCATCCTGAAATGGTTCTGGGCGATACGGTGGAAGAAAGTACCGCCTACGGCATGGACATTACAGTGCGTCCCATTGAGGGCATGGAACTGTCCGAACTTCTGAAAGAAGCAGTTTCCCACATCCAAGGAACCTATCAGGCTGTGGAGCTTCCCGAAGCTGACAAGGGTAAGGAAATCGAAACCATTCCTGCAACCCCGGATGTAAAGAATTTCTCTTATACCGTGGTGGATGGCAATGTGTACTTCCGTGAAAACTCCCTGATGCGCCGTGTAGACCTGAATGAGAAAGCAAAAGACCGTGTGATGGGCATGGTGGAACTTCGTGGTATCGTCAACGAGCTGATCGAATATCAGCTTGAGGATTACCCGGATGAAATGATTACTCAGAAACAGGCAGAACTGAATGATGCCTACGATGCGTTTGCCGCAAAGAACGGGCTTATCAATAATCGAGCCAATGGTCAGGCATTTGCTGACGATTCCTCCTACTATCTCCTGTGTTCTCTGGAAAATGTGGATGAGGACGGCAATCTGAAAAGCAAGGCGGATATGTTCACCAAGCGAACCATCAAGCCGGAACGCAGAGTGACGAGCGTGGATACGCCGTCCGAAGCTCTGGCAATCTCTATCGGTGAGCGTGGCAAGGTGGATTTGCCGTTTATGGCACAGCTGCTTGGAACACCTGGAGAATACGATGCGATTCAGGCAGAGCTTCGAGGGGTGATCTTCAAAGACCCGATGGCTCCCGATGCTGTGGAAGTTGGATGGCAGACTGCCGATGATTACCTTTCCGGTGATGTAAGAAGCAAGCTGCGTGTCGCACAGATGGCGGCAGACAGGGATTCTTCCTTCCACATCAATGTGGAAGCCTTGCAGAAAGCACAGCCGAAGGACTTGGATGCGTCCGAGATTGATGTGCGTTTGGGTGCAACATGGATTGATGCCGATTATATTCAGCAGTTCATGGAGGAAACCTTTGAAACGCCGTATTACTTGCGCCGTTCCATTGAGGTCAAGTTCTCCGAGCTGACCGCAGAGTGGCGCATCAACGGTAAGAGTTCTCCCAACTACAACGATGTGGCGGCGTATGTCACCTACGGTACAGAGCGAGCCAACGCATATCGGATTCTGGAGGAAACGCTGAATCTGAAGGATATTCGTATCTATGATACGATTGAAGATGCAGATGGTAAGCAGAAGCGTGTCCTCAATAAAAAAGAAACTACCCTGGCACAGCAGAAACAGCAGGCAATCAAGGATGCGTTCCGAGATTGGATTTGGAGAGATCCGCACAGACGAGAAACCCTTTCCACCAAGTACAACGAACTTTTTAACTCCACCAGACCTCGTGAGTATGATGGCTCTCATATCCGTTTCGGCGGCATGAACCCGGATATTACCCTCCGTGAACACCAGAGAAATGCTATCGCTCATGTGCTATATGGTGGAAATACGCTGCTTGCACACGAAGTTGGTGCGGGCAAGACCTTCGAGATGGCTGCATCGGCTATGGAGAGTAAACGGCTTGGATTGAGCCAGAAATCCCTGTTCGTTGTGCCGAATCACTTGACCTTACAGTGGGCAAACGAGTTCCTGCACCTCTATCCGAGTGCCAAGCTCCTTGTTGCCACCAAGAAGGATTTTGAAACAGCAAACCGTAAGAAGTTCTGCGCTCGTATCGCAACGGGTGACTATGATGCAGTCATCATCGGTCACAGCCAGTTTGAAAAAATCCCGCTTTCTGCCGAACGACAGGAACGGCAGCTGCGGGAGCAGATTGATGAGATCGAGGGTGCGATTGCGGAGCTGAAATGGCAGCGTGGCGAAAACTTCACGATCAAGCAGATGGAGAAAACACGAAAATCATTGGAAGCCAGACTGGACAAGCTCCTTGCCGCTGACAAGAAAGATGATGTCATTACCTTTGAGCAGTTGGGTGTAGACCGGCTGTTTGTGGACGAAAGCCATGCGTTCAAGAATTTGTTCCTCTACACAAAAATGCGAAATGTGGCAGGTCTGTCCACCTCCGAAGCCCAGAAATCTTCGGATATGTTTATGAAGTGCCGCTATATGGATGAGCTGACCGGCGGGCGTGGTGTGATCTTTGCGACCGGTACTCCAGTAAGTAACTCGATGACCGAGCTTTATACGGTCATGCGCTATCTCCAGTACAGTACGCTCCAGCAAAAGAACCTGACCCATTTTGATTCCTGGGCATCGACCTTCGGAGAAACAACAACTGCGATTGAGCTTGCACCGGAGGGAACCGGCTATCGTGCCAGAACCCGATTTGCGAAGTTCTTCAACCTGCCTGAACTGATGAATATGTTCAAGGAGGTTGCCGACATCAAGACCTCTGACCAGTTGCATCTCCCTGTTCCCGAAGCAAAGTTTGAAACGGTTGTGGTTCAGCCCTCTGAGTACCAGAAGGATATGGTGGCTTCCCTTTCAGAGAGAGCAGCAGATGTTCATGCCGGTATTGTAGACCCGTCCGTCGATAATATGCTCAAGATTACCAGCGACGGACGAAAATTGGGACTGGATCAGCGGCTAATGAACACCCTGTTACCCGATGACCCTGACAGCAAGCTCAATGCCTGCGTGGGAAATATCCTGCGTATCTGGCAGGACGGTCAGGCTGACAAATTGACCCAGTTGGTGTTCTGCGACCTTAGCACACCGAAAAATGATGGAACCTTCAATGTCTATGATGATGTCAAAACCAAGCTGATTGCAAACGGTGTGCCTGCGGAAGAAGTTGCCTTTATCCATGATGCAGATACCGAGGCAAAGAAAAAAGACCTCTTTGCCAAGGTTCGTACCGGGCAGGTGCGAGTGCTTCTTGGCAGTACGCAAAAGATGGGTGCAGGAACCAACGTCCAGGACAAATTGGTGGCAGTTCACCACTTGGATGTGGGTTGGCGTCCGTCTGATATGACCCAGAGAAACGGTCGTATCATCCGTCAGGGCAACCGGAACAAAGAGGTTCAGGTGTATCAGTATGTGACCGAGGGAACCTTCGATGCCTACCTGTATCAGACCTTGGAAAACAAGCAGAAGTTTATTTCTCAGATTATGACCTCCAAATCACCGGTTCGCTCCTGTGACGATGTGGATGAGCAGGCGCTGTCCTATGCGGAGATCAAGGCGCTGTGTGCCGGCAATCCGCTTATCAAGGAAAAGATGGACTTGGACATTGATGTGGCAAGGCTGAAGGTGCTGAAAGCTGACCACCAGAGCCAGCAGTACCGTATGGAAGATAAGCTTCTGAAATACTTCCCGGCTGAGATTGAAAAGCAGACAGGCTATATTCATGGCTTTGAAGCTGATATTAAAACCGTGGAAGCACACCCGCAGATTGCCGATGGCTTTTGCGGCATGGAAATCATGGGCAAAGCCTACACCGAAAAGGCAGATGCCGGTGAAATCCTCCTTGCGGCTTGTAAGGACACGAAAAGTGCCGATCCGGTTCCTCTTGGCAGTTACCGTGGCTTTCAGATGGAGCTTTCGTTTGACAGTTTCCGGAACGAGTTCGATGTGACCCTGAAGGGCGCTGTGAGCCACAGAGTAGCCCTTGGAACGGACGCACGAGGAAATATCACCCGACTGGACAATGCCCTTGCAGGCATCCTTGAGCGCTTAGAACGAGCCAATGAGCAGTTGAATAATCTCTACAATCAGCAGGAAGCAGCCAAGGCGGAGGTTGGAAAACCGTTCCCGCAGGAAGCAGAGCTGACAGCCAAAAGTCAGCGACTGGCAGAACTGGATGCAGCCCTGAATATGGAGGACTCTGTGGAAAATCGTGACGAAAGAAGCGAGTCAGAGCGTCCTTCTGTGTTGGCTGATCTGAAATCCAAAGCGGAGCATATCCCGCCTGCAAAATACTCTGAAACCCGTGAGGAGGTGTTGTAATGGCAAAGCGAGATCAGGATGTTCATTTCCTTGCATCCAAGGAGGAGGTCGAGCGAATCCATGAGAAGATGGACGAGCTTGGCATCCGCAGCATGGGAGCCTATCTGCGGAAAATGGCTCTGGATGGTTACTGTATCAGACTGGATTTGCAGGATGTGAAAGCCCCGTCTCCCTTAATTAAAGATATTGTTGGGTAAAAAAGAAAGGTCAGT
>OFMC01002243.1_pt1 | contig 12643 bp, 12 predicted proteins | sample 1541271 | NCBI WGS metagenome assembly OFMC01 (sample SAMN04209252, study PRJEB22552) | human gut metagenome | biome: gut; material: feces | host: Homo sapiens | place: USA: Oklahoma | reverse complement strand
TTCTTTTCAACAATCTCGCAGGTAGCTTTATTTACAGTATAGTTATCCGGAGTTACGGTGCCTTGAACAACATATTCGCCCAAGCCCCATGCGCCTTCGATGAGGATGTTCTTGTCGTCGCCGGTAGCAACGTTAACAGTGAACATAACGCCTGCAGCCTTGGAGAATACCATCATCTGTACCGCAGCACTCAGTGCTACATCCAGATGGTCAAAGCCTTGTTTTTCGCGGTAGTAAACCGCACGGTCGGTAAAGCAGGAAGCATAGCATTCCTTAACCTTAGCAACGATGGTTTCAGCACCCTTTACGTTCAGGTAGGTGTCCTGCTGGCCTGCAAAGCTTGCATCCGGCAGATCCTCTGCGGTAGCGCTGCTGCGAACAGCAACGAACGGATCAGCCTGGCCAACCTTTTCACCCAGCTCCTCGTAAGCTTGGGCAATCAGGTCCTGCAGATCCTGCGGCATTTCTTCGTCCATAATTGCCTGGCGGACCTTAGCGCAAACCTCGCGCAGCTGAGCGCTGTTGTCTACGTCCAGACCGGCAATTAAAGTTTTAATCTTCTCGTACAGACCGGTCTTTTCAAAGAAGTATCTGTAAGCGCAGGCAGTAGTTGCGAAGCCATACGGTACAGGTACGTCAACATGAGAAGTCAGCTCGCCCAAGGAAGAAGACTTACCACCGGCGATTGCTACGTCTTTTCTCTCCAGCTGGTCAAACCACAGCAGGAATGCTTTTTCTTTCTCCATAATAATTTGCTCCTTTTAAAATACTATACTTTTTTCTGGGGAAATCCTTAATATAGTGTATACTATATCACATTTAAAGGGCATATTCAAGCGATTTCTGCAGTTTTTTTTAGATTTTTTGTAGAAAATTCACCGGCATGCTATAATACAGATAAAAGTGAGGTGCGTGCCATGAATTTTATCGACAGCTTCTGCAGTAACATAAAAAAGGTAATTGCCCTTATAGCTTTAATGCTCCTTTTAACGCTCGTTATTTTAATTTTTACGCATACATCATTAGGCTATTTCCTTGTACTGCTGCCCATAACACTGCTGATTATTTATCTTTTACATAAAATGAAAGAGCTGGATGAACAAGCCTGCTTCTCCCAAAGCGTATTTTTAGCCGTTCTGGCTTTCATTTTAGTTCTCTGCGGTCTGCCGAAGGAGGGAGTCTTGCTTTCCGCCGTTGTCTATGCCGCACAGCTTTCGTACACATATACTACGCTGCTGAAGCCACAAGAGGAAGAACAGCAATACAATAAAGTAAATAATATAGAAGCAGACAGCGCCAATGATTACGTCCCCCTTATCACCTATGACGACACCTGCCCCGACGATGGCGAGGACTATGGCCCGGAAGGCAGCGTTATCTGGGGCCCGCGTACTATCGAAGAAAATATCTATATCAACGGCAAATGGTACATCAACGAAAACAGCGAGGAATGGGAAGAAAACGAAGGCTGCTGAGCAATTAAATAATTTACGCAGACGCTCATATGCATGGGCGTCTTTTTTTGCGCACAAAAAAGCGGTCCTACCAAAGTAAGACCGCTAATTAACGATTGGTGGAGACGAGGAGAATCGAACTCCTGACCCCCTGCTTGCAAGGCAGGTGCTCTCCCAGCTGAGCTACGCCCCCAAAAGGCTTCGTGCGCATTTGCGTCGGAAACAAGTAAGATTTTACAGGAAAGCGACGCATTTGTCAAGCATTTTTTATTTGGTAATCAGCTCAACCAGCTTCAAAGTCATCAGGCAGGATTTTTCCACGGCAGCCATCGGCATAAACTCGCAGTTGGAGTGGAAGTTGAGCGCGCCGGTGAAATAGTTCGGCGTAGGGATGCCCTTGGTGGAAATAAAGGAACCATCGGTGCCGCCGCGCATAGCGATATCCTTCGGCTCGATATCCAGCTCCTTCATCGCCTCGAAAATGTACTCTACGCATTTTCTGTTATCATCAGTCAGAGCATCGGCAATGTTGCCGTAAACGTCGGTGATGTTCAGCTCAATGCCAGCCTTGGGATTCTTGGCCTGTACATATTCCACAGCATGACGGATGAACTCTTTGCGTGCTTCATACATCTTTTTATTATGGTCGCGGATTTTGATATCCAGAGTTGCTTCCGCAGCGTTGGATTTAATAGCCTGTACCCAGATAAAGCCTTCGGTGCCCTCGGTGTGCTCCGGAGTCTGCATTCTGTCGAAGGGGAGGCAAGGTGAATTAGCTATAGGACAAGAGAAGAGCTTGCATGATGTCACCCCTCTCCGCCTCGACAAGCTCGGCACCTCTCCCCGAGGAGAGGCTATCTTCATTATATCATCTCTGAAATAATATTACATTATACGTCTAGGGTAAACATAATCAGCTTGTAATCCCAGAGGTATATCCATAAACCAGAAAGCATACAGCATAATAGTCAAAGTAACCAGCAGCGTAATAGTGTACGGCAGCATGAGGGAGCTCAGCGTACCGATACCGGCGCTCTTCACGTACTTCTGGCAGTAAAAGTGCTTACGTCAAAAAGTCAAATGTATACAGTATTAATATTTTACTATATACAATCTCGGCAAAATCTGTGCTATAATAAACAAAGCAGTTACATCTGCTCCAAAACAAACTATAACAGCAAGGAGTTTTTTTCATGATACTTTCTCAACGTATTCAAAGCCTGACAGCATCTCCTATCAGAAAGCTGTCTCCGTATGCTGACGCAGCCAAGGCTGCAGGTAAAAAGGTTTATCATCTGAACATCGGCCAGCCTGATATTGCCACTCCGGCACAATTCATGGACAGTGTGCGTGAATTCCAGGCACCGGTAATCGCCTACAGCAATTCCAAGGGCGAAATGTTCCTCTTAAAGGCTGTACAGAAATATTATGCAGAAAAAGGCATGGATTATGCAATTGAAGATATTTTCGTTACCAACGGCGGCAGCGAGGCCTTGATTTTCGCAGTTATGGCTCTGTGCGACCCTGGCGACGAAATCATGGTTTTCGAACCCTTCTACGCTAACTACACCACCTTCTGCAAAGAGTTCGGCGCTAAAATCAACGCTGTTCCTACCAGCGTAGAAAATGGTTACCACCTGCCCAGCGAAGAAGAAATCGAAAAACACATCACTCCGAAAACCAAAGCAATTCTGCTCACCAACCCCGGCAATCCTACCGGCGTAGTTTATACCGAAGCAGAGCAGGACATGATTTCCCGCATCGTGCGCAAGCATAACCTGGCTTTAATCGCTGACGAAGTATACCGTGAATTCGTTTATGACGGTGCATATCGCAGCTTCGGCACCATGCCCGAGCTGGACGACAACCTGATCATCATCGATTCCGTTTCCAAACGCTACAGCGCCTGCGGTGCGCGTATCGGCTGCATCATCAGCAAAAACAAAGAGCTCAGCAAGCAGGTTATCAAATGCTGCCAGGCTCGTCTGTGCAGCCCGATTCTGGAGCAGGTCGGTGCAACAGCTCTGTACACCACTCCGGCAAGCTATTTGGAAGAGGTTAACAAGGAATACAAAAAACGCCGCGACACCATCGTTGCAGCTTTGAAGAAGCTCCCCGGCGTGAAGGCTTCCGACCCGAAGGGCGCTTTCTACATCATGGTTAACATGCCTGTTGACGATGCAGAAAAATTTGCTATCTGGACTTTGGAAAACTTCGCTATCGACGGCGAAACCGTTATGTTTGCTCCCGGCAACGGCTTCTACAACACCCCCGGCAGCGGCATCGACGAAGCACGCCTTGCTTATGTATTAAAGAGCGAGGATTTGGAGCGCGCAATCTACATTCTGGGTGAAGCACTCAAAGCATATCCCGGCCGTGTAGAAAAATAAGCTCACAAAAAGTTTTTCAGTAACAGGCGCATGATCCAATACAGTACATAATAGTATAATTAACCCCCTGTTGCATTAGCAATAGTGCAACAGGGGGTTAAATTTTTGTGCTTATTTTAAACTTCGCATCCATTTTTCGATATGCTTGGCAATAACGTCATTGTTAAGATTTTGGAACATAAAGTGGTCGTTGCCGTAGATACCTTCTTTTGGCAAATCAAAAACTACGCTCTTACCACCTGCATTATTGTAGTTTGCGGCGAACGCTTCACATTCCTGCAGCTTGTTCTGCCAAATTTTATTCGCAACAAGCTTAGGGTCACCGTTATGAATATAATCGCCAAAGTAGAAGGCTACAGGTATTTGCTGCTCTGCCATAGATTTATATTCCGCACTGTCGGTAGCTGGTGCGTTACCAGGCTCAATAGCAACAATAGCTGCAATGTTCTTAGTATATTTAGCAGTGAGCCAGCCTGCGCGTCCGCCTTGGGAGTGAGTAAAGACGATGGGCTTTTTGCCTGTCATGCTGTAAACCTTGTCGACAGTTGCCGCAAGTGCTTTTGCCACCATTTCGCCGTCAAAATCAATGCCCATGTCGGACTTCATGCCTGTATCGGGAGTCATCTGGCGGAAGAATTGCTCGACTGCTTCGTCACTGTTAGCGAATTGCGAACCTTCGTTAGGCACGGATTTGCCGTTTTCCCATTTGCCGATGCGGAACTGTGTGTACCAACGCTGCTCGAGTGTTTTCGTGCTGATATCACCGCTCACGCTGGTTGCGCCTGCTTCACCGCGACGAGGCTCGTCGACGAGGAAAACACTGTGACCATTGCGTAAAAACATATCGCTCCAGCCTTCACGTCCGTCGGGCGTGGTCATCCAGCCCATTCGTGATTGTCCGTAACCATGTAAAAAAATAATAGGTGCTTTATCTGCTTTTTGCGGAATCTGGTAAAGAACATTGGCGTGATCAACGTGCGCTGTCTGGCCTTTGCCTGTTGCTTCCCATTGGTTATAGGGATCAAAAGTGCCAGGTGAAGTGATAGTTATGCCGCCAGCAGAGAACATTCCTTGCTTGGCGATGTGCAGAGGAGAAGCAAAGCTTGTTGCGCTGATAGCTAAGGTTGCTGCGAGTGCGAGAGAAAAAAGCTGCTTTTTCATGTGAATCTTCCTTTCCTTTGAAATAGATTATTTAAGCTGCAAGACTTTGAGCCATGCGTCAATATTACCAACATCAGCTGGCATAATAATACCATCATCGTCATTTTGCGACTGCTGGATATTGTCAGGTTCAATATCTTTAGGCAAGCTTGCAGGCACATGGACAAAGTTAGGCGTAGATTTGTAAATGCGTTGCATGGATTCGTTTAGATAGCTGCGTGCGCCGTAGGTGAAGAAAGGCACGATTGTTTTTCCGCTTAAATCATAGCCTTCGAGAAAAGTGCAGACAACCATTGCCGGTTGGTGCCACCAGATAGGCGAACCAACGAAGATAACATCATATTTCGCCATCTCGCTGGCAGGCAGCGGAGCTTTAACTTCTGGACGCAGGTTTTCGTAAGCTTCCTTTTGGATGCGGTCTTTATCATCATAAGGGTTAGCAGAATAGCTTTGCGCTACTTCAATGCGGTAAATATCTGCTCCTGTTGCTTGGGCAATTTCTTCTGCTACACGTTTAGTATTATTCGTTGCAGAAAAATAAGCAACGAGAATTTTTTTGCCTGCTAAAGAATTTGTATAGGTTGTTTTAGCAGCTATTTGTGGAGCTTGTTTTGTTGTATTGCTTGTTGTATCATTGGCGCAGGCGACGCTTAACAGTGCCAGCATTGCTATAGCTAAAAGTAAAAATATGCGTTTCATGATGATAATCCTCATACGTTTTTACCCATTTCATATGCTTGTTGCATAGCTTTATGTCCCTTAATCGTACCACGTTCATAAACACCGTTACCGATAATAACGCCTTTTTCTATGGCACCTGCTACGCAGTCGGCATAGCCACGAAAGCAATTAATAGTTCTATCTGCTGAGGAAATAGCTTCATCAGCCATTGTTGCGATGTAGTAAAATTCTTTGTTTTTAACTTCCAGCCAGCGTGCTACAGTTCTGTCGATGACTGCTTTGAGCTGTGCGTCGATGGAGTAAAAATATACAGGGCTGGCGAGTACAAGTACGTCAGCATCAATTATCTTTTGTAAAATTTCTGCCATATCATCCTTGTGTACACATGCGCCCTGATGGTCGCGGCAATAGTAGCAGGCGGAGCATGGTTGTACTTTTTTTGCTGCTATCCTGATTTTTTCAACATTGTTACCTTTTTCCTGCGCCCCACGCATAAATTCATCGCATAAAAGGTCAGAGTTCCCGCCTTTACGTGGGCTGCCTGATAAAATTAATACATTCTTTCCCATAGTTACTTCCTCCAAAAAATTTAGTTTAGCTGCTATACTGTGAGCTAAGGTTTTATTTTCCTTTGCGTTCTTTCTCCATCTTTACGAACCATTCCACTATAGCAGGGTCCTGGTGAGAGAAGAAGGAGCTTGTTTTGGTATCAAGAGCGGCAATATCCTGCATATCTTCGTTTGTCAGCGTGAAATCAAATACATCAAGGTTTTGCGCCATACGTTCTTTATGCGTAGATTTCGGAATTACGACTATGCCACGTTGCAGCTGCCAGCGCAGGATAACTTGCGCAATGGTTTTGTTGTATTTATCGCCAAGTTTTTGCAGCACAGGGTTAGTGAACATATTGCCGCGGCCTTCGCCGAACGGAGCCCAAGCTTCATGGATAACGCCGTATTTTTTGAGCCATTCGTGTGCTTCAATCTGTTGGTTCAGCGGATGCGTTTCAATCTGGTTGACCATTGGCTTAATGCGGACAAAAGAAGCGATGTCGACAAGTCTGTCAGGATAGAAGTTGGAAACACCGATAGCACGCAGCTTACCTTCTTCGTATAAATCTTCCAACGCACGATAAGCTCCATAGTAATCAGCAAACGGTTGGTGCAGCAGCACAAGGTCGATGTAATCGGTTTTGAGCTTTTCCATAGATTGCAGCACAGACTCTTTCGCCTGCTCATAACCGTAATGCTCAATCCATACTTTGGTGGTCAAAAAGATTTCTTTGCGGTCAATACCAGATTCAGCGATAGCTTCGCCAACCTCTGCTTCATTGAAATAGCTTTGTGCTGTATCAATCGCGCGGTAGCCTACGTCGAGTGCGTCGAGCACGCAACGCTTGCATTCTTCTTTCGTTACCTGATATACACCATAACCGAGTTGCGGCATTTTTACGCCATTAGCTAAAGTTACATAATCCATAGTGAAAATCCTTCTTTCTGTTCATTAAAATTTTATTTTGCAGGCACAATATTGTTGATTGCAGCGAGGGCGTTTAAGGTTCGGGGATAGCCGATATAGGGCAGGGCGACGGTGATAACGTCTAAAAGCTGCTGGCGTGTAGGGATGATATATAACTCTTTGTTATTGGTGCCGGTTGCTTTTTTGAAAGCATCTTCTGACATATAGCGGGAATCTGCTTTTTCACCGGCGATGAGGAGCAGCGGAGCATTAATCAGGTTGCAGTTAAGATAGTCTTTTTCATAATCAAGTCCTCACTTTCATTTTTCTCATATAACCTAGGTCAGTTTTTTGACTTTATGCTTCTTTCAAGTTACAATTGAAGTATAGCAACCGATTGTAACAATCGGTCAAGCACTTTTCGAAAAATTTTTTGAGGAGGTTTTGGCTATGTATACAATGATGGAAGCATGCCGTGAAACAGGCTTAACTTATCAGACGCTAAAATTTTATTGTAATGAAGGACTAATTCCTAATGTGCATAGAGATAAAAATAACCGTCGCTATTTTGACGATGCGACGGTTAAGTGGATCAAGGATTTGAACTGCCTGAAAAAATGTGGTATGTCTATTAATGAAATGAAGGAATATCTGACATTGTGCCTGGAAGGCCCTTCGAGCATCGAAGCGCGACAGAAAATTTTGGCGCGGAAGCAGACGGCTTTACAGGAAGAGATGAATAAGCTCAAGGAAAGCATGGATTATATTGATTGGAAACAGAATTTTTATAACGATGTATTGAATGGGAAAAGACCGTATATCAGTAATCTGATTAAGGTGAAGAGTGAAGAATAATAAATAATGAAGTATAAAACAAGGAATCTACTTTGTGGTCTGAAGTGGTATTTACCTTCTAAGAATTTTATAGAATCTTAATTAATAAAGCACAAAAAAGCTGGGTCCCCCAGCCTGAAACGAAAAACCAGTGGAGGTTTACCGTCAGGTAAAATTCCACTGGTTTTTTAGTACTGAAAGTACATACCAATCTGCCTTATATTATTTTGTCTGCAATGCTTCCGACAGCAGCTTTTCATCATCAATCGCCTGCGACAACACCTGCTGCGTATCCTCGCCCAGGCGTGGCGCACGCTTTTTCAGCGCGGCCGGCGTTTCGCTCAGCTTCAGGGCAAAGCCAAGCTGCCGGTAGCTGCCAAGCTCTGCATCCTCTACGTTCAGCACCATCTCGTTGGCCTTGGTCTGCTCCGCAGCCACCGCCTCGGCAAAATCCAGCACCGGCGTTACGCAGGTATCCTTGCCCGCCAGCAGCTGCTCCCATTCGGTCAGCGTGTGCTTGGCAAATTCCAGCGTCAGCTGCTGCTTTAAGTACTCATGGTCAGCATCATCATCTATCAGGTCCGTCATATCGGGGCGCTGCAGCACAGCGCACAGGTTGCTCCAGAACTTCTTTTCCAGGCACCCTACAGCAAGGTAGCGTCCTTCCTTCGTCGCATAAATATTATAGTTGGCGTTGGCACCCGTCAGCCAGTTGTTGCCGCGTTCCGCAACAAAGCCGCTGCCGAAGTACAGGCTCGCAGCACCAGGCATCAGCGTCATCGCCACATTATACAGCGAAATATCTATCTCCTGTCCCTCGCCCGTCATCTGTGCATGGCGCAGTGCAATCATAATGCTCATGCCCGCCGCCATCGACGCATTCATATCCGCCATCAGCACTCCCGGAATCGCCGGCTTGCCCTGTGCCTCACCGCTCATAGCGGTAATGCCTGCCAGGCTCACATAACCGATATCATGGTCGGCCTGCTTGGCGAGCGGTCCCTTTTTGCCGTAGCCTGTCAGCGAGCAGTAGATAATTCGCGGATTCACTGCCTTCGCCGCCGCATAGTCAATACCCAGCTTTTCCAGTACGCCCGGACGATAGCTTTCCACCACCACGTCGGCAGTTTTCACCAGCTCCAGAAACGCCTTGCGTCCCGCATCTGACTTCAGGTTGAGCACTACGCTCTTTTTATTGCGGTTCAGCTGCAGATGCCAATAACCGAAATCCTTTAAAAACGGCGGAAAGCTGCGGGCATAATCGCCCCGTCCCGGCTCCTCGATTTTGATAACCTCCGCGCCGAAATCGGCCAGCAGCATTGTACAATACGGTCCCGGCAGCAGCCGTGACAAATCAAGCACACGAATACCCTCTAAAGCCTGCACAATAACGCCCCCTTACAGCAGCATATTTTTAGACCGAGTTTTTATACTACCTGGAAGATATAGAATTTGAGATAATTTGTTTCCGGCACCTGCCACAGAATCGGATGGTCCGGAGATTGCTGGCGCGCTTCAATCTGACGCAGAGAAACATTGGCGTCATGCGCAGCGTCCTGCAGCATCTTCACAAACAGCTCCTCCTTCATGAAGTGCGAGCAGGAGCAGGTTGCCAGATAACCGCCGCGCGGCAGCAGCTTCATCGCCTTCAGGTTAATTTCCTTATAGCCGCGAATCGCATTCTTCACCGTGCTGCCGGATTTGGTAAACGCCGGCGGGTCCAGAATAATAAAGTCATATTCACGGGAATGCTTGTTGAACAAATCGCTCAGTAAATCAAAAACATTCGCCTGCAATCCGTGCATAACATCGGAGCAATCGTTAATCGCTGCATTATGCTCCGCCATCTGCACTGCCTCCGCACTGATATCAACCGCGGTAACGCTGGCAGCGCCGCCCTTGGCAGCATTCAGCGCAAAGGAACCGGTGTGGGTAAAGCAGTCCAGCACATGCTTGCCCTTGGCAATCTTGGCAATCGCCTGACGGTTATACTTCTGGTCGAGGAAAAAGCCTGTCTTTTGGCCGTTTTCTACATCAACTGTATATTCGATGCCGTTTTCGACAATCTCGGTAGTCACAGCGCCAGGCTCGGGGCACAAATCGGTAGCAAACCAGTGCTTGCCCTCCTCCATGCCCTCCAGCAGGCGAATTCTTACGTCATTGCGCTCGTACAAGCCGCGGATTTCCTGTCCCATCTCACGCAGAATTTTAATCAGCAGCTCAAACAGCATCTGCTTGCGCATTTCAATACCCAGGGACAGGGTTTGCGTTACCAGCAGATCATTGTAGCGGTCTACGGTCAAGCCGGGGAACATATCCGCTTCGCCGAAAATCAGACGGCAGCAGTTAAAATCACGCTCGCCCATAACCGTCAGGCGGTAATCCAGCGCATAGCGCAGGCGGCGCTCCCAAAAGGCTTCGTCAAACTTATCATTGGTATTGGTGGAAATAATGCGCACACGGATTTTGGAATGGTCATTCACAAAACCGGTGCCCAAATACTTGCCCTTGGACGTTACTACATCCACCAGATCACCGTTGGCATACTCGCCTTCAATTTTAGTTACCTCTTCACCAAACACCCAGGGATGACCGCCGCGTGCAGCGCGCTCTCCCTTCGGGGTTACGAAAAATTTTGCATATTTACGCATATTCTACCTCACGATTTTTAGATTAGTTTTTCTTTAAGTATAGCATATTTTGCAGGCGGATGCGTCAAAAAAATAAAAAGCAGGCCCATAGCCTTACCATCAGGTAAAGCCACAAGCCTGCAAGCTATCTACAGCTTTTCTGCCACAACCCTGCATCTTTTCTTGCAGAAGGCTATACCATAAAGCAAAACTTTTTCTCTGCCATTGTTATGCAAATAATCTGCGTAGCGTTTTGCGCGAATCTGCGCCAACGCCTTCGCACAGCTCTTCTCCATAGCCGTCATCGTCTGCGCATACTTCAGCTCTACGATTACGCCATCATCCAAATCATCTGTTTCAACAATAATATCCGCAAAGCCCTCGCCCGCTTCCACATTAGAGCGTACCAGCCAGTCTGCCTTTCCTGCCAGCAAGCCTACCAAAAGCATGTGATAGGAATTTTCTCTTTCCTCATCCCTGCCCTTAGCATCAAAAACGCTGATGGAATTGCTGAGAGTCCTGTTCAAAAACAGCTCTACCGCCTCGCTGTCACCCATGGCGAAAGCCTGCCAAAAGCTCTGCAGCTGCTCAGTATCGGCAAAAACCTTCTTTTTAAACCATTCCTGAATCTGCAGCTTGTACACCTCGCGAATCTCCTGATTAGGAATCACCAGCTTATACGCGCCATCCTCTGTCACGCCCTTCTGCGTAAGATAACCGGTGGTAAAAAGCACGCTCCAAAGATTATCTATGCTGCTGTCTATTTCATCATAGGTCAGTTCCAAGCGGATATGCTTTTCTATAGCCTCGCCTGCAACAAGACGCTCCAGTTCATCACGCGTCGATTTATCGGCCATCTCTATGAAGAGCTTCACCAAAGCATTGCCACTGGTATTTATCCAATAAGCCTGTGGTTTTGCCGACGGATTGCTGCGCAGCACATCAACATGGTTGATAACATCCCACGGACAATAAACATCAGCATCACCAAAGCGGTAGCCGTCATACCACGCCTTGGTTTCCTCAAGATGGTCTGTCAGATTATAAGCCGCCAAAAGCTGCTCCACCTCAGCATCCGTAAAGCCAAACTGCTCATCAAAGCGGTTATCGGTAATCGACAGCACCTTAAAATTATTCAATCCTGTAAAAATGCTTTCTTTGGAAACACGCAGGCAGCCCGTCAACACAGCAAACTGCAGAAACTCGTTAGTTTTTAAGGCCTGGCCGAGCATACCGCGGATAAGTGACATCATTTCCTTATAATAGCCATTCTGAAAGGCCTTATCCAAAGGCACATCGTACTCATCAAGCAGAATAATCGTTTTTTGTCCGTAATGCTTAGATAAAAGCTTCGATAAAAGCTGCAAGGCAGAAACAAGGACTTCATCTGCCAGCGCATAACGTCCCTCGCGCACCGCCGTCAACCCGCAATATAAGCTTCGCTCATTTTCCATCAGCTTATCGCTCTGCGCCAAAAAAGCAAAGCGCTCCGCTTCTCCGGCAATCAGCTCTGCCAAACGATACTGCGCATCGGCAAAGGTAAGTCCCTCTACATTCTTAAAGGAAAGAAAAATTACCGGATATTTTCCCTGATACTCCTCGCACAGCTTCTTGTTTTTTGCAATCTGCAGGCCGTCAAACAACGAAGCATCTGCTCCTATCTCAAAGAAATAGCGCAGCATACTCATATTCAGCGTCTTGCCAAAGCGCCGCGGTCTTGTAAACAAATTAACCTTGCCCCAGCCGTCCAACAGCTGTTCAATGAAATTTGTTTTATCAACATAATAAAACCCCGCCTGACGAATTTCCGCAAAATTTTCTATTCCAACAGGCAGTTTTAAAGCTTCCGTCATATGCTAAGCTCCCCCTTTCCGCAGCAGTAAATCGTTCTACACGCATCCCGTCTTTTTTATAATTGTATCATTATTACACCTGCATCGGCAACAAAATTTTGCTATATAAGTAAAGATCCACCCGCCTATGATATGTACCCAGTTTTCTGGACACCGCTAAAAATTTGAATAATTATATTTAC
>OFMC01002231.1_pt1 | contig 12698 bp, 4 predicted proteins | sample 1541271 | NCBI WGS metagenome assembly OFMC01 (sample SAMN04209252, study PRJEB22552) | human gut metagenome | biome: gut; material: feces | host: Homo sapiens | place: USA: Oklahoma | reverse complement strand
TAGCAACGGTTAGTCGGGTTCTGGCAGAAGCCCTCAATTTCCAGTTCTTCAGACTCTACTGTAATGTGGCGGATTCCTTCCTTCTCACAGAAGGTCTTCGCCTCTTCCAGTTCTCTCTTCGGAAAGGAACAGGACATGGCAGTAATCGCGATACATTTATCCCCCAGCACATCGTGTGCTGTTTTCAAAAGAAACGTAGAGTCCACCCCGCTTGAAAAAGCCACAGCCACACTTTCCAGACTGCGTAAGTATTCTTTTAAAGCTTCGTATTTATTCTGCTGCTCTTTGGTTGCAGTGATTTCGCTCATATGATTATCCTCCTGTGGCGATATGTTGCTATTTATGTTACTACGAATTATCCTAGTATGTCAATGGGATTAATTATGATTCTCTTCTTTCAACGATTAAATTATCATTTGCAGCTCTCATAGTGGTTCTAAGAAGTCTCCCTATAGTGTCAATAGGTTCCTTGTTTATTTTGATACTTTTAATAAGTCACAAAACATAAATCTTTAAGCGCTATATACAAAAAAGAAGTCAACATCAACTAATGATATCAACTTCTTTTCATCATTCTTAATTTAAACGCTAGGTTCATTCCTCCTGGCGTTCTTTCAGTCTCTGTTCAGCGGCAATCCGTTTCGGATGCTCCGGCGGATAACATTCCCGGAAGCCTTCCACGGCGGCTTTCAGATATATATCTTCTTTTTCCTCATCTCCAAGTGCACGGTAAACGCGTGCCAGATTCCAGGTAGGCTCTGCGACTGCCGAACCTACAAGTCCATTTTCCTTCGTAAGCTCCAGTGCCTCTGTCAGATATGGGATCGCTTCTTCCGGCTTTCCCAAGTCCAGGTAGACTACACTCATATTGTTATCCACCATCAGAAGCAAAGAACCCTCACGATAGCCATTCTTAAGCAGCTGATTGCGAACCGCAAGATGACATGCCAACGACTCTTCCCTTCGTCCGGCGGCATTATACATTCGTGCCAGTTCCTCTGACAGGGCAGAATACATCTGATTTTTCTCACCACAGTACATTTTGCACCTGTCCGTTGCTTGTTCCATACAATAGGCAGCTTCTTCCATATTCTGATCCATAGCTGCAAGCTGACCACGAAGCTGCCATATTGCATACTCACTCTCACCCTGACGCTTTCTTTGTATCTGTTGTATCTGCTCTATTTTTTCCAGACAATCTGCCAGCTTTTCTTTTTCCTGAAAAAACATATGACATTCTGCTTTTGGATAAAGAAAATCCAGTATTCTCTGGCTATGCCCCCATTGTACACACATGAGGATTCCACGTTCTGCCCACATTTCAGCCTTTTTCACATTAAGCTTTAACATCTGCATATTCGTCTGCAAAAGCGCATATCCAATTTTATAATCAATATTATCCTTCTGTTGAAAAATTAAATCACAGATCTCCCGGTAACACTCATAATTACTGTTCTGCTCCAACCTATTGCAAAAATCACTTATAGCAAACAACATCCATTCCGATGATAGCGTTCTCTTTTTCAGCTGTTCGCGGAAGAGTTCTATATATTCTTCGTTTTGTTCAGGTTTTGTCTCTGTCAGACACGCTACCATAAACTTCGTCTCATTGGAAATCTCTGCACATCTTTTTTCCAGTTCCCGGATTTTCCCGCACATAGGAACCGGCAGCTCCAGATATCGGGCAGCCTCTGCCGCCAGTGCCACAAGCTGGTCACTGACCGCACCCTGCACTCTGGATATCCCCTGAAAGACAAGCCACGCAATTTCCTCCATGCGGGAATCCTCGTCTTTCGGTGCCTGTTTCGGGAAAAAGCACTTCCTGACCCGCTCCCAGAATGGCTGAAACTCTGCTTCTAAAAAAGCCTTTGTACACAGACTCTCTGCAATTACAGGATGCATACGGTAACCATTTCCTGTATCTTCCAACCATCCGAATTTCACCAGCCTGCCAAGTGCCTTTCCAAGAGTTTCATTTTTCTTCAAAAATCCCTGAAAAAACATCACTGTAAAGTTCTGGTCAATTTCCTGATAGGGCAAAAGCGCGAACATCCTTGCCAGCTGGCTTCCTGTTTCTCCAATATCAGCCAGTCTGTACAGCCCACGGTACATATCAATGAGTCCGGACTCTTCTGCAACATCATTCCAGTTATTCTGCAGCTCTTCTTCCAGATAATCCCAATTACCAAAATAGTAGGTCCCCGCTTTTCCAAGAAGCTTCAATGTCAGAGGATGCTGAAAAATCTCTTTTTCCAGCAAACGACTCAGCCGGTCTTTTTCCTCTCTGGAAAGTATTTTGTTGTAATTGTCACGAAAAATCAAACTTAAGGCACTCTTTTGCGGTGCCTTTATGCCAAATGTAGTAAACCCATCCAGATGTTTCTGACGTGAAGTAACAAATATGGTGCACGGCAGATCTTTCAGTTCTGACAGGTAAGGATCTTCCTCTTCCGTATGGTTCATATTATCCAGAAAAAGCACTGTTTTTTCCTGATGCTCTTCTGACAGATGATAGATACTTTCGTGAAATCTTTCTTCCACGCTCTCACCAGTAAGATTCAGAAAACTTCTGGAAAAGCTGGCCGCCAGATTCTCCTCATACTGAACAGCTGCGATCCGGCACTTTACTTCTTCCTGCTCCATCCAGCTCACAAGCTGACGCATGAGTTCTGTTTTTCCAATTCCTCCAATTCCGGAAATCAGATACTTTCCGGAATTGAAGAACATCTCTTTCAAGTCATATAACTCTTCTTCTCTGCCAAAGAAATGGCTGGCTTTCACAGATTTCCGGAACAATTCACAGTTTCGCAGGGTGAGAAAGCTCTGCCTGGTTTCCCCGGATTCCTGATAAATACAGCTCCAGATATATTCCGGCTTTAAGTCTTCACGGTTTCTTACCAGTTTCATTTTTGCCCCGGATATTTCCGGCCCCGCCATCGCGTGCAGACTAAGCAGGGTAAACAGCCAGGCATCCCCAAAGGACTGGGAAAAATCCTTCTGTTTTTTCTCTATGTAATCGATCCAGAAGATCAGCTTTTCCCCACACTCTTGGGACAGCCATGGATCTGACTCCATGACCATGCCCAGAAATTTTCTCAGCTTCTGTACAAACACAGAATGGTTATAATTTTTCTCTTTCAGGAATTTTTCAAAAATCAGTACCTGACTGCCAAATGTCTCCGTATTCAGACCTTCCAGCACTTCCTCTATGTATATATGATACAAGGGAAAGCTTTCCTTGCGGTTACAGAATTCCGAATGATAGCGGTTCTGACTTCCATCCTTTCGAAAAATCATTTTTCCGTGTCTGGTGCTTTTCCACTCATAGAGAAGATATTCATCCCAGAATCTGACCAGAGTCAGACCCTTTTTACTTTTTTCTCCTAGAATTCCGGTAGAATAGACCGGATAATCTTTCACGGTAAACAACCGATATAAGTTTTTCAGCGAAAGCAACACATTTGCCTGCTCATCTTTTTTCATGTCACGTTCTCTCCGGTTGTAAACACAGTTCCTTTTTTATTACTGTCTGCTGGTCACCTGACCAGCAGCACTTTTTACAGGTAACTAAATACAACAACTGATTTCTTATTTTTTGATTGTAATCTTAGCTTTCTTTGTGTACACGCCAAACACCTTCTGTTTCTGCTTGTTCAGCTTATATGCACACGCACGTATATAATAGGTATGTCCCTTCGTCAGGTTCTTCACAGTTACCGTATTCTTTTTGGATCCCTTGATGTCCACAATATCATAAAGATTGGAATCTGCGGTAACCACAAACGCATATCCGGCAGCACCTTTTACCTTGGATGCCGTAATGGTGATCGTGCCCTTCTTGTTATTCTTTACACTGATCTTCTTTACCTTCGGCACAACATAGGTTGTAAACTTAACAGCCTTGCTATACTTTCCAGTAACCTTCTTGCCACCGCCCTGTGCGATTGCTCTTACTTTTACATAATAGGTCTTTCCAGATTTCAAACCGTAGATCAGTTCATTGTTTTTATTTTCCTCGACAATATAATTCTTTACATTCTTCTTGAATTTCTTGTCAGTGGAAATTGTGATCTGATATCCGGTTGCACTTGCAATCCGCTTCCAGGAAATCTTGGCGCCATCGGTAAGCACATTGGTGGCCTTGGTTCCGGTAACCTTCGGAAGCTTGGACGGAATTACAGTGTTCTGATTGTTATCAGAAGTGTTCGGAGTCTTCGTCGGTTCCGGAGCAGATGGTGCCTTAGTCGGCTCTGCGTTCGGAGCTTTTGTCGGCTCTGCCGTTGGAGCTTTCGTCGGTTCTGGTGCCTTGGTAGGATCTGGGTTCTTTTTCCAGTTTGCAGTCAGTTTAACACCACTTACCAGTTCACCCATTGATGGTGTGTAAGAACCGGAAAAGTTTACTTCTTCATCATCCGCATCTACTGTCGTCCATCCGGTAAAGGTATAACCGCTTCGTGTAGGCGCTTTCAGCTCAATACTGTTTCCACCTGTGAAAGTGGATGGGTTGGAGCTGTCATTTGTTCCGCCAGCCAGATCATAACTAATTGGAAGCACATCACCATTTTCATAATAAAAATGATAACGTGTATTAAAGTAATTGTCCACATAAGAATTTTTTACAACGTATAATTTACAGCTGTCCTTGATGGAATCAAAGGCATAATATGTGTTCCTGTCTCCTATAGAAGCCATAGAGTCATAATCCAGATCCAGTACACGGGCCGGAATGTGAATCTCTGTAAATTTACAGGAATCAAATGCAAAACCGCCTAACAATACTACATCTGACGGAAGTGTATAGCTTCCTGCCCAGCTTTTTCCTGCAGGATAGGTGAAAATACTGCTGCCAGCCACTTCCCCTCCGCTGCTTTTATAAACCTTACTGTAAAGCACACCGTCCTGGGAAGAAAGGTACGGATGTCCTGCGTCAACTGTGATTTCTTTTAAGCTTGTGCAGCCCTTGAACATTGCACCAACTGTATATTTTACATCAGCACCAATGCGGATACTTACAATTCCACTGTCGGTGAACTGATATTTCAGGCTGTCAGTTCCATGAATATATACATTTTCAAGATGGAGGTTCTTGCAGCCCATAAATGCACCTTCTCCGATACCTCCGCTTACGCTTGCCGGAAGAGAAGTAAATCCTGTAAGCGCTGTACAGCCTGCAAAAGCATAACTTCCAATAGTGGTTAAGCCCTCCGGGAGATTGATGTAAGTAAGGTTCTTGTTATCCTTAAATGCGTCCCAGCCAATTTCCTTCAGTGTGGAGGGCAACGTTACTTTTTTCAGTGTTTTAATGTTTTCTCCCCGTCCACTCGAGGGACTTCCATCCTCATTCCATTCATAAGCTACAATAGTCGAAATTCCATCGACATATGTAAGTCCTTCTGCAAAAGAAACCTCCTCAACATCGGCACAATACTGATCCCAGCCCAGTTCCAGCTCGGATGGGGCATTGTAAATTCTTTTCAGGTTACATTCTCCATAACTGTAAAAAGCTTCTTTATCAATCTCGTTATAAGCCCCTGTTGGCGGCAATGTTATCTCTTCCAGTTTCGGACAGTTACCAAATGCCTGCTTCTCGATTTTTACAGGCTGTGCACCGCCTACTGCGTCATTAAAATGCACGATTTGAAGATTCTTATCCCCATAAAACGCACTTTCTCCAATTACAAGCCGTGGATTCTGCGGCAGCTGAACGGCTGCCAGTCCGTCGAATGCATCCTTACCTCCCCCGAAGCGATTATCTGTTGAAAATGCATATGGTGCCACGTAGCAGAGTGTATCCGGAAGAATCACCTTATACATCATATAGTCGCTATTCTTTCCATCGTAAAAGAAACAGCCAAACCGGGCCCATGTGTAATCATATTCTGCATCCGGCCTATAACTACCGATTCCAATTACCTTCTTCGCCACACCATCCTTATACACATATGACGGAACCTGCAGTTCCATAACAGCCTCGGTTACTGCGCTGATAATAGCTTCTCCATTTGTTCCATATTCATGGGCATACCAGATCTGCCCCTGACTGTCTGTCCAGGAAAATTCTTCCTTGTTCCACTTTTCGCCGTCGAACTGGAAAAACTGTCCTGAGCCTTCTGCATGCACGCTAAGCGCCATACCCAGGCACATGATAATGCCAAGGAACAGCATTTTCACACATTTTGAAATTTGTTTTTTCACGCTTTCATTCCCCCTTATTTTTTCGGCAATTATAACTGTTCAAAAATCCATTTGGGTTACTGTTTACTCCGTTCACAGCAACACGCTTCGTGGCTCTGAATAGCACCAGCAAATTTTCAAAAGCTGGAAAATTGCTCTTTTTTTCTTATAAAAAGAATATCATAATTGAATTTTTGAGACAATAATAGTGGGAAAGGTTACGGTTTTTATGCACAAGATTGCTTTTTTTATGCACAACACAACCTGTTTGACAACTATCCAGAAGGCAGTGTGAAGATACTAAACAGTTATCCTGTTAAAAAAAACTGCCGTGTCCAATATGTTTCTTAAACATATCAGACACGGCAGTTTATCAGAGGCATCATACATCCTGTAATATTGGCAGTTCTAAAGTCTGCCCCCTAATCATTCTTACAATCTGCACGCCCCGCTTTACGGTATATTTTGTCTTCTTTCAGTCGGCGTAGCCCGCTTCGCTCTCTTGCAACTTACCACACTTTGACTGTAATAATCACCTTTTTGCTTCCGGAGCGTACCGTAACTTTTGCAGTACCTTTTTTCTTCGCTGTAATTACACCACCTTTTGTCACAGTGCAGACTTTCTTATTAGATGTGGTGTAGGTCACTTTCTGCTGGGTTGTGATCGGTGCCAGAACCGGTGCCAGGGTCTGTTTCTTCCCTTTCTTTAAGGTGATTTTCTTCGGTACACCTGAAATTTTGGTGGTTTTCACAGTTCCCTTCTGGATGGTAACATTCACAGTTTTTACTGCACCGCCAGCCAGAGTCACTGTAAGTTTCGTCTTTCCTGTTTTCTTCTGAGCCTTCAGCGTAACTGCACCGTCTTTGGTGTAGGAGCTTACTTTCAGAAGCTTACTGTTGCCTGAAACCACAGATGCTACATAGTCCCCACTCTCCATGCCGGAAATCTTGAGCACTTTTGTGGTCTGTTTTATTTTCATTTTCAGGCTGGAGGCTGTAAGTGTCATTTTGGAAGTCAGCGGATTTCCATTGTCTCTTTCTTCTGTGGTCTGGCAGAGCTTACAGATTCTTTTCTCTTTCTGAGCTGCAAATACGGTAGCATCTGATGTCTTTTCCCATTCTCCCCAGGTATGTTCTGTCTTCGCGATTGTTTCACCGCCGCTTAATCTGGTTCCGCAGGTCTTGCAATAAGTATCTCCTGTATAACCTTCACTTGCACAGGTTGCAGCTTTTTTCCCTCTGACCTCTGTTTCCCCATGTCCCTTCGCTGGCAGCTTCTCGGTTCTGGTCTGCCCACAGTTCATACAGGTAAAGGTTCTGATGCCTTCCTCAGTACAGGTAGCTTCCTTTGTCACTTTTCCGTTATCCCAGCTGTGGGCATCTGGATTCACCGGCAAAACCTCTGTTCTGGTAATATGGCAGTCCGTACACTCATAGCTGATAATTCCAGTGGAAGTACAGGTAGGCGCTATGACTACAGTTCCGTTATCCCAGCTGTGCTCTACTGGCGGTTTTGTCTGCGATACCATACCGATATTTACTTCGGTTCGAAGAGGCGGAACGGTCATCCAGTCACTCCATGTAGTTTCATATCCCTCTTTCTCGTATTTTACTCTCCACCAGCCTTCTGGAACATCCCATGCATATTTTCCGTCTGCATTTGTCTGAAGAGGATTGTACTGGTTATACTCCCCCGCATTCCATTTCGTTCCATACTCGGATGGGGACGGCGTTTTATTCCAGAAATCATCAGATTCATCATATGGAATCCAGTAAGCTGTTACGGTAACATCCTCAATTCTCTCTCCTGTGGAAAGATCAAACACATAGCCGCTTGGATCTACTACAAAACGAAGCTTGAATTTTTCCCCTTTAATATCTGCTTTTCTGATATCCCAGAATAATGAGGAAGCTGCTGTAATCGTTCCCAATATGGCAGTCAGCGCAATTACCGGACCTGCGCCCATCGCACCTCCGGCTACGACCAGTGGAATCATCGCTGTCATGATCATAAACATTTTCTGGTCGCTTTCCAGATTATCCACAGCTTTCAATTTCTCCTTTAATTCCTGGTCGGAATAGTTACCGCCGGAAGCCAGTACGTCTTTTCTCAGCTCATCCATGTCTTTCTCAATCTGATAGTTCTGATATAACATGGACGCTCCCTTATTTATTGTTGACAGGTGGGAGGAAATCTGGGAAAGTGTCCAGTACTGATCCAGAGTACCGGCATTATCTGTAGCAGTGTCCAGCATAAATCCGATGTATTTATTTCCGGTAACATCCTTTACCAGCATATACCAGGTGCCTTTGTCGGAATAATCCAGGTTGCAGATATACTTGCTGTCATCATACCCCGGGATCAGATAGCCCATATCTTTATTGGCTTCGTCGATCAATCCCTTCCATGTTCCCATACTGGAGCTGTTGCTCTCGTCAAACACGCTGATGGTGACATCCAGTCCTACATCTTTCAGATCTTCCCCGAATTTACTGAGATCAATGGTTGCGTCATAATCCGTTGCTGTATTTTTCCTTACCGTAATATCATTTTCTGCGCCTTCGGGAAGTCCTTTCTGCAAAGCCTCCCAGTCAACATCCTGTCCCATTTTTACTTCTGGAACTTTTTTGTTATATTCATAGCTGATCACACCAGGAACATAGTTGTGATCGGATTCATCGAAATATCCGTCTGTCACAAACGCATTTTTTTCCGGATCATAGGTTGCTTCCAGATATTTCGTCTGGTTGTTTCTGGTGCTTGTAACGTACAGAGTCTTTATCTGATCCGGGTTTTCAAAGGTAAGCTCATAGTCAAATTTGCTTTTCGGAAGGTAATACACCAAAGGTGTTACTCCGTCTGTCTTTGTCAGATCGTAGGATTTTATTTTGTCATGCTCATTATAGTACATTTTGAAGGACTCGATTGAGGGTTCTCCTTCATTATAAGTAACTGCGGCAGTTCTTGTTTCTGTTGTACCATCTGCCTGTGTGCAGAGTGCTTTGATCTTATAGGTCTCATAGTTGGAAGGATTTTCCAGTGTAAGGACGGCAGACCATAAGCCGGCCTTTGATACCTGGACTGTCTGCTGTTCTTTCTCATTCACAAGCGGGGTAACAGTTCCACCGGCATTTGCCATACCGGAAACATTTACGGTTGGCTTTGATACAACATCTGGTGCATCTATGGTGAACAGATTAATACTTTCATTCAGTACACCGATGATTTCCTGGCTGGAGTTTCTGTTCTTTTTGTAGTTCAAAATAGCGTAGCTGCGTGCTGCCGACTGACTCTGTGCTTTGATACTGAAACGGATAATTCCAGAAGTACCGCTCACAGGAATGGTCAGTGTCCTGTCCTTTAAATTATAGTTCTGGCATAACTCCCCATCCACCTTTAATGTAGATTCGTCAAGCTCTCCGTTGGAAGGAAGAACCAGCTTCACATTCAGGTCGCTTACTGCGGATTTCCATGTGTCTTTTATGTTATAGCGTACTGTCATGGCCACATATCCATTGGCTGTGGCACTTCCGAAGTCTCCGTAATAGCTGGTGTCTGAACGATCCAGGACGGTTTCGGCGCTGTCCGTATAAGTTCCTATTTGCTCAAATGGAATATTATTTTCAATGGCATATATGGTTGCCATAGAATAATAACTGCAATGTATCGTCAGCTGTGGGCAGTTTTCGAATACAGCTTTCCTGATATCAGTAGTGGAATCTGGAATGTAAATGTTCTTTAAACCTGCGCAGTCGGCAAATGCATAATCTCTTATTGTCTTGGTATTGGATGGAAGCGTTACTTCTGTAAGTCCGGTTGCTCCTGCGAATGCGTATGCACCGATTTCGGTCAGGCTTGATGGCAACGTTACACTGGTTAGTGTGGTTAAGCTTGCAAAGCTGTGGGGTGCGATTACCTTTACTCCTTCCGGAATCTCTATCCCGGTCAGCTTCGGACAGCCGGAAAATACATTTCCATATTCATAGCTGTTCGATCCGTTTCCACTGGGGCTGTTTACCCAGTTCACCGGATAATTGGCACTGACAAGATTGCTGCAGCCTCCAAAGACTTTATAGCCCAATGTGGTGATGCTGTCTGGCAGATGTATGCTGGTGATACTGGTACAGTTTTCAAATGCATAGGCGTATATGGTGGTAAGACCATCGGGAAGCTCCACACTTTCCAGCACTGTATTTCCCTGGAATGCTCTCGCCCCGATCACCTGAACCGCATAACCACCTATGGTAGACGGAACCTGAACGCTGGTGGCACTTCCGGAATATCTGGTAATACGCGCATAGCTGTTATTTACAATTACATAGGAAAAATCACCTTCTTTCATCTCTGCCGATTCAGAAAGAGCCTCTTCCAATTCATTTGTCTCTCCAGTTTCCTCTACGTTTTCTTCCACGTCGCTCGAAACAAAAGCTGCAGCATCTCGCTTTACCGCCTCATCTCCCGCTTCTGCTCCATCCATTTCCGCAGATTCCCATCCATCAGAACCATTTGCTGAAGATTCAACTGTTTCTGATTCTCCAGACCAGAATCCATCCTCGTCAGTAACCGTTTCCTCCGATGTGGTCGCTGAATTACTCTCTTCCAACGTATACGCTTCCGATATACCGGTTGTCGCATCGGCTTTCATGTTGATTTCTGTGTTGGTTTCTGTGTTAGATTCCGCGTTGGTTTCTGTGTTGATTTCCGTGTTAGTTTCCGCGTCGCCTTCATTCAAACTCTGGTTTTCAATAGAATCTTCTGCGAAGAAGTCCGCTGCAGCTGAAGTCCCAATTTCTTCTGCCGCATAAATCGGAATGCTTTGTGCACACATTGCAACACTCAGCGAAATTGCAAGTATCCGGCTGATTGCCTTCCTTTTCATAATTCTTTTCTCTCCCTTAAATTCATTTGTAACTGGTCAGAATCAAATGCCGAAATACAAAGCATTTTGAAAATTAGCACTGAACAATTATATTTATTTTTGATAATTGACTAAATCCATTTTAGCATAGCTATTTTCCCCTTACAATCACAAACGGCGCCGGAAAAGTTAGTTGTCGTTTTTATGTATAAGCATGCAATTTTTATGTACATTCTCGAGTTCAATCCGACCGATAATTGTACTATCAATGCTGACGGTACAATTGCTAACCAAATAAAATAATAGCGTAATATTACGCAAAAAAGCCTCACTGATCTGATAACAACTCTGTATAAGCGATATCAGATAGTGAGGCTTCTTATTTGGTAAACTATAACTGCGCAATGCCTTCACAGTTACCGTATGTTTACAATGTATCTTTATTCAGTGAACAGTGGTGTAGAATAATATCTGTCACCAGTATCCGGAAGAAGTGCTACGATCACTTTGCCCTTGTTCTCAGGTTTCTTCGCATACTCGATTGCAGCGCTTAATGCAGCACCAGAAGAGATTCCAACCAGGATTCCTTCTTTGTGTGCAAGAAGCTTCGCTGCTGCAAATGCATCATCTGCCTCTGCTTTATAAATTTCATCATAAACCTTGGTATTCAGAACATCCGGAACAAATCCGGCACCGATTCCCTGGATCTTGTGCGGACCTGCTTTTCCCTCAGATAATACCGGGGAGGTAGAAGGCTCAAGTGCTACAATTTTCACATTCGGGTTCTGCTCTTTCAGATATTCACCTGTTCCGGTAAGGGTTCCGCCTGTACCAACACCTGCGATGAAGATATCAACCTTTCCCTCAGTGTCCTTCCAGATCTCCGGACCTGTAGTAGCCTTGTGCACTGCCGGGTTCGCCGGGTTCACAAACTGTCCTGGGATGAAGCTGTTCGGAATCTCCTCTGCCAGTTCGTTGGCCCTGGCAATGGCACCTTTCATTCCCTTGGTTCCATCGGTAAGAACAAGCTCTGCGCCGTATGCTTTCAGAATGTTTCGACGCTCAACACTCATGGTCTCTGGCATGGTGAGGATGATTCTGTATCCCTTAGCTGCTGCGATAGATGCCAGACCGATTCCGGTATTTCCAGAAGTTGGCTCAATGATTACGGAACCTTCCTTCAGGATTCCCTTCTGCTCTGCATCCTCGATCATAGCCTTGGCAATTCTGTCCTTAACGCTTCCTGCCGGGTTAAAGTATTCCAGCTTCACAAGAACAGTAGCTTCCAGTCCAAGTTCCTTCTCAATATTAGTAACCTCTACAAGTGGGGTGTTTCCGATCAATCCAAGTGTTCCCTTATAATATGCCATATCCATTCCTTTCCCGGCGCCTGCGGCCGCTTTACATTTATTCGAGGTGATGTCGCCGTATGGCGGCCCGCCTGTTATGTCTGTATCTGCCCCCAGTAACTGCCAGCTTGCTTCTTCGGCAATAATTGTCGATATTCCGTATTGATTTACTGGGTTATTTATTCGTTAAATGGATATTACCACTATTAACCCACTATGTCAATAGGTTTTTGGGATTTTATATGAGAAAATAGATTAGAGCGTTACTGTTCACTGGTAACGTTCCGCGAGGTGTTTTTTGTGAACAAAGTTCACA
>OFMC01002227.1_pt1 | contig 12719 bp, 8 predicted proteins | sample 1541271 | NCBI WGS metagenome assembly OFMC01 (sample SAMN04209252, study PRJEB22552) | human gut metagenome | biome: gut; material: feces | host: Homo sapiens | place: USA: Oklahoma | reverse complement strand
ACATATCCATATCTTCCAAAGAGAACTCAACCCGAATCTTTTTCGAGTCGACCTCGCCCTTGGAAAGCAAGACAACCGTCTCAACATGCGGCGTCTGCGGGAACATATCCATGGCCAGCGCCTGCGTGAGCGTGTAGCCGCGCTGTGTGAGCAGCTTCACGTCGCGTGCGAGCGTGCCCGGGTCGCAGGAGACATAGACGATGCGCGGCGGCTGCATGGACACCATCGCGTCAATAGCCTCCGGCTGCATACCCTTGCGTGGGGGATCGACCACGATGCAGTCCGGCCGGACGCCGCGCCGGGCCAGCTCCGCTGCGGCAGCACCGGCATCCGCGCAGAGAAACTCTACATTTTCCATGCCGTTTCGTTCCGCATTTCGGCGCGCATTCTCGATCGCCTCCGGCACGATCTCCGCGCCGATGACGTGCGCAGCCTTTCGCGCCAGACACAGACTGATCGTCCCTGCACCGCAGTACAGGTCGAGCACACGGTCAGAGGGCGCATTGACAGCATACTCCACCGCGCGCTCATACAGCCGCTCTGCCTGTACGGGGTTGACCTGATAAAACGCCTGCGGCGAGAGCGTGAACGTCAGCCCACAGAGCCGGTCGGTCAGCTCCGGTGAACCCCAGAGCGTATAAAAATCCCCGGCAAGCACGACGTTGCCCTTTTGCTTGTTGATATCGAGCACGATACCGGTCAGCTCCGGGCAATGCTCGCGCAGGTATGCAACAAGTTCCTCCGTCTTCGCGCCGAAGCCGCGCGCAGAGACGATGCAAAGCACGGCGTCGGGCGTGTGCATGGCACAGCGCGTGAACAGGTGGCGCACCGTGCCGCGCCCGGTCTGCTCATCATAGGGGACGATGCCGCGCAGATTCATCCAGTCGCAGACCGCCTGTGCCGCCTTGTCCGCGAGCGGGAGCTGGAGCAGACACTGTTCAACCGGCGTGACATCGTGGCTGGATGCGCGATAAAAGCCCTTGACCACGCGGCCGTCTTTCATACCGACGGCGTAAATCGCCTTATTGCGATAGCAGAGCGGGTATTCCATGCCGATGATATCCTGCACCGGCGTCGAAACGCCGCCGATGCGTGTGAGCGCATCGTTGACACGCGCGCGCTTCATGCGCAGCTGTTCGCCGTAATCCATGTGCTGCAGGCTGCATCCACCGCAGGTGCGGTAGACAGGGCAGGGCGGCTCCGTGCGTGCCGCGGCAGGGGACAGGCACTGCTCCGCCTTGCCGTAAACGGCGGCCGCCGTGACCTTGAGGATGCGCACCTGCCACGTCTCGCCGACAAGCGCGCCTTTCACAAACACGGCGCGTCCGGCGATGTGGCACACACCGGCGCCCTCGGACGTGTACCCGGTGATCTCGGCGGTATGCAGTTGGTTTTTTGCAAGCTGCTCCATGGTTTTATTCCGTTTCCTGACCGGAGATGTGCATATACTCGTCATACGTGCAGCGGCGGTCAATGATGCCGTCGGGCGTGATCTCAATGATGCGGTTGGCGACCGTCTGCGTGAGCTGGTGGTCGTGGCTGGTAAAGATAATGTTATACGGGAAAGCGTCCATACCATTGTTGAGCGCTGCGATGCTTTCGAGGTCAAGGTGGTTCGTCGGCTGGTCAAAGACGAGGAAGTTTGCGCCGGAGAGCATCATCTTCGAGATCATGCAGCGCACCTTCTCGCCGCCGGAGAGGACCTTGACCTGCTTATACACATCGTCGCCGGAAAAGAGCATCCGGCCGAGGAACGTGCGCAGGTAGCTCTCACGCTTATCCGTGGAGAACTGGCGCATCCAGTCAATGAGGTCATAGTCGCAGTCTTCAAAATAGCTGTTGTGATCCTTGGGGAAGTAGGCCTGCGTGGTCGAAACGCCCCACTTGACCGTGCCCTCATCCGGTTCTTCGTCGCCCATGAGGATCTTGAAGAGCATCGTCACGGCAAGCTCGTTCTTACCGAGGATGGCGATCTTGTCCTCCTTGCCGACGATAAAGCTCACGTGGTTGAGCAGCTTTTCACCGTCGACGGTCTTGCTGATATCCGTCACGAACAGGCGATCCTTGCCGGGCTCACGCTCGGCCTTGAAGCCGACCCACGGATAGCGGCGGCTGGAGGCGGGCATATCCTCAACGGCGATCTTCTCGAGCAGCTTGCGGCGGGACGTTGCCTGACGGGACTTTGACTTGTTAGCGGAGAACCGTGCGATGAACGCCTGCAGCTCCTGGATCTTCTGTTCGGCGCGCTTGTTCTGATCCTTGACGAGCTTTTGCATCAGCTGGCTCGACTCGTACCAGAAGTCATAGTTGCCGACATACATTTTGATCTTGCCGTAGTCGATATCGACGATGTGCGTGCAGACGTTATTGAGAAAGTAACGGTCATGCGACACGACGAGCACGGTACCGTCGTAATCCATCAGGAAATCCTCCAGCCAGACGACGCTCGCAAGGTCGAGGTTGTTTGTCGGCTCGTCGAGCAGGATGATGTCCGGGTGGCCGAAGAGCGCCTGCGCAAGCAGGACCTTCACCTTCAGGCGCGGATCCATGTCGGACATCATCGTCTCATGAAACTCCGGCGAGACGCCCAGTCCCTGCAGGATGCGCGAGGCGTCAGACTCCGCCTCCCAGCCGCCGAGATCCGCAAACTCCTCCTCAAGCTCGGAGGCGCGGATGCCGTCTTCGTCCGTCATCTCGTCCTTTGCGTAGATGGCGTCCTTTTCCTTGCCGCAGTCATACAGGCGCTGATTGCCCATGATCACCGTATCCATGACGGTGTAGGCGTCATACATCGTCTGATCCTGCTTGAGCACAGACATTCGCGCCTTGGGATCGATATGCACGCCGCCGGAGCTCGGCTCGAGCTGACCGGAGAGGATCTTCAGGAATGTGGATTTTCCGGCGCCGTTTGCGCCGATGATGCCGTAGCAGTTGCCGGGGGTGAACTGCAGGTTTACCTTGGAAAACAGCGGTGCGCCGCTGTACTGCAGCGAGAGGTCATCAACAGTGATCATTTGGGAAACTCCTTCGTTACGTTCGAAATGTAGATAATATAGTAGATAACAAATCAGTATAGCATACTTTGGACTGTTTGAACAGCAGATTTACACACGAACAGAGCCGGCGATGATCACCGGCTCTGCTGATCTTTATTTTGCAAGCACTTTTTTCAGCCGTGCATAGCGGGGGAGACCGTTTTCCACGGGGATCTCAGGCACACCCTGAATGAGCGGCAGGGCATAGTCAATAAAATCCTGCGTGACATTGTTGCCCTCCGGGACGATCCATTCGACCGGCACTTTCTTCTCGTAGTTTGCGACGTCGGCCAGCGGAATAAGCTCCATGCGGCAGGTATATTTTCCGTCGACCATTTCACGCATGAGGGCGACCATCTTGCCGGTTTCGCCGGCGATGGCAGCCTCAACCGCCGTTTTACCGGCAGCAAATGCCTCATCAATATCGGTCTGAGACGCCAGATGCGCACCGGCGCGCTGCAGCAGCGAGAGTTCGATGCCGCGGACCTTTGCATGCTCGCGCTCTTTGAGTGCCTGTGCCAGACGCGCAGCCAAACCACCGAGCTGCGCGTGGCCGAAACCGTCTGTTGTGGAGACCTTCGCCTCGGACACGAACGAGCCGTCGGCATAGTGGATGCCCTCGGAGACAGCAATCAGCACGCTGTTCTTCTGCTCATAAACACGATGCACATCGGCAAAGAATCGCTCCATATCAAAGTCCACCTCCGGCAGGTAGACCAGATCGGGTCCGGAACCGCAGTATGTCGCCAGTGCAGCGCTGCCGGCCAGCCAACCGGCATGACGCCCCATGATCTCGATGACCGTGATCGTACCGTTATCATACACGCGGCAGTCCTTGGAGACCTCCATGCACGATGTTGCTATGTACTTGGCGGCACTGGCATAGCCAGGGCAGTGGTCAGTGCCGAAGAGGTCATTGTCGATCGTCTTGGGCACGCCCATCACGCGGCACTCCCAATCGTGCGCCTGCATATAGCGGCTGATCTTATTGCAGGTATCCATGGAGTCATTGCCGCCGTTATAGAAGAAGTAGCGTACGTCGTATTTCTGAAAAATCTCCAGAATGCGCCGATAATCCGTATCGTCCGCTTCCGGGTCGGCCATCTTGTAACGGCAGGAGCCCAATTCCGACGACGGTGTGTGCAGCAGCAGACGGAGCTCATCCGGATCCTCCTGACGGATGTCATACAGACGGTCATCCAGAACCCCGCGGATACCATGCGCCGCGCCGTAAACATTGGTGATGGCATCCGATTCCAATGCGGTCTTGAGCACGCCGTAAGCGCTGGCGTTGATGACAGCAGTCGGCCCTCCGGACTGCCCAAAGATACACGCACCCTTCAATATACCGGACATAGCTTACCTCCACAAATTCACAAAATTGATAGATTTTAAGGGAACATTGAATTCTGCTATTGATATTATCTCGAAACATGTGTAAAATGAATTGAACCCCTTATCGGGGACATTCATTTTATCACTGTTCCTTATATTATATGAAAGAGAGTTGACTTGTCAATGTCGATTGTTACTTCTCAGGAAATGTTTGCAAAAGCGTATGCCGGCGGCTACGCCATCGGTGCGTTCAATGTGAATAACATGGAGATCATTCAGGGTATCACTGAGGCCGCAAAGGAGTGCAACGCTCCGGTGATCCTGCAGGTATCCTCCGGTGCACGCAAATACGCCAATCGCACGTATCTGGTCAAGCTTGTGGAGGCTGCCGTGATCGAGACCGGTCTGCCGATCTGTCTGCATCTGGATCATGGCGATTCGTTCGAGCTGTGCAAGTCCTGCGTGGATGACGGATTTTCGTCCGTCATGATCGACGCCTCGTCCAAACCGTTTGAAGAGAATATCGCGCTGACGCGTCAGGTCGTGGAATATGCACACGCGCATGGCGTCGTTGTCGAAGCGGAGCTTGGCACGCTGGCCGGTATTGAAGATGATGTGAAGGTCAAGGCTGAGGACTCGTCCTACACGCGCCCGGAGGATGTGCAGGAGTTCGTTGAACGCACCGGCTGTGATTCGCTGGCCATCGCCATTGGCACGAGCCACGGCGCTTATAAGTTCAAACCCGGAACGAAGCCGCAGCTGCGCTTTGACATTCTGGAGGAAGTGTCCGAGCGTCTGCCTGGTTTCCCGATCGTGCTGCACGGCTCGTCTTCCGTGCCGCAGGAATATGTGCAGATGATCAATGAATTCGGCGGCAATATGCCCGGTGCGATCGGTGTGCCGGAGGATCAGCTGCGTCAGGCCGCGCGCTTGTCCGTATGCAAGATCAACATTGACTCTGACCTGCGTCTGGCCATGACCGGAACGGTGCGCAAGTATCTGGCTGAGCATCCGTCGGAATTCGACCCCAGAAAGTACCTCGGCCCCGCGCGCGAGAATATCAAGCAGCTTGTCAAGCATAAGATTATCGATGTGCTCGGCTGCGACGGGAAAGCCTGATTTCGCATACCGCTCCGTCTGGACAAGGGGGATACCCATGAATTTTCAGGAACTTCTGACGCGCCTGTCCGCGAGCTGCTTTGCTGCGGATCGGCCGGACTATGATTGGAAAACGCTGCGCCTGTTTCCGGAAACGGGGCTGAGCCTTGTGCTGATCGCGCGGCTCTTTGCGGCGCTCGTCCTGTGCGTGATCGGCGCGCTTTTGCACAGCATGGCGCTGCGCTATGTGCTTTTGACTTTGTCCGTGCTCATCTGTGGCTATGACTATCTTGCTGCAGCGCTCTCGTGTATCCTTGCGCGGCAGGTGTTTCGGCCGGCAGTGCTCATCATCGTGTGCGTGATCGGCACACTGGCAGTCGGACAACCGGTGGATGCTGCTGTTTTTCTGCTTGTATACCGGCTTGTGACGATTCTGATTGCGGTCGTGACGCAGCACGCACAGAAGACATTGAAAGATGCAGTCGGCGGAGAGATCCACTCTACGGCAGAGTTTCCCGCGCCGAAATGGATCGACTATCTCGCACCGGCAGGGCTCTGCATTGCGGTTTTAGTTGCCGTGCTCGAGAGTGTGCTCAAGGTAGCGACTGTTTCTCAGGCAATTCACGCTGCAATGATCGCGCTGTTCCTGTCTACGCCGTGCGCGCTGCTTGTTTCCGTTCCGCTCGTGTGGTACAGTGCTGTCAATGGTGCGTATCGCTGCAATGTGCTGTTTCGCAGTTGCCGCAGTATGCGTGCGCTCAATGCCGTGCGCGCAGTCGCGGTCGACGAAGGGGAGGGGGACAATCAGCTCCCGAAGGTAGTCAGTGTAAAGTCGGATCAGCTGACGCCGGATGCGCTGCTGCAGCTGGCTGCCAATGCCGAATTCTGCTCCAGCAGCCGCACGGCGCGCGCCATCTGCGCTGCTTATACCGGTCCAATCCGCAGCGAGTATCTCTCAAATGCTGTGGACATTCCCGAAAGCGGGGTGGAAGTGTATATTGAATCGACGCGCGTCTGCGTCGGTACGCGCGAACTGATGATTCTCAAGGGTGTGGACATCCCTGATGCAGACCTCTCGGACGGATATGTGGTCTATGTATCCGTTGGAGAACAGTATGCCGGCAAGATCCTGCTGCAGGAAGTCGTGCAGTCGGATGTCAAGCCTGCGCTCAAGGAGCTGCGCGCGCTCGGCGTGCACACCATCACACTCTTCAGCAATGCCAGCAATGACTCCGTATCCGAAAACGCGAAGGAGCTTCAGGCGGATCATCTCCACTGCAAATGCAGCAGTGAAGAAAAAGAGCGGCTTCTTACGCAGCAGGTGGAAAAGCTGGATGACGGGGAACTGCTGCTTTACTATGACCGTCGCTGTACGGCGCATCCGGAACATTCGGGCGCCGACCTCGACGTCTGTGTTATTCCGGAGGAAAGCGAGGAGCGGTTTGATGCCGATGTCCTGCTCACGAGCCAAGACCCGTACCTGCTGCCGGAAGCGATCGAGACTGCTGGTTGGGTCGAGGGTATTTGCCGCGAGCATCTGGTGATTGGCGCTGCAGTGAAGGTACTGCTTCTGGTGATGGCGGAGCTTGGCTACTGTACGCTCTGGTTTGCCGCCGTTTTGGACGGCGCGGCCGTGCTCGGTACACTGCTGATGGCGATCCGTGCATTCGGTTTTGACAAGCAGCACCACCGTGTTCGCGACTATTTGCCGAAGATCAAGTCAGAATAAAACACAAAATCTCCGATCCCACGCTCAGGGATCGGAGATTTTTTCTGCCCAATTCTCGTCCGGCGAGAATTCTCCCAGCGGATTTACCGCAGCCGCTGTGCGCAGCTGATCGTTATCCACATGGGTATAGATTTGCGTCGTGTTCAGATGTTCATGCCCGAGCACCTCCTGCAGCGTGCGCACGTCAACGCCGTTTTGCAGCATGAGTGTTGCCGCTGTGTGCCGCAGTTTATGCGTGGAATACTGACTGGCGTCCAGACCCGCGCGCGTCAGGTTTTTCTTGACCATGACCTGTACGGAGTCACAGCTAATGCGCGTGCGCCGGTTGGAGAGAAACATCGCCGTCGTGCGCGGTGGCGCGATCTCTTTGCGGACCGCTAGATAGCGGTCGAGCGCCTCGCGGCAGGCATCATTGAGATAGACCACGCGCTCCTTGCTGCCTTTGCCGAGGATGCGCAGACTGTCGCCGTGATCGTCCTGCAGATTCAGACCGACAAGTTCCGAAATACGCAGCCCGCAGTTGAGAAAAATACACAGGATGCAATAATCTCGCTCCTTGTTTTTCCCGTCCACCACGGACAGAAGCCGTTTGCTCTCGTCCAGTGTGAGATAGTGGGGGAGCGTCTTGGGGATCTTGGGGGAGTCGAGATCCTGCACGGGGTTTTCCTCCAGCAGCTTTGCCTTCATCGTCAGGTATTTGAAGAAGCTGCGGATCGCAGCGATCTTGCGTGCACGGGAGTTTGCGCTCAGACCATATTCCGGTTCGTGTGCGTTGGACTGCTTGATGCGGTCGCGCGACAGATAAGCTAGAAAATTATAAACTTCGGTAAGTGTCACAGCGCGCAGAAATGCCACATCAATATCATGGATCGGAATCTCGTCCAGATTCGCAGCACGCGGCACGAGCCCACGTTCCAGCTTCAGAAACCGCAGGAACATCCGCAGATCGAGATAATACTGATCGACGGTTGCCTTAGAATGACCGCAGATCGTTTCGTGATAAGTCAAAAAGTCGCGCAGCACCTGCGGCGCATCCGTATAGTCCATATCTGCCACCTCGATTTCTGATATGAGCATACCAGAAGTGCGGGGCAGTGTCTATTGACAAAATCCACAAATAATTCGGCAAAATAAAAATTTTGCCGAATTTAGAGGAGGGGAAAACCGCCGAAAAGCCCGTTGCAGGCCTTCCAGCGGTTTTTGACAGTCCGATTGTTCCATTTGCAATTGTGTGTGAATGTGTTTTGCGTGCTCACTCGCTCATTCTATATCCGCTTCACCGCTTCACGCGCCGAATACAGCCCTGAGCGCCTCGCGGATGTTCTTGACCGGGATCGTCTCCAAACCGTTTTGCTTCTGCACATCGTCACGCACGTGCGCCGGAATGATGCAGCGCCGGAATCCTAGCCGCGCGATCTCCGACAGGCGCTGATTCAAATGACTCACCGAGCGGATCTCTCCGGACAGGCCGACTTCGCCAACTGCTGCCAGATCGCTGCCAACCGGCAGATCCTTATAGCTCGACGCAATCGCAAGGATCACCGCCAGATCCGTTGCCGGCTCGTCTAGACGCAGGCCGCCGACGACGTTGATGTATGCATCGCAGCTCGACAGCGAAAATCCCGCACGCTTTTCCAGCACAGCCAGCAGCAGCATCGCACGGTTGTAGTCGATGCCATTGGCGTTGCGCCGCGCGCCGCTGTAGCCAGACGGCGTGATCAGCGCCTGCACCTCAGCAAGCACCGTGCGTGAGCCCTCCATGACGCCGACAACGCACGTGCCCGGTGTATTGCTCGGCCGTCCGGATAGTAACATTTCAGACGGGTTTGTTACCTCTCGAAGTCCGAAATCTTCCATTTCAAAGACACCGATCTCGTTTGTTGACCCGAATCTGTTTTTGGCCGCACGCAGGATGCGATATGCCGTGCTCTGGTCACCCTCAAAATACAGCACGCAGTCGACCATGTGCTCAAGCACCTTCGGTCCTGCGATGCTGCCCTCCTTGTTGATGTGACCGACCACGAACGCCGTATAGCCGCTGTCCTTGGCCGAACGCATGATGCGCATCGTGCACTCGCGCACCTGACTGATGCTGCCGGGCGTTGATGCCGTTTCTGCGTCGTACATGGTCTGAATGGAGTCGACGATCAGCACAGTCGGCTGCAGATCGTCGATCGTGGCCAAAACCGTGTTCAAGTCGGTCTCAGCCAGCACATAGATGCTGCCATGGTCGACGCCGAGGCGCTGCGCGCGCATTTTCAGCTGTCGCTGGCTTTCCTCACCGGAGACATAGAGAATCGTCTCGCGCTCGCTGATACGGCCGCAGAGCTGCAGCAGCAGCGTGGATTTGCCAATGCCGGGCGCGCCGCCGACCAGAACCAGTGACCCGCGCACAGCACCGCCGCCGAGCACGCGGTCAAATTCACCGATGCCTGTAGAAAACCGCAGTTCCTCCTCGGCATCCAGTTCCGAGATCAACTTGGGCTGCGCGATGCGCTTGGCGCGCGTGCCGAGCGCGGTCTTTGGTTCTTTCGGTGCTTCCACAAGCGTGTTCCACGCGCCGCACGCCGGGCACTGCCCCATCCATTTTGCCGTCTCGTTGCCGCATTCCGAGCAATAAAAGACGGTTTTCGCACTTGATTTTGCTTTCATGTGATCATTCCTATTTGCGGCAGAGACTGCCGGTATTGTAAGTAAGACGCGATGATAACGGTCGCAAGCTTCGCCTGATAATCAGCGTCCTTGAGCTTTGCGCATTCCGAAGCGTTGGACAGAAAGCCGCACTCGACCAAAACTGCCGGGCACTGCACTGCGTGCATGAGATAAATTTTCTCCGAGATCGACGCCGCAACGCGCCGGTTTTGCGGGTCAAGATATGTGACCAGATTGTCATGCATTTGTATCCCGAGCGTGTCGCTTCCGGTGCTCGCCGCGTACAGCACCTGCGCGCCGGATGGCTTTCTGTCCGGATAGCAGTTCTGATGGATGCTGATAAGTACTGCGTTGTCCATCTCACGCACCAACTCGGCGCGTCGGTGCTGGTCGGCTTTTTTCCGCTGCGCGACCGTGGCGGCGTCATCCGGGTATGCGATCTGCGCGCTCTCACGCGTCATGACGACCCTGACACCCGTTAGCTCTGCGATAGCGCGTGCACGCAGCGCGATCTCCAGATTGATATCCGCCTCTACCGTCCCGTCCGGTGCCACTGCCCCACCGTCGTCTCCGCCGTGACCGGCGTCAAGGATCAAAGTCTGTGTTTGCTCGTGCCAGTTTGCGGCTGCTTCTGCCTGTCGGAGCTGCCAGTCAGCTGCAAACCAGCCGCCAAACACCACAATTGCGGCCAGCAGTATGACCAGTAGCCGATGATACAGCAATCTCGTCACGGTGCTCCCCCCTCCTGACAGAATATGCAGCGAGGACGGGCGCTTATGACACGCTCTCAGAATACCATTTTGCGACCTTTGCGTCAACCGCGCATAAGGAAAGAGACGCGCGGAGCACCGCGCGTCTCAAAAATCGGTTTTACTGAAGCCGGTTCAAAAATGCTTCCAAACGATCCATGCCGGTCTCGATGTTTTCCGTCGAAATCGCATAGCTCAGGCGCACAAAATTCGGGGCGCCAAAGCCGCTGCCCGGCACGACCGCGACCAGGCTCTTTTCCAGCAGGAGTTTTGCAAAATCATCACCGCTGCCGATGACCTGACCGTCGATCTGCTTGCCGATGATCTGCTCCAGATTCATCATGACGTAGAACGCACCGCTCGGCTTCAGACAGCTGACACCGGGCATGGCATTGATGCGGCTGACGATCAGATCGCGGCGCTGCTCGAACACCTGCCGCATCTGCTCCACCTCATCCTGCGGGCCGGTGAGCGCCTCAATAGCCGCGCACTGACACATCGTGCCCGGTGCGCCGGTCGAGTGGCTGAGATAATTGGCCATAGCCTTTGCGATCGGCGCTGCACACAACGCATAGCCGATGCGCCAGCCGGTCATGGCATAGGTCTTGGAGACGCCGTTGATGAGGATGGTGTGCTCCTTGATCTCCTTGCCGAGCGCCGGAACGCTTGTGAATGCAGCACCGTCATAGATGAGCTTATCGTAAATCTCATCCGAGATGATGTACAGATCGTGCTTGACGCAGACGTCCGCAACTGCCTTGAGCGCTTCTTTTGAATAGACAGCACCGGTCGGATTCGAGGGGTTGTTGAGGATGATGGCCTTGGTCTTGTCCGTGATGGCCGCCTCGAGCTGCTCCGGCGCGAGCTGGAAGCCCTGCTCCTCGCTGACGTCAACAACGACCGGTACGCCGCCAAACAGACGCACCATTTCATAGTAGCTGACCCAGTACGGGGACGGCACGATCACCTCATCGCCCGGGTCAACCAGCGCAGCCAGCGCGATATAGACCATGTGCTTTGCACCACTGGCAACGACCGCCTGCGTCGGCTCATACTCCAGACCGTAATCCGCCTTCACGCGGTCGCAAATCGCCTGACGCAGCTCGATCATACCGGCTGCGGGCGTATATCTCGTTTTTCCGTCGCAGATCGCGCGCACACCCGCATAGCTGATGCGGTCGGGTGTGGCAAAATCGGGCTCGCCGGCGCCAAAGCCGATAACGTCCTTCCCTTCTGCTTTCATCTTCTTCGCCAGTGCGCTGACGGCCAGCGTCGCGGACGGGCTCACTCCTGCGGCAATTTTGGACAGTGGCTTCATAGACATCCCTCGTTTTCATAAATTCATGTCCGTAGTTTACCACAACATTGTGAAGAAAACAACGCAAATCTTACACAAAACACCAGCGCGAATCTACGTCATTTTTGCCGGTTTGAGAAAAAATCTACCGTACCGTCTGCCGATATATATAAAGCCGCAGCGTAATGCAGCAGACAACGATGATGATCTGTGGTTGTGTGCTGACGGTTGTACGCATCATAGTGACCACTTATCCATTTCCCTGCGGGCGGTGCTGATGCACCGCCAGCTTGCTGAATCACCTATTTTCAGGGTTACAGGGTGGAACTTTTCGCTTTTTTGTCACTCGATAAGGAATCTTAACACCACATCGACCATGATAAAAATTTTCTGCAGTATAGTCACCCAGATATCCGTCTTCCACTGAAAACACATAACGAGAATGCTCGTGAATCCAGGTTCCTGCAACCGCCGCCTCCCGATACCAATTATCTATAACCTGATCCGGCAGATAGCGAAACGTCTCTCGGGTCATGTAGGAAACCTGATCTGCCTTCGGAGTAAGTAAATAATACTCATATATTTGAATTCTGCTATTTTCGTCATACCGGCAGATGCTTATTGTATTTGCACTGTTATTTCTTATCTCCACCCCCAGCGTCACTCCTGCGCCGTACAAAATATACTCCTCTAAGCAGTGCATGTGCTTGACTGTGATCAAGCGATCCGACGCATCAAAGCCGTATATATGAGAAAGTCTTTCCTCCGGCGGCCGCTTCTTGCAAAGGCGGCCACGTTTTGTGTTGCCGAGCCAGAGATCTTCC
>OFMC01002219.1_pt1 | contig 12776 bp, 7 predicted proteins | sample 1541271 | NCBI WGS metagenome assembly OFMC01 (sample SAMN04209252, study PRJEB22552) | human gut metagenome | biome: gut; material: feces | host: Homo sapiens | place: USA: Oklahoma | reverse complement strand
GCTGTACATATTTGAATGTAGTAGAAGTCTGAACCTGATTCTTGTTTACGGAATCGTAGTCTTTGTTTGTGATGCAGTCGCGGTCTGTAGAGATTACATAGTCGTAACCTGCAGCACCTTCGGAATCACCGGAAAGAATAGCAGTTGCTTTGTTGCCAACAACTTTAACGCTGCTGATCATTGGAGCTGCTGGTCTTTCATCTTCTGCTTTACCGTCTGCTTTAACAGTCTTAGAACCTATATAGTTTTTAGATGTGCTTACAGCTGTTACTGTATAAGTTCCATCCCCGTTATTTTTAGCTGTATATTCTGTAGATGCAACCGGAATATAACCGTTTAAGACAGAAACAACACCATCTTTTACAGTTACATTACAATCGTTAAGAGATTTCTTATCAACACCCCATCTTAATGTCTGAGCATATGCATCAGACTTATCCGTCGTTTTTACAGAAGATCCAGTGTATCCATTAAGACCTTCGATTGATACACCATAAATATTTCCAACAGTTACATCTGTAGGTGCTACAGTTGCACCAGTTTTAGGATCAATTAATTTCAGTGTATAATCAACACCTTCTACCAGAGTGCTTCCTCCAATCTGGATTAATACTTCTGGTTTTACAGGAAGCCCTGCTGCATAAGTAGCATTCTTTAAGCTTACGTTCTTGGAAACAAACTGTACACTTGCGATACGGAACTCAGCCATTGCAACAACACCTTTGATGATAGTTCCATCTGCTGTTGTGATTGAGTTTGCGCCTGCAAATCCTGTACCTTCTTTTGCTACAGCATATACATAGCCGACATTATAAGTCTTACCACCTTTTGTTACTTTCTTACCAGCAACATTATCTACATATTTGATTTCAAAATCATCAGCTTTGGCAGTGGTTTTAGTTCCGTCTGCTTTTGTAATATTTGATAATACTTCTTTTGCAAACTTATGTTCATTTCCATCGAACTGGAATACAGATGTTCCATCAGCAAAAGAATCTGTTACATCGAAGCCTTTTGAATCGTATACTTTTAATTCTGCTTTAACTTTTTCTTTTACAATGTTAAATTCAGCAGTTATATTGTCACCTGTGAAGTTTTTATTTCCGTCTACAGGTTTTAAAACAACAGTGCCTTTTCCTGCTTCAACATTCTCGCCATAAGAAACAACTTCAAACTGTTTGGAAACATCATTACCATTTAATGTAGCCTTAAATTCACGAGGTCTTACCTGTCTTCCGGTATAGTCCTGATCATCAATTTCAACTTTAACGCTAGAAGTGTTTGCAGCTGTAATTGTAAATGTTCCAGTTGCTTTCCCTGAATAGCGAGGAGAAACACCTTCAACAGTAACTTTACCAGTACCAACATTTACAGCATCAGTAATGCTTACTTCTTTATATTCTTCTTTTCCACTGGCAACTTCGCCCATTTTATACAGAACGGTTGCACCATCAACTACCGAATAAGTAGGCACAATCTTACCACCTGTATAAGTATATGTAGATGGGTTGATGGTTACCATGGCATCAGTTAATTTTCTTGCGACAATCTTAGTGGAACCATTAGCAACAACAGTCACAGTTTTTGCATTAGTTGTATTTAAAATATAGTTCTTATTTGTAACGGTAACAGTTGCTTTAATATAATTATTAAGTCTATTTCCATATGCGGCATTTGTAAAATCATATTTTACTGTAAAATCATCAGCAGAAAGGGTTTTCTCTACTTTTTTACCAGTTCCATCTTTAGCAACAACAGTTACTGGTACATTATACTCAGAAGCCTTGGTATAAGTGTCATTAATAGAAACATCTTCCGGTACAGTGATATAAGTAGCTTTCACCTCTAATGGTTTAATTAAAAATGGAACAGATGCAACCTGACCTTTATATGTTCCATCTGTAATTTTAATATTTACATAGGCATCAGCTTTGGGCTGTAATTTACTGCTTACTAATTCATATTTAGTTGTTGCATTCACATTATTCGTGTAACCTGTGATCTCATATGCAGCGGTGTCCAGAGAACCCTCAACTAAGATACCAGTATTATTATAGTATTGAATTGTTAATTTTCCTAAATCTTTTTTTGTCGGCTCTATGGCATCTCCGGTATAGGAAACTTCATATGGTTTGGTGGAAGCAACTCCCTGTAATGCAGCACTTGATGCAACAACAGTAAATGTTTGTTCATTTTCGCAGTTACCATTTTTTGCTCTGATAGTAACTGTGTATGGACTTCCATCTGTAAAATTGTTTACATCATTTCCAGATGCATCTTTTACAATTACTGCATAGTCTACATTGGCTACCAGTTTCAATTCTTCACCCTCAGCACCTTTAAAAGTCAGGTAATTAGCCAGTGTTGCTGAGTTTGCTGTAACAGGAATGTATCCGCTTGTAGTATTAACGGAAATATTAGTTCCATTTGTAGATAAATCACGTTTTACAATTTCAACAGTATCTGTAGAGGTTAAAGTTTCTGTATCATTCAGTGTATTGGAATTAGCACCTTTGAAATTTGTCAACTTAGTTCCATCAACTGTTACTTTCACCTTTCTATCACCAACATTTTTGTTTTCTGTAGTAGCATTGATAATAGTGGATGAAAGATCAGCACCGCTAAGTTTCTTATCAGCACCATTATTGGTGGATTCAGACTCTTTTACAGTAACCTTGTCATTTGCAATTTGAATCACATCACCTGTGTACTGATATTTCAGACCTTTTTCTGGTGTTGCAATAATATCTGTATTAAGATTAGCAACTCTTCTTCCAATAGATAATGTTGCACTAATACTTCCTTTATACGGAGAATTTGGCATCTGATCTGCAGAAGCTGTGATTGTTACAGTATCACCAGCATTTGTTGCACTAGAAGATGTAAGCTGATAATTGTCAGCACTTGCGATATCAGCACCACTTGAAGACTCTTTTACTTTTACACTAGTAACGTCAGCCGCCTGAGCAAAACCATTATATGTTAATGAAGGAACAGATGAAATGTTTAAATATTTATCTGCCAAATTCTGTTTTTCAACAGTAACTTTAATCTGTGTATCAATATCATATAATGTCTGATTACTTGTAGCATCATAATCGTATACATAAAGAGTCAGAGTTTTTCCAGCAACTTCTTTTGTTGCTTTTAAGCTCATTTGTGCAACGCTATGAACACGACCATTTGCATCGCCAACACCATGATCCTTACTAGACTGTACTACAATACCATTTTCATCTACCCAGCGGAACATCCACTGTGAGAGAGTACTTCCGTCAGATTTTGCGATAGTACCTGTAATTGCATCCGTAACGTTAGTTCCCCATACAATACTGGATTTCGCAGCAGTTAAATCTAAAGAGATATCTGCCTCATTAACTTTTATAGATGCAGAAGCAGTATCTTCTGTGTTATCTACAACCGGAGTTTCTGCAACATTATCAGAAAATTCTGTAGTTGTTTCCGCAACCGGAGCTTCTGTAGCAACTGCAACGTCAGAACCATCACTGAACTCAGCAGCCCATACCGGCACATTAGAAGTAGCAAGCATTGCAACAACAAGTGACATACTTAATGTCTTTTTTGCCATGCCCTTCTTTGTGTTTTTAATCTTTGTCATGATTATAGTTCCCCTTTGAGTGGTGTACAGGTTGGTTTTTCAGTAAAATATGATTTGAAAACAGCTATTAGAAAAGTAAACTCTCAGATGTATATGATTTATAATTATAGTTTTTGTTTATATAATCTCAATTTTTTATAGTTATATTGTCATTTCCTTGAAAATTACACCTGATTGATGATAAGAATCACTAAATTTTTTATTAGAAATTCAAATTCTACCCGTATAAAAATAGATAAAAGTGTGGTACAATCTAACAAAAGGCAGAAAAGGGGTGTAATAGTGGATCAAAGGTATTCAAAGGTGTTTAAACCTGGTACATTTCCTGATATTACGTATGTTTCCAGAAAGTCTGGAACTATGCAGTATAGTTATGAAGAACGTTTGCAGCAGAGCTTATCTATAGATGGTTTTCTCACATATATTGTTGGTCCATCTAAGATAGGAAAAACTGTTTTGTGTGAACGTGTAATTGGTGTTGATCGAATTGTAGCTATGTCGGGAAATGACTTTGTACGTGAATCGGATTTCTGGAATCGTATTGGGAAGAAAGTTGGCATTTCTATGGATGCAGAGATTAGTGAAACGAATGCAGATTTTTCATCTAACGAGCAGCGTTCTACTATGATCAGGAAGAATTATCCGGCAAATAAAGAAAAAATACTAAGTTATTTTAAAGAATATGATAAGGTTTTAGTTCTGGATGATTTCCATTACGCACCAGTTGATGTACAGTATGACATTGCATGCCAGCTAAAAGAAGTCATCAGGCTGGGATTTAAGGCAGTTATTATTTCTCTTCCATATCGATCAGATGATGCGATCCGGCTAAATCCTGATCTTACGGGACGCCTTTCTGTAATCGAAATTGAACCGTGGAAAGAAGAAGAATTACAGGCTATTGCACGCAAAGGGTTTCATGAATTAGGTGTTCCTGTACAGGAGGATATTATTTCACGTATGGCAATGGAGAGTATTCATTCGCCTCAGGTAATGCAGGCAATCTGTTTGAATATAGGACTTCTTCCGGTTGAAACTGCGGATATAAATGAATCGGTCATAGAGGAAAGCTGTCGTTTTACATGTGCGAATCTTCCATATGCGGATGTTGTACGTATATTAAAAGCAGGGCCACCGACCAGAGGACAAAAACGTTTAAAATATAAATTGCCAGATGGAAGCCAGCGAGATGTTTATAGTCTTATATTGAAAATGCTTGCAGATAACCCGCCTCTTGTGGAAATGACACTGGAAGAACTTATGAACCGAATTCAGCTTAATGTACCAGATCAGAAGATTACGACTCAGAAAATACGTGAAGCATTAAGGAACTGGCAGAAACTTCTGGATGAACTCGGAGCATTGTACCGTGTTTTTGAATGGAAAGATGATATCATACACATCTTGGATAATCTGTTTTTGTTTTTTATCCGGTGGTCTGGAATCTGATGAGGAGAAATTAATATATGGAGACTATTAATTCTGTTACAAAAGACAGCCTGATCCTGCAGGGATATACAATCCTTAAACAAAATAATTATAGTGAAATTCTAAGAGAATATGCTGACTGGAAAAATGAAGTTCAGATATATCTTAGAAAGAACCGATTTCCAAAAGAAATACAGGATGAGATGAAAGTAAAAGGGCATTTTACTGTAAATGAATTTTCAGAAATAGAATCTATAAAAAGCATAAAGACAGCGACAGAAGATATTCTGCGAATTCTTGAAAATCTGGATATGGAAGTCTCTGATGATTTATCTGAAGAGACTGTAAAATTAATAATAGAACGCATATTATCCCATGTAAACGTGTACTTAAAATCCATGTATTATGACAAGACACACCAGAAATCTACTTTTTCCGAAGAAATCTTACATCAGATAACGATAAAAAATGAATATGACATTCAACACATTTTATATTCTTTGCTTCGGGCAGTATTTCCGGAAATACGCAGAGGAGTAAATGGAGATAATGGCTATAGTGGAACACGTGCTGATCTTTATCTTGAGCAGTATGATATTACTATTGAGATAAAATGTACTCGTAAGGGCATGTCTGAAAAACAACTGACGGAAGAACTTGGGGCTGACGCATTTCATTATAAGATCAAGAATCTGTATCTTTTTATTTATGATAGAGAAGACATTATCAAAAATCCAGAAGCATATCAAATGGCATTTTATAGAAGTTATGATAAATTTGGAAAGAATGTAAAGGGATTTATTATAAAACCATATATGTAGTATCTAAAAAGAAGACTCCTGTCGAAATGACAGGAGCTTTCTTTTTTAGGAATAGTCACCGCCTCCTGCTCGATTACTTTTCGATACATTCTGGTTTAAGCAGGAAATCATAGATATTTATAGTCAAGATACCATATTCATCATAATATGGCTGAACGATGTCTTTCGTAATGACGATTTTTTTAAAAGAATCGTCAATCTTTCTGAAAGGTCTGATTTCCTGAGTGCGTTTTGCCTCATCAGGCAGTGAATATGCCGATTGGATATAGTATCTGGAAGACCCAAGGTTGCAAACGAAATCAACCTCCAGCTGTTTTCGGATTACTTTTCCCCCCTTATCCTTTTCAGCAATAGGAATAACGCCCACATCTACGTTGTAACCACGCATACGAAGTTCATTGTAAATTACATTTTCCATAGAATGAGTCTGCTCGAACTGACGGAAGTTAATTCTAGCATTGCGTAGTCCAAGGTCGGAAAAATAATATTTCTTAGGGGTTTCAATATATGCTTTGCCTTTGATATTGAAACGCTGTGCGGATTCAATCAAAAAAGAATCTTCAAAATAATCCAGATAGTTCTTAATGGTATTTGCAGTAATTTTTGATTTCTTAACAGTCTTAAAAGTGTTTTTCAATTTTTCGGGATTGGTCAACGAACCAATAGCAGAGGAAAGAATGTTCAGAAGATCTTCCAATTCACCAACATTTTTCACCCGGTTTCGTCTGGTAATATCTCGAATATAGATCTCATTGAATAAATTTTGTAATGTAGTAGCTTTATCATTTGCATCCTCACGTAACACAACCAAAGGAATGCCACCATACAGCATATATTCGGATAATCCCATATACTTATCGCCATTGTAAACTGTCATAAATTCAGCAAAACTCAAAGGATACATATGAACCTCATCACCACGACCGGCAAATTCAGTAGCAATGTCTTTTGATAAAAGCTTTGCATTGCTTCCAGTCACAAATACATCCATATTATCTTTTCGCAGGTAACCGTTCAAAACGGCTTCAAAACAATCCAACATCTGAATTTCATCAAATAACAAATAGTACATTCCATCATCAATGACTCTGGAACGGATATATGCCATGAACTTTTCCGGGTCAGCTCCACGCTTTTCTTTTTCGATTTGAATAAGGCTTTCGCCAATCATATAAAGATCATCCGCTGAGTCAAAGGCGAAACGAATGATATGGTCAGCATCTACACCATTTTCTAACAGGTGATGGTAGAAAAGGTTATTCAGCAGGTAAGACTTGCCGCATCTACGAATACCAGTAATTACCTTAATCAGTCCGTTGTTTTTTCTTTTTATTAATTTATCCAAATAGAAATCTCTGCGAATCTCCATAGAAAACCTCCTTGCGAAAGATTTTTGCAACCTGATACAGTTTTCTGTTTTATAGTATCATTAAGATAGGAATGAATCAATAGGATATGCAATTTTAGAAAGGATTTTTGCAACTTTTAACATTTTTCTTTTCCAAGTTTTATCATATAGTATATACAATTTAAAGGTTTCTATGTAAAGGAGATCAAAAGGGAATTCCCTTTTTAATTTTACCTCATTTTATGGCATATTTTACATTATTGAGACATTATAAAATCTAATTGAGACATGAATTAGATATTAGCATTTGATCTGAAGTCTGAGCCAGCTGATATACGTAGCTAAGACTTTTTTCGTTCTGCAGAAGTTCTTCATACTTCAGCATTTATTCATAAAAAACAAACTGCTGGTCTAACTGGTCCAGTATAGCGGAAAACATATCCCAGACTGCTGTTTCGATATTTAATTCATAATCAGGATATGTATTTATTAAATCATTTTTTGATCCAGTAATGATCCGAGAGATGTATTGCTGGTAGGATGTACAATTTTCAGGAAGCTTGCTGAAATCAATATAAATGAGGTCATATTGATTTAAATATTTCTGATATTTTTTATCTTTTGCAGGGAAGAGGAGTATTTAAAAATATTGTCAATCTGTTCACCACCTTTCAGAATGTTTCTTTATATTGAAATATTGTAACATTCTCAGAGCATACTTGCTATTGAAAGATTTCGATAACTGATAGCTAAAATGTATCGAGAAAATACTGTTGAAATCTTTACTTCATTTTTTCTTTTAATTTTCTTTGAAAATCTTTTAAAGATTAGAGGCTTCATATAACTTCGAATAGACAATTTTACTACATTGTATTATTCAGTTTGATCAGTAATCACGAAACCACATATTAATATTTTGACTATGTCTAATTTCTTGACATACAGTAATTTTGATGATATTATTTGGATAACGGAGGAAATATAATGATTGTATGTACAGAAAACGAAATAAGTCGATTACAAAATAATTTGCAAATAATTCGTCATGCTGGTGGATGGTCAACAGCATCATTTGGAAATTTATTAGGAATTTCAAAACAGACCGTTTGTAATCTTGAAAATGGAATATCCAAAATGAATAAACTTCAATATATCGGTATTCGTACTATTCTTGATTATGAAATAGAACAGCATCCTGAAAACACTGTTTTAGCATATTCTGTTCGTCATCTTCTTGATTCAGAAGTATTAACTGAAGAAGAAAGACAAAAAACTAAACAAGCAGTAGCATATGCGTCTGGAGCAAAATCTACTGGTTTAGATGCTGCAATGATTACTACAGGTCTGGTAGCAATACTAGGTTCTGCTACTATTGAACTTTTGAACAATCCTGCATTAATCAATACAACAACCAAGTGGCTTTCAAAGCTTATGAAAGGAATAAAAAAATAACTCAAAGAAAGGAATTAATCTATGAAAAAAAATAGTCTTACTGTTCTCAATGCACCTTCAGCAATTCTTGAACACAAAGAATCTCAAACACACGTTGTAAATGCAGTGCGCACATCATTACCATCTGGTATAGATGTAGTACAAGCCATTGCATATCCGAAAACTGCTAAAAAGGCCGATAGAGCTATAATGTTAAAAGATCTTGTTAAATATGGTTATAATATAAAACAAGCTGCACAGGCATTAAATATTTCTCCATCTTATGCATCAAGACTATTAAAGAAATAGTCCTAATCTGTATTGTTAGCATTTGTGGCTTGCAACCGAAAAGAGACTTTAGAATGCATAATATATAATTAATTTCTGTCAATTTCATTAGGAAATATGCAAACAGAAATTTAGAAAGTGATAAATGTGAAAAAGTATTTTAATGTTACTGGTCCATGTGATAGTGAGAGACATTATATGGTAGATCTTTCCGAACGTTTACAGGAAATTAAATCATTAATTGATAATGGTGATTATTTTGTGATAAACCGTGCACGCCAATACGGAAAAACAACGATATTAAAAAATTTGAAAAATTTTCTGGGAGATAAATATCTTGTACTTTCTATCAGCTTCGAGGGATTTACTTATGATGTTTTTCAAAGTGAAAATACTTTTTGCCAGAGAGTTTTTAAACTTTTGTATACCTCCATGGTTTATGGGAATTCCGGAATGATTTCAGAATCTCTTATAAATGAATGCAGAGCTATGTTTTATTCAGAAAGAAGAGATATAGATTTATGGACTCTTTCAGATTTTATTTCAAGATTATGTATGCTGGCGAATAAACCGGTAGTGCTGATGGTTGATGAAGTTGATCAGGCAAGTAATCAGCAGATATTCCTGGCCTTTCTTGGAACTCTCCGTGATCAGTATATCAATCGGAGTGAACGCCCTGCATTTCAGTCAGTGATATTAGCAGGTGTATATGATATCAAAAATCTGAAATTAAAAATCCGTTCGGAACAGGAATATCAATACAATAGTCCCTGGAATATTGCTGCGAAATTTGATGTAGATATGAGTTTTACACCAGAGGATATTCAGGGAATGCTGATAGAATATGCCAATGACAGGGAAAATTCTTTTGATTATGATCTGGTATCTAAATTAATTTACGACTACACTTGTGGATATCCATTTCTGGTTTCTGCCATCTGCAAAATTATTGCTGAACAGATTTTCTTACTGCATCCGGATTATGCGTGGAAGACAGAAGGAATCATGGAAGCAATTCATTTACTGCTGAAACAACCGAATACACTTTTTGACGATATGATAAAGCATTTGGCTGAATATCCTGAACTGGAAAATATTCTTCAGAATATCCTGCTTGAGGGACAAGATTATCCATTTAATGCATATGCAAAGGCTGTTAATATGGGCATTATGTTTGGCTTTCTAAAGGATGCAGACGGACAGGTTGCATTAGCAAATAAAATTTTTGAAGCCCATCTTTATAACTACTTTCTTGCAGAAGAAATTGCAACTAATGCGTCTGAGCGCATAGCTGTATCAGATAGAAATCAGTTTATAGAAAATGGTCATTTGAATATACAAATGGTAATGAGAAAATTTGTCCAATATTATTCTGATATTTATTCTGACTCAGACAGTCACTTTGTAGAAAAATATGGACGTAAAATTTTTCTACTGTATTTAAAACCGATTATTAATGGTACTGGAAATTTTTATGTAGAAGCTCAGACGAGAGATCTTACACGTACAGATGTGATCATAGATTATGCCGGAGAACAGTTTATTATTGAATTAAAAATCTGGCGTGGTAAAGCATACCAAGAACAGGGAGAACAGCAGTTGGCTCAATACCTTGAACTTTATCACTAGAATATGGGGTATCTGCTTACTTTTAATAAGGACAAAAAATTGGAATGAAAGAAATCAGATATGAGGATAAGATTCTGTTAGAATATATGGTATAGTTTCAGTCATTGGATAACAGGAGAGTGTTTCAAGTTTTGTGTAAACAGAAAAAACTGATATAAGATATGTCATTAGTTATCGAGGACAGAACCTTTTTTAGGGTTCTGTCCTTGTTTGTATTATAATGCAGTTTTAGGGCATGTCAAGTAGGACTGGCTGTGCCGAGTCTTTTTTATACACCTATTAGGCAAGTAAATTGAGATTAGAGGTCTTTTATGAATGGTTTGACAAAATTTCTATCTTGCATTGGTGTTCTTTTGTTTCTCTATCATAACTGATTCCAACCCCCAGAATCTTTCCAGTATATTTGCTGGTTTCTCCTAATTTTCCCTGGAAACGGAGAATATAATTTTTATTCTTGATCTGCTGTATCGCCTCTTCCGGAGAACTATCTACCTTTAATTCGAGAATGATGCAGGGCTCTGTAACATTCCATGGATAAAAAATAAAATCAACATATCCCTTTCCAGCTTTATCCTCACGTTCAATCCTGTACTTATTTCGTGCTGACAGGTATACCAGATTGACAATAGCAGAAAGCTCTATCTCATTGTTATATGAAAGAATTGGAGACTCTGTATTATGGGCATATTGAAGAATCTCTGCCATTTTTTGCGTATCATCTGATAAAGTAGCTTCGAGCATCTGGTCAGAAACCTGAGCCAGCTGGTATACATATCCAAGACTTTTCTCATTTTGTAAAAGATCTTCATATTTAAACATCAGTTCTCTGTTTGGAATAAAGACTTTTCCATTGTTAAAAGTAAGCAGGCCGTATACAACCATCGCAGAATAAATCTGATCTTTGCTTTTTAATTCCATGGCAGATGCAGCAAATTCATCCACTTTTGCTTTGATACCTTCGCCTGAAATCATTAATGCCAGGTCATTTTTAATCTGGGAGATATCATTCTGGATGTAGTAGAAGATTTCATCATAAGGCCCTGAACTGGTCCAGTAATTGGAAAGCTGATTAAACCGCAATGCCATTACAACAGATCTTGGATTATATAAATGTTTACCGGAAACTGTAAAATATCCGTCATACCATTCCCGTAAACTTTTACGGGATATCTGAGGATTTTGACATAAATGCCAATACTTTTCATAAAGATCATCAACTTCTTTATCTGTGAAACCAAAGTATTCCCCAAATACTTCCATAGAAGTCATTTTAAACTCCATAAACATATTCAGCTCAGAGCCACTGGAATATTTGGAAATAGGCAGGATTCCCGTCATATATGACATTGCAACATATGCGTGATCTTTCAACAGATTGCTCAGGAAAAGAAGAAAACTTTTCTTATCATTTTCTGTAACAAAGTCTCTGTGAAAAATATTATCCCATTCATCCATTACAAATATAAATTGCTGGCCATCATAGTCATTAAAGATCTGATCTAATATATCCCAGAGAGAATCTTCTGTGTCGATTTCTGAATCAGGAAAAGTCCTTGTAAGATCCTTTTTCAATTTCTTTTCAATTCTGGAAATATACATAGAGTAGGAATTGCATTCATTTGGCATCTTGCTGAAGTCAATATAAATTACATCATGTTTGTTGATATGATGTTCATAAGAAGCAGAGCAGGAAATTTTTAACGAATCAAAAGTTTCATGGGAATCTACACCTTTTCCGAAAAAAGCTCCGATCATATTAGCCATTACAGTTTTTCCAAATCTTCGAGGTCTGGTAATACAGACGTGTTTATTTCCCTGTTCAACAAATGGGAACAGTTCTTCCAGCAGCTGTGATTTATCTACAAAGTAAGGATTGCTAACTTCGCTTTTGTATAAAAAATAGGGTGCAGCACTGTTTAAATAAAATCCCATACTTGACCTCCTCGAAAGAATCAGATGATTGTATCTGTACGTTTAATTGACTTATAAAATTCTTAGATGAACATATTATAACATTCTTCTTATTGTCTTGCCAGACAAAAGATTTCGACAAAATGTAGGAAAAATTTAAAAAAGAAAGACTCCAGTCGAAATGACCGGAGCTTTCTTTTTTAGGAATCTGTATTATTTACCCAAATGGATTATTTAACAGTAGCTTTTTTCAGGTTTGACCATGGGCTGAAGACTTTCTTTCCGTCTTCGGATGTTCTGT
>OFMC01002217.1_pt1 | contig 12794 bp, 10 predicted proteins | sample 1541271 | NCBI WGS metagenome assembly OFMC01 (sample SAMN04209252, study PRJEB22552) | human gut metagenome | biome: gut; material: feces | host: Homo sapiens | place: USA: Oklahoma | reverse complement strand
CATAAAGCCCTTATAGGGCTTACTCAAGCCTCCGGCTTAGCCGGAGGTTTTGACTTAGAGAGCGCTGCCCTGAATCAAATCATCTCTCAGAAACGCCTGATGGATGGCGTTCAGTACCCGCTTTTTATCTCCGCTCCACAAGGGAGCCAGCAGGTCCCGCTTCGCGCCGTCCCCGGTGAGGCGGTGAATGACTGCCTCCGGCGGAAGATTCCGCAGGCACAGCTCCAGAATGGAAATATATTCCTCCAATTCCAGCGTCTGCACCCGGCCTGCCTGCCACTCCGCCGCCAGATCCGTGTTCCGGAGGACGTGGAGCAGATGGAGTTTCACGCCCTCCGCCCCACTTTGACCGATATAGCGGGCGGTCTCCGCCATCATTTCCGGTGTTTCGCCGGGAAGTCCTAAAATCTGATGGACAACAACCGTCACGCCGATGGCTTTCAGGTCCTTCACCGCCCGGTCGAATACCGGCAGGTCATAGCCCCGGCGGAGATACCGGGCGCTTTCCGGGTGGATCGTCTGCAAGCCCAGCTCCACCCACACCGGCTTGACGCGATTCAGATCCTCCAATAGGCCCAGAATATCCGGCCCCAGACAGTCCGGCCGGGTGGCGATAGATAAGATCACCACATCCTCCGGTGCCATGGCCGCCTGATACAAGGCCCGCAGGCGATCCGCGTCCCCGTATGTGTTGGTAAAGGACTGGAAGTAGGCGATGTATTTCGCATCGGTCCCGGCCTTGGCGGCTACCCGCAGTCTGGCGGCGGCCAGTTGATCCGGGATGGCTCCGGCCTCCGCGAACGCACCTGCGCCGTCGCAGAAAATGCAACCGCGCGTGTCCAGCATCCCGTCCCGGTTGGGGCAGGAACACCCGGAGGACAGGGCCAGCTTGTAGACCTTGCAGCCGTATTCCGCCTTTAGCCGGGAGTTCAGGTCATTCCAGTACATATCATTCCGCTTTGGGGGCGGGGTAGGGGATGGAATAGGGCTGGCTGCCCCGTTCCGCCAACTTTTCCTCCAGCCACGCCTTCACCTGCTCCACGCCCTCCTCCGTCCACGGGAAGGTCTGGGATTCCACATCCTTGGCCAGCTCGAAGCTGGTGTTCTCGTAGACCCAGACAGTGAGAGTGCCCTTTCCGTCCGTCCAGCCCTCCCGCTGAAAACGGTAGCGGAAGGTGCCGATGCTGCCGGGGTAAATAGCGGCTTTTGTGAAGAAGGCCACATTCAGATGATCGAAATGTCCCATGATTACCTCGTTTTCCCGCTCTGCGGCGTCCTGATTTTTTCCTCAGCAGTATAGCATACTTCACCGGGTTCCGCAACGGCCCTTGCACCGGCGAAAAAAACAGGGTATACTGTTTTTGACTATGAATATGCCACACAAGAGGAGACTGCCATGAACATTCTGGTGCTTTCGGATTCCCACGGAAATATATCCAATATGGAGGAGGCGGTTGAACGGGAAAAGCCCGACATGATCCTCCATCTGGGGGACTGCTGGCGGGATGCGGAACGGCTGGCGGAACGGTATCCGGACATTCCCATGGAGCACGTTCCCGGAAATTGTGACTGCCGTCCGGAGGAGCCGGCGGAAAAACTGCTGTTTTTAGGGGACTGCCGTGTGTTGATCTGCCACGGCCACACCTGCGGCGTGAAAACCTCCCTGCTGACAGCGGGCTTGAAGGCAGAGCAGGACCATTTAGATGCCTTTCTGTTTGGCCATACCCACAAGCCTTTGGTGGACAAGCGGGGCAGAACACTGTTCCTGAATCCGGGAACTGTGGGCAAGGGCCTGCGGCCTACCTACGGTATATTAACGGTAGAGGGCGACCGGATCGACGGCCGAACCGAGTTTTTGGATAGCGAATCATAAAACCAACAGATACGATAGGTAAAAATATAAGCAGAATTGATATCTGAAAGTGCATTTTTTAATTTTACAAAGGTCAACCTATCTGCTAAAATGAATAAGCTGGGGCAAAAGGCCCTGTGCTTGAAGCTAAAATCATGTGTGCCGCCATGTGGCGGCGGATTGGAGTTATTTATGAGCCGTATGGTCGGTACTGTTTCCCGGGGCGTCCGGGCGCCTATTATCCGCAGCGGCGACGATCTGGTGGAGATCGTCACCAAGTCCGTTTTGGAGGCTGCCGCCCAGCCGGAGGATGGCTTTGCCATCCGGGACCGGGATGTAGTGGCCATGACCGAGGCTATCGTGGCCCGCGCTCAGGGCAACTACGCTTCCGTGGACGATATTGCCGCCGACGTGAAGGAAAAGCTGGGCGGTGAAACGGTGGGCGTTATTTTCCCCATCCTCAGCCGCAACCGTTTCGCCGTCTGCCTGCGGGGCATTGCCAAGGGTGCGAAGAAGATCGTCCTCATGCTGAGCTATCCCTCCGACGAAGTGGGCAACCACCTGATCGACCCGGATGTGATGGACGAAAAGGGCGTGGACCCCTACCGGGACGTGCTGACCCTGGAAAAATACCGGGAGCTGTTCGGCTACACCGTGCACCCCTTCACTGGCGTGGACTATGTGGCCTACTACATGGACCTGATCCGGGACTGCGGCGCGGAGGCGGAGGTCATCTTCGCCAATGACGCCAAGGCCATTCTGCCCTATACCAAGAATGTCATCAACTGCGACATCCACACCCGCAAGCGCACCAAGCGCCGCCTGATCGCCGCCGGTGCGGAAAAGGTGTTCTCTCTGGACGAGATCCTCACCGCCCCTGTCAACGGCAGCGGCTATAACGAGAACTACGGCCTGCTGGGCACCAACAAGGCCACCGAGGATACGGTGAAGCTGTTCCCCCGCGACTGCCAGAGCATGGTGGAGGCCATTCAGAAGAAGCTGTATGACGCCACCGGCAAGCATGTGGAGGTTATGGTCTACGGCGACGGTGCCTTCAAGGACCCCGTTGGTAAGATCTGGGAGCTGGCAGACCCCGTGGTGTCCCCCGCCTACACCGCCGGTCTGGAGGGTACGCCCAACGAACTGAAGCTGAAGTACCTGGCGGACAACGATTTCGCCGGTCTGAACGGCGAGGAGCTGCGGCAGGCCATCAAGGGCCGCATCGCCGCTAAGGACGGCAGCTCTCTGGTGGGCAACATGGTCTCCGAAGGCACTACCCCCCGCCGCCTGACGGACCTGATCGGCTCCCTGTGCGACCTGACCTCCGGCTCCGGCGACAAGGGTACCCCCATCGTCTACATTCAGGGCTATTTCGACAACTACACCAACGACTGAGAAAACAGCGAAAAACAGACGCCGCTTCTGCATGAAGCGGCGTCTGTTTTTTATGGTTCGTCCTCCGGGTCCAGCAGCCGCATGACGGACACCTCGTAGGCTGTCCGCTCCTCCGGGCCGGTTTCCGTCACCTTTCGATACCCCCGGCTCTGGATCCGCCCCTCAAGGGACAAGGGCGCTCCCGCCTCCAAGGTACACACCTGTGACGCCACCTGTCCCCACGCGATCACCGGCAGGTAATCCGCCCGGCCGTAGCTCCGGGGCACGGCTAAGATCAGATCGCTGATGCTGCGGCCCAGCGGCGTCCGCCGGTAGATAGGCGGCTTGCACAATGTCCCGGCCAGCAGGATGCGGTTGACCGGCTCTCCCAGCCCCGGCTGAAGGGACCGGGCGTACACCGTCAGCACGAGACGCCGTCCGGGACCGGACCGGTTGTTAAAGGAGCGGAGCTGCCCCTCTACCCGCAGGGATGTCCCCTCCTTCAGCAGAGGCAGCTGCATCTGCCGCACCAGCAGGGGCAGGCGGTCCGCCGTGCCGGACAGCCGGGGGACCTCCAGAATTTGACGGTAAAAAAGCTGGCCGTGATTTTCATGGGATGGCTCCGGAGCACCCACGGGGATCCCCTCCAAAAGCACGTCATTTCGGGTCTGATTTGTCATCTCGTCCACCTCTCGGTTGTGATGCTTCATCCTATGAGGGGACGGCGGGCCTTAGAACGAAATTTACAAATATCGCCTTGTAAGTCGCAGTGCAAGCGGATATAATACCCTCATCAAAACGAAACGGAGGGACGGTTATGGCAAATATTCTGGATTATCTGGACTGGCGGGGGGATCTGACGCTGGCACAGGATCCGTTTAATGAAGTGGATAACCTGATCTTGGCGGAGCTGTCCTTCGTGGACTTCGGCGGCATCGTCCCCGGCCCCGGCGGGGGGAGGGCCGTGCCCCTGTGGAAGGCGGCGGAGGCGTATTTTGCCAAAACGGAAGGTCGGCCCATCGACATGGGCGTTCTGGTGCCCAATCAGATTCCGGAGCTGCTGCGCCGGGCGGCAGCCTCGCCCCGGTTCCGGGACATGAAGCTCAACGGCTTTGTGGACCATCTGGACACGGTGAAGGCGGAGCAATTCGCGGCTCTGGCGGCAGAGTGCGGGGATGGCACCGTCTACCTCTCCTTCCGGGGTACCGACGATACGCTGGCAGGGTGGAAAGAGGATTTCTATCTGAGCTGTATGCGGGAGGTCCCCGCTCAGAAAATGGCAGTGACATACACGGAGGCCATGGCCCATCAGTACCCCCGGATCAAGCTGCGGCTGGGCGGCCATTCCAAGGGCGGCAATCTGGCAGTGTGGGCAGGGGTGTTCTGCCCTGCGGCGGTGCAGCGGCGGATCGCCGCCGTCTGGTCCAATGACGGCCCCGGCTTTCACGAGGATATTCTGTCTCTGCCCCGGCATATCCGGCTGGCGGAGCGTATCCACACCATCGTACCCAAATCCTCCGTGGTAGGGATGCTGCTGGAGCACGAGGAGGACTATACCGTGGTGGACAGCAGCCAGCAGGGCCTCATGCAGCATGACGGCTTTTCCTGGGCGGTGCTGGGGAACCGATTTGTCCGGCTTCACAGTGTCACCCGGCAGGCCCGCCTGACGGATCAGGAGCTGCGGGGCTGGGTCCAGGGGCTGACCGTTGAGCAGAGGGAAAAATTTGTGGACAGCGCCTTTCAGGTGCTGGAGGCCTCCGGTGCCCAGACCCTGACGGACCTGAAGGCGGACAGCTTCAAAGCGGTGCGGCCTATGGTCCGGGCCTTGAAGGATCTGGACAAGGAGACCCGGGAGGCTCTGCTGAAATTTATGAGCATCCTCTTTATGAGCAACCTGCGGATGACGCTGGAGGGCATTCAGGAAGAAACGGAGAAGAGCCTTCTGCGGAACGGGAAAAAGGCGGAGAGATCCGCCGAGAAGAAGGGATAAACAACCGCAGATGTTCCAAGCGGAACGTCCGCTTATGCCGACAGCGGAAAAAGCAACCGGCTTCAGACATAAAAAGCATCCACCCGTCATTGACGGGTGGATGCTTTTATGCTTGGCCGGAATCTTGGCAGCTCCGTTCCAGAGCACGGCGGATATTGCCGTCCAGCAAGTGCCCCAGATGGTCAATGTAGGCATCGGTGTCATATTTCATGCCGTTTTGCAGCCACAGGGCGGTCAGCCCGGACAGAGCGGCGGCATAGAATTCCGACAGGACACGGATATCCTCATCATCCGCCGGGAGGCCCTCAGCCTGATCCCGGATATAGGAGGTCATGGCAGCTAATGTCACTTTATGGTAGTAGCGCCGAAGCGTTTCCTGATTGCCCGAATTGTAGAGATGATACACGGCCCGCTTGTTCTGGGAGGCAAAGGCCGTAGCGTCCCGGAATGCTTCCTGCCAGCTGTCATACCGGCGCAGCTTGGACTGGAAATCCTGAATTTCCAGCTGAAGAATGTCCTCTACCAGTGCGTAGATATCCGCATAATAGTAATAGAAGGTGTTGCGGTTCACAGCGCCCTTTTCCGCAATGTCTTTAATGGAAATTTTATCCAGAGGGCGTTCGTTCAGCAGTTGGATAAAGGCCCGCCGGATGGCATTTTTTGTCTGTTGTGCCATAGCCCGCTCCTTTTGAAACAAATTTCCTTTTTCATATCCATTATACACGGAAACCGGACTAGTCTCAAGTGCGAGTTTTTAACGAAATCTTTAAGGCTTTAGGCACGGAGGCAATTTTGCCTGAACTTTTGCGGGGCATTTTCCCATACCATTAGGCACAGGCGGCGGATATGCCCATAGTGGCGCTGGAGGAAACATGTTACACTTTCAGTATGGAGAAAAAGGGCGCATTGGGCGCTTTGAGGGAGAAGAGGTGCAATATGAGGCACGTTCTGACATCGGAAGCTGTGACCAGAGGTCACCCGGATAAGCTGTGCGATCAGGTGGCCGATGGGGTGCTGGATGCCTTGCTGACGGAGGACCCGGAGGCAAGAGCTGCCTGCGAGGCGGCTCTGTGGGAAAACCACCTGCTTTTGTTCGGAGAGATCAGCGCCCGACAGGAACCGGATTACGAGGCTGTGGCCCGGGAGGTGCTGCGGGACATCGGCTATGACCGCCCCGGACTGGGGCTGGACGCGGATCACTGTGACATTCAGATCCGCTTTCATCCGCAGTCACCGGATATCGCTCAGGGCGTCAGCCACCGCTCGGCGGAGGATACCGGCGCCGGGGATCAGGGGATCATGACCGGCTACGCCTGCCGGGAGACCCCGGAGCTGATGCCCTTGCCGGTCACCTTGGCAGGGGCGCTGGTGAAGCGGCTGGATCACATGCGGCGCTCCGGGGAAATGCCCTGGCTGCTGCCGGACGGCAAAGCTCAGGTCAGCGTGGCCTATGAGGATGGACGGCCCGCCCGGATCACCACAGTGGTCCTTTCCGCCCAGCATACGCCCAACGTTCGCACGGATGCCTTGCGGGAGGCACTGCGGCGGGAGGTGATTCTGCCAGTGCTGCCCCCGGCGCTGCTGGACGAGGAGCCGCTGCTTTATATCAACCCCACGGGCCGGTTCGTCATCGGCGGCCCCGCTGGGGACGCCGGCCTCACCGGGCGGAAAGCCGTGTCGGACGCTTATGGCGGCGCAGCCCACCATGGGGGAGGTTCTCTGGCAGGAAAGGACCCCACAAAAATGGACCGCACCGGGGCCTATCTGGCCCGGTATCTGGCGAAAAATGTGGTGGCGGCAGGCTTGGCGGACCGCTGCGAGGTGCAGCTGGCCTACGCCATCGGCCTTGCGGACCCCGTCAGCGTGTCGGTGAACACCTTCGGCACAGGCATGATCCGCGATGAGACGCTGGCGGTCTGGCTGGAGAACCATGTGGATATGCGGCCCGGCGTGGTGATCCGCCGGTTCGGGCTGACCCGGCCGATTTACCGGGGACTGGCCGCTTACGGCCCCTTCGGCGAAAACGGCCGTGGGATGCCGTGGGAGCGGACGGATCTGCGCTTCCCGGCACAGTTTTGACCTGTATTCTGCAAAATTTAAATAGAAGGAAGAAAGTAAGATGCGAAATCCAGTGAAAACCGCGAAAAGACAGCTTCTGCGTGTGGGAAGCTGTGCACTGTCCGCCCTGATGGTGCTGGGCTCCATCCCGGCGGCCGCCATCGGGGACGGTGTGACCGCCACCTATGACGAGGCCTACTACGCCATGACGGACTACTACGGCAATCTCACCGACGGCAGTGTGGTGAAGAGCTACCGCACCAACGGCATCGCTACCTTGACGGACTACGGCGATTACGATGAGATCATCAACCTGACCGATGGCACGGCGCCTGCCCGGAACGGCGGCATGACCACCTTCCGGCTGGACGAAAAGACCCTGCCCGGGACCTTCTATTTTGAGGGCAAAACCACAAAGCCCTTCCAGCAGCTTCCTTGGACGATCTCTATGAGCTATACCCTCAACGGTGTGCCTACCAAGGCAGAGGATCTGGCGGGACAGGCCGGCGTGGTGGAAATCCGTCTGGACATCGTGCCCAATGAACGGGCCAGCGAGTACGCCCGGAACAACTACACCCTGGAAGCCATGGCGATCTTCAATCAGGATGACATCCTGTCCCTGGAAGCCCCCGGTGCCCAGGTGCAGCTGATCGGCAACCTGCGGGCGGTGCTGTTCCTCGGTTTGCCCGGTGAGGAATGCCACTATACGATCCGGGTAGGCAGCGAGGACTTCGCCTTTGGCGGCATGACCTTCCTGATGGTGCCGGCTACTCTGAGCCAACTGGAGGAGATCGCCAAGCTCTCTGAGCGGAAGGACGATCTGGAGGACAATTATAACAAGCTCTCCGGCAGCATTGATTCCCTGCTGGACGCCATGACGGCCATGACCGGCAGCCTGAACGCCTCTGCCAACGGTCTGGAGCAGCTGAATAGGGCCCGGGGCATTTTCTCCGACGGCAAGGGCGTGATCTATTCCGGAACGGACGCTCTGCGGGAAGATCTTTCCAATCTGGCGGATGTGCTGGAGCCGGTGGAGGGGCAGATCGAAGCCCTCAGCAAGACCATTACCGATTCTAAGTCCACCCTGCGCAGCATGACCAACACAGTCTCCGACCTGAAGGGTGATCTGAAGGATGTGGAGAGTGCCCTGAGAGATCTGGAAGACGGCACCGGTGATGTGCGCAAGGTATTCAGTGTGCTGGGCAGTCTGCGCGAGAGTTTGAAAAAACTGCAAAAGGCTTTGGGCGGCACCGTAAAGGACACCACCGACAAAATTGGCGAGAGTATTGGCAAGAATCAAAATATCGGCTCCGTGACCGTGGCCCAGGTGAAGGAGGCTCACAGCGCCTACGTTGCCGACCGGCAGACCTACTATGTGATTGCCCTGAAAAAGCAGGGTAAGAGTGATGCGGAAGCCACGGCCACGGCTTCTGCGGCTGTCACGGCGCTGAATACTTACGGCGGTACCCTGGAGGGTGTCAAAACCGCCCGGGACGGCCTTGTGACGCAAAAGAAGGAATGTGAGGCCAAACTGGCGGCGCTGAAAACTGCCGGTGTGGATGATAACGACCCCAACGTTGTGGCCTTGACCCAGGGCATTGCCCGGCTGGAAACCGGCATTGCCAGCCTGGAAGGCGTAATTGCTCTGGAAACCGCTTATCAGGCAAAGGCTCAGATGACCTTCCAGCAGTTTTGCCAGCAGGTTCTGGGACAGAGTGCCGCCGTTGCCAAGCAGATGAACGACCTGTGGCTGGTGTATGCCAGCGGCAAGGTGAAAGGCGGCGATACTCCCGCCAGCGGCGGAACCCTTTCCGGCGAGTTGCTGCACAACGATCCTGAGGACAGTTCTGAGAAGAACACCTCCAGCGGGGACAGTGCGCCTTCCGGCGATCATTCCGACGGTTCGTCCGAAAAGACTCCCGGCGGCAGCGGTTCTGAAAGCACGGACGCCGGAAGCGGAACTGGTGACCAAGTAAGCAGCGGCGCACAGAATCCGCCTGATTCCTCCAACACAGATGAAAACGGTTCTGAAAATACCGGCAGCGGTGAGAACAACGGAGAGAACAACGGCGGCGGATCCCAAAAGGATTCCACAGACGCCCCAAATCCGCCTGACCCTGAAAACCCGGGAACTGAAACGGAACCGGATGCGCCGCTGCCCCCCAGTGAGAGTGTCGGCGGTGCGGTGGTGGACCTGATCTCCGGCGGTCTGGACAGCGCCATGGCGGAGATCGCCAAGCTTCAGAAGTCACTGGCAGGTGTGATGAATAGATTGAAGGATCCCACCAGTCAGGTGATCAGCGACCTCAGCGCTCTGTGCGGTCGGATCGAAAACCTGTCCTCTTTGCTCAACAGTGCCGAGGACCTGTCTGCCGCCATCCGCCATTCCTCTGCGGACCTCCGGGATATCTTGGATGATGTGGAGGATCTGCAGGACATTCTGGATGATTACGAGCCGGTTTTGCAGGATACGCTGAAAACCGTCAGCAGCCTCAGCACCAGTGCCATCAAGACCATCCGGGATACGCAGGGCCTCATCAGCGACACAGAGGCTCTCATGAAATCCACCGGCGCTACGCTGGATGACGGCACCAAGCAGACTCTGGAGGGTCTGGCGGCCGTCCTGCGGAGCACTGCCAAGACCATGGGCACCGCCGGACAGATCAAGGATGCGAAAACCAGCATCTGCGACATCATCGAGGACACCTGGGATGAGTATACCGGCGACGTGAACAACCTCCTGCTGATGGATGCCACCGCCGAGGCCGTGTCTCTCACCGACAGCCGCAACCCCTCTCCTGAGAGCATTCAGATCTTGATCCGCACTCAGGAGATCACCATGCCGGACGAGGATGAAACGGAGGCTGAGGCCGCTGCGGAGGTGCAGACTACCTTCTGGGGGCGTGTCGCGCAGATGTTCAAGGACTTCTGGGCGGCCATTACCGGCCTGTTCGGCGGAAAGGATTGATCGGCCATGCTGGAAAAAATCGCAAAATGGTTGACCCGCAAGCCGAAGCTGGTGGCCATGATGGCGGTACTGATGCTGATTCCCGCCGCCATCGGCTATATTTCCACCCGCATCAACTACGACATTCTGTCCTACCTGCCGGAGGACCTGGAATCCTCCCAGGGTGAAAAGCTGCTGGAGGAGCCCTTCAAAATGGCGGCCACCAGCATGCTGGTGGTGGAGGATATGCCTGCGGGTTACACCAACAGCCTCATCAATGACATCAAGGCCATTGACGGCGTGTCCAATGCCATCTGGATCAGCAACCTTATGGGCATCCAGATCCCCACGGACATGATCCCCGCCAATTTCCGGGATATGTTCTTCGCCGGAGACGCTACCATGATGATCATTCAGTACAGCCACCCCGGCGCCTCGGACGAGACCATGGAGGCCATCGAGCAGGTCCGGCGGGCCTGTAATGAAAAGTGCTTCCTGGCGGGCTTCTCCGTGGTCATCAAGGACACCCGCGACCTGATGGACAGCGAGCTGCCCATCTTCGTGGGTCTGGCGGTGCTGCTGGCTCTGGTTGCCATGATGGTGACGCTGGAATCCACAGTGCTGCCCTTTATCTTCCTGGCCAGCATTGGCTTTGCCGTCATCTACAACTTCGGCAGCAACATATTCCTGGGGGAGATCTCGTATATCACCAAGGCTATCGCCGCTGTTTTGCAGTTGGGCGTCACCATGGACTACTCCATCTTCCTCTACCACCGGTACGAGGAGGAGCGCCCCAACTACGATGACGAGCGGGACGCCATGGCGCAGGCGGTGGTTGCTGCCTTCCGCTCTCTGTCCTCCTCCAGCCTCACCACGGTAGCGGGCTTTCTGGCCCTGTGCGTCATGCGGCTGACGCTGGGCCGGGATATCGGCATCGTTATGGCCAAGGGCGTTGTGCTGGGCGTGGCTACCGTTATTCTGGTGCTGCCCTCTCTGGTGCTGATTTTCGATAAGCAGATCACTAAGCACAAGCATAAAAGCCTGATGCCCAGCTTTGACAAGGTGAACAGCTTTATCCTGCGGCATAACAAGGCCATTATGGTGATTTTTGTGCTCCTGTTCATCCCGGCCTACTACGCCCAGTCCCACGCCGGAATCTACTACAAGCTGGACGAGTCCCTGCCCCGGGACCTGCCCTCCATTGTCTCCAACGAAAAGCTGAAAAACGACTTCGATATGGCTACCTCTCACTTCATCGTCCTGCGGGACGATTTGAATCCGGCGGAGATGAGCGACATCGAAAACCGCATGGAGGAGGTCAAGGGCGTTACCTCCGTGGTGTCCTACCATAAGATGCTGGGTACCGGCATTCCTGACTTCTTCATTCCAAATGAGGTAAAGGATATGCTCAAGCAGGGGGGCTACCAGCTGATGATGGTGAACTCCAGCTATTCTCCGGCCACCGATGCGGTGGCGGCCCAGCTGGACGAGATGAATGCCATCCTGAAGCAGTACGATGAAAACGCCATGATCACCGGCGAGGGCGCTATGTACCGGGACCTGATCGACACCACCGCCGTGGACTTTGTGGTGGCCAACTACCTGTCTATCATCTGCATTTTCATCATCGTGGCCTGGGCCTTCAAGTCCATCACCGTTCCGGCGGTGCTGGTGGCCACCATTGAGCTGGCCATTTTCCTGAACCAGGGCTTCTCCTACTTCTCCGGCGCTTCCACGCCTTTCATCGCACCTACCATCATCAGCTGCGTGCAGCTGGGCGCCACGGTGGACTACGCCATTTTGATGACTTCCCGGTTCCAGGAGGAGCTGCAAAGCGGCAAGAGCCGGAAGAAGGCCATCCGCATCGCGGCGGATTCGGCGGATTCCTCCATCATCACCAGCGCACTGGTGCTGTTCTGCGCCACTTTGGGCGTGTCCTTCGTATCCTCCATCGACCTCATCGGCGCCATCTGCATCATGCTGGCCCGGGGCGCGTTGATCTCCGCCTGCATCTGCCTGTTTGTGATGCCCGCCGTGCTGTACGTCTGCGAGCCGGTGTTCAGCAAGACCACCCTCCACTGGCGGACCCCGGCCCCCAAGAAGGAGTCCAAGACCGCCAAGGCGCTGAAAGCCGCCTCCGGCAAGCTGCCTGCCCGCAAAGAAAAAGCGGCGCTGCCGGAAAAGGGAACGGAGCAGACCGAGACCACGGAGCCTGCGGAGGCAGCCGATTCGACAAAGCTTGCCGCGGAATCGGAAACTGAAGCAGACGCGGCGCGGGAGACTGCCAACGTCTGAGTTTGGAAAACCATAAAAAGCGTCCGTCAAACGGCGGACGCTTCATCGGGGTGAAAAGACTTTTCACCCCGATGAGCAAGTTTTCAGAACTTTATAAAAGTTCTGAAAACTAAGGATTTCAATGGCGCAGGGAAATAGGCGAAGCGCCGCCGGTGGCGGATCAAGCGAGCTTGTTTCGAGGAAGGCTCCCAAACAGCGGATACGCAGTATCCGCTGTTTGGTCTGAGCCGACGGTGTATCCCTTCTTGGGTTTCCCGCGCACACCCTTCACCCGCAAG